>WNFU01014625.1_pt1 | contig 13496 bp, 14 predicted proteins | sample 5400121 | NCBI WGS metagenome assembly WNFU01 (sample SAMN13153360, study PRJNA577476) | soil metagenome | isolation source: 100 cm soil or saprolite under grassland replicate 1 | place: USA:California | collected 2016-06-15
AGCAATGGGCTTATCATGGACGCGGCCGCCGTAGGTGTCACTCAGAAAGAGGATGGTGAGCAGCGCATTCACTAGTAGGACATTTTTTACCGTATGGTCTTTTTTCTTGCCGCTCTAACATGCGGTCTGTTGAGCAGAGTCTTGGGGGCGGACGATGCGTCGTTCGGTCCCGTCATGGGCAAAAGGGGGGAGGCCGGCGCGGCGGCTGGTCCGGTAGTCACGGGTGCGGGCTCCTCCGCCAGCGGCATGACCACAGTCGCCGCGTCAGCCTCCGAGACGCCTAAGCGCTGCGCCAGGGCCGTCAGAGAACGGGCGGGGGCATCGCCGAGGGTACGCAGCGCCGCCAGCAGCGCGGGGAGGAGGATGTGAATCCACTGATTGGCTTTGCTCTGGCCCATGCCAAACAACCGCCCTTGCACCACCTGGAGCGCATAGGTCTTTATATAGGCTAGAATAAACAAGAGCCGGTCTTCAGGTGTCGGCAAGGGGCAGTTGGTATAGACGGCAAACTGGCGAGCCGGGTCGTGTACCCGAACTCTGCGGCTAATTCCATTAACCTCACAACTCGGTAAAATGCCCCCATCTCAACCCGTTTTGGAGGGGGCAAGGCCATGATCCCGCATCTTTTTTACTACCAACTTGCCTTATTCGTTCTCGTGTGGCTCTTCGTCCTGTTGCACATCCCTGGGACCAAGCCAGGCCCGCCCACCCCACCCGCGCCAGCGAAGCCCAAGCGCAAGCGTTCGACCGAGTCCAAAGCGTTCGTGGGCCTGACGCACAAACCTCCCTGTGCCTTGTGTGAGCAAGCGACCGCGGATACCGCTCCACCGCCTCCGGTACGGCCCGATCCCATGCCGCCAACCAACCGCCGCCCCCGTACCGTGGATACGTCCATGCACTTCTGTCCTCATCTGGGCTGTGATTATCGCGGCTGGCTGGGACTGAACAACCTGCGGGGCAATGGTCATCCGAGTGGCGGCCCCTGGCGGCAGTTTCATTGCCGTGGCTGCAACGGCTTTTTCCTGGAGCATCACGGCACGATCTTTCATGGCAAGCAAGCGGCGGTAGAGCTGATCGTGCGCGTGCTCGCGTGCTTGGCCGAGGGGCTCGGCATTCGGGCCACTGCGCGGGTCTTTGAGGTCGATGCCAATACGGTGTTGCACTGGCTGGTCGAAGCGGCGGAGCAGCTGCGCACCTTTTCCGCCTCTTTCCTGTGTGATCTCCACCTGGAGCAGCTGCAACTCGATGAGTTATACGCGGTGCTGCGGGGCCGCAAAGCCGGTGAGATCAGCGAGGACGAGGCGATGAAGCGCCTGGAGCGCTCGTCCTCCTGGGTCTGGACGGCCATGGATCCCCAGAGTAAAGTGCTGCTGGTGATCGATGTGGGGACGCGCACCCTGGCGATGGCGCAGCGCGTAGTGCATCAGGTCGTCCAGCGCTTGGCACCGGGCTGCGTCCCGCTCTGCTTAACCGATGGACTTAAGGACTACGGTACGGCATTCTTGGCCCATTTTGGCCAGTGGAGTCAACCGGCCCGGCGCCGAGACAAAGGCCCGATGCCTAAGCCACGCTGGGTCCCCCTACCCGAGCTGCTCTACGCTCAGGTGGTGAAGTCGTACCGGAGACGGCGCATCGTTGGTGTCAACTACCGGGTGGTCTTTGGGACGATGGAGCGGGTTCAGCAGGTGCTGTCGGCGTGCGGCCGCAAGATCAATACGGCGTTTATCGAGCGGCTGAACTTGGATATTCGCCAGCGTGTGGCCGCAGTGGGGCGTCGGGTCAACACCTTGTGCCAGGGCGAGGACGGCATCCGCCAGCAGCTGACGGTATACCACGCCTATTACAATTTCTGTTTGCCCCACTCCAGCTTGCGTCAGCCGTTGTGGGTTCCTGAGCCCACCCATGGCAGTGGGTCGGCCAAGCTATGGCGGCCGTGTACACCAGCGATGGCGGCGGGATTGACGGATCATGTGTGGTCGCTCAAAGAGCTCCTGCTCTATCGCGTGCCGCCGTGGCCACAAGTTCACGTATCGTAAGAGTTAGCCAGGAAGATAAGCGTCCGACAACGCGGAATCGGTGTGTCTACAAGCAGGAAAGGAGGGCTGCCCAAGGAGCTGACAACCCGTTGCGAGACCTGATGACCGGCTGCTGGGTACCCCTCAGACGGCTCAAGAGGGGACTGATGGAATTATCCGCACCCAGCAGGTACGCGACCAAGCGGTGGGCAAAGTCGATGAACTGCTGTGCCGTGACACGCTGCTGCCGCAAGCAGAGCACCGCACGTGTGTGAAACGCGGTTTCAAGGGTGGCAAATGCTGCCGGGGACAACGGCTGCGAGAGATCGACACCGTATACATCTGCGCCAATGACATCGCGGGACTCAAGCATTGTGACCTGCTGGTCCAGAGTCGATTTCAGTCCCTGGCTCCTGGTCCCCGCAACCTCCCTGAGTTCGTCGGTATGGTCTGGTGTGTCAGCCATTGCGTCTCTCCTCCTCGATGGAGCACATGCCGTCCTGGTACGGCGCCTGCAGCGTTGCCTCAGGCAGTCTCTACTCCCCACACTGCAAAGAAGGCTAGCGTGAGGCACAGGAAGCGTAACAAAAAGGTTGCTATCAAGCACAGCTTCGAAGGCGCACGGGAGCGCATCTTGGCATGGAAGGGATTGCGAGTGTGCGCATCGGCTTCACCTCTTGGAGGACCGTGCCACTGCTCTTCTCCTCGTGTCTTGCACTCATAGGTGCTCTGGATAGGGATGCACAGAAACCTTTTTGTTACGCTTCCTAGTGGGATGGCTCACCCCGCCGCTCGCTCATGGGGTGGGTCTGGGCGCGCGTCAAGTGCTCAGCACAGACCATCTTAATCCACGCTTGTCGTGTCACACCGATACGCCCACATTCCGCGTCAATCTCGCGCAGAAGCGCCAGGGGAAAGTCAATATTCACACGCTGTTTGGCCACAAACGTCTTGGTAAAGTGGGCAGAAATATCTTCCCCACGCTCGGCACGCTCGGCGATGTCTTCGATATCTTCCACCTGTTCCGGCTTACCTGGTTTCGCGTTCATAGGCTTGGCTCTCCTGGGTAGTGGCATGCCATGCGGTCACGACCCACAGATATTCGCCGATAGCATCCTGGCGGTACTCAACGATGAACGTGACCAAGCGTCCCTGCCCAAAACCAATGACCCGATATTGTTCGGGATCATCACTACGTTGGTCTTCAACGTACGGAAGACCCAACACATCGTGCAGGACGGCAAAGTCAATCTGCCGTCGTTGTAGCACCTCCTGTCGTTTCGCTTCATCCCAGCGTATACGCATAGCCGCTTATAAACTCCGTCTGGACATTTCGAGCTGCCTATAGTGTATAGTTTTTATACCGTTTTGCAACCACACACCTCGCTGTCCGGAAAACCCCTGTCTACGTCTCCGTTTCTTGCGCCCACATCCGACAGGGTTTTCGAACACCTTTAACGCCTCGGTGACGCCAGAAACGGTACCAAGCGGCCCGATGTCGGCAACCACCTGTTTATCGGAAATTGGAAAGTGTCGATAATCCAAGGTTATCGCTACTTGGAGGAGAGGGAAGAAACAGGCTCTGATAACAGAGCCTTTCTGTATTTATATGGAACCGCTCTCCTACGTGTCTAGAGGCAAAACCGGGGAGGCTGATACCGGGAAGAGGGATTATCGGCACCACTGAGGGGTGCTATGTCTATAGGGGTGCTATGTCTATAATGGGTGGGTTATCGACAGGTCGGGAGAGTGCTCACTGTTTAGACGGCTGTTTTTGTACCTTTATGCAATCTCTCCGTTAGAGAGCGCAGATGTGCTATTCTCTGCACGCTACCTGGACGCGGCAGATATCTGGCAGGAGAAAAAACCGCACTTTTTCGGCGTGTGAACACACACCGTCAATTGACTGAGCGTCCTCTCCACCAAAACAATGTCCTAGGTAGGATTGTCCCTGAGCACGACGAGGCGACAAGGAGCAGCAGAGGGGCTGATATCACGCCAGGCTCTTCCGCCTCAGACGTTTCCGGTTCTGCTCATGGTCGTTGGTGCTTCGGCGACAGCAGCGGTCCCATACTCTGGGTTTCAGACAACAGTTGCGCACCATTCCACCAACAGCTGAAAGGGGGAATTGCCCATGGCTGCCCATGCATCGACAGCACTGATTACCGGTGGAACCAGCGGGATTGGCCGGGCGGTCGCCAAGAAACTGGCCCAGCTGGGCATGCATGTCATCGTCGTCGGCCGCAATGCGGAGCGCGGGGAGCAGACGGTTGCAGACATCCGTGCCGCAGGAGGCGAAGCGGATTTTCTTGCGGCTGACCTGCGCGACGCGTCGAGCGCGCGCGAAGTGGCGCAAAGAGCCGTCGAGCTCGGCAACGGCCATGTCGATATGCTGATTAACAATGCCGGGATCTACCCGTTCGGGCCGACGCATGACATGACGGAAGACCTGTTTGAGCGCGTGTACGCGCTGAACGTGAAGGTGCCGTACTTCCTCGTCGCGGCACTTGCTCCGCTGATGGCGCAGCGAGGCAAAGGGGCCATCGTCAATCTCTCGACCATGGCTGCCGATTACGGAGCGCCCGGCATGAGCCTCTATGGCTCGAGCAAGGCCGCCATCAACCTGCTGACCAAAACGTGGGCGGCGGAATATGGCCCGAGCGGGGTCCGCGTCAATGCCGTGAGCCCTGGGCCGACGCGCACCGAAGGCACGGAGGCCATGGGGGAGGGGCTTGAGCAACTGGCCGCCCAGGCGCCAGCGGGCCGTCCGGCGACCGCGGACGAGATTGCGGAGGCCATCGTGTTTTTGGCGACGGATCGGGCCAGTTTCATTCATGGCGCCAAACTCGCCGTCGACGGCGGGCGCACGGCCGTGTGAGCATGGCGGGCGCCCACAGACACCCAGAGCAGGTCCCGCGAAGTCCGAGCACGCCGTCATGCCGTGCTCGGGATGACGACGTGTGCTCCTGGACCCCCATCTCCTCTCCGTCGTTGTCTTGCCTCTCCTCGCGCTTCACCTCATCCCCACGCTCGTGGTGCGTGTCGCCTCGGCACCGTTGTGCGCCGACGCCACGGAGGAGAACAGCGGTATCAGCCCCTCGACCAAGGTGGGATGCGTCAGGACCGCGTCGCGCAGCGCGGTATAGGGCAGTCCGGCGATCATCGCAATCTGGACGGCGGACATCATCTCCGCCGCGCCGACACCGAACGCCGTGAAACCGAGGATGCGGTCGCCGTCCGCTGCGACCAGCGCCTTCAGAAAGCCGCGCGTTTCCGACAGCGTGCGCGCACGCAGGACGGCTTCCATGGGCACCTTGAACACGCGGTACGGCATGCCTCGCGCTTGGGCGTCGTGCTCACTGAGTCCAACGCGGGCCAATTCCGGGTCCGTGAACAGGCAATACGGCACGTGCCTGCCCGTCGTCGCATGGTCAACGCCGATGAGGTTGTCATGCACCACACGGAAATCGTCCACGCTGATGTGAGTAAACTGCGGGCTGCCTGCCACCTCGCCGATGGCCTGCTGCGACCAGCACATGACTGCCCTCCAGGGTCTTCTCCGTGCCATGTTGCTCGAGGGTGATGCGTACCGACTGTCCCGATGTTCCCGACACGCGCGTGATCTGCGCATGCAGAAGCAGGTCGATGCCCTCGTCCTCGAGCAGGCTGCGCAGCGCCTCACACACGTCTTCGTCTTCGCGAGCCATCAACCGCTCGTTGCGGTCGATCACCGACACGGCACTCCCGAATCGGCGCATCGCCTGGGACAGCTCGATGCCGACGTAGCCGCCGCCGACCACCAGCAGGTGTGCGGGCACTTCGTCGAGTTCGAGCGCCTCGATGTGCGTGAGCGGTTGCGCGTCAGCCAGACCAGGAATGGCTCCCAGCGTGGCCCGCGTACCGGTACTGACGATCACGTTCGTGCCATGCAGGTGGCGGCTGCTCCCGTCGGGGAGAGCGACCTCCAGCGTTCTCGGAGCGATGAACCGTCCGGTTCCCACAATGAACTCCGCTCCCGTGTTCCTATAATTGTTCAGATACACCTCGTTCATGCCGGAGACCATCGTGCGCTTGCGGTCACGGACGCCCGACATAGCAATCGTGAAGCCGTCGTGCGCGATGCCGAACTCTTGACTGCGGCGAAAGTACGAGGCGACCTTCGCACTGTGGATGATGTTTTTGCTGGGCAAGCACGCGATGTTCGGACACGATCCACCAATGTATTTGCGCTCGATGACTGCGACGCGCTGTCCTTGTCCAGCAAACGTCCAGGCAGCAATGGTCGACCCCGTGCCGCCACCGAGCATCACCAGGTCAAATGCTTCCGGCTGTGTCTTCTGAAGTACCTGGGCGGATGGAGTGTTCTCCAAGCTCTTCATGCGACGTGTCCTTTCCGAGCGACAGGTTCACTCTTGCCTTGCATGGATGTGACGAGATCGGCGGCCGACGCTCCTGCGAGCGACAGTCCGTCCCCAACTTCTCGCACGATGCGCTCCTGCAACGAAATGCATGCGCGTGTTGCGGCGCGTCACTTCATGGCAATATGCCATCACTCTCGGCGGTCTTCTCTCAGCGCATTGAGGGTAGGCATTGTACCTGCACTTTTCCCCCCGCGCCACCGGCAGCCAGCCCCCAGCCTTGCCACAGCGTTAGCGACAGTCGGGAATGGCCGATAGACAGAAGGGTGATACCGGGAAGAGTTATTATCGGCACCACCGAAGGATGCTATGTCGATAAGGTCCAAGTGTGGTCAGCACCGTGCAGAAACCTCACGCCACGTAGCCAACCTTGCTTTGATTGTTGCACTGAGTTTTTGTGTATGATGTGTGGGTAACATGGCAGCACTGTGGCACCGTACACATAACGGGGGTTGCGAGAGACTAAGGTGAGGGAACAGCGGTAGTGCGCCTCCTATCGTCCGCAGGACGGAGTCGTGACACGCGACCTCGCCATGGTGTACGATGGCTCCACAGCGCCGTCGCCACCGACGAGACGCGATGGCCAACCTTGGTCGCACGACCGCAGCCTGAGGAGAGTCCTGCATGGGTATTTTTCGTTTGTATTCCGGCGAGGATGGTGAGTCACACATGGAAGAACTCGATCTGACGTCGCATCCGGAGTTGACCGCGCTCCACGGTGCCAAAGGCGTGGTGTTCCGTTCGACGCCACCCGGCTCGTTGAGTGACTGGCACACCGCCCCACGGCGGCAGTACATCATCACCCTGTCCGGCGAGGCGGAAATCGGCCTGGGGGATGGCACGATCCACCGCCTCGGGCCCGGCGACGTGAATATGGCGGAAGACCTCACCGGGCATGGCCACACCACGCGGGTGGTCGGGCAGGTACCCCGGGTCACCGCCACGATCCACATGGAGGGGTGAAGCCGATGCCGCATTGTGCGCGGAGAACCACGTCGCAGGCCGGGGTCTCCCCGCTCGTCCGCGTCCTGGGGACGGCCTGGTGCCGTCGCCGGCGGCGCCCCGCCTGGTGCCGGCGCGGCGCCGGGGGCCACTGGAGCCCGGCGAAGGGCCTGCAGGGCCCACACGGGCAGCCCTGCGGGCGTATGACGCGCCCAGCCGGGACTGCCTCACGGGAGGGGGCGGGCACGTTAAGCCACCAGCAGTCCTTGGGCGATGGCGTGAGCGCGGAGATCGCCTTCCTTCTCCACGTGCGCCCGCACGGCGTCTAAGGCCGAGGCAAGCATCACAGGATCCAGCGACGCTGCCGCGGCAGGATAGCCGGCCTCCGCCAGGAGCTGCTGGCCGTGCTCGCGGAGGTGCGCCAAGGACCAGGCGAGCTGGGACGCCGTCTCGACCACGCCCTCGGGGAAGTCTTGGTGGGAGCCTCCAGCCCCGAGTTTGTCATAGCCACCCTTATGCCAATGCCCGCGTGGCCCGTGCGCATCAAAGCGGAGAATTTCTTCCCCCTTAACCTCGATGCCGAAGGTGGGGCCCCCCATGTGGCTCTTCAGGCACCGCAAGGGCCAGAGATATAGGGTGAGGTCCCCTGATTGAGACAACGGCCGAATCAGCACTCGGCCCACATAGGACTCGCCATCGATCATCGTCGCCAGCGCCACCCTCCTCGGTGATAGGAAACACTCGCCTGTTGCAGCCCTAGAGTACCACAAAACCTGCCAGGCGTGGCGAGGATGGCCCATCCAGGGCTTCAGGCCTTCTTGCCGTCATGCCCGACGTGGGAGGCTATCGATGACTGCGGGCACCCTTGGAGCCCCTCCCATGCCAGACGCTCGGCTTCACCATGTTGTACACCACCGTCTGCCGTCATGATCGCCACCCGCTCTGCCCAGGCCTCGTACACCTCCTCAGGCACGGCGAGCGTCTCTCCTCCCGCTACGGCTGCTGCAGGCCCAACCCCGACCCCCAGCACCCCCGCCGCCCACGCCTCGCTGACATCCTTATATCCCCCGTACGCGGCTGGCTCCAGCACGGTCACCTGCTTGCCCCGAAGGGCCGCCTCGCGGGCCAGCTTGCGCCACTGCTGCTGCCCCGCGCCATCGGTATCCAGGGCGAACACGAACTCGCGCACCTGGCGCACCCAGTCCCAACGCCAGCCGTGTACGCCAAAGATCGCTACCACGCGCGTGCAACCTGCAGCAAGCAGCGCCAGTGCATCAAAGGCACCTTCGCACACCCACAATGGGCCGGTATCCACCTGCAGCGCGGCGGCGTTCAAGTAGCCTTTCTCACCAGGCAAATGATCGTGACGCTTCGCCTTAGGGACCTGCGCTGCAGTGCCGACCGCCCGGCCGTAGAGATTCACCAGGCACCCGTCCGGTGTGGTATGCGGAAACACCACGCGGCCCCCGCACCAATCACGAGCGGCGTGCGGCCAGGTATTTGGCGCTGCATAGCCCACACCGTACTGTTGGGCAAGTGCCAGCGGAATGCCGCGCTGCTGCAGGTAGGTTTCGCCGCGACTGCCCGGCAGTGCTGCCTGAAAGACCGCGAGCTGCTGGGCGAGGTCCGGCCGGGCAGGTGCAGGCGCACCCGGCGCCGCTGGGCGTGCCACGGGTTTGCTCGCGGCGGCTGGATGGCCAGCGCTAGTGTGTAGCGTTGGCTGCGGGCGTGGTGGCCGGCGCTGACGGGTTGGAGGCCTCCAGTCTACGGCCTGGTGCTGCCGCTCCTCCTGCCAGCGCTCGCGAGCCTCTGCCAAATAGCCCCAGGCGCCACACGCAAAGCACACGAAGCGGCCAGCGGCCACCGTGACCCGCAGGCTACGCTGGTGGTCAGAGCCGTGAAAAGGGCATAACGCTCGTAGCCCATGGCCGCCTTCGCCGGCGATGGGCATACAAGCGGCGAGCTCGGCACCGGTCATGGTGAGGTTCTCGACACGAGGAGTCATCGCCGCTCCTCCTCGCGTAACGTGCCAAGGTCCGGCCGGAAGATGAGCGCGATCTTGCCGATGTCATCTTGCCGGTTCTTGGCGACCACGAGATCGACCGCACGCGCTGGGGGGAGGATCTGGCGCTCCGGAGCTTCGATGAGGAACAGCACAGCATCGGCCGCATACTCCAGATCGCCGGATTCCTTGAGGGAATCCAAGGCCGCTGAGCCTTTGCCATTCCCGTAGTGCCCTGCGCCTCGGTTTTGCGACGACAAGGCGAGCACCGGGCTGTGGAGATGCATGGCCAGCTCGCGCAGCGCACCGCCCAGCAGCTCCACGCGCTCGCGGACCTGAAAACTGCTCCGGAGGTCCTCGGCCACCTTGGCCCACAATTGCAAGTAGTCGACGACCACCAAGCAGCGTGGCGCGTGGTGGCGATGCATAGCCTGGAGGGCGTGCGCCCGCACCTGGGCGACGGTGAGCCGGCTGCTGCCTTCGATCAGGGCGAGGCGCTGGGCGCTGGGTTGCCACGCCGTCGCCGCCCGCCGCAGCAGCATGAGGTCGGCCTGGCCTCGCTGGACGTCCTGCGGATTCACCCCAGCGCGGGCACAGAGGGCCTTCAGAAGCAGATTGGTAGGCGCATGCTCGAAGGTGACGAAGAGCACGGGGGTGTCACGGGCGACATGCGTCGCGAGCTGCCAAGCGAGTGTCGTCTTTCCCATACCAGGGGGCCCCCCCAGCAGATACAAGCCTTCATTCAGCCCATTGAGCAGATCGTCCAAGTGGGTAATCCCCGTGGAAAGTCCCTGGACGGGGATGCCGGTCTCTTCCCACTGCCGGCGTCGTTCGGCAGCCTCAGCGAGTACCTCGGGCAGGAGGTCACTGGCCCATTGCAGCCGGCTGAAGGCCGTGGCGCGGAGCGCCGCTTGGACGCGCAGCGCTTCTTCTTCCAGCAGGACAGCCAGCGTCGAGGCCGGGGTCGTGTCATCATAGAGGGCCTGCGCTAAACGCTCCTGGGCAGCAGCGAGCAGACGCCGCTGATACAGATCTGCTAAGCGCTGCGCTGTGGCCTGGGGATCCGTCGTGGGTCGCCAGGGGGCGGAGAGTCGTGGCGGCTGGTCGGCTTCAATGGCAAGTGCCACCTCCCGCCACGTCGCAGCTTCGGTGGCAAAGACGTCTGGCGCGAGTATATCGAGGAACTCAAAGTAGAGGGTAGGCTTGTGTATGACGGCGGCAATAAGGGCTTGTTCTGCTGCTGGGTCGATAAACTCGTCTTGGAGATGGTAGCCGTGCATAGTCTCCTTCCACCTCGGTTGAGATGCGCTACATGGCTTGGCCAGGAAGATCGTAGCAGATGCCTGGCCGCCGAAAGGCGAGCGGGGCACAGTCTTCTTTTCCAAAGAAGATCTGCAGCAGGGTCGTTCCCAGCAGATATTGATTTACTTGGTTATGTGTGATTTTAGGAGTTAAATTTTTCTCAAGTAGTGGAGGTTTTCTTCTCAAGTAGCGGAGGTTTTCTTCTCAAGTAGCGGAGGTGATTTTTTGTAAATATCTAACTGACTGTAAAAAAATAGGTTACCTAACACATAAGCCTGGCCACATGGGTGTACTTCTATATGTTTCCTCATGGGAAATTTTTGCAAACCTCTTCTTGTCGGGGAGGACAGGGGTGCTACACCAAGTATGACATAGGATTCGAGCCTGGCCTTGTCCATGAATCTATCTCAAGTAGCGGAGGTGATTTTTTGCAAACCCCCCTTCGGGAAAACACACGGGCGGTGTGCTAGGAACGGCCCAGGGTTCTCGTCTTGCCTCGCCCTCTGAGCTTTGTCACGTACGGGAGAGAAAATGTGCTCCTCCCAGATGAGGCGTTCCGTTGTTTCCTTGGCTGGCACATGGGCGGCTGTTAGGGGCTCTGGGGTGTATGGAGCCACGCGAGGATCTTCGCCATCAAGCTAGCCGACGGCGGCCGAGTCCCGTTTTCAAGTTGGGACAAATACGACACCGAAATGCCCAGATGTGTCGCAAGTGTCTTTTGTGACCAGTAGTGTTCCAAGCGTGTCTGCCGGATGGTTGCCCCATCGACCGGCGGGACGTGAGCGGGGAGGAGCGGAGGGCGGCCGCGCCGCGGGCGGGGGGAGGGGGCGGATATGTCCTGGAGCGACGGGGGTGGGAGGAGCGGGAGCGTCTCGGGCACGGTCAGCTGGATCTTGGTCTCCAGCCACTGGCGGTTGGGAATGGTACTGTAGCCAATGGGCCACCCCACCGCGAGCACGCCGGCGTTCTGCAACAGGTCTGTCCCACCGTCGAAGCGCTGCCGGGTCCGGCCGATCCAGTTGTGATCACGCTTGGCGGGGGTCGGCAATTCGCCGATGTCTTCCAGGATGTGGTCGATACGCCGGGTGATGGGGGTGCCTACGGGAAGGACCTCCCCTAGCAGGACCATCCGTTGGCCAAGCTTTTTCGCCATGACTGCAGCGCCACGCTGCTCCCGATGGTCAAAGTCTAAAAGGATGCGGGCCATCCGCCCTACCCACACGCGTCCGTGAGCATTGAGCCACCAGTGGGCCCACTGGCCCGCCCGCACCAGCCAGGAAACCTCAATGCGCTCGCGGTCGCCGAAGAGGCTCTCCTGATAGCACTCCACCTTCACGATGTCGAAGAGCCGATCCCCTTGCCACGAGACCCCGCGGGGGTCCCACTTGCCCGTGGTGGGATGCCGTTCGGGGTATTTCTCGACATCAAAGTGCAGGCTCCGGAGGTGCTCCATTTCCGTAAAGACCCGTTCGTGCAAGAGCCGGCGCTCCAGGCCCCAGCGCCGGATGCCTTTGTACTGGAGGATGGCATCCGCGGTAATGCGGACGGGTTCCAGCAGCGGTGCCTGCGGCTTGCGCCCCATACTGGGTTCGCAGAGCTGCGCCAAGACGGCCAGGGCCACGTCAGCTGTCAAGGGCGTGAGCTGCTCGACGAGGTCCCACAGGGTCTCTGGAGGGAGGTGTGGGGCCGTCGCGCTCGGCGCGCCATGGGGGTAGACCAGAATACGTCCACCTTTCCGCCCACGATGCTGGTAGACAGGCCGTCCGGTCTCGCTCGCCTGCCACCCCCCTTGGAGGTGGCGGGCCTTGGCGCCGCCTTTCCAGAGTGCGGCCATGCCTGCGGCAATGAGCGGGTTGGCAGGAATGGTGCCGCGTTCGTCTGGAAACGCAGTGGGGACGGCGGGCTGCTTCGGGAGCATGGCGGGCAACGGCTCGCGAGGGGTCCCATCACGCACGGCCTCTCGGAACGCCCAGGTACAGGTTACCAGAAAGCCATGCGGTGCTCCCTCGTCCGCCACGACGAGTGCAGCGAAGTGTGAGCGACTGGTCTCGGCAGGGTCGAGTCGGAGCATGGTGTCCGGCCCTGTCTGCAGGCGCGGGGGCGTCGGGGTACTCCACGGGGTCTCCCACCAGAGGCGCTCGCCCGGCCTCGCTTCTGCGCATACCCCCGCGAGGCGTACTTCTTCCAGCCGGCCGTGGTGGTAGAAGAGCTGCCCCGCCTGCACACACAGGGTCTCGGGTACGACGTAGCCCAGCGTCTCGGCAGCGTGGCGGAGCACGTCCAGTGTAGCCTGAGCCGGCCCCACCGGCGCCAGCGGCCACTGGGCGTTCCCAGAGGCCTCACCCTCGCTGAGGGCAGCAAGCAAATCGACGCGGGACGGCTCCTGGAGCACCATCGCCACCAGGGGGGGCAAGGAGGTCGTGGGCCATGAGGGGGTGTCCATAGGCATCTCCGTATAGGATCAGCGTCCACTCGTGAGACCGGAGCATAGAAAATACGCTTTCCCTCTGTCCAAGTTGTTGCTGTGACCCTACTATAGGCTGGAGTCAGCCATCGGGTTATACGACGGTGTCATGGAGCGACCTCGGAGAGTCACACAACTCGAAGCCGTTCTTCGGGCTGTTTGTAAAGTCTCCGTGACCTATACAGAGCCCTCTCTGTATACATTGGCCCTCGTGATGGCAAAGGGACTTTGGGTGCTTCCATCGCTCTACAAGGAACTGCCTCTCGGTCGACAACACGCATAGTACATTTGTGCACATAGCGCCCTATGGGCGGACTCTTCAACATTGGCCCCTTTCTCAGGGGCCGGCTCGT
>WNFU01016634.1_pt1 | contig 13482 bp, 10 predicted proteins | sample 5400121 | NCBI WGS metagenome assembly WNFU01 (sample SAMN13153360, study PRJNA577476) | soil metagenome | isolation source: 100 cm soil or saprolite under grassland replicate 1 | place: USA:California | collected 2016-06-15
GGCAGGCACGCGTCGTGCCGGATGGCTGGCAGGCGTTCGTCAGGCAACCCTCCCCCAACCGGGTTACCGTGGCTGACCGTCCCCTCATGCCTGCTCCGGCGGTATGGTCCGTTCGAGTGCCACGCCCGGCGCACGGAGGGTCAACCGCAAGGACCCCCTTGCGCCCTCGACGTCGCGCTCAAGCTCAACCGAACTCGAACGAGCTCGGTTCGTACATGGTGAGCGGATGCTCGATTCGGAGACAGCCATCTCCTCTGGGCCCGCAGCGCCGCTGCACCCTGCGCAGCGGCGATATCTGGCGGAGGACCTTGTTCGCCTTCGCCGCTCGGACGACACGCGGCGCTACGTGGGCCCGCAGCGTGCGGGGAAGATCGACCCCAACCCTCACCAGGTTGAGGCCGTCATCTTTGCCCTCGCTCGCTACCGCGAAGGCGGCTGCATCCTCGCCGACGAAGTCGGGCTCGGGAAGACCATCGAAGCGGGACTCGTCATCGCCCAGCTCCGTGCGGAGGGCGCTTCCCGCATATTGCTCATCGCGCCAAAGCCGCTCCTCGGGCAGTGGCGGCAGGAGCTGCTCACGCTGTTCGACATCGGGGCGCGCGAGGGCGAGGCGAGGGAGGGAGGCTTCGACGGTCCCGGGGTATTCCTCGTCGGCCGCGAGGCTGCGGGCAGCGAACGGGGCCGCGACGCGCTCCTTCATTCGGGGCCGTTCGATCTCTGCGTCATCGACGAGGCTCACGAGGTCTTCGCGGGCATCTACAAACGGTTTGACAAGTACGGCGAGGAGAACCCGGACTCGCTGGAAGCGCGGACCGCCGCTCGCGTCCGCGACGTTCTCGTGAGCGGACGGACCCCGGTGCTCCTCCTCACCGCGACGCCGATCCAGAACAGCTTGAGCGAGCTTTGGGGCCTCGTCACGTACGTGGATCCGGAGGGCACGCTCCTCGGGGACCTCCCGACATTCCGTGAAGTCTTCTGCGGTGAAGATGATCGACAGCTCCTGACGGGCCAGGAAGAGGAGCTTCGCGCACGGCTTCGTCGCATCGTCCAGCGCACGCTCCGCCGCCAAGCTCAGGAGTTCCTCGACAAACCGTTCGTCGCGCGTCACGCGAGGAAGTTCGACTACGAGATGAGTCCCCGCGAGCGCGCGCTATACGACGACGTGACGCGGTACCTGCTCGAGCCGGACATCGTCGCGTTCCAGGGCAAGCACCGGCATCTCCTGCTCACCGGGTTTCACCGGCGCATGGCCTCATCGACGCGCGCCCTTGCTGGGAGCCTTCGCCGGGTTGCGGATCGGCTGGAGCGCATGCTGGCGAAGGGCAGCTCCGCGCAAGACGACGCCTCGGATGCGCGGGTACTCCTGAGCGACCTCGAGGAGGACGTTCTGGAAGGGGCCGTCGAGGCGACCGGGACGCCTCCGGAGTCGCCCGTCACTCACGACCCAGAACACGTTCGTGCGGAGCTCGCGAGGGTCAGGTCGTTCGTGGAGCGCGCGAACGGGCTTTCGGACGAGGACAGCAAGTTCCGTGCGCTCCTCCGTGCCCTGAGCTTCGTGTCCGAACGCGTCCGGCAGGGCCAGGGTTCGGGCAAGCTCGTCGTCTTCACGGAGTCGGTGGAGACGCAGGATTACCTCCGAGACCGCCTCGTCGAGAGCAAGCTCGTCACGGACCAGGAGATCACGCTTTTTCGGGGCACGAATGAGTCCCCTCGCGCGGTGGAGGCGCTGGGGCGCTGGCGCACGGAGACGCCGCAGGACGAAGGCGCGAAGCCGAGCGCGTCGATGGCCGTGCGTCTTGCGCTGGTTCACGAGTTCCGAACCCGGTCGCGAGTCCTGATCTCGACGGAAGCGGGAGCGAAGGGACTGAACCTGCAGTTCTGCGAGACGGTCGTGAACTACGACCTGCCCTGGAACCCTCAGCGCATCGAGCAGAGGATCGGGAGGTGCCATCGCTACGGCCAGAGGCACGAAGTCACGGTGATCAACTTCCTCGCCAAGGACAACGAGGCGGAGCAGCTCACCTTCGAGATTCTCAGCCAGAAGCTGGACCTCTTCGGCGTGGTCCTCGGCGCATCGGACGAGGTGCTTCACCGCCCGGACGAGCATGCCTCGGAACCGCTCGCAGGCGTCCTTGGCGCCGACGTGGAAACCGCGCTGCGGCGCATATGGGATCATTCTCGCACCATCGAGGAGGTAAACGAGGAGTTGCGCGCACTGCGCGACCGCGTCGACGAGCAGCGGCGCCGGTTCGTGGAGACCCGCGCCCGGACGGCGAGCGTCATCGAGGAGACCTTCGATGAAGCAGTGCAGAAGGTCTTCCGCCTGCGGAAGTACGAGCTGCCGGGCGCCCTCGCGGAGCTCGATCGCGATCTCTTCCACGTGGTGGTCGGTTACCTCACGGCGCAGGGTTACTCGTTCGATCAGTCGACCATCGACGGCGGCTTGCTCCTGCACGTCGCACCGTCGGAGAGGCTCCCCGGGCCGCTCCGGAGCGGCCTCAGCGCGGCAGTGGGGTCGGTCCCGAACCACACCTCGCTTCACCTCGGCCATCCCCTCGTCCTCGCGGCCGTCGACGAAGCTCGAAGCAGTGGCAGCGGCCCGTTTCGAGTCGAGATCCGACTTCCCACAGGTGCTCCACCCGAACTGCGGAAGCGGTCGGGACAGTTGGGCCGCCTGCGACTCGTCAAGATCCGGTACGAGGGCTTCGAGCCCGTCGAGCGCCTCATCCCCGTGGCTGTCGCTGGGAACGACATGGAGCGGTTGCCGCTGAACGAGGCGGACGCGCTCCTGCGGGCCGAGCTCCGCGACGAGACCACGGCGCCGACCGTGAGCATCCCGACGGAGGTACTGGACGACGCAGGGGACGAGGTGCTGTTCGAGCTGCAGGGCGAGGTGGATGGAGCGGAGCAACGCCGGTTCGAGGCGGCCATCCAGCAGGCGGAGCGATTCGTGCAGGATCGCGTCCTCGTCCTCCGCAGGCGGCGAGCGGAGCTCGCCAGCCGGCTCGAAAGCGCCGAGGCTCGCCGCGATTCCGCCGTCGGGGCCGATCGTCGCACCGAGCTCGAAGGGCAGGTGAAGGCGCTCGGCGGCGAGATCGATCGTCTCGACGAGCGGATCGCCGAGCTGGAGCGGCGGGAGGACGAGACCTTCAAGCGCTATCGCGAGAAGGCGCACGCGAGACGATACGCCGAGCCGCTTGTCGAGCGCCTGTTCGAGATGGAGTTCGTGATCCGATGACGCCGGGCGAGCAGGAGGACATCGTGCTGAAGTTCCTTCACACCGCCGATTGGCACCTCGGCAGACGCTTTCCCGCATTCAAGGACGAGAAGACGCTCACGCGCGCGCGCCGGGACGTCCTCGATCGCATTCTCGGAGTCGCGGAGAGGAACACGGTTGATGTCGTCTTGTGTGCGGGAGACCTCTTCGACGATCCCGCCCCGAGCACCGAGTGGTGGGAACCCCTCGCGGAGAGCTTCAGCAAGCGGACCTGGCGTGATCGCCGCGTCGTCCTCCTGCCGGGCAACCATGACCCGCTCCTGCCCGACTCCGTGTGGTCGGTGAATCATCCCTTCCGCCGCGCCCTCCCGAGCTGGGTTCACGTAGTAGACAAGGATCTGTTCGAGTTGGCTCTCCCCGGCGACGCCGTCCTGTACGCCGTCCCTTGCCAGTCCAAAGCCGGTCAGCGCGACCCCACCCTCAGTATCCCGAAGCGCGAGCCCGGCGACGAGCGCGTTCGGATTGGGATGGTGCACGGGAGTACGTTCGACATGGAGGGCTGGCAGACGAATTTTCCCATCGCACGGGATGCGGTGCTCGACCGTGGCCTCGACTACCTCGCGATCGGAGACACGCACGGCTTCCGCTTCGTTCCTCCGGATCGCAAGCACCCAGCGACCATCTATCCCGGCGCGCCCGAGGCGACGGCGTTCGACGAGATCGATCCCGGGAACGTCGCCGTGGTGTTCGTGAATCGACAACGGCGTGCGACGGTTCGACCGGAGCGGGTCGCGCGATGGACATGGGAGGAGCGCACCGTCAGAACGCTCGTCGAGCTCCGGCAGCTCCGCGCGCGCGATCTCAAGGACCACGTCCTCCGTCTTCGCGTTGAGATGTCCGTCTCCGCTCCGGAGTACGAGGAGGTGGAGCGCATCTTGCGAGAGATGGAAGGCGACAGCGCGACGCACCCGCGAGTGGGCGTCCTCGACCTCCATCGTGAGCAGCTGACGCTCGATACCTCCGACATGGAGACGCTGTGCCAGGATCTGCCGGAGGTACTCCAGGCGGCAGTGAAGAAGCTGAAGGATTGCGAACGCGCGGACCCCGCGAACGCCGACGTCGCCCAGCGGGCGCTCTACCACCTATATCAAGCAGCAAGAAGGGCATCCTGATGCGGTTCGAGCATTTGCTCGTCGAGAGCTTCCAGGTATTGCGCCGAGCGGAGATCACCTTCGGCCCGGGGCTGAACGTGCTCTACGGCCCGAACGACCTCGGCAAGTCGACGCTCGCCACCGCGATCCGCGCGGTGCTTCTCGTCCCGCCCACCTCGTCCGAGGCGGGCCAGTATCTTCCGTGGAACAGGGACGATTCTCCGCGCGTGACGCTCACGTTCCGCGACGACCAGGAACGGTTTTGGCGGGTCAGAAAGGTCTTTTCCGAGGGGAGGACCATCGCAGAGCTTGATTCCTCGAAGAACGGCAGAGACTACGTGAGCGAAGCGAAGGGCCGAGAGGTCGAGGACAGGCTCCGGAAGCTGCTGCAGTGGGGCATCCCGTCCGCGGGCGGAAAGGGCGCACCTCGCGGGCTGCCGGAGAGCTTTCTCGCCAAGGTCCTGCTCGCCGAGCAGACCGACGTCGAAGGAATCCTCGAGGCCAGCATCGCGAAGGACATCGACGAGGGTGGCAAGCTCCGGCTGGTTAGCGCCCTCTCGGCCTTCGCGCAGAACGAGACGTTGAAGAAGGTGCTCGATCGCGCACAGGGCGAGGTGAACCAGTTCTTCACCGCGACCGGTCAGCGAAAACGTGGAAAGGACTCCCTTTTCACTCGGGCCTCCGAACGCATCAAGAGCGTGCGCCAGGAGCTTGCCGGGCTGCAGGAGCAGCTCGAGCACTCCGAGCAGGTGGAGAGCCGGATTGCTCTGCTCAAGGAGCAACGGGCGCAGTGTGAGGCGGCGTTCGAAGACGCGAAAGGACGCCTCGATACCACTCGCAAGCGTCTCGCTGCGGCGACCTCGCGCGCCGCGGTCGCCGCGAAGGTCGACGAGGCCCGGAACGCCCTCGTGCGGATGGACGCGGAGGCGAAGGCAGTCGCAGACGCGGAGGAGCGTGTTCGAACCCTGCACGCCGGGGTGGCGGATGCACGCGTGGCGCTCGACGCGGCAAAGGAGCGCCTGCGTCGCGCGGAGGTGGAAGCGGAGGCCGCGAAGGAGGCCTTTAGGCGCGCGACCAGCGACGATGCCGACCGCGACCGTGAGCTCGAGCGCGGGCGAATCGACGCGGACCTGGCAAGGCTCGGTTCGAGCGAGACCGAGCTCCGGGCGAGGAGGGACGCGGCTACGCGCGTCGCCGCTGCATCGGATGCGCTCGAACGCGCCAGGAAGGACCACGCCCGTCTCTCGGTCGCGCTCGAACAGGCGCAACGTAGCGAACGCGAGGCGCGGCAGCAACGGGCAGAACTCGAAAACGACCTCCAGATGGTGCGCGGTTGCCTCGCTTACGGCCGCTGGCGCACGGCACGCGAGGCGGCCGATGCAGTTGCTCGCGTCGGTCGGGAAGCGGACGCGCTCCGCCGAGAGGCCGACGAGAACGAAGCCGCCGCGAAGCAGGACGAGGGACGCATCCCGGCAGGTTTGCCGCACGAGGATGAGCTTGAGGCGGTGCGTGAGCTCGCCCGTTCCCTCGAGCTCGCAGAGGGAGCACTGGGCGGCGGAGTGTCGCTCCGCATTGCGCCACGGAAGCCGATCACCGTCGTCGCAACGGTCGATGGCCGCCGCCACGACCTCGGGACGATTTCCGACACTCGGACCGTCGATGCCAAAGCGAGCGTTCGGTTGTCATTCGGCGACCTCGTCGATGTAGACGTCGAGGTGGGCGCTCCCGAGGCGCGGAACCGAGCTCGACAGCTCCGCGCGCGATGGGAAGAGGAAGGCGCACCACGGCTGAAGAGCGCGAGCGCGTCGGACATCGGCCACCTCGTCCGCATGTGCGCGGAGGTCGAGGCCATGCGGTCGCGTGCACGCGAGGTTCAGGCGAAGGCAACCTCGTTGCGAGCGGAGGCGACGCACAGGGACGCGCGGGTGGCCGAGCTGGCCTCGCAGGCAGCCCTCGAACCGAGCCGGCGCGAGCTGCTCCCCACGTATCCGTTCGGCGAACGAGCGCTCGAAGATGCATTCAAGAAAGTCCAAGGCAACTGGGAAACCGAGCTCGAGCAGCTCGATCGGAAGCAACAGGCAACGCTCGAGGCGGCCGCAGTCGCCGAGCAACGAGCGGTCGGCGCGTTAAGAGCGGCCGAGCTCGAGGTGAAGCACGTTTCCGAAGGCATCGTCGAACTCGAAGCCAAGCTGAAAATCCTCGTAAACGAGACTGGGATCTCGAACGTTCAGCAGACGCAGGCCGAGATCGAACGGGGGCTCGAGCGGGTCGCCGCGGATCGGAAGAAGCTCGACGAGCGCCGAAACGCCCTTGCGGCAGAGGCCAGCGGGAAGGTTTCAGCTGCAGAGCGGGCCCTCAACGAGGCGAACTCCGAGGTAGACAACGCTAAGCGGCGCCAGCAGGAGTGCGACGACAAGTGTCAGATCGCGGCAGAAGCGTATCACTCCGCGTCAGGGCAGCTCTCGGTGATGAAAGAGCAACTGGCGCGGCTCGACCGCGCGGAGGCCGAAGATGCCCTTCGCGCGAGGGCAGCCGAGCTCGCGACGATGCCGGAAGAACACACCACCGAGGACGACATCGCCGCTGCCAAGGAGGCTTTGAATCTCGCGGAGCGGGAGTTTGCGGAGACGACGCGGCAACTCGATCAGGCCGAGGGTGCCCTCCAGAGCGTCGGTGGTGCTGGCCTGCGAGACCTGGCGCGGGACCTGCAGCGAGCCCTCGAGGTCGAAGAGGAGGCAGAGCATCAGCTCGAGGTCGAAGCTCAGTCCTGGCTGCTGCTGCGCGACACGTTGCGCGAAGTCGAGAACGAGGAAGGCACGCACATCGGGCGCGCGCTCGCGCGTCCAGTGGCGGAGCGGTTCAACGAGCTGACATCGAAGCGGTACGGAGAGCTAGACCTCGCGCCGACCCGCGAGGTTCAGGACCAACTTGCCACCCTGATCCGGCTGACGGTTGCGGAGACACTCAAGTCGGCGATCGTGCTCGATGATCACCTCGTCCATACGGACCCGAGCCGCCTCACGTGGTTTCGAAAAGCACTCCGGGAAACTGCCGCGAGGACCCAGGTCATCGTGCTCACGTGCAGGCCGCAGGACTACGTGGACGTAGATGAGCTACCCTGCGACGTCGCGGCTCGCGACCTCGCGGGCGGCACCGTGAGGGTGATGAACCTGGAACTGGCGCTGCGAACGAGCTCGGCGGGTGCACCAGCTTAACGCGCGATCGGTGGCGGGACGCCGTGTCAGCCCGGCGGTGACGCACGAACCGGAACGGGCTACGCCGCGGACAGCTGCAACCATCATTCCGGTACGCCCCGGTTCCGCCGACTGGTGTGCGGTGATCGATGTCCGAACGAAGCACCGGGCCGGGGCGCCCCCCCGATCGCCCCGACCCGGCCTCCTCTCCCGCCACGTCACCTCGCCAGCGCTTGGAGCGTTTACGGGCGAGCCCGCGGCCGGTGGCCACCTCGATCTCGATCTTCTGGGCGTACGTCGAGAGGAACCTGGCCAGTTCGCGCGCGAACGCGGTGAGCGCGTCCTCCGGGGACTGCACGTAGGCGTGGTTCCCCCTCCCCTTCGTCGAGAGGTCGCGGAGCAGCTCCTGGTCGGCGTCGTCCCCGTACCCGAACGCGGAGAGGGTCGCGCGCCCGAGGTTCGCCAAGTCCGGCTGGTGCCGGAGTTCGCTGGATCCCGCATGCCGCTCTCATGCCGCTCCCCATCGACGGCGACGACACCGCGGGCGACCGCAGTAGGCCTCCGCGCTCAACCAAGAGTCCTTGAATGTGTTGAGCCAGTGTTCCCGGGACGCCGATCTGTGCCCTTGATCTTGAGCCAAGGGACCCGGGTTGAGCGAACGTGGAACGGCAGTGAATCGCGCTGCTTGGCTGGTCGCCGCGCAGTGAATACCAGCGCGCGGCCGCCCTCACTTCGCGAAAGTTGCGGCGCAAACGCGGCGGACGAAAAAAGAGGCCGCGGGCCACTCGGTTTTCCCGAATGACTCCGCGGCCTTAAGTCGGGGAGACAGGATTTGAACCTGCGACCCCTTGGTCCCGAACCTGCGACCGATTCAGTCCATGCCGTGGGAGGGGATGGCAAGCCTTCGCAACCCCTCGACTCTACTGGGATCGACTCGGGCGTGGCCGTCGAAGGCTTGCCACCGGATCCACCCAATGGAACGGATGGAAGCGCGTCCGCGGAGCGAGTTGCGGCGGATTTGCGGCGGACGGAGTTCCTGCGACCCGAGGGTCTCCTGCCGGTCGCTGCGGTCGCGAACCGGCTCGGTCTCAGCGCGGCCACCGTCCACGCGGCGATCAACGCGGGCAAGCTCTGCGGCGTCCTGTTCGGGTCCGTGCGACGCGTTCGCCCGGAGGACCTAGTGGCGTACGAGCAGTCGCTGAGCGCCTCCCGGCCGCCGGCGGACGAGGACTGGTGCACCGTCGCGGAGTTGATTCGGGTCGCGGGCTGCAGCCGCACGCATGCGTACCGGCTCCTCGAGCGCGGTACTGTTCCGTTCCAGTTCTTCGGTGGGACGCGGTACGTCAGGCGTAAGGACCTCGCCGCTTTTCGCCGAACGTGAAGAGAACAGCGCTCGTGGCCCACCGTCCCGGGTAGCACCGTCGCCGTTCCGGGCCGCACCTGGCCGCCGCCCGCGATCAAGGTCGCGGTGCGCCGGGTGACGGCCCGGCTGGCGCCCCGGAAGCGCGTGGCGCGCGTCCGTGCGCTGGCCGCGCAACCCGGGCCGGGCCGAGCGGTACTCGGGGACATCGTTCCCGACGCCGTAACAGCCCGCCCGCCACCCCTACCCGCTGCAGCGCTCCATGCAGCGCGGGGCGGTGACCTTGGTGCACCCTCGGTCCCGCCACACGCATCGTCGATGTCAGAGTCCCGTCGTAGGGTCCCCAACTGGAGGTTTGTATGCCGAGACGACCCGCGCATGCCTTCGTCGGCGCCGCCGCAGGTGCGGTGACCGCGAACCGGCTCGCCAAGGACGAGCCGCCGATCTTCGCACTCCTCGAGACTGGGCTCGGCCTCGTCGGAGGCATTCATGGCGGATGTGCGCCCGACGAGCTTGAGCCTTCAGACACGCCGAACCATCGTGGTCCATTCCATAGCGTCGTTGCTGCCGTCGCCGGTGGAACCGCGGTGGGAAAATGGGCTCCCGAGTTCGTCGCCGAGTACCGCTCGCGGCTGGCGGATCTACGCGCCGAGGCGCAGAGAGAGACCGACCCGCTGAAGCGTCTGTTGAAGTGGCTGCTGGTCGCCTTTCTGCACGCGCTGCTCGGATACGCGACGGGGTTCGCGGCGGGGTACGCGTCGCACCTCGCACTCGATGGGCTGCTTTCGCCTAGCTCGCTGCCGCTGCTGACCAACGGGTTCTAGGCGCACCCTCGAGATGTGGCCCGCACCAGAAGACCATCGGATGTGGCTGGGCGAATATGAGCAGCTGCTACGTGACGCAGCGGAGGGCGCCTTCCAAGCTGCCGTCGAGTTGAAGGCACGCCATCGCCCGCCGTCCTTGTTCAAGTATCGCAGCGTGACCGATGAGGCTCTGGACTCACTGCGGCGAGGGTACGTTTGGCTCTCCCATCCGACGTCCTTCAACGACGGCTACGACTCCGCGCTGTTCGTAAATCACGATCGGCTGTTAGCTACCTCGATGCGCCGGTCGCTGAGAGCGAACATCGAAAGATACGGGCTCTCGAGGCTTCTATCCGAAGCAGACATTCGCGCGATCGAAGACAGCGATGATCCTGCAAGGACTCTCGGTCTTGCGGTGCTGACCCGCGACCCGGAATTCGCAGGAATCGATCGGACGGACCTGCTCGATGCGCTTGCCTCCGCGATGAGGCAGCAGACCAAGGATCTAGAACAGGCGACCCGCGAAATGGCACGGGCTTCGATCGTGGTGTGTAGCTTCGCCACGAGCGGAACGACCCCAGCCTTATGGGCGCACTACGCCGGGAACGGCTCCGGCTTCTGCATCGAATACGAGGTAAAGCAGCTTCCGCCCGACGACATCAGGCTCCGGTTGCTTCTCCCAGTCATTTACGGACCAGCGCCATTCGATTCGACCTTCTTGTTCGAGCACTTCATGGTCAACGGGCTTAGCGCGCTGACCGTGCGGTGGCCACTCCTTGCGGCGACTTACAAGGACCGGCACTGGAGCTACGAGCAGGAATGGCGCCTCATCGATCCCGCTGGAAGCCGCGCGAACGGGCGCGCAGTTCCGCTGCCGATCAAGGCCGTCTACCTGGGTACCGCGACGAGCCCGGACTCCGCGGCGAGGGTGATCAGAGCCGCCGAGCCACATCGAGTACCGATACTCAAGATGCAAGTCGGCAGAGATGCGTCCACGCTTGCGTGTTCAGTGGGCCGCTAGTCCTATGTCCTCTCCCACCTAGGGTTGCGGCTGGAGCGCAGCTCGGTTGGCGGGTATAGCGACAACCCCGGTGACCAAAGTGGATACGGACATGTTCGTCGAACCCAACGCTGCACCGATCTCCGAACTGCCAATAGTCGAAGTAATTGCGAGGATCGAGCGGCTCAACAACGGTCTCGCGTCGTTCTGGGGGGACAGCCAAGGATGGGCGCCCATCGCGGCTGCCGAGCTGTTGAGCAAGTCGCGACTCGACTGGCAAGCCTCGCTGTCCGCGTCGCTTCGGCTCTGGATTCGTGACGACCCTAACGCACTCACGCCAGGGGAGCTCATCCTTGCATGGGCGAACCTCGGCAGCCTTCTTGAGGGAACTGTTAAGACGCTGCTCTCGGTTTACTACGAGACTTACAGGGCAGACCTCGAGCACCTCAAGAAGGCAAACGCTTTCGACAAGAACAAGCAGGAAGCAAAGCCCCCCGACGGGCTGGCGCTCGAACATCTTCGCCTATACTGCAAGTCCAGACAGCTGCTGGGCGCGGAAGGCGATGCACTCGTCGAACACGTGCAGAGTCGTCGTAACGCCATCCACGCGTTCAAGGATCGGCCGATAGGGAACGGGGTCGAATTCCAGCTTGCGCTGCGAGCCTATCTCGGCTTGCTTCGAGCCGTGAACGACAGGCTCCCCTACCCAGATGACGTGTACGCGCCGCACGAGTAGCACGTCCTCGTAGAGGACCAGTGGCTTCTTTCGCCACCGAGAGGTGCTGCAGGTTCGGGTCGGAAGTTCAGCGGCGAAGGTTCAGGCACAGGCCCTCCTAAACTGCAGTTCGGTCCGATCGAGCCCACACGGACGAGTTGGACCCGTCCCTGGGCAAACATGTGGAATGAGCAGGGATCAGCGCGAGCGGGTTCCGGAAAGACTCCGGTCGGACGCGAAGTACGTGTACGCGCTCACGTTCCGGCCCGACTCGTACTTGAACCGGTAGGTGGGCACGTCCTCGCGCCGCATGATCGCGTCGACGCATGGCAGGTACGCTCGCGGGAAGCGATCCCCGAGCATGAAGTAGACGAGCGCGCCGCGAATCGGGACCAGCGCCTCCTTACCCGACGTGTCGTCATCGAGGAGCACGAGCCTGAACTCCCGCTCGCCCTCGTAGTCGAGGCGCTTCGTCAGGTAGAGCGTCGGCGCGTGCTGCCGCCGGTACTCGGCGGCGTACTTCTCGGTGCCGACCTGCTGGATCCGCTCGTTGTCGTATGAGAGCGAGCGCCGCCCGACGGAGGAGACGGGGTCATCGCTGTAGGCGACCTCCTGGGCGATGCACTCCCCCCGGCTCGTCAGCGCCAAGTTGAACGCGTCGACGAGCTTCCGCCGGTCGGTTGTGTCTCTAAGATTGTGTGAATCGGAAGTTCGCGGAGGGTGACAAGGAAGTGGAAGCTCCTCGGAATCCAAACCCGAACGGCCTCGCTTGGCGGCGAGTCCAAGGAGCTTCCCGTGAACGAGGTTGCCGAGCTTGAACTGCCGACGCAAGAGAACTTCCGCACCGATCTCCGCACCCTGTGTCAGGGCGCGATCCGGGTCGCCTTGGAGGTCGTCCTGGAGGAGGAGATCCGGGCCCTGGTCGGCGCCAAGAAGTGGGAGCGCCAGGCCCAGCGGGTCGACAGCCGCAACGGCACCTACCTGCGGCGGCTCATCACGTCGATGGGCGCTGTCGACCTCAAGGTGCCGCGGTCTCGCGAGGGCGGCTCCGCCGGCGGCGCGGTGTTCGAGCGGTACAAGCGCCGGAGCGCCGAGGTCGACGACACCATGGTGGCCGCCTACGTGCACGGTGCCTCGACGCGAGACATCGGCCAGATCACCGAGGCGCTCATGGGCGAGCACGTGAGCCGCTCGACGGTGAGCCGGGCGGCGAAGACGCTCGGTACCAAGGTCGAGGACCTGAGGAAGGCGCCCATTGAGGGCCCGATCCCGTACCTCTTCCTCGACGCCACCTTCCTCGATGCCCGGTGGGCGCGGGAGGTCGAGAACGTCTCGGCGCTGGTGGCCTACGGCGTCGGCCTGGACGGGCACCGGCAGCTCCTGGCGATCACCATCGGCGCGGAGGAGTCGGAGGCGTCCTGGAGCGACCTGCTGGCCCAACTCAACGAGCGCGGCCTGTCGGGGGTGCAGCTCGTCATCGCCGACGCCCACGCCGGTCTGGCCAAGGCGGTGCGGCACCACCTGCCCGAGGCGCCGCTGCAGCGGTGCTGCGTCCACCTTCAGCGGAACATCGTCGGGAAGGCCCCCCAGAAGCTCAGGGCGCGGCTTGCCAAGGCCGTCTGGCAGGTCTTCGTCGCGCCGTCCAAGGCCGACGCCCGCAAGCGGATGGTCGAGCTCGCTGCCGGCCTCGGGCGCCAGCTCCCCGAGTCGATGGCGTGCCTCGCCGACGGCTTCGAGGCGGCCACGAGGTTCTACGCGTTCCCCAAGGCGCACTGGCACCGCATTCGCTCGACGAACGGCCTCGAGCGACTGCACGGCGAGATCAAGCGGCGCACCAACGCGGTGGGGGCCTTCCCGGACCGGGGCAGCGCCCTGCGCCTCGTCACCGCCGTGGCGCTCAACGTGACCGCGATCTGGACCGACCGCCGCTACCTGGACATGTCCCTGCTGAAGTCGAAGGAGGTCGCCGTCGCCAAGGCGGCGTGAAACATCCGAGGAGCTTCACGCGGAGTACGATTTACACAGAAGACGGGACTTGACCG
>WNFU01020121.1_pt1 | contig 13478 bp, 15 predicted proteins | sample 5400121 | NCBI WGS metagenome assembly WNFU01 (sample SAMN13153360, study PRJNA577476) | soil metagenome | isolation source: 100 cm soil or saprolite under grassland replicate 1 | place: USA:California | collected 2016-06-15
CGAATTACATGCTGCCAGGTGCCTTTGTTCTCCTGGATGAGTTCCCCCTGACCTCCAATGGCAAGATAGACCGCAGGAAATTGCCAGAGCCAGATCGTTCGGACCCGATTGCAAGGAGTGAATTTGCTTCCCCACAAACTCCAACAGAGGAGATTCTGGCTATGCTTTGGGGCGAGGTGTTAGGCATGGAACAAGTCGGACGTTATGACAACTTTATTGAGTTGGGCGGTCATTCATTGCTGGCTACCCGGCTTATCGCCCGCATCCGCGACACCTTCAAGGTTGATTTGTCGCTGCGACGTTTATTTGAAAGACCGACCCTCACTGCTGTTGCCGATTTCATTGACCACCCCTACGGGCAAACCGGCAATGAACAAGTAGACCTCTCAGTCGGGAATAACTCAGCAGCAAACACCTCGCCGTCCCCAACCCCCCTCCAACTCCCCCCTCACTTGATTACCCTGCAGCCCGAAGGCGCCGAAGGCATGCGCCGCCCCCTCTTCCTGGTTCATCCACTGGCCGGCCTGGTTTTCCCCTATCATGAATTGGCTCTACATTTGGGACCCGATCAACCTGTTTACGGTCTACAATCGATAGGGATTGCCGGCGAGGCTTCACCCTTAATCCAAATCGAGGCCATGGCCGAGCACTATCTCGCAGCCATCCATCAGGTTCAACCGGAAGGACCTTATCAGCTGGCCGGCTGGTCCTTTGGGGGGACACTCGCTCTGGAAATGGCCCAGCAGTTACAAAAAGGAGGGGAGTCAGTAGCCCTGTTGGCCATCATCGATACGCGCTTATATTCAACCAGTTTCGCGACTTTCTGGCATGGATCCAGAGTGTTCTTAACCAGCATGTTGCCTCATCTCTGGACCTATATCTCTGATTATCTTTATTTGCAGTCAGCCCTCTCCCACCCAAAGCAAGCCGAGCAACAACCCTCCTGGTTTTTTAGCAAACTCAGGGCACACTTCCAAACATCGGAGCCGGGTGGGGAAACAAAGCTGCCGAATTTCAAAACGTCAGAGTTTAAGCGCCTCCTCCAAGTCTTCCAAGCAAATGTCCGGGCCGACAGTCGCTATAGACCCCAAAGGTATCCGGGCCAGGTGACCTTGTTTAAAACCGCACATCAAGACTCAACCTGGGGTTGGGGTGACATCGCCGCCAACGGTGTTGAGCTACACCAAATTCCGGGCCATCATATGAACGTGTTACGTCCACCCCAGGTGCAGGTCCTGGCTGAAAAACTCTCGGCTTGTCTAGCCCAACCTGATGAGGTTATTACCCCATATCCGCTACCTTAGCTCAATTGATACCTTGTTTTTGCGCGAATGGAGCGCGAGTCTATCTTTTGCCAAAAATCAGACATGAATAGAGGCAATTTCTATACCTTGTTGCTGCTGCGGCTGAACGAGAATGGGACGAAGATTTTCTTGTGTGCGCTCTTTCAGCAATAGCAGTTTCAAAAGGTTATGGTTGAGTAGCAAGTGCGGTAATGGAACTTACTCCAGATACTGCAAATGAATTTATGGAATGGTTCTATAGCAGGTGAAATCTATTGATTGGTGGTGGTGTTTGTTTCAGCCAGCGAGTACGGGTGATTTCATAGGCGAAAGGGATAAGGCTATCTTTTTATTCTTACTGAATACAGGCGCGCGAGCACGCGAATTGTGCAACCTAAATATTAAGGAAATAGACTTGAACACGGGCTCAGCAATGATCCGCTATGGCAAAGGTGGTAAGACACGGATGGTTTTTATAGGGCGCAAGAGCGGTATGCATATTTTTGTATTGCAAAGACTTATGGGACATGCTGATCTACAAGTATTGCGCCGTTACCTGGCGCAAAATGAGGAGGATAATCAATTAGCGTACATGCGTGAGGGCCTGTTGACAACAACCTATGAATTCTAGCTGCTCAGGATATGTTGTATATTTGTCCGCACACCCGCGCTTTGTTGCCTTTCTTGGTTCAGGCTTTGCTATCACTATGTGCAGCACCCGTTGAACATATTTTATGCTGCGCCCAATATTGGAGCTATCACGATATGCAACGGCTAAGAGGCATCCTAACAGATGACGAGTTAGACAGAGCGAATCGTTTTTCCTTTGAGATAGACCGGCAGCGCTTCATTGCAGCACGAGGAACACTCAGATCCATTCTGAGTCGTTACATAACTATTTACCCTGGCCATCTGCGTTTTTATTACAATCAATATGGCAAGCCATTTTTGGCCCCTGAATTCAGTTCATATCTGCTTAATTTTAATCTCTCTCATTCTGGTAGTATGGCATTGTATGCTATTACACGGAATATGGAGATTGGCGTTGATGTTGAACGCGTTCGTTCCGACTTTGAGTACGAAGAGATAGCGAAACGTTTTTTTTCGGTCAACGAGGTGGCCATTTTGCGAACGATACCGACCGAAAAGAAGCTTGAAGCTTTCTATAACTGTTGGACCCGCAAGGAAGCGTACATCAAGGCTCACGGGAAAGGTTTGTCACTGCCTTTGGACAGTTTCGATGTTTCCTTTGCTCCATGGGAACCACCTATGTTATTGATTACCAAAGATGAACCTCAAGAGCGCTCTCTTTGGACATTACTGGACCTAAAGCCCGGCCTTGGTTATATGGGTGCATTAGCTGTCAAAGGAATAGGATGTAGGTTCAGATATTGGGAATGGAACCAGCTGTGAATCTATATGGCCCATGCTGATCTTAGCATGATCTTGGATAAACATTTAATTGCGAAATTATTCTCTTTTTCTACCCCATCCTACTCAGGTGGATACCCATATAAGTGGGGAGCAGGAAAATCAAGGATAGTCGGATAATCCAATCTTTCAGGTGCCGGCGTGATCACATCCGCGAAGCCAATGTCAATCTGGATGGTGAGCGAGTTTTGCCAAGCCGAGCTGTCATGGTGATGCGGATGCCTTCATAATCTGCATCTTCTTTGATTCGTTCGCTCTGAATGTGAACTGGGTCAAATTCAAGTCCATCGGGTTCGGATTCCAATTTGGAGAGGTCTTGGAAGATCTTCAAAACAGAATCAACCGTGTTCTGAGTATGCCCCAGCAGGTCAATATCACGAGTTGGACGCAGATTTGTCAATCCCCAGGCATTGAACATCAATGCACCTTTCAGGGTGAATAGTTCTGAATATTCGGAGATGGAAAGCCGATAGAGGAGCCGTTCAATTGCGTAATATTGAAGTAGTTCATTAAAAGCTCGTCCAGATTGGCGGGCCTTGTTCAAAAGCCTTTGGTGAATGGATGCGGACAGGTTCCGCTTTTCAGCACTCATGCCAGCGCCTCAAGATAGGGTTGCATAATTTTCTCTACACGATCCACGCGGGCGAACCGCTGGATTTCATTGGGAGTAGATTTCTTTTGGCGTAGTCCCTCCCGCAAGGCTTCCAGTGCTACTTCCATCCCGATGCTATTGCGAAATTTGAAACAATCCGCAATTGTTTTAGCAACACTATAAACTCGAATGTCCACGTTATCAACCTTATGCTTTTCGATACCCGCCTTGAATGGTGCAGGCGAAATCCAAAAAAATCGAGTTGGCGGATACTTTATCCGCGGCTTTTCCGAATCCTTAGGCAAGGCGATATACACTTCATGTGATATCTGCGTCGTGATTTGATGAAAATACAATGCAGAAATCAGGCAGATAACTCCCTTTGGAATCAGAAGGGATACAACCGCCAGATCAGGATCGCTCCACACTTGCTCGTTTGCCAACCGATACAGCCCGCGTCCTTCCTGTACAACAAGTCCTTTGTCGCGCATTGCATATAGAATACGCGGTTGCACTCCCAGCTTAAAGAGCTGGGAGGATTTCATGACACCATTATTCTTTTGGAAGATCTTTATCACACTTTGAAAATTGCCGTTCATAAGAATTAACCTTACTTATAAAGAAGTAAGGTTAATTCTATTCAGACTGATTGAATTGTCAAGGTGAATGTTTGATATATACCATCTTTACGTCTTACCCTTGTCTGTTTTCTGCTTTATTGCTAGGTGGTTTTGTTTTACATTGGCTAAGATAATCGCGATTATCATAATCGTGATTATCTTACTATTGCTAGGTGGTTTTGTTTTACATTGGCTAAGATAATCGCGATTATCATAATCGTGATTATCTTACGGAGCGTGCCAAATGTTTGTAAATCGTCGATCTGAACTGGATTTGCTTGAAAAACACTATAAATCCGGCCGGGCTGAGCTCTTTGTTCTGTATGGACGGTGGCGGGTCGGTAAAACCGAACTCTTGGCACACTTTTGCCAGGATAAGCGGCATGTCTTCTTTGTGGCCGATCAGGTTCCGGAACCCATTCTCCGCGCCAACCTGTCGAAAGCCATCAATGACGCGATTTTTGATGTTGGCCAGGTGAGCGCTGTATACAACACCTGGGATGACCTGCTGAACACTCTGGCAAAGCAGGCTCAATCGGAACGGCTGGTGGTCGTGATCGACGAGTTTCCGTATCTCGTTGCTGCCGACCCGTCTTTGGCATCGATCCTGCAGCGGACCTGGGATCGAACCTTGAAAAACACCGAGATCATGCTGATCTTGAATGGCTCCTATATTGGGATGATGGAGGAAACTGTTCTTGGATACAATGCTCCGCACTCCGGGCGCCGTACCGCTCAATACTTGTTGGAACCGCTCGAGTTCGTGGACGCTCAACAGTTTTTCCTCTCCTATTCTGCAGACGACCGTTTGCGAGCTTATGCAGTGTATGGAGGCACACCTGCCTATCTGCAGACGATCCAACCCGATCAATCCCTGCAAACGAACATCATCGAGGGTATCCTGACACGTGGATCGGCACTCTACGATGAAGTTCGTTTTGTGCTTCAACAGGAGCTGCGTGAGCCGCGGAATTATTTTGCCGTTCTGCAGGCGATTGCATCCGGCAATACTCGCCAGAATGAGATCAAACAGGCTGCTGGGCTTGATAACATTGCACCTTATTTGGAAACGCTGCAACAACTTCACCTGGTGGAACGAATTGTCCCGGTGACCGAAACCCAACCTCATAAGAGCCGCCGAGGTGTGTATCGACTCAAGGATAATTTCCTGCGGTTCTGGTTCCGATTTGTTCTGCCCAATCATTCCCAATTGGAGCGCGGCGCAAAAGAAGTGGTGTTCGACACAGCGATCTCTCCAGACCTGGACGCGTTCACCTCAACCGTGTTTGAACAGGCCTGCCAGCAGTATTTCTGGCGTAACGGACTAAATGGGAAACTTCCGTTTCTTCCCAAGCAGATCGGTGGGTGGTGGCAGGCGAATGAGGAGATCGATATCGTGTTGCTCAGCAATACGCATACCATGCTTGTGGAATGTAAATGGAGTCGGCGCCCTGTTGGCGTGGATATCTTGGAGCAACTCGAAGCGAAATCCAGAGGATTGATGAAAGAAGTAGATGGACAGGCTCTATTATTTGGACTGTGTTCTCTATCCAGCTTTACCGACCAAATGATGGAACTCGCCAAGAAAAGAAACGATGTCCTCCTGTATGACTGGAAGATGATCGTAGATCAGTAAGTCACGATATTCATTTAAAAAGAATGAGTATAAAAGATCAAGTGAATAAGCATGATCTTTTGGTTTCAAGCATCTCTTAACTAAATAAGCGGGTTCTATACCAGTTGGGACCGCCAATGAGACAACTTGGTGAAACTTCACCAAGTTGTTTTTCATTTCTAACCAGTCAAGGAAGAGGACCAACTGAGAGTTGGTCCTCTTAGACTCTTGAAAACTTTATCTGGGCTTTATCACCGCTTGTTGCTTCATGGGCTGACGATTACACATTGAGAGAACTCAGATGTATTGTTCGCCGGGTCCGTGGCAGTAGCTGTAACAAATCTTCCCGCGGGGAGAGAAGTTGGCAAGGTGATCTTGAAGTTCACATGGCCGGTTGAATTTGTCTTAACATTTACGAACCCAAGATAGGTTTCTCCCTCACCATAGCCCGAAAGATCGCAAACATCATTGTAGAAAAACTCGAGACGGTAGGTAGTATTTCGAGTACTGAGCAAGGCGCCCTGAATCAGGATGCCTTTACCTGTGCTTTTGACGGTATTGAGGAATGGGAAATTCTGTAGGTTGTTTGATCCGCCATCTGCATCGAAGAGATCGTTCAGAGTAACATCATCCTCGCCAAGATCAATTCCCAGATTGCCGTTCGAATGAAGGGAATTTGACAAAATCGCATTGCCAGTGCTCGATTCGCTGGCAAGAAGGACTCCGCTGGAGTTATTAAAGGTGATAGTATTCCCCGCGCCAGTGATTGTCCCACCGATTCGATTGTAGCTTGCTCCTGCAGCAATTGCTACGCCATGGCCTGTGTTGCCTAAGGAAAGTGTACCAGTGACATCGGTACCTATGAAGTTACCTTGAACTAGATTTCCTGTCGTTTCAAAATGATAAATGGCAACACCGTTTGCACCGTTGCCTGATAGAACATTGCCAGCCCCAGCTTCTGTTCCACCAATCAGATTGTTGCTCGTGCCCCCTACCATTACCACTCCGTCGAAAGAGTTGCCGAGATCCTGAGTTCCAGTCCTATCAGTACCAATGAAGTTTCCGGAAACTATATTCCCACTGGTCCCTGGGTCAGTGATGGTAACACCATCAGCGGTATTACCTGAGATGACATTGCCGGCACTAGGAATATTCCCACCGATGGTGTTATTGCTTGCACCCGAATGGAGGACAATTCCGGAATGGCAACAATCTGTTCCATTGCCTAGAGCGATCAGACCAGTGCGATCCACTCCAATAAAATTGCCCTGTACAATATTTCCGCTGGCCTCACGCCCCTCTATTCGGATGCCTTGCTCCTAGTTCCCCGAGATAATATTCCGAGCTGCCACTGTTGTTCCGCCAATAATGTTGTTCGACGTCTGCAGCAGCACACCATCATCAGCGTTGCCGAAAGCCAGGGTGCCGGTAATATCCGTGCCAATATAGTTGCCCTGGATAAGCTTGCCCCCATTCACTTCAATCTCGATCCCCGTACAGGCGAAGCGATTGATCACTAAGCCACGTACCGTGCTCGATCCGGCAAAAATGAAGATGCCATGTGCGTCGGGCCCTGCACCGCTACCGTCCAATTCGATGATGGGAGCTTCAACAAAACCCGGCTGGGTTGTACCATCAATGACGACCGGGTCAGAAATAAAATCGAACTCATAAGATGGGAAGATCGAATATGGTCCTGAACCTGGTATGTTGAAATTGATTGTGTCCGTGCCCGCGCGGATGAGATGAGCTGCCCGCCTCCCACTGATGTTACTATCGATATCAAACCCGGCAACTCTCAAAACAGGATCAAACTGTCTTCCCACGGAGTACTGGCGGTTGCAGTGCTCACAACTAAAGACTTTGATGCGAGCCAGTTTACACCGGAGATGGCGCATTTGAGAGACTCCAGCATGGCTATGCAGAAAGTTGTACAGGGGCCCTCGCTCAGCGCTGGTCACTGGACGATGAGAATGGTGATGGCCAGCTGGATCTGGTCTTCTTCTTTAAGACGCAAGATCTCAATCTAACTCTAAGCAGCACAGCAGCAACTTTGATGGCGCATGGCTCCTACGCCTCTAATGCAATGCACATTGTAGGAACGGATTCGGTAAAGGCCGTTCCTTGATACGGTCCATTGAGGGTATCAAGGAATTAGAAGTCAAGCTAGTTCACATCACAATCACCTGCCAGTTTCCTTGAAAAAGATCCTCAGGATTTCCTAATCCGGAGGATCTTCTCGTTTCTCAAAACGCTCCACGAATCAAGGAGAGTATCTGGTTATGAGCCTATGCTTCATTTTTCGCCCAACTTAATCAGCCCATTTCGCATTGCCGTTAGCACTGCCTGAGCGCGATTGGGCTGGTTCATCTTTTCCAAAATATTTTTTGCATGACTTCTGACCGTCTCTTCACTAACACACAGCTGAGCTGCAATTTGCTTGTATGTATTAGGGGATGCCATCCATTCCAGGATTTCCAATTCACGAGGTGTCAACGGAATGACTGATGAACGCTGAGGCTGCATTCTGCTAATAACCTTTTTCATCACATCTGGATGAAGATAGGCTTCTCCATGTACCACGGCATGAATAGCTCTAACCAGCTCTCCAGGTTCAATGTTTTTCAGAACGTAACCCTCAATCCCCGCGGCAACCAGATCGTATACACGATCGTCGACTTCTGTTCCCGTGAGCATGATGATTTTGATCGCTGGATTCGTCTTACGCAGCAAAAGCGCCATCTCCTGGCCACCCATCTCAGGCATGACCAGGTCGGCCAGTACAATATCTGGAATGATATGTCGTGCTACCTCCAAACCGATATGTCCATTTTCGGCTTCGCCGACGATTTCAAGGTCTGGCTCCAAACGAAGAACCATAGCCAGTCCTTTGCGGACTACCGCGTGATCATCCACAATGAGGATACGGATGGGATCAGGCATTCGGACGATTTCCTTTGACAGGAAGTTCAATCAGAATGCGAGATCCTTCATTAGGTTTGCTGATGATCTCGCAACTTCCACCCATAGCCAGGGCACGCTCCCGAATGCCATGCAGGCCGAAATGTTCACGGTTCAGGCTGCGAGACAATGCCATCGACGGATCAAAGCCGCGCCCTTCATCGGTAACACTGATGTGCACATAATCCTCATTCACATTCAAGCAGAACCGTGCAGATTGCGCACCAGAATGCCTGGCAGAATTGGCAAGAGCCTCCTGCGCCATACGATAAATTGTACGGCGCAATCCCGCAGATAGACTGTTGAAATCGCCGCTATTGTTAAAAATGACAGTAAAAGTACGCGGCCGACAGCAGCTACTGATGTAATTGGTAAGATCTTCCATGAATAACTCGATGGTCAAAGCGGACGGCCACAGATCAAAGATGGAGCGGCGGACCTCGTCATGTGCGTTGTTGGCAAGAGTGCGTAATTCGATCAGTTCACTGCGCACATCCTCTGCTTTCTGGGGAAGCATCGTAATGCAGGCATCCAAACTATAGACAATGCCAAAGAGCGATTGTGCAACAGTGTCATGAATGTCGCGTGCAATGCGATTGCGCTCGGTTTCAACGGCGAGACGTCGCGCACGATCAATACACAGGATGGTAGTACCCAGTGCGAGAGCAGCCTGGTTTGCCACGGTTAAAAGGGTACTTTCGCGCTCCTTTGTTATGCCATCTGATTTATCAACAAGCAATAACCCAACTGAATGTTCTCTCAAGTAAAGCGGAAGTACAAGCCATCTGCTTTGATTGAGCCAGCCATTGAGGTCTTGATCGCAAATGAGAACCTTGCCATCCGAAGTAAAGGTGTGGCGATTCAATAAGGCTTTAATGAGCTCACCATTCTCCGGTTTTAGAGCAATTGTCTTTGCCAGGGGAAATGTAGACTCTTGGGGATACACAAGCCAGCCACCTAATTCCTCGCGTGCAGGGTCAACCAAGGCGACTACGGCTTTTGAGAAGCCAAGTTCGGTTGTGACTGCGCCCAACACGCGCTCCTGAACCGAGATCAGATCCGGGGCAGATTGCAACAGCATCGTGAGGTCGTGAATGATTTCCAATTGCCGATGAGCTGTCGCAAGATTTTCGTGTTTTTGAGTAAGTTCATCACGGGTACTGGCAAGTTCTTCCCGTGCCTTGTTGATATCCTTCAACAAAATCGAGGGGTAAGCAAAAAGGATCGGAATTAACCAGACGCCGGCAAGCTGACTCGTCAACACGATGATGTTAGTCTGTCCGCTTATCGATTGTGAGTTCAGATAATTGCCTAGGAGATAAAGCGGTGTAAAAAGTGCGGAGACGCTCAAGGCACCCCGCATTTGGAAGAAAAATGCACTCGCCAATAATGGACTAAGCGCATATAAATAGTAGGGACTATTGGAGCCGCCGCTGACAGCAACGATGGCGGCGCAGAACAACAGGTCGATCGTTATGAATGCAGGACGATCAAGTACCAGTCGATTAAGTTGACGATTGGCGAGGGAGATAAATAGATTGGCAAGCAGGGCGATGCCAAACACAAGAATTGGAGGCAGAAGTTGCCTGGGTTCGTTCGCAATGTTTAGAGTTAGCAATCCCGGGAGCAGAGCCGCCCAGCGAAAAGCCACGAGAAATGAAAACACACGACTAGGGTGGAAGAATGTCACTAGTTTTGCGAACATGAACGTTGTAAGATGATTATATCCGAATCACCCGCGCGGGGGATGCAAGTCCCCCTGCGTGCGGGATGGTGCTGGTGGAGATCAGTGATTATCATAACCTTTAACGGTACTGACTTATAACCCATAAATATGGAGTTCAAGAGGATCAGGTGCTGGATTGTTCGGGGATGCTTTGTCCTATGCCGGTGGTCAAGACCTTCAAAGCAATCAAGGCGATGGAAGTGGGCCAAATCTTGAAGATGGTTGCCACAGATCCCGGGGCGCCGCCTGATATGGAAGCCTGGAGCCGCCAAACGGGGAATGAGCTGCTGCGGTCCATGCAGGAAGATGGGAAGTTTGTTTTCTATATTCGCCGGACGAAATGAACCAAAAGAATATTCTCAGGAGGAGACCATGTCAAAGTCTGATCCAAATGCACCCAAGCGACTGGCACTTATCGCTAGCAAAGGAACTCTAGATTGGGCCTATCCCCCATTTATTCTCGCCAGTGCAGCTGGCGCGATGGGTTGGGAGGTAGGCATTTTCTTTACTTTTTATGGATTGACTCTTCTTAAGCCGAAACTGACTGCCGCGGTGACGCCTGTGGGTAACCCGGCCATGCCGATGAAGATGCCTTTTGGCCCTGAAGGATTCCAAAGTATCAACTGGCCCATTCCGCAACTCATCATGGCAAATGTGCCTGGTTTCAACGCTCTTGCGACGACTTTAATGAAGCAAACCTTTGAGAACAAAGGTGTGGCGACGATTGAGGAACTGCGCAATATGTGCGTGGAGATGGACGTCCGCATGATTGGCTGCCAGATGACGATGGATGTTTTTGGTTTCAAGCGCGAGGATTTCATCAAGGAATGCGAGATCGGTGGCGCTGCAACGTTCCTTGAATACGCGTCAGAAGCTGATGTGCAGTTGTTTATTTGATGAGGCAATGAAATGGATATGCTTTCAATTGAAACAGATAACAGGCAAAGTGTCTCTGTTATGAAGGTCAAAGGACGAGTGGACTCAGAGACTGCACCTGAATTAGATGATGCACTTACCAAACTTTTGCAAAACAACAAAAATAAGATCATTCTCAACTTGCAGGATGTTAACTATATGTCCTCCGCAGGTTTACGGGCAATGGTCAAGGCGTATCAAAGTGCAAATAAATCTGGTGGGGATGTGCGTCTTGCTGCACTATCAGAACCCATCGAAGTGATCCTACGCACCGTCGGCATGATGCAGATGTTCAAGATGTTTTCAACCAGCGAAGAAGCGGCAGCAGGCTTTTAGCCGCTTCCCAATCAGCGAGGGCAGTTATGTGGAAAACGAACGATCCGGATACTAAGAAAATTTTGTATGTTCAAACGCATGGGGAAAAAGATCCTGAGCGGACTGCGACTCCGTTCTTCCTTGCGACCGCCGGCGCGGCCATGGACAACGAAGTCTGCATCTATTTCACAATGAATGGTCCGCAGTGTCTTGAAAAGGGCAACGGCGACAAGATCGTCATACCACGCAAGGGGGGCAACGGAAAAGAGCTAAAGTATTTCATCGACCAGGCAGTTGAGATGGGTGTGCGTCTTTTTGTCTGTCAGCCCTCACTCGACCTGCATGGCTATACCATGGACGACATGATCGAAGGCGTCGAGATGATCGGCGGCGCTGCGTTCAACGATATGGCAGTCCGGGCCGATGCGGTGATCGCATTCTAGATGATTTGCCACAGTGACAAGGAGGACACAGAGAAAAAACCAACTTTGTGGCTCCGTGTCCCTGTGGCAGGTCCAGGAGGCAGACATGCCAACGACTCTCGATAACTGGAATCCAGGTAAGGCAGAAAACCGCCACCCCGAAGCGACTTATGAAGAGAAGGAACGTCTCTTTCTCGAAGTCAAAAATGATGTGCGCTACAAAGACTTCATCTATGGATGTTACGAGTGCGGCATTTGCGTATCTGCCTGCCCCTCGGCACGTTTTTATGATTTCAGTCCTCGCGTGATTGCGCAGGCAATTGCACGCGAGGATGTCGAGCGCATTTACGACATTATCACTGAAGATATTTGGAATTGCGCACAATGCTTTTCCTGTGTACGCTGTCCAAGACAAAATAACCCTGGGGGCCTCGTTACGATATTGCGCGAAGTTTCCCTCAAAAACGGATTACAGGAATCGAAAGATGCGTTGCAAGGCTACAGCCGTGTAATCTATAAAGTCATGCTCAAAGGAAATCAGGTTTCGCCTGACATGCTCCAGCCTGATTTCTTTCCGGATTGGGGCCCATGGGTGCAAAACTTTTCGCAGAACATGCACGTCTGGCGCAAAGCGATTCCGATGGATTCGATCCGCGGTCTCACCGATGTTGCCTGGCGTACCGATCGCAAAACATTGCTTGAGCTCTATACGATTTGGTTTGAGTCAGGCAATATGGACATCATCAAGGAACTGGACGAAAGTTTATATGATTTGTTGACTGAAGTCATGCAGGAAGAATTGGAAGAAGGTTAATACCTTCTTCCTTACCTGAATTCGATCCTGTTTTATTGGTTTGATCCAAACAGAAAACGGAGAATTGCCATGACCGAAAATTTGACAACTGTTGAACAGATCCTTGAACGAAAATCCCATCCGGTTGTGCGTGATGCATCAATCGCCCCGACGCATGATATGCACGACCTTTTGCTGGAGCTGGAAGCGAAGGGTGAGATCATCCTTCAACGGGTGCCCGAGCCATATGTAGAGTTCACGACGAAATATGGACGCAAGAAAAAGATTCCAATTGAACACACCTGGCATCATAAGTCCTGTGGTCACTGTGGACATATCCCTGGTTATGCGTCTTCCATTCTCTGGCTTCACCGTCAGTTCAATTTGGACTACAACGATCCCACAGACCAAACCTCCTGCACTGGCTGGAACTATTACGCATCAGGCGCGTCCAACGCGGTTGGACAAGCGGCAGTCATGTCACGCAACTTCGCTGCCGCGTATGAAACGGGATACTTCCCCATGATCCATTGTGGCACCAGTTTTGGTCATTACAAGGAAATCCGCGAGCAACTTGTGCATCACAAGGAACTGCGCGACGAAGTCCGCCGCATTCTCGGCAAAATGGGCAAGCCGCTTGTCATCCCCGAAGAGATCGTTCATTACAGCGAGTGGGTCTATGCCATGCGCGATCGATTTGCCGAAAGACAACTTGTGGATATGAGTGCCATCACTGCCACGGTTCACCCCGCATGTCATTACTATAAGATCATTGCTGAAGATGCCATCTACGATCCCGAAATCT
>WNFU01007005.1_pt1 | contig 13477 bp, 15 predicted proteins | sample 5400121 | NCBI WGS metagenome assembly WNFU01 (sample SAMN13153360, study PRJNA577476) | soil metagenome | isolation source: 100 cm soil or saprolite under grassland replicate 1 | place: USA:California | collected 2016-06-15
CCCGTTCGACACGAACACGTCGCCGACCTCGAGGCCGGTGGCGCCCATCATCTGCGCCTTCCGCACGTCGGTCGCGGCGGTCGCCGACCGCGTGGTCTCCTGCGTGCTCTCGACCACGCGCACGCCGACGATGCTCACAATGGCCGCGGCAGCAGCGACCGCCGCGGCCGCGCCGATCAGGCGTCGACGCGAGCGTCGCCGGCCTGCCCGCAATGCCGCGAGGACCCGATCTTCGAATCCGGGGGGCGGCTCTGCCTCGGCGGCCAGGAGCGGTAGCGCGTCGGCGGCTTCGGCGAGCTCGCCGACCAGGGCACGACACGGGCCGCATTCGCTCGTGTGCTGCAGCGCCTCAGCCCGTTCGGGCCCGCTGACGATCCCCAACGCGAGTTCGGGGGCGAGCTCGCGTACGTCGCTGCATGTGACGCCGCTCATCGCAGCGCCCTCATTCGGTGCGTTCTTCGGTGAGCGCCGACCGTAGGCGCAGGAGCGCGGTGCGAATGCGCGTCTTCGCGGTGCCGAGCGGGATGCCCTCCGCTTCGCTCACCTCCCGGGCGGTGTGCCCGAGCAGCCCGGCCATGACCAGCGCTCGCCGCTGCTCCGGCGGCAGCTGTGTCATCGCGGCGCTGAGCCGGTCCGCGTCGTCGCGGAGCGCGGCCAGCTCGTCCGGCAGCGGTCCTCCGGCACTGAGGTTCAACGCCAGGATCGAGTCGGGATCGATGACAACGGGGCGCCGCACGCGCACCGAGTCGATGGAGAGGTTCCGGGTGATCGTGAGCAGCCACGTGGCCACCGTCCCGCGGCGGGGGTCGTAGGCGCCGGCGTGACGCCACGCACGCAGGAAGGCCTCCTGGGCGATGTCCTCGGCGGCACGAGGGTCGCCGACGATCGTCATCGCAAGACCGAAGACGCGCCGCTGGAATCGCTGCACGAACGCAGCGGCCGCGTCGGAGTCCCCGGTCGCCAGGCCTGCGAGCAGCGCATCGTCGGAGACAGCCCACATCGTGTTTACGCACCGGCGAGCCGCCCGGATTGGACCCCCGCCGGCGCTTCACCGTACCCCCGCCACCGTGCGGCGTCCCGGGCTACGACCTCCGGAACCCGTGACCGAAGAAGCCCCCGCGGGGGCGGGCGTGGGCGTGGAAGTGATCCGGGATGTTGCGCATGTTGTCGTCGACGTAGTGCTCGACGGTCAGCTGCTCGGCGGCGACGCGACCGAGGTGGCTGAGCATGTGCTCGAGGTCGGCGTCGGGCGGCGCGGCGCCGTGGCTGCGCCAGACGACCATCGGCACCGCGCAGATCTCACACTCGGCGATCCAGCAGATCTCGTCCTCGTGGTACCAGGGCGTGATCCGCGCCGCTTCGCAGAGGTCGCAGTCGTCGACGGGCACGTCCTGCACGTCTTTCATACGCGCGCCGCCGCGAGGTGCCGATCGAACCAGTCGAGCGTGCGACCCCAGGCGTCCTTGGCAGCCGTCTCGTTGTAGGCGTCGCGCACGTCGCAGTGGAACCCGTGTCCGGCGTCGGCGTACCGCACGATCTCCGTCGGGACCGACGCGCTCTTCAACGCCTCGCGCAGCTGCTCGACGTCCTCGACGGGGATGGACTCGTCCCGGTCGCCGAACAATCCGAGCCACGGCGTCTGGAGCGTCGACGCGTCGTCGACGAGGCTCGGGAACTGCGGGAACCGCTGCGTGACGATCCCGCCGCCGTAGAAGCCGACGGCGGCGCCGAGCGCCCGGCGCGCCGCGGTGAGGAAGGACACACGGCCGCCGAAGCAGAACCCGACGATGCCGATCTGCGCGTCACCCCAGCCCGCCTCGTGCAGGTGCCGAGCGCGGCGTCGACGTCGACGAGGATGCCGGTGTCGTCGAGGTGTTCGTAGAGCGGGATCACCTTGGAGAAGTCGCCGTACGGCGCCGTTCCTCCCCCGGCGCGGTGGAACAGAGCCGGGGCGACGGCCTGGTAGCCCGCCTCCGCGAGCCGGCGGGTGACGTCCTGGATGTAGTCGTTCACGCCGAACGCCTCTTGGATCACGATCACCGCACGGCGGGCATCGCCGTCGGGGCGTGCCTCGTAGCAGGCCATCGGGCCGTCGGCGGTGGCGAGCTCGAGCGTTCGGGTGTCCACGGCAGCTCCTTCAGGCTTGGGCGGCGGCGTCGAGAGCCTCGCGCAGCTCGGCCACGAATGTGCCGGCGGCCTCCGGTCCTCCGCCGGCGAGCACTCGTCGCACCAGCGCGCTCCCCACGACGACGCCGTCGGCCGACCGCGCCGCCGCCACCGCCTGCTCCGCGGTGGAGATCCCGACGCCGAGCAGTACGGGCGTGTCGGTCATCGACCGGCAGCGGCGGCCCATCTCCGCCGCCCGGTCCGCCAGCGCGGCGCGCTCGCCGGTCACACCGAGCAGCGACACGCCGTAGACGAATCCTCGTGACCGCGCGCAGATGTCGCGCAGGCGGTCGTCGGGCGTCGTCGGCGCCGCGAGCAGGACGGTCTCGACGCCGGCCGCGTCGGCCGCGTCACCCCACCCGTCGAGCTCGTCGAGCGGGAGGTCGGGGACGATCGCGCCGTCGATCCCCGCGTCGGCCAACTGCGCCGCGAACCGCTCCGCACCCGCATGGGCCACGACGTTGTAATACGTCATCACGGCGAGCGGGACGCTCACGTCGAGCTGCGCGGCTTCGGCGATGATCTTGGCCGGAGTGGCACCGAGATCGAGTGCGCGCTCCGAGGCCTCCTGGATCGTGCGGCCGTCCATCACCGGATCCGAGAACGGGATGCCGATCTCGATGGTGTCCGCTCCCCCGTCGGCGAGCGCGCGTACGACGTCGAGCCACTCGCCGCCCAGACCGCCCGTGACATACGGCGCGAGCAGGGCCCGACCGCCGGCGCGCCGGTCGCGGAGGTGCGTCTCGAGCTTCACGCCAGCGACTCGCCGGTGAGCTGCTCGGCGACCTGGACCGCGTCCTTGTCGCCGCGGCCCGACAGCGTCAGGAGCACCGTCGCGCCCTGCGGGACGGACCGACCGGCTTCACGAGCGAGCCACGCGATCGCGTGCGCGGGCTCGAGCGCCGGCACGATCCCCTCGGTCACGGACAGCAGCTCGAAACCCGCGACGGCCTCGTCGTCGGTGGCGAAGGGATACTCGGCCCGGCCGGTCGCCGCCAGCTGCGCGTGCTCCGGCCCGACGCCCGGGTAGTCGAGCCCGGCGCTGATCGAGTGCGCCTCGAGGATCTGGCCGTCCTCGTCCTGGAGGAACAGCGAGCGGGCGCCGTGGAGCACGCCGGGCACGCCCCGGTTGACCGACGCGCCGTGCTTGCCGGTCTCGGGTCCCAGGCCGCCGGCCTCGACGCCGACGAGGCGGACGTGCGGGAGGTCGACGAAGCCGGCGAAGGTGCCGATCGCGTTCGACCCGCCGCCGACACAGGCCACGACGTAGTCGGGATCGGCGCCGCCGAGGATCTGGCGGCACTGCTCGCGAGCCTCGTCGCCCACGACCCGCTGCAGCTCGCGGACCATCCACGGGTACGGGTGCGGGCCAACGACGGAACCGATGCAGTAGTGCGTCGTCTCGACGCTGGCGACCCAGTCACGCAGCGTCTCGTTGATCGCGTCCTTCAGCGTCCTGCTCCCGGACTCGACCGAGACGACCTCGGCGCCCAGGAGCTTCATGCGGAACACGTTGAGCGCCTGGCGCTCGATGTCGACCGCGCCCATGAACACCACGCAGTCGAGCCCGAACAGCGCGGCCGCGGTGGCGGTGGCGACGCCGTGCTGACCGGCGCCGGTCTCGGCGATCACACGCTGCTTCCCCATCCGGCGCGTCAGGAGTGCCTGGCCGAGGACGTTGTTGATCTTGTGCGAGCCCGTGTGCGTGAGGTCCTCGCGCTTCAGCAGCACCCGGACACCGAGCCGCTCGGACAGCCGGTGGCACTCGGTGACCGGCGTCGGGCGGCCGGCGTAGCTCGTGAGGAGATCGGCGAACTGCGCCCGGAAGCCGTCATCGCTCCACGCGGCGCGGAACTCGCGCTCGAGCTGCTGCAGGGCGGGGACGAGCGTCTCCGGCACGAACCGGCCGCCGAAGTCGCCGAAGCGACCGAGCCCGACCGGCTCCGGGCCGGGCGGATCGAGGCGGACGGTGTCGCCGCGCGCGGGTGCACCCATGGGCGGATTGTACGAGGGCGCCACCGGGGCCTCGCCCCGTATCGGCCGCGATGCGGACCGTGACGCGGCTCTCTGGTTTGATCGGAACCCGGAAGCACCGGCAGACGTTGCTTCCGTGGGCAGGCGTTCGCGAACGGCCGACAGGTGCCGCAGCTCATCCCCGGGCTGCGGTGGTGGAGGACGCGCTGACCATGCTCTCGACCAGATTCACCGAGCGTGTCGGCTGCGAGGTCCCGATCCAGCAGGCGGGAATGGGTGGCGTCGCGAGTCCCGACCTCGCGGTCGCGGTCTCCGCCGCGGGCGGGCTCGGCACCGTCGCGCCGCACATGATGCCCGCGCCCATGGTCGCCGAGATGCTCGATGCGATGGCACGGCAAACGGACGCGCCGCTTGCGTTCAACGTCCTCGTGCCGTTCGTGGACCGCGACGCGGTCACGGCGGCGGCGTCGCGGTGTCGACTCGTGGAGTTCTTCTACGACGATCCTGACCCCACGCTCGTCCGCCTCGCGCACGACGGTGGGGCGCTCGCCGCGTGGCAGGTCGGCTCACGAGTCGAGGCGGTCGCCGCGTGGGAAGCCGGCTGCGACATCGTCATCGTGCAAGGCGTCGAAGCGGGGGGTCACGTGCGCGGCCGCGTCGGGCTGCTCACGCTGCTCCCTGACGTCCTCGAGGCGGTCGACGTTCCTGTGGTCGCGGCGGGCGGGATCGGGAGCGCTCGCGCCGCGGCGGCAGCGTTCGCCGCGGGCGCGGACGCGGTGCGCGTGGGCACGCGCTTCGTCGCCACGCCGGAGGCGGACACCCATCCCGAGTACGCCGATGCGCTCGTGGGCGCCCGCGCCGAGGACACGGTCCTGACCGAGGCGTTCTCGGTCATGTGGCCCAACGCGCCGCATCGGGTCCTCCGGTCCTGCGTCGACAGAGCCGAAGCGCTCGGCGACGCCACGGTGGGCGAGATCACGATGGGAGGGACGACGATGCCCGTCCCCCGGCTCTCGGTGCTCGCCCCGACCCGCACCACCACGGGCGCGGTCGACGCGATGGCCCTCTACGCCGGCGAGTCCGTGACGGACGTCACAGGCGTGATGCCCGCGCGCGACGTCGTCCTCGAGATCACGACCGGCGCCGAGGAGCTCCTGCGGCGCTGGACCTGACCGGGTCGCGCCGCTGGTTTCCCGCCCCCGGTTCCGTGGGGAGGCTGACGGGACGCGGATGGAGGAGGGGCGCCATGAAGCGTTCAGACACCCCGCCCCCCGCCGGTTTCAGCCAGGCCGAACAGCTCGAGGCGATGACCGCGGCGGGCGGTCCACGCCAGCACGAGACGGAGCTTCGAGACCTGGTGTGCCTTGGTGACTTTCTTGCGCCCGAGCTGCATCGCCAGCACGGGGCCGAGGAAGCCGCTTCGGCCGTGCGGGAATGGGTAGACGACGACGTCGAGATGATCGCGGAAGCCGAGACCGTGGCGCGAGACGAGCACCACGACGACTCGGCAGAGATCCTGCGTCAGGCTCGGGTGCTCGCCGCCGCCTGACCGCGCGAACGGGCGACCGCGCGAAACAGCCCGACCCACTGGCGGATGCTGAGGTCGCGAGCCTCGGCGCGTGCCTTCACGTCGAGAGCGCGAAGCGTGTCGCGAGCGTCGTGTTTCGGCGCTTGGTTCGAGACAAACGGGCCGATGCGTGAACGCTCGAACCCCCGACTGACGAACGACATGTACCGGTCCGCGTCCTCACGAGCGAGCAGCGGGCTGGCGCGCCGGGTCACGACGAGCATGGCCGCGTCGACGGACGGCGGGGGCCGAAAGAGATGGGCCGGGAGCCGTCGACCACGCCGGAACTCCCACCATGGCCCCCAGCTTGCGCCCAGCAGGTCGGTGGGTGGCCCCGGGCTCGAACGCGACCGGGCGCGTGCGACCTGCCACTGCACAACCAGGTCGGCACGCTCGAGACCGCCCCCGGGATCGTCCAGAAGCCGGCGCAGCACTGCCGCGGTGACGTGGAAGGGCAGGTTGGCGAGCACCCGGTAAGGAGTCGCCGGCAGCGGTGCTTCGCGCGCGTCGGCCAGCAGCACCGTGACGCCGGGCGCGGACACGAAGCGCCGCGCCAGACCGCCCACGAGCGTGGGGTCGGCCTCGATCGCCAGCACGTGCGCTGCCCGACGCGCGATCGCCGCGGTGAGGATGCCGCTCCCCGCTCCGAGCTCGACCACGCGGTCGTCTCGGCTGACACCGGCCTGTTCGACGAGCTGTGCGGCGAGCCGCGCGCTACCGAGAAAGTGCTGGCCGACGCGTTGTCGACGGCCGCGACCGGACGACCTGCGCCCGGACACGGAAGATCACGCCCATGAAAGCTCCCAACGATGGGTTGCGGGCCGCAGTCCACCAGACCGCCGGTCGGCCGGCACGTGGTTTTCGGCTTGTGTTCGGGGTCAGCGGCCCTTCGTGAGGGCCTCCAGCTCGTCGGCGCTCAGGTCGAGCGCGGCGGCGGCCATGTTCTCCTCGAGGTGCGAGACCGAGCCTGTGCCCGGGATGGGCACGATGGCCGGAGACCGCGCGAGCAACCAGGCGAGCGCCACCTGGTGCGCGGTGACACCATGACGGTCGGCGACGTCGCGCACGGCGTGCCCGCCCATGTCCTGGATCGGCGCCCACGGCAGGAACGCGAGGCCTTCCTGCTCGCACACCTCGAGGACGGTGTCCGAACCACGGTCGCCGTGGTTGTACCGGTTCTGGACCGACACGATCCGAGTGAGGCGCTCGGCTTGTCGGAGTTGGTCGACGGTGACGTTGCTCAGCCCGATGTGGCGGACTTTCCCGTTCCGCTGGAGCTCGAGCAACGCGCCAATCGACTCGCCGAACGGCACGGACGGATCGGGGCGGTGGAACTGGTACAGCGGGATCTGGTCGAGCCGCAGCCGCTTGAGACTGCCCTCGCACGCCTCCTTCAGGTGATCGGGCCGGCCGTTCGCGGGCCACCGACCCGGGCCGGGCCGCTCGAGCCCGCCCTTCGTCGCGATGACGAGGTCGTCCGGATACGGGTGCAACGCCTCGGCGATGAGGTTCTCGCTCACCTCAGGGCCGTACGAGTCGGCGGTGTCGATGAAGTTCACGCCCAGGTCGACGGCTCGACGGAGCACGGCCTTCGCCTCGTCGACATCGGGCGGCTCGCCCCAGATGCCTCGGCCGGTGATGCGCATCGCGCCGAATCCGAGGCGATTGACGGTGAGGTCGCCGCCGATCGTGATGGCGCCGGCGGCGTCGGCGGTCGGGACGTTCGCGGTGGCCATGGCGTCTCCCGGAGGTCGGTGGTCCACGCTGTCTACCCGGTAACCGGGGGCGACGTTCAAAGGCAACCGCGCTGCTGCCGAGAACAGTCCCAGTGGCCGAGCTGAGTCCTCAGCTGCTACGCGAAGAGCCGGTCAGCCCGATCGTCACGCTCGCGGGTCCGGCTCCCGAGATAGCTCGCCAGACCGAACGCGAGAACGGCAAGAAGCGCAGTGATGCCAATCACCGCGACGATCACCTTGAACAGGTGGACGAAGTCATCGAACGCGAGCGCGCCTCCCACGGCCGGGCCGAAAGCGGCAGCGATGCTGAGTGGCGCCGCGTCATAACCTGACGGCCGCGGCCCGAGGCTGCCTTCGAGCTCCTCGTAGCTGACGACCAAGGGCGCTTGGTTGCCGTTCTGGATCACCAGGTGATCGAAGTGAAGCCGCTCGAGGCCCCAGACCGTGCCTTCAATCTTGCTGATCGCATCCAGCGGGTTCTCGGGACCCCCGCCGTCGTACACGACGACGATGTCCTCAAACGCTTCGATTCTGTACACGACGTGCGGCGTGAAGAACCCCTGCACCTGCAGGATGTACTCGGTGTTGAACTGGCTCTTGAACGTCTGCGGCGGCGTCTGACTCGGGCTGGCAGCGGCAGGGCTCGCCACCGCAGCGAGAATCAACCCCGACAGTGCAACTACCGCCACCCGTCGCACGACCACAGTGAACCACCCGCGGCCGCCACCGTCTCATCGGGTGCGGTATGTCAGGCGCCTTCGGCCTGCCAGTCGTACGGGGCCATCCCGCCACCGTTCATCTCGCCGTGAGCGAGCGCGGCGCTCGTCGCCCGTGCCGCCTCGATGAACCGTCGCAGCTTGCGTGGGTCCTTGCGGCCGCTGCCGGGCGCGGTCTCGACACCGGTCGAGACGTCCACACCCCACGGCTGCACGCGCCAGATCGCGTCGGCCACGTTGTCGGGCGTGAGCCCGCCCGCGAGCACGATCCGTACTCCCTCCAGCGCGCCGTCGACCTGGACCCAGTCGAACACCCGACCGGAGCCCGGCTCGGGCGCGTCCACGAGCACGACGTCGGCCGGGCCGTCTCCGGCCATATCGAGCGCCGGGTCGCCGGCAGCGAAGCCTTGGATCACGATCGGCACGCGCTGACGGACGTAGGCGACCTCCGACGGCGGCTCGCGACCGTGCAGCTGGGCGGCCTTGAGCCCGACGGTGTGCACGATGTTCACGACCCGATCGGGTCGCTCGTCGCGGAACACGCCGACCGTCATGACCTCGTCGTATGGCACGTGCTTGACGATCTCCGTGGCCTCTTCGACGGTGACCATGCGGGGGCTTCCCGACGCGAACACGAAGCCCAGCGCGTCCGCTCCGAGGGCGATCGCCAGGAGCGCGTCCTCCTCGGTCGTGATCCCGCAGATCTTGACGAACATCGCCTGCCAACTCCGTTGGGTCGCGTTCCTCCCTCTATAGGTACCTCAACCGACCCAACAGTTGGTGGACCTGCGCTACGCCGCGGCGACGGCGGCTTTGCCGACCGGTGCCGCAAAGCCGGAGCTTGCGAAGGCGACTAGGAATCGATCAGGCGATCGTTGAGGTAGTCGTCGTAGGCGGACAGGTCGAGTAGGCCGTGCCCGCTGAAGTTGAACAGGATCACCCGCTCCTCTCCCGTCTCCTTCGCCGCCAGTGCCTCGTCCATCGCCGCCCGGACCGCGTGGCCCGTCTCGGGAGCCGGGAGCTTGCCCTCGGCGTGCAGGAACTGCATCGCGGCCTCGAACGTCTTGCTCTGCGGGTACGCGACCGCCTCCATGCGTCCGCTGCGCACGAGGCCGGAGATGATGGGCGCGTCGCCGTGGTAGCGGAGCCCGCCGGCGTGGATCGGCGGCGGTACGAACTCGTGGCCGAGCGTGTACATCGCGAGCAGCGGGGTGATCCCGGCCGTGTCGCCGAAGTCGTAGTCGAAGGACCCCTCGGTGAGCGTCGGGCACGACGACGGCTCCGCCGCGACGAGCCGGACGCCGTCCTCGGGCACGAACGGCAGGGCGATGCCGCTCAGGTTCGACCCGCCGCCGCAGCAGCCGATCACCACGTCCGGACGCGCCTCGCCGGCCGCGGCGAGCTGCTCCTTGGCTTCGAGCCCGATGATCGTCTGGTGCAGCAGCACGTGGTTGAGCACCGAGCCGAGCGAGTAATGCGTGTCGTCACGGCCGGCGGCGTCGCGCACGGCGTCGCTGATCGCCATGCCCAGCGATCCGGGATGGTCGGGCTGGTCGACCGGTGACGAAACGACCTCGCTCCCCCAGGTCTCCATCAGGATCTTGCGGTACGGCTTCTGCTCGTACGACGCGCGCACCATGTACACCTTGCAGTCGAGCCCGAACTGGTCGCACGCGAACGCCAGTGCGGTGCCCCACTGCCCGGCGCCGGTCTCGGTGGTGAGGCGCTCGACACCTTCGGCCTGGTTGTAGAAGACCTGAGCGACCGCGGTGTTCGGCTTGTGCGAGCCTGCAGGCGAAACCGACTCGTCCTTGTAGTAGATGCGTGCCGGTGTGCCGAGTGCGGCTTCGAGGCCTTCGGCGCGCACGAGGGGCGTCGGGCGCCACATGCGCAGGATGTCGAGCACGGGGCCGGGGATGTCGACCCATTGGTCGGTCGACACCTCCTGCGCGATCAATCCCATGGGGAACAGCGGCGCGAGGTCGTCGGGACCGACCGGCTCGCGCGTCGCCGGGTGGAGCGGAGGCTGCAGCGGCTCGGGCATCACGGGCAGCACGTTGAACCACGCGCTCGGGATCTGCTCCTCGGTCAGCACGAATCGAGTCACCTCTTACCCCCTCGCTCGGACAGAGTGCTGGCTCATCGCGGTCACGAGCGCGGCCGGGTCGTCGCTGCGGACGAGCGCCTCGCCGACCAGGACGGCCTCGAATCCGGCATCCGCCATGCGGCGGGCGTCGTCGGGCGACCGGATCGCGCTCTCGGCGATCGCAATCACGTCGGCGGGGATGCGGCGCGCCAGGTCCTCGCTCACACCGAGGTCCTCACCGAAGGTCCCGAGATCGCGGGCGTTCACCCCGATCACCGCCGCGCCCGCTCGGAGCGCACGATCGAGCTCGGCGACGTCGTGCACCTCCACGAGCGCCGCGAGACCGATCTCATCGGCCAGGGCGCGCAGGTCGGCGAGCTCGGCGTCGTCGGGCAGAGCAGCCACGATGAGGAGCACGGCGTCGGCGCCGATCGCGCGCGCCTCGTACACCTGCGTCTCGTCGATGACGAAGTCCTTGCGCAGCGCCGGGATCTCGACCTTGGCGCGCGCGGTCTGCAGGTCATCGACTGAGCCCCCGAAGAAGGGCCAGTCGGTCAGCACCGACAGTGCCGCGGCGCCCCCCGACTCGTAAGCCTTCGCGGCCGCCGCCGGGTCGAGGTCGGGTGCCATGTCGCCCTTCGACGGCGACCGCCGCTTGATCTCGGCGACCACGGCGAGCCGGCCGTCGGGGCGCCGGAGCGCGCCGGCGAAGTCCCGAGACGGCGCGGCGTCGAGCGCGGCGCGCCGGAGTGTGTTCCGGGCTTCCGACTCTTGGAGGAGCGCGAGCTCGGCTCGCTTCGCCGCGAGAATCTCGTCGAGCACGCCCATGCGCTGGCGAGTGTACGGCCGCCTAGCATCCCGGCCCATGGCGATCTCGTTCCCCGACGGCTTCCTCTGGGGCACCGCCACGGCCGCGCACCAGGTCGAGGGAGACAACTGGAACAACGACTGGTGGCAGTGGGAGCACACGCCCGGATCGGGATGCGCGGAGCCGTCCGGGGACGCGTGCGACCACTTCTGGCGATACCCCGACGACATCGCGCTGCTCGCGGACCTCGGGTTCGGCGCGTACCGGTTCTCGATCGAGTGGTCGCGCATTGAGCCGGAGGACGGCGAGTTCTCGCGCAACGCGCTCGACCACTACCGACGCATGATCGACACGTGCCACGCGCACGGCATTGTGCCTGTCGTGACGTACCACCACTTCACGACGCCGCGCTGGGCCGCGGCCGGCGGCGGCTGGGAGGCACCCGAGACCGCGGAGCGGTTCGGGCGGTTCTGCGAGCGCGCCGTCGCCCACTTCGGAGACGTCGTCGGCATCCACTGCACGCTCAACGAGCCGAACGTCGTCGCGCTCATGGGCTACTACCTCGGCGTCTTCCCGCCCGGTACGAGGGACGAAGCCGCTCTACGCACGTCAACAGACAACCTCATTCGCGCCCACCGCCTCGCCTACGAGGCCATCAAGGCCGGCCCCGGCGACGCACCGGCGGGGATGACGCTCTCGATGCACGAGTTCGTCGCCGAGCCCGGCGGCGAGCAGCAGATGGCCCGCGCGCGTGACCGGATGGAGGACGTCTGGCTCGACGCGTGCCGCGGCGACGACTACGTCGGCGTGCAGACCTATACGCGGCTCCGGTTCGGGCCCGACGGGCTCCTCGGACCGGCGGAGGGCGTGCCCGCGGTCCAGATGGGCTACGAGTACTGGCCGCAGGCGCTCGAGACGACGATCCGCCGGGCGATCGAAGCCGCGGGCACGCCCGTCTACGTGACCGAGAACGGCATCGGCACCGGCGACGACGACCAGCGCGTCCGCTTCGTGACCGAGGCGCTGCAGCACGTCGGGCGATGCCTCGACGACGGGCTCGACGTGCGCGGCTACTTCTACTGGTCGCTGCTCGACAACTTCGAGTGGGCGCTGGGCTACCGCCCGACGTTCGGCCTCGTCGCCGTCGACCGCGACACCCAGGCGCGCACACCGAAGCCGAGCGCCCGCTGGCTCGGCGACATCGCCCGCACCAACCGGCTCGACACCTGACGTTTCCATGATGCGTATTTGAAGGACGCACAGCGTCCCTGAAATACGCATCTCTGCGGGGCATGGGACCATGGGTGTCGTGCAGGACCAAAAGGGCACGATCGTCGTCGTCGACGACGAGCCCAACATCGCCGACCTCGTCGACCTGTACCTGGCCCGGGAAGGGTTCCGGGTGCTGAAGACCGGCACGGGTGAGGGCGGGGTCCAAGCGGTCAAGGACCATCGCCCGCGGCTCGTGGTCCTCGACGTGGGACTCCCGGACGTCGACGGCCTCGAGGTGTGCAAGCGCCTGCGCGCCATATCGCAGATCCCGGTCATCTTCCTCACCGCCCGGGACAGCGAGGTCGACCGCGTCGTCGGCCTCGAGCTCGGCGGCGACGACTACCTCACCAAGCCGTTCTCGCCCGCCGAGCTCGTCGCCCGGGTGAAGGCCGTGCTTCGACGGGTGGACGGCGGAGCCGCCGCTGAGGTCATGCAATGCGGCGGGGCGGCGATCGATGCCGGCCGGCGCGAGGTCCGGGTGAACGGCGAGCCGGTCGAGTTCACGACCAAGGAGTTCGACCTGTTGCGTTATCTCGCTGAGCGTCCCGGGCTCGCGTTGTCGCGCCAGCAGATCCTCGACGGCGTGTGGGGCTACGACTGGTACGGCGACGCCCGCACGGTCGACGTGCACATCGCGCAGGTGCGCAAGAAGCTGGGCGACGCGGTGGAGATCAAGACGGTGCGCGGGGTCGGGTACCGGCTGGAGTCGTGACGGCCGGCGCGAGGTGGAGACGGCGGCGATGAGACCGCCCACCCGCCGGCTCGGAACCCGCCTGTTCGTGGCGATGGTCGCGATCGCCTTCGGTGCGCTCGTGCTGAGCGCGGCGGGGACGGCCGCGCTGTTCCGTCAGACGTCCACCGATGCCGCGCTCCACGACCTGCGGGAAAAGGCGCCGACCATCAGCGACTCGGTCGAGCGACTCTCCGAGCTCCGCACGCTCAATCCGACTGCCGCCGACCCCGCTGCACAACGGCGGCTCGGCCGCAACCTGCGCGCGATCATCGCCAACACGTTGCGGGCCGGGGACGTGAGCGTCGTTGTCGTCACGCCGACGGGCCAGGTGCAGGAGGGCATCGCTCCGCTTCTCGGGAACGCGGCCAACCAAGCCGGCCTCACCGATCTCCCCGAGGGGCTCAGCCCCGGCGATCTCG
>WNFU01007007.1_pt1 | contig 13472 bp, 8 predicted proteins | sample 5400121 | NCBI WGS metagenome assembly WNFU01 (sample SAMN13153360, study PRJNA577476) | soil metagenome | isolation source: 100 cm soil or saprolite under grassland replicate 1 | place: USA:California | collected 2016-06-15
TCGCGGGCTGCGGCGAGGGCCTGTCCGGGCAGGACGCGGGCGGGGTCGCCGCCGCGGCCGCGCTCGGGTACAACCCGGGCCGTGCCGCCGCGCGAGCCGCTCCCGATCGACCCGCTCCTCCCCGAGATCGTCGCCGCCCTGCGCGCCGCGCCGTCGGTCGTCGTCGAGGCGCCGCCGGGCGCGGGCAAGACCACCCGCGTCCCCCGGGCGATCCACGAGGCGGGGCTCGCGGGCGCGGGCGAGGTGGTCGTCCTCGAGCCGCGGCGCCTCGCGGCGCGGCTCGCGGCGCGCCGCGTCGCGCAGGAGCTCGGCGAGCGGCCCGGGGAGACGGTCGGCTGGCAGGTCCGGTTCGAGGAGGTCGCGGGGCCGTCCACCCGGATCCGCTACGTGACCGAGGGGCTCCTCACCCGCCGGCTCCTCGGGTCTCCGGCGCTCCCCGGGGTCGGCGCGGTCGTCCTCGACGAGTTCCACGAGCGGCACCTGCAGGGCGACCTCGCCCTCGCCCTGCTGCGGCGCCTGCAGCGCACCTCGCGCCCCGACCTGAAGCTCGTCGCGATGTCGGCGACGCTCGACGCGGCGCCGGTCGCGGCCTACCTCGGCGCGCCGTCGCTCCGCTCGGAGGGGCGGCGCTTCGAGGTCGCGGTCGAGCACCTCTCGCCGGAGGACGCCGCGAAGGCGGACCGGCTCGAGGACCAGGTCGCGCGGGCGGTGCGGCGGCTCCACCGCGAGGGCGTCGAGGGGGACGTCCTCGTCTTCCTCCCGGGCGCGGCCGAGATCCGGCGCGCGCGCGAGGCGCTCGCCGAGTGGGCCGACCGCGCGGGCGCGGACCTCCTGCCGCTGCACGGCGACCTGCCGCCGGAGGAGCAGGACCGGGCGGTCTCGCCGGGGCCGCGCCGCAAGGTGATCCTCTCGACGAACGTGGCGGAGACCTCGGTCACGATCGAGGGCGTCGTCGCGGTGGTGGACGCGGGCCTCGCGCGCGTCGCGTCCCACTCGCCGTGGTCGGGGCTGCCGACGCTCGAGCTCCGGAAGATCTCGCGCGCGTCTGCGGCGCAGCGGGCGGGGCGCGCGGGCCGGACGCGGCCGGGCCGCGCGCTCCGGCTCTACACGCGGGCGGACCACGACGGGCGTCCGGAGTTCGATGTCCCCGAGGTCCTGCGCGAGGACCTCGCCGAGACGCTCCTCGCGCTCGCTGCCCTCGGCGCGCTCGACGGGTTCGCATGGTTCGAGGCGCCTCCGCCGGCGGCGCTCGAGGCGGCGCGCACGCTGCTCGACCGCCTCGGCGCGATCACCGAGGCGGGCGCGCTCACCGCGATCGGCCGGAGCGTGCTCCGCGTGCCCGGGCACCCGCGCGCGGGCCGGCTCGTCCTCGAGGCGGCCCGGCGCGGCGCCGCGGACGAGGGGGCGCTCCTCGCCGCGCTCCTCGGGGAGCGCGACCTGCGCGACCGGCGCGCCCTCGAGGGCGCGTCGGCGCCGGCGACCGGCCCGTCCGACCTGCTCGAGCTCGCGCAGGTGTTCGAGGAGGCGGCGCGCGCGCGGTTCGCGCCCGAGCGGCTCAGGCGGATGGGCGTCGCGCCCGGGGCCGCGCAGGCCGTCGAGCGGAGCCGCAGGCAACTGCAGCGGGTGGCGCGGGAGCTCGCGCGCGGCGGGGGAGAGGGTGACTCCAGCGCGGCGAGCGGGGCGGAGCAGGCGCTCCTCGTGGCGACCCTCGCCGCGTATCCGGACCGCGTCGCGCGCCGGAGAGCGCCCGGCTCGGACGAGATCGTCCTCGCGGGCGGAGGGAGCGCCCGGCTCGATCCGGCGTGCGTCGTCCGGGACGCCCCGCTCCTCGTCGCGGTGGACGCGGAGGAGCGCCGGGGCGACCGGCGAATCCCGGGCACGCGCGCCGCCGAGGCGCGCGTCCGCATCGCGAGCGCCGTGACGCAGGAGATGCTGCTCGACCTGTTTCCCGAGGCGCTCCGGTACGAGGAGGCGGTCTCGTGGAATGCGCAGGCGGAGCGGGTCGAGGCGACCGAGCGGCTCCTCTACCGGGACCTCGTGCTCGAGGAGACGCGCGCCGCGCGCGCCGATCCCGACGCGGTCGCGGACCGGCTCGCCGCCGAGGCGCTCGCGCGCGGCGCGCGGACGTTCGCCGAGGACGGCGCCGTGGACCGGGTCCTCGCGCGCCTCGCGTTCGCCGCGTCGCACGCGCCGGACGCGGGGCTCGCGCCGCCCGGCGAGGCCGACGTCGCCGCGGCGCTGCGCGCGCTCTGCGCCGGCCGCCGCTCGTTCGCGGAGCTGCGCGAGGCGGACCTGCCGGGGGCGCTCCTCGGACGCCTCGAGCCGCGCGCGCGCGCGGCGCTCGAGCGCCTCGCTCCGGAGCGGCTGACGCTCCCCGGCGGCCGCTCGACCCGGATCCACTACGAGGCGGGGAAGCCGCCGTGGGTCGAGAGCCGCCTCCAGGACTTCTTCGGCATGGCGGCGGGGCCGGCGGTCGCGGGCGGGCGGGTGCCCGTCGTGCTCCACCTGCTCGCGCCGAACCAGCGCGCGGTGCAGGTCACGACCGACCTCGCCGGCTTCTGGGACCGGCACTACCCGGCGCTGCGGCGCGAGCTGTCGCGCCGGTACCCGCGCCACGCCTGGCCCGAGGACCCGCGCACCGCGACGCCGCCGGCGCCGCCGGCGCCGAGGCGAAGGTGACTCGCCAGGTTCGGGCGGAAGCGTCTTCAAGGACGTCTGTTACCCCCTCACCCCGACCCGCCCCGACCCTCTCCCCCGCTTCGCGGGGGCGAGGGGGTTCCTCGGGAGTGACGACGCGACGGCGGGTTGCACGGACGGCCGGGCACGCGGACGTTCCAGGGGTGGCCCGCCACGCTCCGGTCCCGCCCTACCGCGCCCAGCTCGCGCTCCTCGTCGCGGACCCGCCCGAGGGCGACGGGTGGCTGCACGAGGTGAAGTACGACGGATACCGGATCGGCTGCGCGATCGGGGGCGGCCGGGCGACGCTCCAGAGCCGCAACGGCAAGGACTGGACGGCACAGTTTCCGGAGGTCGCGGAGGCGGCCCGCGCGCTGCCCGTGCGAGCCGCGCTCCTCGACGGCGAGGTGGCCGCCCTCCTCCCGGACGGCCGGACGAGCTTCCAGGCGCTCCAGAACGCCTTCTCGGTCGGCGCCCGGCCGCCGCTCGCCTACTTCGTGTTCGACCTCCTGCACCTCGACGGGGAGGACCTCGCGGCGCGCCCGCTCGTCGAGCGCAAGGCGGCGCTCGAGCGGCTCCTCGGCGCAGGACGCGGCCTCGTCCGGTACGCGGCTCACGTCCAGGGCGGCGGCGCGGCGGTGTTCCGCGAGGCGTGCCGGCTCGGGCTCGAGGGGATCGTCTCGAAGCGCGCCGACCTGCCGTACCGGCCCGGACGGAACGCGGGCTGGGCGAAGACGAAGTGCATCCTCCGGCAGGAGGTGGTCGTCGGGGGGTTCACCGAGCCCGAGGGCGCCGCGCGCGACGGGATCGGCGCACTCCTCGTCGGCGTCCACGAGGGCGGCGCGCTCCGGTTCGCCGGCAAGGTCGGCACCGGCTTCACGAACGCCCAGGCGCGCGCGCTCCGCGCGCGGCTCGACGGGCTCGCCGCCCGCGAGAGCCCGTTCACCCCGCGTCCCGCGGGCTGGCTCGGGAAGAACGCGCACTGGGTCCGGCCGGTGCTCGTGGCGGAGGTCGCGTTCACGGAGTGGACCGGAGACGGGAAGATCAGACATCCGTCGTTTCAGGGGATCAGGGAGGACAAGCGGCCAGAGGAGATCGTCCGCGAGATACCGACCGCCGCCGATTCCCGAGAGACCGGTCACGTTCACGGTCACGGTCACGTTCACGGGGAAAACCGGGAAAGGAGCACGGGAGGCGGGAAGGGCGCGCGATCCGTCGCCGATTCCCGTGTCCCGTCTTCCGGTAGTTCCCGTGAACGTGACCGTAACCGTGAACGTGACCGTCCGTTCGGAAAGCCCATTCAGCCCACGTTCCGTGGTGTCCGCATCTCCTCCCCCGACCGCCTCGTCTATCCGGACCTCCCCGCGACCAAGCTCGCCGTCGCCCGCTACTACGACTCGATCGCCGACGCGATCCTCCCTCACCTTCGCGGCCGTCCGCTCACCCTGTTCCACTGCCCGGACGGGCTCGGCGGCGAGTGCCGGTTCATGAAGCACTCGAAGGTCTGGGCGCCCGAGGCGGTGCGGCGCGTCCGCATCCCCGAGAAGACGAAGACGGGCGAGTACCTCGTCGCGGACGACGCGGCGGCGCTCCTCTCGCTCGTGCAGATGGACGTGCTCGAGCTCCACACCTGGAACTCGACGACCGACCGGCTCGAGGAGCCGGACCGGCTCGTGCTCGACCTCGACCCCGGGCCGGAGGTGCCGTTCGCGCAGGTGGTCGTCGCCGCGCGCCTCGTGCGCGACGCGCTCGCGGCGGTCGGCCTCGCCGCGTTCGTGAAGACGACCGGTGGCGCCGGCCTCCACGTGGTCGCGCCGCTCGTCCCGACGCCGTGGACCGCCTGCCTCGCCTTCGCGCGCGCGCTCGCCGACGCCCTCGTCCGCCACGATCCTCGCCGCTTCACCGCGTCCTTCGCGAAGGGCGGGCGCGAGCGGAAGATCTTCGTCGACTACCTCCGGAACAACCGGACGAACACCTCCGTCGCGGCGTTCTCGACCCGCGCGCGGCCCGGGGCGCCTGTGTCGGTGCCGGTCGCCTGGGACGAGCTCTCCCCGCGGCTCCGGCCGGAGCGGTTCACGATGGCCTCGGTGCCCCGGCGGCTCGCGAGCCTCCGCGCGGATCCCTGGGCGGGGTACGACGCCGCCCGCCGCCCGCTCGAGGCGGGGCGGCTCGCGACCTCCGTCCCCGGCACGGCAGGGCGCTGAGCCATGGCGCGGATCCGCATCGGGACGAGCGGCTACATGTACCGGCACTGGCGCGGCCTCCTGTACCCGGAGGGCCTCGCGCAGCGGCGCTGGCTCGAGCGGTACGCGTCGCTCTTCGACACCGTGGAGCTGAACGCGACCTTCTACCGGCTCCCGACGCCCGAGACCGTCGATCGCTGGCGGGACGCCTCGCCGCGCGGGTTCACCTTCGCGGTGAAGGGGAGCCGCTATCTCACGCACATGAAGCGGCTCCGCGATGCGGGCGAGGGGCTCCGCCGCTTCTACCGCCCCGTCGCGCGCTTCGGCGCGAAGCTCGGCCCGGTGCTCTGGCAGCTGCCGCCCCACCTCGCGCCGGACGCGGCCCGGCTCGACCGCTTCCTCGCGCGGCTCCCCGCCGGCCGCCACGCCGTCGAGTTCCGCGATCCCGACTGGTACTCGGACGAGACCTGCGCCGTGCTCGACCGTCACGGCGCGGCGTTCTGCGAGCACGACCAGGTGAAGCGGCCGCCGCCGCGGCTCACCGGCGGCTTCCGCTACGTGCGCTTCCACGGGACCACCGGCAGGTACGCGGGCCGCTACGGCGCGTCGGCGCTCCGCCCGTTCGCCGAGGACTACCTCGACGCCGCCGGGCGCGGGGTCCCGGTGTTCGTCTACTTCAACAACGACGTCGGCGGGCACGCGGTGCGCGACGCGCTCGACCTCCTCGCGCTCGTGGGCGAGGAGCGGCCCGCCCTCGGGGCGTGACCGCGCCCGCCGGCCGCGCTACAGCATGGGCGTGGACCTCCCCTACGTCGCGCGGGATCCGGCGGCGCCGTCGCCGCACCCTCCGCTCCTCGTGCTCCTCCACGGCGTCGGGGCGGACGAGCACGATCTCCTCCCGCTCGCCGCCGCGCTCGACCCGCGCCTCCTCTGCCTCTCCATCCGCGCGCCCCACGAGGCGATGGGGATGGGCTACGCCTGGTTCGCGATCGACTGGCGCACGTCGCCGCCCGCCTACGATCTGGCTCAGGCGGAGGACAGCCGCGCCGCGCTCTGCGATCTCCTCCCGCGCCTCGTCGCGCGCCACGGGACCGATCCCGCGCGCACGTTCCTCCTCGGCTTCAGCCAGGGCGCCGCGATGGCGCTCGCGGTCGCGCTCACGCGCCCCGACCTCCTCCGCGGCGTCGTGCTCCACTCCGGGCGCCTCCTCGAGGACCTCCCCGCGCGCATCGCGCCGCCGGAGGCGCTCGCCTCGCTCGAGGCGCTCGTGCTGCACGGCGTCGAGGACGACGTCGTGCCGGTCGAGCGCGGGCGCGAGCTCCGTGACCTGCTCGCGCCGCGCCTCGGCCCGAGGCTCGTCTACCGCGAGCACGACGCCGGCCACTTCGTGACGAAGGCCTCGCTCGACGACGCCGCCGCCTGGCTCGGCGCGCGGCTCGGCTGACGGGCCCCGGCGCACGGCTCAGCGCGCGGCCGGGTTCGCCTTCGAGACCTCGCGCGCCTCCGCGCGCGCGCGGACCTTCCTGAACTCGGCCTCGAGCGCGTCGAGCTCCTCGTCCGTCGCGTGCTCGAGGTCGGCGAAGATGTTGCGGGCCCGGCGCTCCGACCGGATGAGCTCGTCGAGCTTCAGGTGGAGCGCGCGCGTCTCGCGGTTCTGCGTCGCCTGGATGAGAAAGACCATGAGGAACGTGACGATGGTCGTCCCGGTGTTTATGACGAGCTGCCAGCTGTCGCTGAACCGGAAGACGGGCCCGGTCACCGCCCAGACGGCGACGATCCCGAGCGCGAGGACGAATGCGCGTGGCGTGCCGCTCGCCTCGGACACCCAGAGCGCGATGCGCGCGAAGACCGGTTGGCGCTGCTGCACGTGACGAACGTACGCACGCCCCCCCGCCGCGTGCAGGGCCTCCGGGCGCGCGGAAGGACGCCCGCATCCGGAGCGGTCGCTCGCGCTACTCCGGATGGCCGTCGTCGTCGTCGCCGTCGTCTCCGTCACCGTGGCCGTCGATGTCGCCGTCGTCGTCCTGCGACCGGCGCGCGGCGCGCGAGGATGCGGCGGAGCGCGCCCGGCGCTGCTCGGCGCGCGCCTCGGCCCCGGCCCGCCGCGCCCCGGTGGCGCGCGCCTCGCCCTGGAGCTTGCGCAGGCTCTCGAGCCGCTCCGGATCGAGCGACCCCGCCTCGAGCGCGGCGCGCACGGCGCAGCCCGGCTCGTCCTCGTGCCGGCAGTCGCTGAAGCGGCACGCCTCGGCGACGCCGGCGACGTCCTCGAAGGCGCCCTCGAGGCCGTGCGGATCCCAGAGCTTCAGCTCGCGGATGCCGGGGCCGTCGATCACGGCGCCGCCCCCGGCGAGGAGGAAGAGCCGCCGCCCGGTCGTACGGTGGCGTCCGCGGGCGTCCCAAGGTCGCACCGCCGCCGTCGCCTGCACCTCCGCGCCGACGAGCGCGTTCACGAGCGTCGACTTGCCGGCGCCGGACGCGCCGACGAACACGCCCGTGTGGCCGTGCGCGAGCACCGCCCGGATCTCGGCGAGCCCCTCCCCGGACGGCACGGAGACCGGGACGACCGGCGCCGCGCCCGCCGCGGCGGCCGCCTCCTCGAGCACCGCGTCGCGGTCCTCCGCGAGGTCGAGCAGGTCGAGCTTCGTGAGCAGCACGACCGGCGCGGCGCCGCGGCCGTGCACGGCCGCGAGGGTCCGCTCGATCCGGCGCGCCTTCACGCCCGCGTCCACCGCGTGCACGAGGAAGACGGTGTCCACGTTCGCGGCGAGCACCTGCTCCGCCTCGCCCCGCCCCGCCGCGCCGCGCGAGAGCCGCGTCCTGCGCGCGAGCACCCGCGCGATCGGCGGCTCGTCGCCGGGCGGCGCGAGGACGAAGTCCCCCACGACCGGCGCCTCCTCGCCGCGCGCGCGGAGCCGCCCCGGGATCGTGACGAGCGACTCGCCGTCCTCGAACCGGACGAGGAGGCGCCGCCCGACGTCCGCGACGGCCCGCCCGACGCGCAGCCCCGCCCGCTCCGCGGCCGCGACCTGCGCGTCGAAGAACGGCCCGTAGCCCAGCGCCTCGAGGAGCCCCGGCGGCGCCATCACACCTCGAGGAGCAACCGCTCCGGGTCCTCGATCGCCTCCTTCACGCGCACGAGGAAGGAGACCGCCTCGCGGCCGTCCACGATCCGGTGATCGTACGAGAGCGCGACGTACATCATGGGGCGGACGACGACCGCGTCTCCCGCGCCCACGACGGCGCGCCGCTCGATCTTGTGGAGCCCGAGGATCCCGGACTGCGGCGGGTTCAGGATCGGCGTCGAGAGGAGCGATCCGTAGATGCCGCCGTTCGAGATGGTGAAGGTGCCGCCTTCGAGGTCGTCCATGGTGATCCGGTTCTCGCGCGCGCGCCGGGCGAGGTCGGCGACCGCCTTCTCGATCTCCGCGAAGGAGAGCGCGTCGGCGTCCCGCACCACCGGGACGACGAGCCCCTTCCCGCCGCCCACCGCGACGCCCACGTCGTAGTGGTCCTTGTACACGAGGTCGGTGCCGCGCACCTCGGCGTTCACCGCGGGGAACTCGCGGAGCGCCTCGACCGCCGCCTTCACGAAGAAGGACATGAAGCCGAGCTTCACCCCGTGCTTCGCGTGGAAGGCCTCGCCGTGGCGCTCGCGCAGCGCGAGCACGCGCGACATGTCCACCTCGTTGAAGGTGGTGAGGATCGCCGCGGTGTGCTGCGCCTCCACGAGCCGCCGCGCGACCGTCCGCCGGAGCACCGTCATCGGCACGACGCGCTCCCGCGCGCCCGCCCCGTCTCGGCGGGGCGCGGGGGCGGGAGCGCGCGCCTCCGCCGGGGGCGCGGGCTGGGGCTCCGCGCGGTCGAGCGCTCGCAGCACGTCCTCCTTGCGCACCTGCCCGCCCGGCCCGGAGCCGTGCACCTCCGCCACCGCGACGCCGTGCTCGGCCATGAGCCGGCGCGCCGAGGGCGGCGCGCGCGTGCCGGGCGGGTTCGCGATCGGGGCGGGGCCCTTCGACTTCGACCGTTCGTCCTGAGCCGTTCGACTCCGGTCCGGCTGCGCCGGCCCTGCGCTCAGGGCGGGCGAAGTCGAAGCACGCTCAGGGCGAACGGCCTTGGCCGCGGCCGACTCCGACTGCGACTCCGACTGCGACTCCGACTGCGACTCCGCGGCCGGGGCCGGGGCCGGGACGGCCGGGGCATCGGCTCCATTCCCCTTCGCGGCGGGGACGACCCCGCCCGGCGCAGGGCCCGAGCCGAGCGGCGAGGCGGCCTGCGCCTGCGCCTGGGAGCCCTCGTCGAGCTCGCCGATGGTCTCGCCGACCGCGACGGTGTCGCCGGTGTTCCGCAGCACGCGGCGAAGCACGCCCGCGGCGGGTGCGGGGAGCGCGACGGTCGCCTTCTCGCTCTCGACCTCGACGAGCGGCTCGTCCGCCTGGACGGGCTCGCCCTCCTTCTTCAGCCACGCGCCGACGGTCGCCTGCGTGACCGACTCCCCGAGCGACGGGACCTTGAGGGCGATCGCCATGCCTAGCGCTCCTGCGCCGCGCGCGCGGGGAGACGCGCGAGCCGCGACACCGGCTCGCCGAGCGCCTCGCGGACGAGCTGCTCCTGCTCGAGCTTGTGCCGGGTGGTGGAGCCCGCCGCCGGGCTCGCCGAGGGCGGCCGCGCCACGAGCTGCATCGGCCCGGGGAGGAGCGGCGCGAGCCGCGACGCGATCGAGTCCCACGCGCCCATGTTGGACGGCTCCTCCTGCGCCCAGACGAGCTCGACTCCCGGGCGCAGCCGCGAGATCGCCGCGAGCACCTCGTCCACCGCGATCGGGTAGAGCTGCTCGAGCCGGACGATCGCCACGTGCTTCGCGCCTCCCGCCTGCCGGGCCGCGGCGAGGTCGTAGTGGAGCTTGCCCGAGCACAGCACGACCCGCGTCGTCTCTTGCGGGTCGGCGTCGTCCGCGATCACCGGGCGGAAGCGCCCCGCGACGAGGTCGTCGAGCCGGGAGGTCGCCTGCGGGTGGCGGAGCAGGCTCTTCGGAGACATCACGACGAGCGGTTTGCGCCATGGCGAGAGGACCTGCCGCCGAAGCGCGTGAAAGAACTGCGCGGGCGTCGTGAGGTTCACGACGCGCCAGTTGTCGTCGACGGAGAGCTCGAGGAACCGCTCGAGCCGCGCCGAGGAGTGCTCCGGCCCCTGCCCCTCCATGCCGTGCGGCAGGAGGAGGACGAGGCCGGAGAGCCGGTTCCACTTCGCCTCGCCGGACGAGAGGAACTGGTCCACGATCACCTGCGCCGCGTTCACGAAGTCGCCGAACTGGGCCTCCCAGATCGCGAGCGCGTCGGGCATCTCGAGCGACCACCCGTACTCGAACCCGAGCGCCGCCGCCTCCGAGAGGAGGCTGTCGCGGATCTCGACCGGCCCCTGGCCGCTGCGGAGGTGCGAGAGCGGCGCGTACGGCGTCCCGCGCTCGGAGTCGAAGAGCACCGCGTGGCGGTGGCTGAAGGTGCCCCGCCGCGTGTCCTGCCCGATGAGCCGGACGCGCGTCCCCTCCCACGCGAGCGAGCCGAGCGCGAGGGCCTCCGCCGTGCCCCAGTCGAGCGGCCGCGCGCCGCGCACCATCTCGGCGCGGGCCTCGAGCACCTTCGCGAGCTTCGGGTGGACCCGGAACCCCTGCGGCACGTGCACGAGCGGCTCGCCGATCGCGCGCAGCGTCTCGGCCGAGACGCCGGTCGGGACCTCGGCGCCGCGCTCGAGCGCGCCGCCGCGGAAGCCTTTCCAGAAGCCGCTCGTCGCCTGCGGCTCCGGGCGCGCGGCGATCGCCGCGGACTCCTGGAACGCCTGCTCGAGCCGCGCCCGGTACCGTGCGGTCATCGCCTCGACGTCGGCGGGCGCGACGACGCCCTCCCGCGCGAGCGCGTCGCCGTAGACCTGCTTCAGCGTCGGCTTGCGGGCGATCGCCCGGTACATGACGGGCTGCGTGAAGGCGGGCTCGTCCCCCTCGTTGTGGCCGTGCCGGCGGTAGGTCCAGAGGTCGATGACGACGTCGCGGTGGAACCGCTGGCGGAAGTCCACCGAGAGGAGGACCGCCTGCGCGACGGCCTCGAGGTCCTCCCCGTTCACGTGGATGATCGGGATCTGCAGCATCAGCGCCGGCCCGGTGCAGTAGGTCGTCGAGCGCGCGTCGTGCGTCGAGGTGGTGAAGCCCACCTGGTTGTTCACGATGACGTGGACGGTCCCGCCGACGGCGTACGCCTCGAGCTCCGACATCTGGAGCGACTCGGCGACGATCCCCTGCCCCGCGAACGCCGCGTCGCCGTGGACGATCACCGGCACGCTGCGCACCCGGTCGCCGTCGTGGAACCGGTCCTGCTTCGCGCGGACCCGCCCCTGCACGACCGTGTCGATCCACTCGAGGTGGCTCGGGTTGAAGGACAGCGATAGGTGGACGAGGACGCCGTCGGGCGTCTCGCGGTCCGACGAGTAGCCGAGGTGGTACTTCACGTCGCCGCCGCCGGCGTTCACGATGGCGTGGTCGCGGAACTCCGCGAAGATGTCCGGGAGCGGCTTTCCCACGACGTTCGCGAGCACGTTCAGCCGGCCGCGGTGGGCCATCCCGATGACGACGTTGCGCACACCGTGGCCCACGGCGCGGTCGAGGAGCAGCTCGAACAGCGGCAGGAGCCCCTCCGCGCCCTCGATGCTGAACCGCTTCGCGCCGAGGAAGCGCGTCGCGAGGAACTGCTCGAGCGTCTCCGCCTCGACCACCTTCTCGAGGAGCCGGCGGCGGGCGTCGGGCGGGAGCGGGCAGCGGTTGCGCGTGTGCTCCATGCGCTGCTCGAGCCAGCCGCGCAGGTCGGCGTCGTGGAGGTGCGCGACCTCGACCCCGAGCGTGCGGCAGTAGGTCTCCTCGAGCCGCTCGACGAGCGCGCGCAGCGTGCCGTCGGGCCGGCCGTCCGGATCGGCGCAGCGGCGATCGAGGTCCGCCTCGGAGAGCCCGAACGCCGCGGGCGAGAACCGCTCCGCACGCTGGGTGAGCCGGAGCGGGTCGAGGTCGGCGCGCAGGTGACCGTACTCGCGGTACGCCGTGACGAGCCGGTCCACCTTCGCCTGGAAGGCGGCGTCCGAGACTCCGGCGACCGCCGCCCCGTCCGTCCGCACCCCGTCCGGGCGGCGCGGCGGGAAGGTCGCAGGCGGCGGCGCGGTCCCCGGCGTCCTCGGGAGCGACTCGAAGTAGCGGCGCCACGGCTCGCCGACGGAGGTGGGATCGGCGAGCCAGGCGTAGTAGAGGCCCTCGACGAACGCGAGGTTCGGTACGCTGGGCGCCTGGATCTCTGGTGATTGCGGCTGCGATGCCATGCTCTCGAATAGATAACGCGCGTCGGAGCAGGCGCGCCGCGGATCGGTGCCGCAGGGCGGCGCCGCCGTGACGGCACCCGTCACCTGGCGTGCGTCTGGCGCCGAGCGGAGCGGGGCGTGGCTCTCGCCGTCCTCCCCCGCGCCGCGCCGCATCGGCGAGGCCGACGACCGGACCACCGCCGCGGCCGCCCTCGCCCGGGTCCGCGGCGGCGAAGCGCTCGTCTACTCCGGCGATTTCCGCAACGCGCGGCAGCTCCTCGCCGCGATGGCCCGCAGGCTCCGCGGCCGTCCGCCGGCCGTCCGGGACCCGGCCGCGCTCTACCGCGCTGAGCGCGAGGTGCGCCGGCGCGAGCACGACCTCCTCTCTCGGGTGCTCGTCCCGATCGAGGACGGGCTGCGGGTGCCGCTCCGGCACGCTCCCGGCGCCGCCGCCCTCGCCATCGCCGAGGCGCTCGGCCCCGAGCCGGGAGTGCCGGGCCTCCTGCCGCTGCGCGACCTGCTCGGGATGATCGGCGCGCACGAGTGGCGCCGGAAGGGCGTCGCCGTCCCGGCGCTCGGGGCCGCCGTCCACCCGCACTACGGCGTCTACGCGCCGGTCCGCGGCGAGTACGTCGACCTCGTCGCGCAGGCCGCGCGCGCGTGGCCCGTCTCCGGGAAGCGGGCGCTCGACGTCGGCACCGGCACGGGCGTCCTCGCGCTCCTCCTCGCCCGCGCCGGCGCGCGCGTCGTCGCGACCGACCTCGAGCGGCGCGCGGTCGTCTGTGCGCGCGAGAACGCCGAGCGGCTCGGGCTCGCCGCGGAGCTCGACGTCGTCGAGGCGGACCTCTTCCCGGCCGAGGGCACGTTCGAGCTCGTCGTGTCGAACCCGCCCTGGCTCCCGGACGCCGCGCGGACGCCGCTCGAGCGCGCAGTCTACGATCCCGGCGGCGCGCTCCTCGAACGCCTCGTCCTCGGGGTCGAGGCGCGGCTCGCGCCGGGCGGGGAGGCGTGGATCGTGATCTCCGACCTCGCCGAGCTGCTCGGGCTGCGGCCGCCCGGCCACGTCGCCGCGCTCGCGGCCCGCGCAGGGCTGCGCGCCGCCGACGTCCTCGAGGCCCGTCCGTCCCCCCCGCGCGCGAAGGATCCGGACGATCCCCTCCACGCGTACCGCGCGCGCGAGGTGACCCGCCTCTTCCGCCTCGTCCGCTGACAGGTTCAGGGACGGTACGTGGACGTGGACGTGGACCTCTACCTGGACGTGGACCTCGACGAACCCGTCACCCC
>WNFU01007012.1_pt1 | contig 13468 bp, 10 predicted proteins | sample 5400121 | NCBI WGS metagenome assembly WNFU01 (sample SAMN13153360, study PRJNA577476) | soil metagenome | isolation source: 100 cm soil or saprolite under grassland replicate 1 | place: USA:California | collected 2016-06-15
GTCGCCGGGCTCGCCGGGCACGCTGACGCAGTTGGCGTCGGCGTAGGGCACGCGCAGCAGTTGGGCCTGCGCGCCGCGGTAGGGGCCCATGCCCGCGTAGCCGTAGGCGGCGCCGAAGCTGCCCGGCCGCACCCGCAGGCAGGCGGCGGTGTAGCCGCGGATGCAGTTGAAGCACAGCCCGCAGAACAGGTGGGTGGGGACCGCTACCCGCTCGCCCCGATGCAGCAGGGTGACGGCGGGGCCGACCTCCTCGATGGTGCCCAGCGGCTCGTGGCCCAGCACCAGCCCCCGCTCGGCCCCGGTGCGCCCGTCGTACATGTGCAGGTCCGTGCCGCAGATCGCGCTGGAGGTGACCCGGATCACCACGTCGCCGGGGTCCTCGATCTGGGCGTCGGGCACCTGCTGCACCTCGACGCGCCGGGTGTCCTCGTACACGACTGCCTTCATCACGCACTCTCCTTTGGCACCCCGCCTCGCCGTGGCAACGAGCCGCACGAACGCCCCAAGGACCGACCGAGGATGGTTTCCCCAAACAACCCGCTTCAGTCTGCATGCCGTTGAGGGTGTCGGTGATGCTCCTTGCGTCCTGACTCGAGCCGCTGCCGTTTGTCCACCGGCGCCGCCGTCAGCGCTCGCGCCATGGTCTTGGTCGCGGCGGCGATTGCGCGGTCGCAAAAATGGCAACCGGAGGGGGCAAGTGGAGTAATGAACGCCCAGCGCCACACCATGGGAGGGGCGCATGCCCGCCGTCGAGCTGTTCCAGCCTGCCCGGTGAGGATCCCGCCGCTGTCCTGGGGCACCGGGCTGGGCACCTCCCTCGCCGTACCGACCGCCAGCAGCGCCAGCGGTCGGTGACCATGCCCACCCCCGACCCCGAACACGGCACGGCGGCCGCGCGACGGCCACCTCGCCCGCTCGGCGAGGTGCTGGTGGTGATGCTCAAGCTCGGCACGATCGCCTTCGGCGGCCCGGCCGTGCACGTCGCCATGCTGCGGGAGGAGACGGTCCGCCGACGCCACTGGCTTGCGGACGCAGGGTTCCTGGACCTGTTCGGCGCGGTCAGCGTCCTGCCCGGCCCCAGCTCCACCCAGCTCGCCATCGTGCTCGCCCGTCGCCGTGCCGGCTGGGCGGGGCTGCTGCTCGGCGGGGCCTGCTTCATCCTGCCCGCCATGGCGATCGTGCTCGCCCTGGCCTGGGCGTATGCCCGCTACGGGTCGACCCCCACCGGTGGCGGGGTGCTGTACGGGGTGGGACCGGTGGTGATCGCGGTGGTCGCGGTCGCGGTGTGGGAGCTGGCCCGCAGCGCCCTCACGCCCCACCGCGGGCAGGGCTGGCTGGCGGTGGCCGGCTTGGCGGCGGTCGGCGTGGCCGCGCTCGGCGGCTACCTCGCCGGGCTCAACGTGCTCGTCATCCTCGCCGCCGCGGGCCTGGTGGTCAGCCTGGTCAGCAACTGGCGGCGGCTTGGTCCCGCCGCCCGCTCCCTGCTCCCGGTCCTCCCGGTCGGGCTGCTGGCCACCGCCGCGCCCGCCCGCCGTCACCCCGGCCTGGCGGCGGTCGCCGGTGAGTTCCTCAAGCTCGGCGTGGTCGTGTTCGGCAGTGGCTATGTCCTGCTCGCCTTCCTGCAGCGCGACCTTGTCAGCGGGCTCGGCTGGCTGTCCACCCGCCAGGTCCTGGACGGCGTGATCGCCGGCCAGATCACCCCCGGGCCGGTGTTCACCACCGCGACCTTCCTCGGCTATCTGCTGGGCGGCGTCCCCGCCGCGATCGTCGCGACCGCCGCGATCTTCGCGCCGTCGTTTGTGATGGTCGCCGCCCTGGAGCCCCTGATCGGCCGCATCCGCAGCTCCCCCTGGGCCGGCGCTGCGCTGGACGGCATCACCATGGCCGCGCTGGGTCTGATGGCCGGCGTCACCGTGGACCTTGGCCACACGGCGATCACCGATCCGCTCGCCGCCGTGGTCGCCGTGGTGGCCCTGCTGGTGGTGCTGCGCTGGCGTCCCAACACGGCGTGGCTGGTGCTGGCCGGCGCCGCCATCGGCATCGCCCACGCCCTCGCATGACCACCAGCCGCGGGGCACCAGGCGCAAGCACCCGCTGGCCCAAGAACTCGACCGGTCAGCCCGGCTTGGGGAGTGTGGCCGGCAGGGTGGCCCAGTTCGGCACGCCGAGGCCGCTTGCGGGGTCGTAGCCGACGGTGGCTTGGCAGCATCCGACCCCGGCGAGGTCGTTGTTGCCTTTGGTGACGTCGAAGAAGGTCGACGGCTGCGACGCGGCCTTGTAGAGCCAGCCGTTGGCCAGCCCGACCCGCGGACGACCGGCCTTCCGCTCCGAAGCGTCCACCAGTGCTGTGGCCGCGGCAACGAAGGGCGTCGAGCCGCTGGTTCCGCCGACGGTCTGCAGCGTGGAGTTGATGACGTCGGGCCAGCCGGGCACGGTGTCGGCGAGCAAGCTGACGTCGGGGACAGCGCGGTGGTTCTGCGCGTTCGCGCCGTCCTGGTAGGCCGGCCGGGGTTGCAGCCGGGCCACTCCTCCGCCGCCGGCCGCACTGGCACCGAACACCGAGTCGTTCCACACGGTCTCGGAGACGCGGGTGTTTCCCGGGCCAAGGGTGAGCCGGGTGCCGCCGACCGCGGTCACGAAGGGTGACACCGCCGGATAGGACAACGTGGTCCCGGGCACGCTGGTCCCACAGGTGGTCGATCCGGAGTCGCCCGCGGCGACGAACGAGGACACGCCGGTGAGCGCCGTCATGGCCAGGACGGCGTTGATCACGGAGGTGTACCCGGGAGCGCCCCGGTTCTCGGCGAACGCGCAGCCGCCGTAGGACAGCGAGATGACGTCCGGGACGCCACGACTGTCCCCCACAGCCCGACTGAACCCGTCAAGAATGCCGCCGAGGGTGCTCTGCACGAGCCGCAGCTGCGCCCCGGGGGCCACCGCCGCCACGGTCTGCAGATCCAGCGATGTCTCGTCGTCGGCATTGGCGATCGCGGTGACGACGCCGTCGCCCTGGGTCTGGGTGACCTTGGGCGGGGAGTAGCCGAAGCACTGCCCCGCGAGCTTGAGGTCGTTGGGTAGCCAGCCGCCCCCGAGGTCCAAGACCGTGATCACCGGCGTGCCGGACGCGCGGGCTCGCAGCGTGTCGATGCCGTAGGCGGTCTGCACCTGCTGCTGGGTGTAGACGCGGCGCTGCTGGAGCGGCGGCGCCGAGCAGTTGGCGACGAGCGGGGTGCCGGTGTTCAACGGCCATGGCTGGGCCGCCTTGGTGGCAGTCGCAGTCGAGGCGGCTCCCGGAGTCGGCGTCGGACGGCTCCCGCTGGGCGGACGGCCCCCCTCGGCGGTGGGGTCGTAGACCTGTGTCTCTGGCAGCAGCAGACTGGTGCCGGAGGGTTGCAGCGCGGCGGGCGCCTGGGCGGGGAGGCTGTAGGTGATGAACGGGCTCGACGCCGTGGCCGGCTGCTCCGACAGCGGAGTCCCCAACGCCGCCTGCCACTGCCCGGTCGAGCCGGTCACGCGCCCGAACAACCTGGTGGGGTCGGCCGCGAACTGCAGGCCGAGGGTTTTCACCGATTTGGCAACGGTGTTGATCTGCGCGTCCGTGGCACCGAACTGACGTGCGGCCTTGGCCAACGAGCTGAAGTGGCGGTAATCCGAAGACCCCGGCGTTGCCACCTTGGCGACGGCTTCGCTGAGCCCGGTCGTGGAGCTGGGCAGCGACAGGTAGAAGGTGACCTCGCCGGTCTTGGGCACCGGGAGCGACACAGGCGGGCCAGCGCTGCTCGACGTGCATCCGGACGCCAGCAGCGACACCACGACAAGGACAGCAACGGCAACGCCACCACGTGAGCGCATCCAGGCACAGTTCCAGGCGCTGACCACCCGTGCCACGCGACGGGTGGTCAGCTCAGGTGCCATCGGCGCGCACCGGCCGTCCCTGGTCCAGTCGCTGCCGCTGCGGGACCACGGTGTAGCGCGGGTCCTTCATGGACGCCACGCCGCCTTCGTAGATGCCGAACCGGGTGGCTGCCGCGGCCGCCAGCAGCGCGGCGCCGGATAGGGCGGAGGCAAGGCGGCTGCGACCGCCCAGCAGCGCACCGAGCGCGCCCGCAGCGGTGAGGTTGCGGCCGGTGCGCAGCAGCCGGCCGGCGCGGCCCTGGCGGTAGGGCTCGCTGAGCAGGCCGAGCCGCGTCTCGATCGACCGCGAGGCGGCCAGTTCGATGGCGGCACCGGCCAGTGCGAGCCGGCGCGCTGGGGTGGTCTCACCAGGCGGCGCCGCGAGCAGGCCAACCCCCGACGCGCTGGCCAGCGCGCTGCCGGCGAAGACGAACGGCAGCTCCGGGTAGGCCTCGTGCCAGGACGGGGCGGCGGTGTCGGCGATCAGCACGGCGGTGTAGGTGGCGAGCGCCGGGGCTATGGCGGCGGCGGCAAGGCCTGCCGCCCGCCCGGCCGGCGGCAGCGCCCGGCGGGCCAGCCCGAGCACTCCCCGCCTCGGCAGGCGGTCGGCGAACTCCGAGATGGCGGCAACCCCGGCGGGCGGACCGAAGGTGGTGAGGATCCAGCTGCCGACCGACATCGGCGAGGTGGGCTTGGCGAGCCGGAGCATGTTGTAGAAGCGGTCGGGCCGGCCCAGGTCGCTGACGAGCAGGCCAGCGCTTGCGCCGAGTGCTCCCAGGCAGGCCAGCCGCCCGGCCCGCCGCATCGTGGGCCGCCCGGTCAGGTCGGCTCCGGCGGCCAGCAGCGCGCAGCCCGCGGCCAGGCCGCCGGTGAAGAAGTAGGCGGGGATGCCGTGCCCCCACACTGGTGCTCGGACGATCGGCCGGCCGTAGTAGGACCGGAACTCCACCTCGGGCACCGCCAGCTGCTCGCCCCGCTCGCGGCCGCCACCGCGGCCAGGACCGCTCACGGCCGACCCCCGAGGAAGGCGACCACGGCGGCGGCGGCCATGCCGGCGGCGGCCATGCCCGCCCGGCGCCACATGGCCGGCAGGTCACGCGTGGTGACCACCGGGTCCGGAGGCAGTCCGTAGACCTCAGGCTCGTCGAGCAGCAGGAAGAACGCGCCGTCCCCGCCGACGCCGTCGTGCGGGTCGTGGCCGTACAACCGGGCCTCCTCCGTCCCCACCTCGCGCAGGTGCTCGACCCGCCGCTCGGCGCGCTCGCGCAGCTCATCCAGCGGCCCGTACTGGATGGACTCGGTGGGGCAGGCCGTGGCGCAGGCGGGCATCAGACCGTCGCCGATGCGGTCGTAGCACAGCGTGCACTTCCATGCCCGGCCGTCGCCCTCGCGCTGGTCGATGACCCCGTACGGGCACGCTGGGATGCAGTTGCCGCACCCGTTGCAGACGTCGGCCTGCACCACCACCGTGCCGAACTCGGTGCGGAACAGCGCGCCGGTCGGGCAGACGTCCAGGCAGGCGGCGTGCGTGCAGTGCTTGCACACGTCGGAGCTCATCAGCCAGCGCACGCCGTCCCCGCCGGGCGCCTGGACGGCGGTCGGCGCCTGCTGCTCGATGAAGGCGACGTGCCGCCACGAGTTCGCGGTGAGGGCGCCGGTGTTGTCGAACGACATGCCGAGCAGGTTCAAGCCGTCCTCAGGGACCCCGTTCCATTCCTTGCAGGCGACCTCGCAGGCCTTGCAGCCGATGCAGACGCTGGTGTCGGTGAAAAAGCCCATCCGCGGCGGCGCGTCGGGGTAGCCTGCGTCGGCGGCGGGGTCCAGCGGACCGGACAGGCTGTCGGCACCCACCATCTGTCAGTCCTCTCTCTGCCGGCCGCGCGGCTTGCGGGTGGGTCGTTGCCGTGCCGCGGGGGTGGTGACGATCGGGACCTGGTGGTCGCCGGTGATGCCGGCGCGGCGGCGGTACCCGGCGACGTAGTCGAGCAGCGCCGGTCCGGTGGGCCGCCGTCCGGGCTGCACGTCGCAGGTGCCGACCTTGCCCTCCTGGATGAGCACGTTGGGGTCGAGGGTGATCCCGAGCAGGTCGTTGGCCGAGTCGCCGGTCGACAGCCCCGCACCGCCCCAGTGGTACGGCAGCCAGATCTGGTGGACGAGCCGGTCCTCGACCCGCAGCGGGGTGAGCCGGCCGGTCACCAGCACCCGCGCCTCGATCACCGCCCGCGCGGTCACCACGTGCGCCCAGTCCAGGTGGCGCAGCCCTCGTTCGGCGGCGACCTCGGGGGAGACCTCGACGAACATCGCCGGCTGCAGTTCGGCGAGGTAGGGCAGGAAGCGGCTCATGCCACCCGCCGTGTGGTGCTCGGTGAGCCGGCTGAGCCCGAACACGTATGGGAAGACCTCGTGATGGGCCTGCGGCGGGCTGGGGTTCGTAGGGTTGTCCGGCCGCTCGTACGCCACCCGCGTCGGGCTGGCCTGCTGGCCGTACAGCGGGTTTGGGACCGGCGACTCCGGCGGCTCGTAGTGGGTGGGCATCGGCCCGTCGACGAGTCCGGCCGGCACGTACAGCCAGCCCTTGCCGTCGCCCTGCATGATGAACGGGTCGTCGCCGGCCAGCGCGGCCGGCCCGCTGGAGCCCGGCGGCGGGCGATAGGCCGGCGGCTTGGTCCTCTCGAAGTCCGGCACGTCGTGGCCGGTCCACTCACCGGCCTCGGCATCCCACCAGACATAGGCCTTGCGCTGGCTCCACGGCCGTCCCTGGGGGTCGGCGGACGCGCGGTTGTAGAGCATGCGACGGTTGGCAGGCCACGCCCAGCCCCACTCGCCGGCGACCCAGCTCTGCTCGCTGGCGGGCTTGCGCCGCGCCGCCTGGTTCACCCCATCCTTGAACACACCGGTGTAGATCCAGCAGCCGCCCACGGTGGAGCCGTCGTCCTTGAGCTCGGTGTAGCTCGACAGCGGGCGCCCGGTCGCCACCTCGAAGCCGCCCAGCTCCCGCAGCACGGCCGCGGCGGTCGGCTCGTCGTGGCTGCCGGTCACGGGGTAGTCCCAGGCCAGGTCGAGCACCGCGCGGTCCCGTGGCAGGGTGGAGGCCGCCAGCTTCGCCCGTACGATCCGACCCAGATGGTAGGAGAACCACAGGTCGGAGCGGCAGTCGCCGGGCGGGTCCAGGGCCTTCTCCCGCCACTGCAGCATGCGCTGGGTCTGGGTGAAGGTGCCCTCCTTCTCCACGTGCGAGGCCGCCGGCAGGAAGAACACCTCGGTGCGGCACTGGGTGGGCACGATCTCGCCGGTGGCGACCTCGGGCGCGTCCTTCCAGAACGTCGCGCTCTCGATCATGTACAGGTCGCGCACCACCAGCCAGTCGAGGTTGGCCATGCCCAGCCGCTGCGCCTTGCCATTCGCCGAGCCGACCGCCGGGTTCTGCCCCAGCAGGAAATACCCCTTGATCTTCCCGTCGATCATGTCCAGCACCTGCCGGTAGGTGCCGTGGTCGCCGGTCATCCGCGGCAGGTGGTCGTAGCAGTAGTCGTTGTCGGCGGTGGCCGCCTCGCCCCAGTACGCCTTGAGCAGGCTCACGGCGTACGCCTCCGCGTTGCTCCAGAACCCCTTCTGGCCCGGATGGCGGATGCTGTCGATCCACTGTCGGAAGGTCTCGTGCTTGGCGTGGTAGGGCATCGGCAGGTAGCCGGGCAGCAGGTTGAACAGCGTGGGCACGTCGGTCGCGCCCTGGATGTTGGCGTGCCCCCGCATCGCCATGACACCGCCGCCCGGGCGGCCCAGGTTGCCCAACAGCAATTGGATGATCGCGCCGGTGCGGATGTACTGGACGCCGACGCTGTGCTGTGTCCAGCCCACCGCATAGACCAGCGCGGTGGTGCGTTCCTGGCCGGAGTTGTCGGTCCACGCCCGGCAGACCTCCTCGAACTTCTCCCGCGGCACCCCGCAGACCGCCTCGACCATCTCCGGGGTGTAGCGGGAGAAGTGGCGCTTGAGGAGCTGGTAGACGCAGTGCGGGTGCTGCAGCGTCTCGTCCCGCTCGGTGGTGGCCGCCACCCCGGGGCCATGCGACTCGTGCTGCAGCCCACTGGCCGTCGCACGCTGCATGGCGGTGTCGTGACGGGCGCTGTCCGGCTCGTGGCCCTGGTACTGCCAGCTCGCAATGTCATAGCCGCGCGTCTCCGGGTCGAAGCCGGAGAACAGCCCATCCAGGTCCTCGGTGTCGCGAAAATCCCCGGTCACGATCGTGGCCGCGTTGGTGTAGGCGAGCAGGTACTCCCGGAAGTCCAGCTCATTGGACAAGATGTAGTTGACGATCCCGCCCAGGAAGGCGATGTCGGAGCCCCCGCGGATGGGCACGTAGGTGTCTGCGAGCGCGCTGGTGCGGGTGAAGCGCGGGTCGACGTGGATGACCTTCGCCCCGCGGGCCTTGGCCTCCACCACCCATTGGAAGCCGACCGGGTGCGCCTCGGCCATGTTGGAGCCCTGGATGATGATGCAGTCAGCGTTCGCGAGGTCCTGCTGGAACCCGGTGGCGCCACCGCGGCCGAACGAGGTCCCCAGACCGGGGACGGTGGCCGAGTGTCATATCCGCGCCTGGTTCTCGATCTGCAGGGCTCCCAACGCCGTGAACAGCTTCTTGATGAGGTAGTTCTCCTCATTGTCCAGGGTGGCGCCACCCAGGCTGGCGATGCCGAGGGTCCGATGCAGGGGGCGGCCCTGTTCGTCGACGTCCTGCCAGGTGTCGGCGCGGGCCTGGATGACCCGGTCGGCGATCATGTCCATCGCGGTCGCCAGGTCCAGATCCTCCCACTGAGTGGCGTACGGCCGCCGGTACCTGACCGTGGTCTCGCGCAGCGGGCTGGTGACCAGGCTCTTGCTCGCCGAGCCCTTCGGGCAGAGCCGGCCGCGGGAGATCGGGCTGTCCGGGTCGCCCTCGATCTGGATGACCTGCTCGTCCTTGACGTAGACGCGCTGCCCACAGCCGACGGCGCAGTACGGGCAGACCGAGCGGGCCATCCTGTCGGCCGTCTCCGTCCGCGAGGTGAGCGCCGCGGAATGCGCGGACATGGCCGCGGCGCCGCGGCCGAGCGGATCGGTGCCGGTGAGCTGGCGGTACACCGGCCAACCCTGGATCCAGGTGCGGGCGTGCATGCCACTCAAAGTTTCCCCCTTACGGCCCCGCAAACAGTCGTTGTGTCAACGTCGCCTGCGGGCCTGGACGGCGCGGGCGAGCCGGCGCAGGATCCAGACCGCGGCCGCGACAAGCGTGAGCGTGGCGTAGCCGACCCGGATCCCACGCCAGCCCACGCCAGCGTGAGTGGTGCGCACGCCGTCGCGGCCCCGGGTCACAACGGGTGGTCGGGCCACGTGCCGCGCATCGTCATCACCTGGACCTGGGTGACCGGTCAAGGCAGGGCGCAAGTCGTCGGTCTCGCCGGTGGCGGTGGCGCTCGCGAGCACCACGAACCCACCCAGGACGAAGACCAGCAGCAAGGCGATGCCGAGCGCGAGTCCCCAGGAGGTCCCGAAGACGGTCAGCACGGCGCCCACGACGAGCAGACCAAGAAGGACCGCCCCGAGTGTCGGGGTTGGCGGGCTGCGCTCGTGCCGCTCGACCGCGGTTTGCGGCGCCGGAGACAGGTCGAACCTGCCATGCAGAAACAGGCCGAACAGCAGGGCGAGCGAGGGGATCAGCACCACGGCGCCGATCCCGACCACGACCAGGACCGTGATGAGCGTCGCGCGGCCCGCGGCCGCCTCAGTGACCGTCAGGCCCGGGAGGAGGTCGGGTCGCTGCGCCGCGGCCCAGCCTGCCACCACCGCCGCGACCGACAGCGCGCCGGCATAGCGCGCGGGCTCGAAGCGCCCGGCCCAGATCAGCACCAGGGTGGCGACGCCCGCCGCGCCCGAGACGAGCACGGCGGCCAGCCCGGCGCCGTGGGTCAGGCCCTCGAACAGGTGCTCAGCGTCGCCGCGCACGACTACCAGCCCTGCCAGGGCGAGCACACCGGCAGCGACGCCGGACAGCAGGGCCCTGATCTGGAACCCGCGCACCAGCTCGGCCGCTCCGACCCGGGTCGCGTCCGCCGCCAGGTACACGGCCGCCAGGTGCGCCGCGACCGCCACCGCGATCGCGCCGATCATGATCGACGTCGGGTTCAGCCAGCTGGTGACCAGGTTGCCGGCGGTGTTGCCCACCGGCACGCGGCCGGAGGCGATACCGCCGACCGCCGCGCCCAGGGCGAACGGCGTCAGGATCGACGACGACGCGAACAGGTCGTCGATGAGCCCCCGCTCGCGGCGGGTCCACGCGCCCGACCGCAGGGCGTACGCCGAACCGCGCAGGATGATGCCCACCACGGCGACGAAGAACGGGACCGACAGGGTCGACATGATCGAGCCGAACGCCGTCGGGTAGGCGCTCCAGCAGACGGTCAGGACGAAGACCAGCCAGACGTGATTGGCCTCCCAGACGGGCCCCATCGCGTCGTGGGCGAAGTCGCGCAGCGCCAGCGCCCGCGGGCCGCGGCGGGCGGTCAGCTCCCAGGCCCCGGTGCCGAAGTCGGCGCCGGCAAGGACGGTGTAGGCGACCAGGCCGACCAGGATCAGGAGCAGCGGAGCGTACGCGAGCTGCATGCGCTCAGAGCTCCAGCGGCGCCCGTGCCAGCCGGCGCAGGATCCACACGACCGCCGCGATGAGCGCCAGGTAGACCAGCGCGAGCGTGGCGTAGCCGACGGGGATCCCACCGGCGCCCGTGACCGCGTCGGAGGTGCGCATGACGCCGTAGACGATCCACGGCTGGCGGCCAACCTCAGTCGTCACCCAGCCGCAGATCAGCGCGACAACCGACAGCGGGCCGGCCAGCACCAGACCGCGGTAGAACCAGACCGACCGCGGCAGGCGCCGCTTGCGCACCCAGACCGCCAGGAAGACGACGCCGAGAAGCGCCAGCAGCGTCCCGATGCCGACCATCCCCTGGAACGCGAAGCGCACAACGTTGATCAAGCTCTGCGACGGGCGGTTCTGGACCGCCACCGCGTCCAGCCCAGTCACCGTCGCGTTGGGCTGGTGGAAGGCGAGCAGCGACAGCAGCTTGGGGACCTTGATCCCGTACTGGACCCCGGAGCCGTCGTACCAGCCGAGCAGGTGCTCGGGCGCGCCCTTGGTGGTCGTGGGAAGCCCCTCGATCGCGGCCAGCTTGATCGGCTGCTGCTTGGCGACCGTGCGCGCGGCCCAGTCGCCGACCACGACCTGCACCGGTGCCGCCAGCGCGGCGAGCGTGAGCGGGATGACCAGGGCCGTCCGGTGGTAGCGGCCGCGGCGGCCGCGCAGCCAGCCCCAGGCGTACGCGGCCGCGATGGCGAAGCCGGTGACGATGAAGCCGCCCAGGTACATGTGGATGAGCTCGTGCCAGAAGAACGAGTTGGCCAACAGCGCCGAGAAGGGGTGGACGTCGACCACCCTGCCATCCCGCAGCGCGAAGCCGCCGGGGTGGTTCATCCAGCCGTTGACGGAGATGACGAACAGCGAGCCGGCAAAGCCCGCGATGACCACGGGGATCCCGGACAGCAGGTGCATGCGCGGCGAGAGCCGGTCCCAGCCGTAGACGTAGATGGCGATGAAGATCGCCTCGACGAAGAACGAGAAGCCCTCGGCCGCGAAGGCGACACCGAAGACGTCGCCGAACGTGGCCATGAACGCCGGCCACAGCAGTCCGAGCTCGAAGCTGAGCACCGTGCCGGTCACCACGCCCACGGCGAACAGGGCGATCATCACCTTCGACCAGCGCCTGGCAAGGGTGCGGTACAGCGGGTCGCCCGTGCGCAGGTGCAGCCACTCGGTGAACACCACCAGCGACGGCAGGGCGATGGCGAAACAGACCAACGGGATGTGCACGGCGAACGACATCGCCTGCATCTGACGTGCCTGGAACAGGTAATCCTGGCTCACCGTCGCGGGCCCTCCTGCAGGAGACCGACGTGCCCTCGTGTCGGTTAGCGTCCCAGCCTACGACGAGAGGTCAGGTCAATGAAGACCTCGCCGTGCCGTTGTCGTCGCGCCGGCCGGGCTGACTGGCTGGCTCACCGGCCGGCGCGGCGAAGGCTCACCCCGACCACGACCACCGCGGCGGCTGGCGGCAACCACCACGCGGCCACGGCGGCGGTGTGCAGCAGCCACGTCACCACCAGAGCGGCCGCCACGGTCGCCGCCACGGTCCAGTCGTCGCCGATGACAAAGCCGTACCAGAACCGCCCGAAGCCCTTGAGCCAGCCCAAGATCACGGTCATCTGCTCGCCTCCTGGGGAAGGAGCCTGCGCGCGCGCCGACGCAGCAGCCCGACGTAGCCGGCGGCCGCCAGCACATACCAGCCGACCAGGACCAGGATCGCGCTGTCGCTGCCCGGCCACGCCACCCCCAGTCCCTCCACCGCCCAGAAGGTCCCAAAGCTCGACAGCAGCGTCCCCACCAGCAGCTGCAGCGCGCTGCGCGGGATGCGCTGCACCACCCCGCGCGCCAGCAGGCCCGCGCCCGAGACGACCACGAACGCGGCGGCCGCGCCGAGCACGGCGCTGCCAAGCGCTTGGGCGGTGAGGCCGAAGCTGACCACGATGAACGCGACCTCCAGGCCCTCCAGCAGCACCCCCTTGAACGACAGCACGAACGCGGTCCAGTCCACGCCATGGGTGGGGACACCCTCTGCGGACGCGGTCCGCTCGCCCATGCCCCGAAAGCCGTTGGCGCTCACCCGACCGATCCCCTTGCGAAGCCACTGCAGCCCGAAGACCAGCAGCAGCGACCCGACCACCAGCCGCAGCGCGCCGATCGGCACCACCTGAAGCGCCGTCCCAAACGCCCCCACGAGCAGCGCCAGCACGCCGGCGCCGGCGCCGGCGCCGAGCCAGGTCGAGCGCCACCCGCGCACGCTGCCAACGCCGACCACGATGATGACCATCTCGATGACCTCGACAGCTGCGGCGAGGAACGTGGTGACCAAGACCGAGGAGTGGCTCACGGCGACCTCCCTGCGTCGGGTCCAGCCTGCAAATAATCGAACGCGGCGCTCATGGGTCGCCCCGTCGGCCGATGGTTGCTGCGCGTCGATCCTTGCTGTCGAGGATCGACCTGGAACGGCCGGGTGTCTTCACGGCCAGCACCCATCTGCGCTCCCGGCGCACTGCCATCTTGGGATACCGGCCACCCGGAATGCGCCGCCGTCGAGCCCAGCCGTGCTCGGGCGGTTAATCGTTCCCCCCGAGCGCCTCGACGCGGTCTCTCAGACCGATGAGGCCGCTGCTAAAGGACTGACGCTCGGCTGGAGGGCCGCCGATACCGGCTGGCAGGTAGGCGCAGATTGGCGCTGGCCACGACGACACCTGGCCCGGTGGTGGCGAAGCTGGGAAGCGTGAGGGGAGACCTCTGATCCAGGCTATCCCCAATGCCGGGTAGTTAAGGTCCGGGAACAGTTGTCAAGGGGGTCGGCGTGGCGAGGTGACATGACAACGGGGCTCCGGTAGTACGTGGTCGACCAAGATCCACGACCGCCCCGGGAGCCCCGTTGCCGTCGCATTC
>WNFU01007015.1_pt1 | contig 13459 bp, 13 predicted proteins | sample 5400121 | NCBI WGS metagenome assembly WNFU01 (sample SAMN13153360, study PRJNA577476) | soil metagenome | isolation source: 100 cm soil or saprolite under grassland replicate 1 | place: USA:California | collected 2016-06-15
AGGTACGGCAAGGGCCCGTCTCCTTGTTCCGTGGAGGGCTGCGAGAAGCCGGTTCGAGGTCGAGGGCTCTGTCGGAGTCACTACTACCGTGCAACCGGCTACTGACGCATTCGTGCATTCATCGGCGGCTTCGTTGCCGCTGAAGGCACATTCACCAGAACGAAGGACGCGCGCAAGTTCACCTTCGCGGTGGGACTAGGAGCAGCGGACGCGGGCGTCTGTGAAGTGCTTCGGGCGTTCTTCGGAACGGGCAGCGTGCACCGGCACCCTCGCCGCCAGGCCCACTACGACGATGAAGTGACGTTCGCGATCCAGTCTCTTCATGACCACATCAACGTCTTGGTCCCCTTCATGGACGAGCATCTGCCCGAGTCGTACAAGCGGCAGCAGTACCTCGCCTGGAAGGAGCGTTTGGTGGATTACTGGGAGCACGGGATGAAGAGGCGTCGTCCGTGCACGATCGAAGGCTGTGAAGCTCTCCAGCGGGCGCACGGGCTCTGCCGGCACCACCTCTACGAGCAGTACGGATATTGAGTTCCGGCCGCGCGCGGCTAGGACAAGGCGATGGAAAGACGGATCGACCCTGACGCATTCAACGACTTCGAGGTCGCCGGCTAGGAGAGCACGGCCGAGGACCACGACCGCTTCTTCCATCCGGTCACGAGCCGTCTCGTCGACCCGTTGCTCGATGCCGCGGGCGTCGGCACGGGGACGCGGGTGCTCGACGTCGCGACCGGGCCCCGGCTACGCCGCGGTCCGGGCAGCCGAGCGCGGCGTGTTCGTGGTGGGGATCGACGCCGCGGCCGCGATGGCCGGACTCGCGCGCCGACTGCACCCGAGCCTCGAGTTCCGGCAGGCCGAGGCCGAGGCGCTTCCCTTCGAGGACGGGTCGTTCGACGCCGTCGTCGGCAACTTCGTCATCTTCCACGTGGGGCGGCCGGAGCGCGCGGTGGAGGAGTTCGTGCGCGTGCTCGCGCCCGGTGGACGCCTGGCAATCATGTTCGAACCACTCGTGCTCTAGTACCGGCGTGGCGACTACCTCGAGCTCCCGGTGTCGCCAAGGTCGCCAGCGGCCGGTAGGCCCGGGCCAGTTGACGAGCACGGCCGCGGCGCGCCGCGCCCGACTCGTCAGCTCTGGTCGGCGCCCGCCATCGCGCGCTGCAGATGGGTCCTAACCGGTTCGAGGTGGCGTGGCGATCTCAGCGGTGCAGCGAGGCGAAGATACGTGTAGCCCGCAGTCCAGTGGGGCGTCGTTTCGGTCGTTCGAACTCGTCGCGTGACCGCCCGGGTGCTTGCAGTCGGCGGCTCCTGGATCGAGATGAACCGTCCTGCCGATCGCCGGCTGGTGAGCCGAGTACGACCAAGCCTGGTTGATGGCCGTCGTGGCTCCCACCGGGTGCGCGTTCAGGGACGAACGGTCGACCCGCCGTCGACGCTGATCACCTGGCCGGTGATCCAGCTTGCGTCGTCCGACATCAGGAACGCGACGGCCGCCGCGATGTCCTCGGGTTCGCCGAGGCGCGCGGAACGGCCGAGACTCAGGGCGAACTCGAGAAACTCAGAGTCGGAGTTGTCACGAATCGTCTGTGTCAGGACCACGCCGGGAGCGACGCAGTTCGCCCGGATGCCCTCCCGACCCCAGCGTGAAGAGACGTGGCGCATCAGTGCGTTGATCCCGCTCTTCGAGATGCCGTACGACGGCCGCTCCGGTTCTCCGACGTGTCCGGCGGCCGAGCTGGTGTAGACGATGACGCCGCCGCCCCGCCGCAGCATCTCGGGGATGGAGTGACGTGTGCAGAGCAGGTGGCCGCGCAGATTCACCGCGATCGTGCGATCGAAGACGTCGAGCTCCACCGCGAGCGCGTCCGAGTCGCGCATGATCACTTCGGCGGAGAGGTCGGCTGCGTTGGCGTGCATGAGGTCGAGCCCACCGAACTCCGCAACTGCCGCGGCCACGAGTGCTGCGACACTTTCGTCGTCGGCGATGTCGAACTCCGCGGCAACGGCGGTGCCGCCGTCAGCGCGGATCGAGGCGGCGACCGCCCCGGCATTCTGCACGACGATGTCGCCGACCACGACCGACGCACCCTCCTCCGCGAGGCGTGCGGCCGTCGCCGCGCCGATTCCCGAACCACCGCCCGCCACCACTGCAACCTTGTTGTCGAGCCCTCGCATTGTTCCTCCTTTGCCAGGCGTGTCGCCGGGAGACGTCTAGGTCCGCCGCGTCATCGCATCGCGGGCAACGTCGACGGTCGGGCCGACGCGTGTAGGGACGCGGTCCGATGGTGTGAACCGGCCGCGGCGGTGTTGCGGACGACCGAGCGCGGAAACGATGCCTTCGGGGTTGCGACTCGCGCCGAACGCGGCAAGACCGGGCCCGATCCGGGTCAGCGCGACGAGCACCGAAACCCCGAACACTACGAAGGTGACCTCGTCCTGGACGATGAGGAGGGCCACGGAGCTCAAACCGCCGATGAGCGCACCACTCACCGTCCCGACGCCTCCCACGACCAGTAGCAGGAGGAAGGGAATCCCCACGAGCATCTCGAAGTCCATCGAACCCGTGGTGCCGCGGAACATGCCGAGGAGCCCGCCGCCGAAGCCCGCCATCGCGGCGGCGAGCGCGAACACGAGGAGCTTCGTCCACACGAGGTTGACCCCGAGCGTTGCGCTCGCAGCCGGGCTGTCGCGCAATGCGATGAGTCGTCGCCCGAACGCGCCACGCCGCAGCCACACCACGAACAGCCCGACCAGCGCGAACGCGACCGCGGCCAGCACGAGGAAGTTGTGGGCGTCGCCGAAGTCGATCCCGAGGAACGACGGCGTCGCCAGGCGACGACCGCTCGTCCCGAAGGTCTCCGGTTGCGCGAAGAACAGGGGCACGGCCATCACCGCGAAGGCCATCGACGCCAGCGCCAGATAGAGGCCCTGGAGACGCAGCGCGGGTAGCGCCATGAGCACACCGAAGGGGGCCGCGAACACCGCGGCGCACACCAGGCCCAACAGGTTGCCGGGCCCGAACCATGATTGTGCGTCGCCGGCCACCTCGGCCATCACGAACGCTCCGACACCCACGAACGTGATCTGCGCAAGCGAGATCTGACCCGCCCACCCCGTCAGCGGCACGAGGGACAGCATGATCACCGCGGTCAGGAGCGCGAGGGTGAGGCGCCGGAGGTTCGTCGTGTCCAGTCCCCCGAACGCGGCGACGAGCCCCACGACCGCAACCACCGACGCGAGCCCGAGCACGGAACGGCCCGGGGACGGGACCCTCGGCACACGGTAGGGGGGGACCAACCGCCGGAGCTCGATGCGAGCTTCGGGCAGCGCCAACAACGCCACGAAGAGGACGATCGCCGGTATGGCCGTCGACACCGTGCCCCAACGTCCCTCCAGGTGCAGGAAATTCAGGGCGAAGCTCTGGACGACGCCGATCACGAGGCCACCGGCGAAGGTCCAGGGAAGACTGCGCAGCCGCCCGATGATCGCGGCCGCGAACGCGTCGACGATGAACAACGTGAGTGCATCGACCCGTAACCCGATGTTCGGTGCGAGCAGGATCCCCGCGATCGCGGCCATCGACGACCCGATCGCCCACGCCAGCCCAGAGATCCTTCCGGGGCGAACGCCATGGAGTGCGGCGAGCTCGCGGTTGTCGACGACGGCGCGCATCGCCACACCGGTGCGGCTCCGGTACAGGAGACGCAGGAAGACGGCGATCAGCAGCGCCACCAGGATCGTCACGAAGCGATGCCACGTCAGCACGACGTTCCCGATGTCGATCCCGTGCTTGTCGGCGAAGAACTCGGGGAGCGGCGCGATCGAGTTCTCGTCCCAGATCGTCGAGGCGAGGCCCATGAGGAAGAACATGAGGCCGATGGTCACGACGAGCTGCACGACGAGCTGTGCGTGCGCGACGTGGCGCATCAGTGCACGCTCGATCAGCATCCCGAAGAGCGGCGCTGCCACGAGCACGACGAAGACGATCGACACCCAGGCCGGCCAGTGCTGGTTGATCCGCACCTCCCAGTAGAGAAAGGCCATGATCATCCCTATGGCGCCTTGGGCGAAGTTGAAGATGCCCGAGGTCGTGTAGGTGACGACGAGACCCGACGCAGCGATCGCGTAGATCGATCCCGCAGTGAGCGCGTAGATCACGGCCCCCGTGATGGTCTGGCTGGTGAACGCCGACTCGTTGAGTGACTGCGTGAGGACGGCGCCCGCGAGCACAGCGACCATGAACAGCAACACCCAGCGCCACCGGCCTGATCTCGTCACCGCCCCCCAGTACTCGACGTCTTCGCGGAACCGACTAGGTCGTCGTGCGGCTCCCCACCGGTACTTCCGCCTCCACCGAATGGATGAGCCGGTCGGCGAATCGTTCGTGCATCCGGTCGAAGGCGCGGTCGATGCGTGGGATGAGCGTCACGAGCCGATCGGCGTCTTCGGGTGAGAGTTGCGCGAGCGCCGCGTAGGTCTCGGGCACATTCGGGCCTTTCCGGCGCGCGGCCTCGGCCATCACGTATCCGCCGACCGACAGCGCGATCCACACCTGGAGCTCGGCGAGCTGGTCATCCGAGTAGCCCGCCTGCTCGAGGATGCGGGCGAGCGTGGCGGCGTCGTGCAGCCAGCGCGACGTACCACCCGCGAGCACGAGTTGCACGACCTGGGCGCAGGGGACGAGATACTCGAGACCGCCGAGCACCCAAGCCCGGAGCTGATCCTGCCAGGGTCCGTCCGGTGGGATCGCGGCGTTGCGCTCCGTCAGCAGGTGGCCGACCACCTCGTCGACGAGCTCGTCTCGGTCCTTGAAGTGCCGGTAGAGCGCCATGGCGCTGACGCCCACCCGCTCGGCGACTCGGGCCATCGTGAGCTGCTCGTCGGGTTGCTCGCGCAGGAGCGCCGTGGCCGCGAGCACGATCTGCTCGCGCGTCACGCGCGGCGGCCGGCCCCGTCGGGGAGCACCCTTCGGGCGCGCGGTCTCGTCGTCAATCGTTCTGGACACTGCGGTTGCGTCACCTACAAGGCCGGTCTTGCCACGGTCACTCATTTGTGATAACCGTACACATAACACTACACATATTTGGATGACGCAAGCGCGCTCAGGCGCGTCCCAGGGGTAGCGGAGCCTTTGAGTCACCGTCGTCTCATCCAGCTCGTGGTCGTCGCGCTGGCGTCCACCGTCCTCGGCGTCAGCTCCGTGCACGCGGGCGCCGCGCCCGCGACTCAGCCGGCAGCCACCGACGTCGGCGTGACCAGCTCGAAGATACGCATCGGCGTGATCGCCGACGTCGAGAACCAACTCGCGCCGGGGGCTTACAAGGGCGCCCGCGATGCAGTCCTCGGCTTCGGTCGCTACATCAACAAGCACGGCGGGCTCGCCGGGCGCAAGGTCGCCGTCGACTTCTACGACTCGAAGCTCTCGGCCGACGAGACCCGCAACGCGATCATCGCCGCGTGCGAGAAGGACTTCGCGGTCGTCGGGACCGGCGCGCTGTTCATGAACAACGTCGATGACATGGTCAGCTGCACCGACGCCAAAGGGCAGAAGACCGGGCTCCCCGACGTTCCCGTCGTGACCATCTGGAACGCCCAGCAGGCCTCCCCCGTCTCGTTCCCGATCACCGCGCCGGCGCAAGACTTCTCCGACCCCTCGGGTCAGACGTACCGCGCCCGAGTCGGGCGGTTCCGCTGGTACCTGAAGAACGTGTCAAAGGACCTCCACGGCATCTTCCTCGTAGGCGCCGACCTCGCCGCGCTCAAGGAAGCCACTTTGCCCATCTGGGCAGGCGCGCAGAAGGTGGGCATCAAGAGCGACGGCGTGTTCGACGTGCACGGCCTCGACCCCCAGGACAAGTACCTGCCCATGGCCACCGCGCTCCAGTCGCACGGTTCCACGATCGTGGCGAGCGGCGTCAACGACACCTCACAGGCCTACATGCTCAAGGAAGCCGCGATCCAGGGTGTGAACACCGTCAAGGTCTGGGACTGCACGACCGCGTGCTACTCCCAGCGGTTCCTCCAGACCGCGGGTGCCAAGGCGGAGGGCGAGTACGTTGATCTTCCGTTCGTGCCCGTCGAGGAGGCCAAGTACTCCCCGGCCGTGAAGGCGTATGTGAAGACCGTCGGCAAAGCCAATGTCGACGGCAACGGCGAGCAGGCCTGGGCGGCCGCGCTCTTCTTCCGCGACGTGGTGAACCAAGTGGTGAAACAGGGTGGCGTCAACTCGCTGACCCGCGCCAACTTCCTCACCGCAGCCGGCACGCTCCACTCGTTCAACGCCGACGGCATGCTCGGCACGAGCGACATTCCCGGCAAGACGCCGACACGGTGTTTCTCCCTCTTCCAGGTGAAGAGCGGAAAGTTCGTGCGGGTATATCCGAAGAAGCCCGCCACCTTCGATTGCAAGCCCAAGAACGTCGTCAGCGTGAAGAAGAGCAGCTGACGCGACGCAAGCAACGCGAGAGGAGCGGTACGTGTCGTTCGATCTGTCGGGCAGGGTCGCGCTGGTAACGGGCGCGAGCAAGGGAATCGGTAAAGGCATCGCGCTCGAGCTCGGAGCCTGCGGCGCCACCGTCTACATCACCGCGCGCACGCTGGAGCCCACGGAGGAGAACCCGGGGCTGCGGGCCGCGGCCGCCGAGATCGATGACCTGGGGGGTCACAGCATCGCCATCCAGTGCGACCACGGCGACGACACCCAGGTCGCCGCCCTCATGGCGCAGATCGGCGACGAGCACGGCGCGCTCGACATCCTGGTGAACAACGCATCACCCGACTTCTCCGCGATGGTCGGCAAGCCCTTCTGGGAGATCGACTTCGCCGATCTCGACGCCTGCCTCGACATCGGTCCCCGCTCGACCTACGTGGCGACGGCGCTCGCAGTGCGCCAGATGCTCCCTCGCGAGCAAGGACTCGTCATCAACGTGTCGTCGCACGGCGCCGTCGACTACATCCTCTCCGTGCCGTACTGCATCGGCAAAGCCGGCATCGACAAGATCACACAGGACGCCGCGCGCGAGCTCGCGTCCCGTGGGATCGCGGTGATCTCGCTGTGGCCCGGCCTCGTGCTCACCGAACGCATCATGGCCCAGGCCACCACGGGCGCCGACGGCAAACTCGAGATGTACGGGCTCGACCTCTCGCTCGGAGAGTCGCCGCGTTTCTCGGGCCGTGCCGTCGCCGCGCTCGCGACCGACCCCGACGTCATGGCACGCTCGGGCAAGTCGTACCCCGCCAGCACTCTCGCGCGCGAGTACGGCTTCACCGACCTCGACGGCCACCTCCCGCCCGAGGTACGCAACCTGGCGACGTTCCTCGGCGACGAGTCCGCAGTGCCCGACTTCTGGAAGAACGTCGACCCGTTCCCCACCGTGGCCAATGGGTAGCGCCGACGTGGACGGGGTGCGGCAATTCCCGACGGTGACCGCCCAGGGCCTGGACCCCGACCCGCTGCTCGCCGAGCTGCTGGACAATGAGCCCGTCTCGCGCGTTCAGCTGCCGTTCGGCGAACCGTGCTGGCTCGTCACTCGCTACGAGGACGTGCGTGCGGTGCTCAGCGACCCGAGGTTCAGCCGGGCCGCCACCCTGGATCGTGACGTGGCGCGCACGCAGGAGACGCTGCCCATCGCCGACTCGATCCTCGGCATGGACGGGCCCGATCACTCGCGGATCCGGCGGCTCGTCAGCATGACCTTCACGGCACGGCGGGTCGCGGCGCTGCGGGATCGCACCCAAGAAGTCGTCGACAGACTGCTCGACGACATGGAACGGGCGGGACCACCGGCTGATCTCATCGAGGGGCTCGCGCTTCCGCTGCCGATCGTCATGATCTGCGACCTCCTCGGCGTACCCTTCGCCGACCGCGACCGATTCCGCGGCTGGGCCGACACGTTCATGACGTCGAGCGGCTTCACGCTCGACGAGCTGATCGGCGCACACGCGCAGATCTGCGAGTACCTCGCCGGCATGGTCGAACAGCGCCGCGAGCACCCCACCGACGACCTGCTCGGCGCGCTCGTCGCCGCTCGAGACGAAGGCGACGAGCGGATCACCGAACCGGAGCTGATCTCACTTGCGCTCGCCATCCTCGTCGCGGGCTACGAGACCACTGCGAACCAGCTCGGCAAGTTCATGCTGTGCCTGTTCCGCAATCCCGAACAGCTGGCCGTCCTGCGGGCGCAACCCGAGATGATCCCGAATGCGATCGAAGAGCTCATGCGGCTCATCCCACTCGGTGCCGGAACGTCACTCGCGCATCTCGCGACCGAAGACATCGAGATCGGCGGTGTGATGATCCGCTCCGGCGAGGCCGTGATGGCCTCCCTTGCGGCAGCGAATCGGGACGGGACCGTGTTCGAGGATCCCGATCGTCTCGACGTCACGCGTGAGGGGATCATGCAGCTCGGGTTCGGCCACGGGCCACACTTCTGTGTGGGCGCGCACCTTGCGCGTCTGGAGCTCGAGGTCGCGATCACCTCGCTGCTCGCGCGCTTCCCCGAGCTGCGCCTCGCCGTCCCCGACGATGAGGTCGTCTGGAAAGACGGCTCCGCAGTGTGGGGCCTCCGGGCGCTCCCCGTCGCCTTCTGACCGGTGAGTCAGCCGCGGGAGCGCAGCACCTTCTCGGGGCGCTCCTCGAGCTCACGGAGCTTCGTGAGCAGCTTGTCGAAGGTGTCGTCGAAGGAGTGCTGTTTGCGCGCGCGTTTCAACGGGTTGGCATAGGAGACGATCTGCGCGCCGAGAAACTCGTGCCACGCGCCCGACTCCTTGAGCGCGTCGGCGACGGAGCGCACCAGCTTGTGCGCCTCGACGACCTTTGCGGCACGCTGCTCACGGATCGGCAGGCAATCCGAGAGCGGCTGCTTCATGAACCCGTCGCACTTGCGCAGGATCGGCTCGAACATGCTGCCGGCCAGCCGGCCCGACTCCGCGTAGGCCAGGCCGAGCGTGACGTAGTGCGCCTGCTGCACTGCGTCGGCCACCTCGGCGTCATCCTCGGTCATCTTCGGTTGGGTCTCGACCATCTCGCGGTAGATCGACAGCGCGACGGCCGACCGCTCACGGATGTTGGGCTCCTTCTCGACGTTGAGCGTGAGCATGCGTCGCGCGGTGTCGTGCGGCACGATAACGGCAGGGAGCTGGCGCAACCCGAGCTCCTTCGCGGCGAGGTAGCGGTGCTGGCCGTCGATGATCACGTAGGTGCCGTCGCGCTCGACCACCACCACGGGAGCGAGGAACCCGACCCGCTCGACCGACGTGATGACGCGCTTCACATGGGGGTCGCTCGGCTTCCGTTGATGCGAGATGACTTCGAGCTTCGTCATCGGCAGCATCGCGAACGTCAGGTTGCGCCGCTTCGCCGGATCCTTGAACGCGAGCCCGGCGTCGGCACCGGCCGGTGTCATCTCGCGGGATCGTACCGGCGCGGCGACAGCTCGGGACTCATCGGCGGCACACAGCGACCCTTGGCGCCGAACGATGGTCGGACACCTTCTCGCAATTCGCGTGTCGTGAGACCGTTGACGTACGACCATGAGTGACAAGGACGATCGACACGAGCGCGATGACACTCGGAGTCCAGGAGCAGCTGTGGTGGTTGATCGCTTGTTCTCCGAACCCCGTCTCGCCGAGTTGTATGACGCGGTCTGCGAAGGAAGACGCGACTTCGGCTTCTACCTGCCACTCGTGATGTCCGCGGAGACCGTGCTCGACGTCGGCTGCGGGACGGGTGAGCTGCTACGCCTGGCCCGCCAGCGTGGTCATATCGGGCGACTGTGCGGGCTCGACCCTGCCGACGCGATGCTCGACCAGGCGCGCACGCGCTCGGACATCGAGTGGATCCTCGGTGACCTTGCTTCGGTCGCCTGGTTTCAGGAGTTCAACCTGGTCGTCATGACCGGCCACGCATTCCAGGTGTTCGTCGAGGACGACGAGATACGAGCGTCGCTCGCCGCGATCCGGTCAGCCCTCACCGACGACGGCCGCTTCGCGTTCGAGACTCGCAACCCGCTGGTTCGAGAATGGGAGCTCTGGACTCCGGCCAATGCGGTCGAGTTCGTGGGCGCCGACGGTGCCGTGGTGCGGGTGGCGAACGAGGTCGAGACACCGGTCGAACGCGATGTCGTTCGTTTCACCCAGACGTTCACGAGTCCCAGCTGGGATCGGCGGCAGGTGAGCGTGAGCACCTTGAGGTTCCTTGATGCGGATTCGCTGGCCTCGTTCCTCTCCGATGCCGGCTTGGCAATCGAGGAGCAGTTCGGGGACTGGGCCGGGCACCCGCTGGCCGACACCAGCCCGGAGATCATCACCATCGCCAGACGAGGTTGACGCAGTGTTGCCGAAGGCGGTGGACGGTGCTGACTCGGGTCAGCGCTCAGCCGGTCCCCCATCCCGACGCGGTGCGCGGGAGCTGGTCAGCCAGTCGTCTCGCGGCTCGTCATCGGTGCGCGTGAGCTCGGGGGCCGTTGCCGGGGTTGTGTCGATCGTGTCGGGAGCGCGCCGTTCGATGCCGTCGAGGAGCTCGGCTAGTGGCGGCCACCATCGGGTGGGCTGCAGCTCTTCCAAGGCAGCGACGAGCGCGGTAGGGCCGTTCCGTACGGGCACGACCCGCGATGGCGCGGCCGCGTGCAACACCCCGAAGTACCAGTGGCGTCGCGTTGGCGTCATCGCGTCGGTATCGGTCACGAGGTAGTAATCGGGCAGCTCCAGGGTCTGGTTGCGCCATCGGGCGACAGTCTCCGCGGCTGCAACTTCGAGTTCGCCGATCGGACCTTCGGCGTCGAACAGACGCACCCATGATTCGGCCACCAGTTCGAGGGGATCGGCGTCGTGAACGAAATACGGAACGTGCGCGCTCGCGGCTGCTTGTGTGGCGAGCCTCGCGCGTTCGAGCGGGTCCCGCTCCGCGGGCGGCGCACACACGCGGACGTTGGTCGTAGCCATCCCCGCTACAGAGCGCGCCGCACGCTCACCAGTTACGCACACGACCGTCGCCGCGCTGCGTTGCACGCGAATTGACCTTACCGAACCCGGTCGCCAGGTCCATCTGGCTCCTCATTCGTGTGTTCGTACTCGGAGTACGCGTGACGAGCACGGCCGGGACGCGCCGCGCCCGACTCGTCAGCTCTGGTCGGCGCCCGCCATCGCTCGCTGCAGATGAGTCATGACCGGCTCGAGCTCGGCTGCCGGACTGATCTCGATGAACGTCATGCCCTCGTCGGTCCAGCCCGTGTGCCCAGCCGGCCAGTAGTACAGCTCTCCCGCCCGGGTGGTCTCCTCCGTTCCGTCGGCGTATCGAAGCGAGATCGACCCGCTCAGCACGTATCCCCAGTGCGGGCACTGGCAGCAGTCGCCGGGGAGCCCTTTGAACAACGGCGTGAAGTCCACGCCGGGGGGCAGGGTGAGGAAGCGAACGGCGCTGCCGCCCCACTCGGTGCCCCTCGTCTCGATGCCGTCCTGTTGCATCTCGAGCGGCAGGGATTCGGTCGCCTGGTTCATCAGGTTCTCCTTCCCGGTGTGCCGGCCACTGACGCCGGTAGCGACGCCCAGCTCGCCCCGGACCGTACGAGCGATGCGCGGGCACCAAAAGTACAAAGATGCGCGGGCACCAAAAGTACAAAGAGTGGACTGCGCGTCCTGTCCCGGCACCCAGCTTGGGCTACGACCGGTGCATCAATATGCGGCTACTCGCGCCGCGAGATCGGCAAGTGAGGCGACGCGGTCGTAGTCGGCGTCGTGGTGCAAACCGAGTGGGTCCACGATGAAGGGGCGCAGTCCGGCGCGACGCGCGCCGACGACGTCGATGCCGGGCATGTCGCCGACGTACCACGAGCTCTCGGCATCGACACCGATCGCGTCGAGCGCCAGCTCGAAGATGCGAGCGTCGGGCTTCATGACGCCGACCGCACCCGAGTCGATCACACAATCGACCTCGACGCCGGGCCCGGGGCCCACCTGGAGGATCTCGAGCTGACGCAGCCGCGCGCCGATCACACCGTCGGCGTTCGACACGATCCCGAGTCGCACGCCGGTGTCGGCGAGTGCACGCAGGCCGTCGCGGGATCCGGGCACGACCCGCAGCCACAGCGCGGCGTCGGCGAACTCGCTGTCGAGATGACGGTGGACGTCCTCGCGCGCCTCGTCGGGAACGCCGCACGCGTCGACGTACTCCTCGAGATAGCGCCGCCAGGAGCCCGCCCAGTCGCCCTCGGCGTCCAAGTCGGTCGTGAACCCGGACGCAGCCACGTAGTGGGCCCGATCGAGCAGGTCGGCGGATGTCGCGGACTCCGCGCGCAAGAACGCTCCGAGGATCCGGTCGTGCTCGGGCAGCAGGAAGACGCCGCCGACGTCGAGGAGCACCGCCTGCGGCGGGGCCATTCCGGCACGCTAGTTGTCGTGAGCTCCAGTGCGGGCGTCTCGCTGCCGCGCTAGACCACCCCCCGACGCCGGTCGCACGAGGAGGTCCGCCGGTGGAAGACGGCCTAACACGTCGCCAGTTCCTGTCGGCCGGGCTCGCCACGGCTGCTGCCGCCGGACTGTCGCGCACGCGGGCGATCCGGGAGCTGGTGGAACGAGCCGCGGCCGTGCAGCCTGCGGGACGCGGGCTCGAGGCGATCGAGCACGTCGTGATCCTCATGCAGGAGAACCGCTCCTTCGACCACTACTTCGGCGTGTACCCGGGCGTCCGAGGTTTCGACGACCACAAGGGCGGGCTGGGCGTGTTCGCGCAGGCAGGCCCCGATGGTCGCGTCCTCCCCTTCCACCTCGACGGGGCGTCGAACACGCCGATGTGCGCCGGGAGCATCGGTGTGCCGACTCACGACTGGGCGCCGCAGCACGAGAGCTGGAACGCGGGCCGCATGAACCGGTTCGTGCAGGTGCACTCACGCGAGAGCTTCGACGGGCCCGATCAGGGGCCGCTCGTCATGAGCTACTTCACCCGCGAGGACCTCCCGCTCTACTACGCGCTCGCCGACGCGTTCACGATCTGCGACGCGTACCACTGCTCGGTCATCGGCCCGACGATGCCCAACCGGCTCTACGCGCTCTCGGCCACGATCGACCCCGCCGGCAAGAACGGGGGTCCCGTCCTCTTCACACCGGACTTCACCGACGCGCCGCAGGCCCTCGGCAGTGCTCGCTGGGAGACGATGTACGAGCGGCTGCTCGACGACGGCGTGTCGTGGAAGTTCTACCAACGGCCCGGCACGTCAGTCGGCCCGGGCGAGAGCATCGCGCTCGCGGACGGGTTCCACGCGCTCCTCTACTTCGAGCAGTACCTCGAAGACCCGAGCTCGGAGCTCTACAGGCGCGCGTTCCTCCCCGTGTGGCCCGACGACTTCACCGCCGACGTCGCCAACGGGACGCTGCCACAGGTGTCGTGGGTGTTGCCGTCGATCGTCGACTCGGAGCACCCGTCGGCGGCTCCCACCAACGGTGAGCTCTTCGTCGCGCAGATCCT
>WNFU01007021.1_pt1 | contig 13456 bp, 13 predicted proteins | sample 5400121 | NCBI WGS metagenome assembly WNFU01 (sample SAMN13153360, study PRJNA577476) | soil metagenome | isolation source: 100 cm soil or saprolite under grassland replicate 1 | place: USA:California | collected 2016-06-15
TTCGCCGGTAGGAGCCTGGGGCGTTCTGCAGATCCTTCCCTCGACCTGGCGATACGTGGAGGGGGTTCTAATCGGCCGAAGCGTCCCGCGCACCGTCTCGGGCAACATTCGAGTCGGCGTTGCCTTCATGCGGGAACTCCTGGCAGAGTTCAACGGCGATCAACGCGCGGCGCTTGCTGCCTGGTACCAAGGGCCAACGTCTGTACGCAAGCGCGGGCCGTACCGGATCACCCGGCGATTCGTCGCCAACGTCATCGCGCTGAAGCAACGCTCCCTCTAAGCGGCGGAGACCCGCGCGGTCAGAAGCACCCGCTCGTGGCGGGTCAGCGCGGCGGGGGAACACAGGTTCCCCCGCCTATCGCCTTGGTGTCCTCAGGCGCAGAGGACTTCTACGGTGAAAACGTGGGCCGTGGCGACATCAGAGGCGCCTCGCGCCCGCCAGCCAATCGGCGTTCCGTTCTCCATCAGCGGCTTGCTGTAGACGGTGGTCAGCTCTTCTCCGTCCTTGTCGATGTCCCAGCTCGTGCCGCCCGAGATTGCGCGCTCTCCCGAGTGGCATTTGACCTGGATCACCCGCGACAAATAGGCGCCGTTTCCGGCTTCAGCTCCTCCGGGCACGCTGATCGAGCCTTGGCGTAGCGTGATGTCGCCCATCAGGCTCGGCAGATCGCTCTTTTTGAAGTCCCACTTCCGCAGCGAGAAGTCCCGGACCTTGTTCGAGGTGACTGCATCCATTTTCAGCTGCGCCGTCCCCACAGACTCCTCTGGCAGGAGCTGCGAAACGGTCGCATAGCTCGCCGGTGCCAGCGCGACCGTCAGAGCGATGCAGGCGACGACCATCGCAGCAGACGGTCGCCGCACACGCACATGAGGCGTTTTCATTGCCGTACCCCCTTGTGTTGGACTAGGCGAAACGGATTCTTCGTCGAGGACGCCAGAAGCCCTCTTCGGCTCGGCCGGACGCAGCCCGGTGACGTCTAGGACGTCCTGGCTGCGGCGACGCGAGCTGGCCTACGGTCTGTTCCGTGCGACGAAATGCGACAAGCCGGAGGAGTTCTAGGATGCGAGAACGATTGGCATGGCCACGAAGGTCGGCGGCGATATGCATCGACGGAGGGGACTCTCATCGTTCGGGCAAAAATCCGGTCTTGTGCCCAAGCCCGATGGAATCCCCTGCAAACGACCACGATGTCGCGAAGTCACGAATCGACCCCCCACGCGACGTTTCCGCTCAACGAGGCGTCGTAGCGGGCGCTCCGGCCCGCCCCCAACGACCCGCTTGCCATGCAGAAGGTCGTGGGTTCGAGTCCCATCATCCGCTCTGGAAAGCCCTGCAATAGGCACTGCGCCGTCGTCAGGTTGGGAAACGATGGCTACAGCGTGGCTGCACTCGTCGATGATTGGGGACGGATTCGCCCTGCGACTTGACCATCAACCCACATCCGGAAACGCTGGCCCTGCTCCTAGATCGGCGCGAGATTGCCTGGAAATCGGCTGGTTGTCGTCGCGGAGGCTTCCGGGCGATCGAGCGCTCGTCGACGAAGTGGTCATCCTTCTGCGCGGTTCACAGATTTCTACAAAAGGTCATCGCGCCCAATCAGGGATTCGAGCCCTGGCTTGACATCTCACGACATCGAGCTCCGATGACGCGGGTCTGACTCATCAGAACATGAACCCCTGGTCCTGCGCTCTCGGAGACCACGACCCACCGACGTTCGAGAAGAGATTGCGTGTCAGGTTGCGCCGCCCCTTCCCCGCGGGAGTGATCGAGAAGAGCTGCGGCGTGATGTTCTCGCCAGCGGTGCTGGAGAACACGATCAACCCGTTGCGGCCGGGCAAGGCGGCGGGCGCCGATCCGGCCGCCCCGAGCACGACGGCGCAGACAAGCCCCGCACTCGCGATGCTCTTTCTCGCCCGATGCTGATCTCGCCGAAGCACTCCGCCTCTTCTTCGGCAGCCTGGGTTCCGCTCCGGATACCCGTAGGACTAGGGCCTAGCCGAGTCTTGGTGATCGTCGGATCGGTGCCGTTCAGGCCGCGTGCGTTCGTGCCGATGTTCGTCCTGTGCTGAACCGACAGCGCGGCTGCGAGGGCCCATGACTTCGAATCAAAGACAGCTGCAGCTTAGACGGCGACTCTCCGTAGCGATGGTCGGTCTTCCTCCTGTCATCATCCTGGCGATCACGCTCACGATGTTTCACGCAGCGACGGCACGAGCTGTGACGCGTACGGATCGCCGCGTAGTCTCAGTCGATGTCGCTGCGCACTCCGGCGCCGCGGCGAGCGGGCGCTACCTGGTTGGAATGCGCGGGGTTCGCGTGTACTTCGAGAATCCACGCTCCAGCGTCGGGTATTCCGCCGATGAGGTGATTCGCCGCCTCGGCGAGCGCGCCGTCCGCGCCGACGTCGTGCGGCAGCTGGCTCGTATCCGCAAGCTCGGGTTCAACACGATCAGCTATGAGCTGCGAACCGCGGATCCAACGCATACGCGCGGACCCTTCTTGCCGACGCAGTGCGAAGAACGGCCCGTACGAGGCTTACGCTGGCCGGAGCCGACTGCGATCGAGCTCGCGAATCTCGCAAGGTTCCTCGACCTCCTCCACCACTACCGGCTTCGGCTCGTGCTGAACCTCGTGAACACCCATCAGGATGACTGGCCGCCTGCGAACGCTGAACGCTGGCTACGTGCCATCCTGCGAGTCGTCAAGCGCAAGCCGGCGCTCCAGCTCGTCAGCTTCGACGGTGAGTCGCACCTGAACGACGACGGGATCCCCGACGCCTGCGGGACACCAGCGACGCCGCTTTGGCTGGGCCCGACGTCGCGCGGCGGGCGGTACGCGAGCTGGGCTCTCGACTACGCACGTTCGCTCGGCATACCTGCACGCAAAGTCACGGTTCAGGCGATCGTCGGGAACCCGCTGATGGACGGTCACGCGCCGACCCCAGCGGATGCCACCGATAATCACTTCTGGTCACCCGTCGAGACGTTGAAGTCGATCTACGACGCACTCGGCTTTCCCCCCGACCAGAGGACGTACGCGCTCAAGCTCTACGAGCAGCCGAAGTGCCAAGGCATTCCGGTGTCGTTTCACTGCCACGGCGGGCAGGATCCGCATGAATGGGCAGACGAATCGCTCCGCCGTGTGCGATCGGTTGTCGGCGATACTGTTCGTATCGTCGCGACCGAGTTCGGGGCCGGGCCACCGGTCGACACGGCATATCCGACACCGATCATTCTCGACAGTCTCGGCTTCCTGTTTGCGAAGTACGGTGTCGACGGCGGAACCTACTGGCAGTGGGTTAGCCGGAGCCTCGAAGAATGGTGGATTCCCATGACGCCAGACGCCGTCGTTAAACGCGGCTCACACCTCGCGTTGACCCGGGTCGGAGCCGAGCTCGTGGATCTCTATGGCTTCCATCTCGCGCGCATCCGCAACGGGTCGTTCGAGCACGGACTGAACGGCTGGAACTGGACAGGCAAAGGCTTCATAAACCTGCTGGCGCTGAACCTGCTCGACAGCCCGACGCCCTGGCATGGCCAGACATTCCTTTCGCTCGTCGGGTCGATAAGCAGCGCGCCCATTCCCGCCTCACCACGCGTCCGCTACACGACAGGGCTGCGCGTCCGCGGCTTCGGCAAAGCAGTGATCCGTTCGCTCTCGTGCCGGAAACGCCCACTTGCTTCCAAAGCCTTTGGCGTAGTCGGGCAGAGTCAGTTCTTCACGACAGCGCTCCTCCGCTATGTGACGCCGCCCCGCACCTGCTTCGTCCAGCTCACAATCTCCGGCAACGTCGAAGTTGACGACGTGCACTAGACCGGCGGCGCGCCGCCGAGGCACGCGGCATGCTTTCCCGCGCTTGTGGTGTCTCGGACCGCCACGATCGGGACCGGCTTCGGCTGACCGTTGCGACCGACCCTGTGCTACCTACTCAGCGAACATGGCTTGAACAAGCGATAGCTAACGGGCCGCAGGTCCTTCGCCCTTATCGCACCCAGGAGGTCGCTGGTTGAGGACGGGATAGGCGCGGCTGGGCCGAGTCATCGCATCGGCGGCCTTCTAGCCTTCCGTGCTTACGCATTCTTTGTTACACGCGCGCGCGTGGCCAGCAGACTTCGCTCCCTCCGAGGCTCGCGTCGGAGAGGGTGTGAAGGGCATGAGACTGGTCCGGAGTTAGTGCGCACGTCGACGCACGTCTGCGAATGCAGGTCGGCAGGCTACTCAGGTCTCAATGGAGTGCGCCGTTGCTCGCGTGGATGGTCACCCTGCTCGAAAGCGACAGATGCCTTCGTGGCGCTGCACGAACTGCGCCGAAAGTGACAAACTCACAGAGGACGATCTAGACGCAACCTCTGGATGCGGCAGCTAGCACAATGGCTGCAATGGCTGGACTCGGCGTTCGCTAGGGTTCGCTGCCGTTCGCTCGCCCGACCCGACCTCGCTGCAAACAGGCGGTTTGAGCGAACGGGCGCGAACGGGTGCGAACGCCCGCCAACTTTTGCCATGCAGAAGGTCGTGGGTTCGAGTCCCATCATCCGCTTCAACAGAGCCCGCTCAAGCGCGTTTCGTTGTGCCTCGGAGGCCGGTCGCGGTTACGGCTTCTCGAGCCGCTCCTTTAGCTTCTCCACATTCCGCGGAAGCTCTTTCTGAGCCTGTCTCCTAACAACGAGCGGCACGAGCAGCTTGCCGATGCCGTGCCCTTGCAGCTCGAGCTCGATCCTGACGCGCGAGCGTGCCCCACTCTCCAGCCGCTCGACAGTGCCATTCACATTTCCGCGAACCGGACCGTCGATTCCGCGGATCGCCCAGCGCCTCGGCGGATCGAGCTCTGCGATCTCGGCGCTCATCGTCATCTCGCGCCGGCCAACTCGCCGTGTCACAACAGCTTTCGTTCCTAGGTGAACCGGCGTGTCGAGGCACTGGGCGCTAACGACGCTCTCCTGCCACTCTGGCAGCTTCGTCGGATCTGTGACGTAGGCGAAGACGTCTTCTGGGCTTCTCGAGATCTCTGTGCTCGCCACGATCGATGCCATTGCGTCCCCTCCTTGGCTGTTACTTAGCCAGATGATTCCGCATCACGCGCGTTTGTGACGGTCGACCTGTCCAACGCGTCCGGCTCAACACGGGTTCCGACCCTTCGAAAGCATCAGTCCGCCACGCTTGCCATGCAGAAGGTCGTGGGTTCGAGGCCCACTTCGCAGCGAAAAGAGACGTGGCGCGGGGGGAACGACTGGCCGCAGTCGCCACCCGCGCACGCCTTGATCGACCCTACGTGTGGCGCGAGGTCGCGCGCAATAGGCCGAACGGCTCATTGCGCGGCACCGCTCGACCTAAGAAGAGGTGAGCCGGGCTCGCTCCAGGGGTTGCGGCCAACCCGAGCGCTCCCGGCTCACGGCACGGTTCCCGGGGATTGAGGACTGACCCCTGAAAACGTGTACGACCAGGTTACGGCAGGGCGCCAACGCCCCGTCCGAACCGGTGAAAAGCTAGGGGCGTGAGTAACTTCGGCTCCTGGCCCTGATCGGCCTCGCCTCGACGTGCCTTGCGTGCTCGGTTGGGATCTTTGCAGCAGCCCTGTTCTCCGATCCGATCCCACGCGGGATTCACTGCCTACGGTCCCACCACACACGTGGAGATCTTCGGTCGAGCAACGTCGCTGAGCCGGGCGGCGGACGGGAACCTCCTGATCGCCGCGATCGTGCTCGCCACGACCAGTGTCGCGCTGTCTGCAGTTGCCGCGCGCCGGCGCTCGCGATCAGCTCTCCCCTGAGCGCTCGAGCTCGGTGAGGCGCGCGATGTTCGCAGCCTCGTCGGGATCCGGCTCGTCGACGCCGAGCCACGCGTCGAGGATCTCCTTCGCCGTCTCCGGCTCGGTGCGCTTCAGGCTCATCACCAGCACGTTGGCGTCGTTCCACTTCCGCGCACCCTCGGCGATCCACGGCTCCCACGCCAGCGCGGCACGCACGCCCGGGACCTTGTTCGCGGCCATCGACGTCCCCGTACCGGTCCAGCAGAACAGCATCCCCTGATCCACCTCGCCCGCCGCCACGGCGCGGGCAACCCTGGCGGCAACATCGGGCCACTCTTCGCGCTCGAGCACCGTCACGTCGTGTCCGCGTGACCGCAGCTCCTCGATCACCGTGTCGGCGACGGGCCCTTCGTCATCGGCTCCGACGACGATTCTCATCGCTCGGAAGCTTGCCGCATAGGCGTTTTGCGCCGCGCGTGGCATACTCGAAGTAGAGATCTAGCCGGGGATGCGGCCCCCCGCCACCGCACCCATGAGCCAGAGCCAACACGTTTGGTCCCGAGCACCGGCCCGGGCGAAAGCAGCCTCCTTGCACCGAGTGCAGCTCGATGCGACGTCGCGCGCCGCCTTCGCGGTCTGGATCCCTGTCGCTCTCCTCGGTGCCGCGGGCCTCGCATTCGCCGTTGCCTCGCTGGCGTCAGGAGACACCGGTTGGCATGCAGATCTCGGCATCGTCCTCCTCGTCCTGGCGGCGACGCTCGCCGAGGCGTTCCCGGTCCCCATTGAAGGGGTCGCCGTCGGGTCGATGTCGCTGGCAACAATCTTCCTGGTTGCCGGCGCGACCATCTACGGCTGGGCCGCCGCCGCGGTCGCCGGCTTCCTCGCCATGGCCTTGGTCGAGCTCGGTCGACGGCGTCCATTCAGCCGCGTCGCGTTCAACTCCGGCGTGTACATCCTCGCGGGCATAGCAGCGGGCGGTGCCGCCGCGCTGGTACAGAACGGAAGTCTGCTTCGGCTCGCGCTCGGCGGGATGGCTGCTGCGATCGCGTTCTATCTGGTCGACATCATCCTCCTCACCGGAGTCGTTACGCGCTCGCGGAGCGCGTCGTTCGTGCCGACGTTGCGCAGCTACGTCCAACTGACATTCGTGCCGTTCGCCGTGATGGCGTCGCTTGCCGTCATCCTCGTCGTCCTCTGGGATCGTTCACCTTTCGTCGCCGTGATCCTGGTCGGCCCCTTGGTCGCGACCGCCATCTATCAACGCTGGATCCATGGGGCATTGAATCGGCTGCGCGAGTTCGACCGCCTCAAGGACGAGTTCATCGCGATCGTCTCGCACGAGCTGCGAACGCCGCTGACGTCCGTCTACGGGGCGGCGATGACGCTGGAGCGGAAAACGCTCGACGAAGAACGGCAACGAGCGCTTCTCGAGATCATCTCGACGGAAGCGGCGCGGCTGTCGCGGCTTCTCGACGACATCCTGTTGGTCAGCCGCGTCGATTCCGGACGTGCGCGACCGTTCATCACACATGTCGAGCCGCTCCCGCTGACCGAAGACGTTGTCGATGCGACTCGCACCCACCTTCCGGCCGGACTGTCGCTAGAACTGCTCCGCGGTGCGGAGCTGCCGGAAGTCGCGGCAGATCCCGACAAGCTCCGGCAAATCCTGGTCAACCTGATCGAGAACGCCGTCAAATACACCCGTGAAGGACGGATCGAAGTTCGTCTCGACCGCCGCGACGGCAGGGTGCGCTTCAGCGTCCGTGACGAAGGGCCCGGGATCCCTCCGAGCCAGCACGAGCGCGTCTTCGAGAAGTTCTACCGCCTCGATCCGAGCATGGCGCAGGGTGTGGGCGGCACCGGCCTCGGCCTGTACATCTGTCGGGAGCTCATCGACGCGATGGACGGTGAGATCTGGGTCGAGTCAGTCCCCGGCGAAGGCTCGACGTTCAGCTTCGAGCTCCCGGTCGCAAAGTCATCCTGATCCCCCTCTGAGGGGAGCGTTCACGGATCGGCGATGCCGATCAAAAGGCGTCCCCCGCAAACCAGCGACTCTTGGAGGAATTCGATATGCGGCTCCGCAACTGCCTCGTCCGCCTTGCCGTACCGATGGCACTGATCGCCACTTCTGCCGTCCTTGCCGGCTGGAAGTGGGAGGGTTTCCCGCACTGACGACGGATGAATGCCCGGTTACTCCGGGCGTTCACCCTTTCGAGGGATGCCCTGAAACGGTAAAACGCTGCACACTCGGTAGGTACTCACACAGCCAGTCTTGCGTGACGCCGGTGCGGCCCCGGGGTTCGAAGAAAGGGGGGAAACCGATGAAACGCCTGTGTGTCGTCCTCAGCCTCGTCGTTCTGTTCAGCCTTGCCGCGATGCCGGCAATCGCTCGCGCGGACGACGACGCGCCGCCGGCCCCGGAGTCACAGCCGGCACCCGATGGATGGACCTGGGACGAGTCAGCTCCGACTACGACACCCGAGGGATGGACGTGGGACGAGTCGGCGACCCCGGCACCCGAGTCGAATGCGGGCCCGGCACCCGATGGGTGGACCTGGGACGAGAGTTAGGAGCGTCTGGCGCCCGAACTCCCGGACACGTTGTCTGGACGGACACATCCGATCACGGTGGTTTCAAGCACTTCCGCGGTGACGACCCGCCGCGTTTCGCGCATCCCTCCTAGTTAGAGCTCGCACAGCTCCTCGACGCGAGCGGTATCCCGTGGCTTTTACGAGCGCCACGACTTCGACCGTTTGCGCCGCCGCTACGCAGCCTGGAAGGAGCAGAAGAGAGGTTAGTGTTGGCGAGTGCGGGTCTACTTTGCGGGGCCGCTCTTCACACCCTACGAGCGGTCGTTCATCGACGAGTGCGCGGCGCGGCTCCGGGCTGACGGGATCGAGGTCTTCGTCCCGCACGAGAACGCGCTCGCGCTACCCGACACGGCTCCCGCCACGATCTTCGCGAAGGACTGGGACGGCCTTGCGAACGCCGATGCCGTCGTCGCGCTGCTCGACGGTCCACTCGTCGACGACGGAACCGCATGCGAGATCGGGATCTTCTACGCGCTCATGCAGAGCGATCCGACGAAGAAGGGCATCGTGGGACTGCTCACCGACCTCCGCAGCACCCTCGGGCACGAGGGTCACGGTCTCAACCTCTTCGTCCACGGCTGCGTCGAGGCCGGCGGCAAGATCTGCAGCACCCTCGAGGAGGTTCTCGAGACGCTCGCCGCCTGGCGGGACTAGCGGTCGCGGCGGTCTTTGCCGGTGCGACGGTCGCCGCCCCCGCGCCTATCGCTGCCGGTGCGCCGGTCGCGATCGGGAGCTGTGCCTCCGCCTTTGCGGCGCTCGCCGGCGGAACGCCGGTCGCCGCCGGTTCGTCGGTCGCCGCCTGACCGTCGCTCCTCCACTCACTCATTGAACGACGCCGGCGGCGGCGCGTCAACCATGAGGCCCTCAGCGTAGGCTTCGCTCGCGTGTCACGACCCCTCAGAGCGGGGGCGCTCGCCCTCGGCATCGTCGGCCTGCTCGTCCTCGTTGCCATGGCCGCGCGCGGTGGCCATCCGGGCATCAGCGGCCACGTGTCCACTCGGCCCGTGCCGGACTCGGTGCAGGACAGCTTCGTCACGCTGCTCGCGATCGCCTACGTGGTCGCGATCGTGGCGATCATCGTCCTGTTCTTCCGGAGACGTCCCTGGCAGGTCCCGGAGGAGTCGCGCTGGCTTCGGAACTTCGTGACCGTCTTGGTGCTGGCCGCGATCGCGACGGCGATCGGGACGTTTGCGATCAAGCATCGGCACTCCGCCGACGGGCAGCGCGCGGGCGAGGCCCAGGGGCAGCCGGAATCGACCAACGGGCGTGGGCGGCAACGATCCGTGCCGGTACGCGAGGCGCACTTTCAGTGGCCGCTTGCACTCGGCGTCGTCGGGCTGATCATGCTCGGCGGCGTCTGGATCTACGTCCGCAGCCGCCGTGCGAACCTTGCTGCGCCTGACGACCGCAGCCTGGAGGCCGACATGGTGACGGCGATCGAAACGACGATCGACGATCTGCGCAGCGAGCGCGACGCACGCCGGGCGGTGATCGCGGCGTACGCACAAATGGAGAAGACGCTGACCGCGCACGGGCTCGCACGCAACCGCGCGGAGGCACCGCTCGAATATCTCGCGCGGATCCTGCGCGGCCTGCAGGTTCGTGAAAGCGCAGTCCGTACGCTCACCGACCTGTTCGAGTACGCGAAGTTCAGCCGCCACGAGATCGACGCCGCGATGAAGGAGCAGGCGATCGAAGCGCTGCTCGCGATTCGCGCAGACCTGCTGCGCGAGGAGGAGCTCGCCGCGTGAGCAGGATCCTCGCCCGTGCCGTCAAGGTCGGTCTCACGGTGAGCGTCGTCGCCGGCATCGTCGCGCTGACGAGCTCCGGCGGCCACGCGATCCTGCTCGACGTCTACCTCCTCTGCCTCGGCGGAGTGCTGATGCTCGCGCTCGTGCGCACGACGCGTGTGCACGCGCCTACGTCGCGTGGTTCGCAGTTCGACCAGGCGCTGGCGGCGATGCGCAAGGCGCCGCCCGAGTCGGGTGAGCCGACGCTCGTGCGCGACATCGAGCTGTCGACGTACAACGCGTTTCATCTGCATACGCGCCTGCGTCCGCTGCTGCGGGACATCGCCGCACACCGGCTGCGTGCTCGCTACGGCGTCGAGCTGGACGCCGAGCCCGGGCGCGCCCGCGGGCTTGTAGGCGCGGCGGCCTGGGAGCTTGTCCGGCCCGACCGGCCCTTTCCCGAGGATCGGCTCGCGGAGGGGCCAAAGCTCGGCGAGCTCGCCGCGGTGGTCGAGGAGCTGGAGGCGATTTGATCACCGTCGAGCAGACGGCCGTGCAGGCCGAACGTGTCCTCGACGAGATCGAGCGCGCGGTCGTCGGCAAGCGAAGCGCGCTGGAGCTCGTGCTGCTCGGCTTCCTCGCGGACGGCCATGTCCTGATCGAGGACTTTCCCGGCCTCGCGAAGACGCTGATCGCGCGTTCCTTCGCCCAGGCATTCGACATGAAGTTCACGCGCATCCAGTTCACGCCCGACCTGATGCCGTCGGACGTGACCGGCTCGTCGATCTTCAACCAGCGCAGCGGCGACTTCGAATTCCGGCCTGGACCGATCTTCACGAACCTCCTGCTGGGCGACGAGATCAACCGCGCCCCGCCGAAGACGCATGCGGCGCTGCTCGAGGCGATGCAGGAGCGGCAAGTGACGATCGAAGGACAGACGAACGCGCTCGAGCGCCCGTTCCTTGTCGTCGCGACGCAGAACCCGATCGAGTACGAGGGGACGTACCCGCTGCCCGAGGCGCAGCTCGACCGTTTCATCCTGCGCCTGCGCGTCGGTTATCCCGGCCGCGACGACGAGTGGGCATTACTCGAGCAACGCGTCGAGCGGGCCGCCGACGAGATCCAGCTCGCGCCGGTCACCGACCGCAACGGGCTGCTGGAGATGCAGCGAGCCCTGGAGCAGGTGCATGTCTCGCCCGCGGTCGGCTACTACATCGTCGATCTCGTCGCCGCCACGCGCGCGAGCCAGCGTGCACAGGTGGGCGCGAGCCCGCGCGGGGCGCTCGCGTTGCTCAAGCTCGCGAGCGCGAAGGCGGTCTTGGCCGGGCGCGACTTCATGACGCCCGAGGACGTGAAGGCCGTCGCGGTCCCGGCCTTGTCGCACAGGCTGATGCTGAAGCCTGAGCTGTGGGTGCAGCGCGTGCGGCCGGAGGACGTTGTCCGCGAGGTGCTGGACACCGTGCCGACGCCGGCCGCCGAGGATCTCGCCGCGCCGCCCCGGTGACGCGGGTCGCGACAACGAAGCTCGGCGCATATGCGGGCCTCGCCTCGCTCGGCCTGCTCGCGGCGCTCGCAACGCGCCGGCCCGAGCTGGTCGCGCTGGCGGCCCCGTTCGCCTTGTCGGCCGCGGTCGGCCTCCTGCTCGCGCGCGAACCCAGCTTCGACCTCGAGGTGGAGCTCGGCGCCGACCGCGTACTGGAGGGAGACGAGCTCGACCTTTGTGTCGCACTCATCGCGAACGTCGGCGCCGAGCGCACCGAGGTGCTGCTCGAGCTGCCGCGCGAGCTCGTGCTCGAGGGCGGCGACAATCCATTGCTTGTGCGGCTCGCCGACGGAGAGCGCCGCGAGCTGACGTTTCGCCTGCGGTGCACGCGCTGGGGCGCGTTTCGCATCGGCCGTGTGTACGTACGCGCGCAGGATGCCTTCGGTCTCTTCCGCTACGAGGGAGCGGTCGATCGGCGCGCGCCGGTCAAGGTGTATCCGGCGGAAGAGGCTGTTCGGAATCTGCTGCGGCCGCTCGAGACGCAGGTCTTCGCGGGAAACCGCGTCGCCCGGCAGAAGGCAGAGGGGATCGAGTTCGCCGACCTGCGTCCCTTCGTCGCCGGCGACCGCGTCCGGCACGTCAACTGGCGTGCCAGCGCGCGCCGCGGCGAGCTCTGGGTGAACGAGCACCACGCCGAGCGGAACGCCGATGTCGTCATCCTGCTCGACTCGTTCGCGGAGGCACGGCGCGGCGAACGCAGCACGCTCGACCCGGCACTCCGCGCTGCCGCCACGCTCGCCGACCGTTACCTGCGCGAAAAGGACCGCGTCGGATTCGTCACCTTCGGCGGGATCCTCAACTGGCTCCTGCCCTCGACGGGGACCGTCCAGCTCTATCGCATCGTCGACGCGATGCTCGATACGCAGATCGTTCTGAGCTACGCCTGGAAGGACATAGAAACCCTTCCACGGCGGACGCTGCCGCCGCAGGCGCTCGTGCTGGCCCTCACGCCGCTGCTCGATGTGCGCTCGGAATCAGCACTCCTGGATCTGCGCGGCCGCGGCTTCGACCTCGTGGCGATCGAGATCTCGCCCTTGTCGTTGCTGCCTCCGCCGCAGGGTGAGCCGGGTCGGTTGGCGCAGCGGCTGTGGCGGCTTCGCCGGGAGGCGGTGCGCGGACGGTTCGAGCGGGCCGGCATTCCTGTGGCGGTGTGGGGCGACGAATCGTCGCTCGCTGCTGCCTTGGAGGAGGTGAGCGCATACCGGCGACGGGCCAGAGCCGTGGGCGCCTGACCACCGCCGTCGTGACGGTTGCGTTGGCCGCAGCGATCGTCGTCTACGCGACCCTCGCGGGTGACCGCCTGCCCGTCGTGGTCGCGGCTGTCGGCGCAGCCGGCTGCGCCTTGATCGCGCTCGCGTTCGTCGCGCGCCGGCCGGCGGTGTTCCCTGTCGGGCTGGCCGGCGCCGGCGCTGCGTACGGCGTCTTTCTGAGCCTGCGCAGCGGGCCGGTGGATGTGCGTGCGCCCCTGGTTGCAGCGGCCTTGTTCGTCGCTGCCGAGCTGGGCTACTCGTCGCTCGATCGCAGCGTGGTGCCCAGCGAACGCGCCGTTGTCGTCCGCCGCGTGGCCGGCTTGGCTGCGGGCGCCGTCGGCACCGGGCTCCTTGGCAGCCTGCTGCTGGTGCTGACGACGGGCGTCGGCGGCGGCGGCGCTCTCGAGGCGGCGGGGGTCGGGGCCGCCGCGCTCACGCTGGCGGCGATTGCAGTGCTGGCGTCGCGCTCGTCAGTCTGAGGACACGTCGTCGGCGTCTCCGTTGGACGTCTTTGCCCAGGGCTCACCGTCGTTCGACGCATTCTCGTCCTGCTGCTCGAGCGGGTCGCCCGGCTCTTCCAGCTCGCCGTCGAATC
>WNFU01007619.1_pt1 | contig 13455 bp, 11 predicted proteins | sample 5400121 | NCBI WGS metagenome assembly WNFU01 (sample SAMN13153360, study PRJNA577476) | soil metagenome | isolation source: 100 cm soil or saprolite under grassland replicate 1 | place: USA:California | collected 2016-06-15
AGCTGCCGGGCGAAAGGGCAAACGTGCAGGGCGCACTGTGAGCGGTTCTCTCAGTGAACGCAACCACCAGATCGTCCAAGACAAACTGGCTGGATGGTGTGGCCACAAACCTGACGCGATCCACACCCGTGTAATTGAACTCAACCGGCGTCGGGCCGGCCGGACTCAGTGTGTAGAAGTTGTGATAGGCCAGGCTCGTGCCCGTCCAAGCTTGCACTTCGAGCTGCAGACCGTTCACAAATGCCGCCGTCAAATACGCCGACTCTAAGTCGAATGGCGCCCCGCTGCGGATCGAGCCCGGTTCTCCACCCAAATTAAAGGCGACGTTCGACGCCGAAATCGTACCTGTCCGATAGCCTTCCGTCATTGGCCGCATGAACCCATCGCACGCTCCGAAATTCTCCCACTGAATTTTGCCATAGCCATTTTGGATCACGATGTAATCGGAACCCACCGGCATGTCATCGAACGAGATGAGCGCGGCTTCGTCACTGTTGACTGCCCCGAGGAAAACAACGAAGGCCACCAGGATCGTGGGAAGAGATTTCACGCTAATTCCGGGCCCGCAAAAAAGCCGATTGTCCCTGGCCGTCGGTAGGCCATTTGTGGGGGCACGCAATCTTGCCGTTTTGAGTTTCCACATAACCAGCCGTTCGCTTCAAAGCTTGAAGGCTCATATCTGCAGGTCGATCACCAGTAAATTGAGCGCCTCTCCGCAGGTCTTGCACTGCGATATCGCCCAGCTAAAGCTGTGCCGCCACTTGGGCTCACTCGGTCAAATGATTGAACCACTGCTGGTTGGCGAGTCTGACCACAATCGAGTTACCACTCAAGAAGGATATCAGCGTGAACTTCGCGCAAACCGAGTGGACTTCACGCATCCGGGCAATCCCATGCTGCATTCGTGGCTGGTCGATTTCGAAATCTCAATCGCCTACGGCCAAGGTGATTGGCCAGGGGCGATACATGCAGTGGTTGCGCCTGCCCTAGTGAACGGTACATACTGCCCGCATGAAATCCTCTGTTCTTATTTCCACGTCCGGCGCAGGCTTCAACATCAACCGCCGCCAGTTTCTCCAAACCGCGTCTGCCGCCACTGCGCTCGCCGCCTTGCCCGCGCTCGGCGCCGACGCCCTCGAGATCGTCAACGCCAAGCCCAAACGCGTCGGCCTGATCGGCGCCGGCTGGTACGGAAAGAGCGACCTCTGGCGCCTCATCCAGGTCGCGCCGGTCGAGGTCGTCTCGATTTGTGACGTGGACAAGCAGATGCTTGCGGGCGCGGTGGAAATCGCCAGCCAACGGCAGAAATCGAAGAAGAAGCCGCGCACCTACGCCGATTATCGCGAGATGCTCAAGGAGAAAGACCTCGATATCGTGCTGGTCGGCTCGCCGGACCATTGGCACGCGCTGCACGCCCTGGCCGCGATCGAGTCGGGCGCCGACGTATATTGCCAGAAGCCGATCAGCCGGGACGTGCGCGAGGGCGAGGCGATGCTCGATGCCGCGCGCCAACACAAGCGCGTCGTGCAGATTGGCACTCAGCGCAAGAGCACACCGCATCTGATCGATGCGAAGAAGCAAGTTGTCGAAGCGGGCTTGCTCGGAAAAATCGGCCACGTGGATCTGTGCTGCTACTTTCATATGCGCGCCAACGGCAACCCGCCGGTCCAGCCCGTGCCCGACTTTCTCGACTACGAAATGTGGACCGGCCCCGCCCCGCTACGGCCCTACGATGGCCTGCCGCACAAACGCTGGTGGCGGACGTTCAAGGAATACGGCAATGGGATTGTCGGTGATATGTGCGTGCACATGCTGGATACCGCGCGCTGGAGGCTTGGCCTCGGCTGGCCCAAACGGATCAGTTCGGCGGGCGGCATTTACGTGCAGAAGGAGGGCAAGTCGAACATCTCCGACACGCAGACGGCCACGTTCGAGTACGACGGCTTCAACGCCGTGTGGCAGCATCGCACGTGGGGCACGCCGCCGGACCCGGACTACCCGTGGGCGCTCTTTATCTACGGCGAGAAGGGCACACTCAAAGCGAGCACGATGCGCGCTGACTTCGTCCCGCTCGATACGAATGCCAAGCCCATCCACTTCGAGTGCCACTACGAGCGCGAACAATATCCCGAGGACGTAAGCGAGCAGGACATCGAACTGAACGCCGCGCCGGCCACGCGGCGGCACATGCTCGATTTTCTCGGCGCCATCGGGAAACGAAGCCGGCCCGTCGCTGATATCGAACAAGGCCACATCTCCACCGCGAGTTGCATCCTTGCCAACCTCGCGCCGGAGGTCGGGCGGCCGCTGATTTACGATCCGAAGCGGCGGCAGGTCGTTGGCGACGCCGAAGCCACGAGACTCCTGAGTCGTCCGTACCGCGCACCGTGGCGGCGTCCCAAGGCTTGACAGAGGTCTGGACCCCTCGAGAAGACGCCGAGTCTTGGCCCGCTTAGGAATGATTTGCTCGATTCTCCCGATTCAGTCGATACTCGCGTTGACCTGGTTTGGATCGCGAAACAGAACAACCTGTGAAAACGAGATCCTCGATCTACGCGCCGGTGACAGCGTTGCCTTGGCCTTGGCTTTGCGCCCTGCTCTTGCCGGCCTTGGCCGCGCACTCGGCCGAACCGCTCCGTACGCCGGCGAATATGCCGGCGGAAATAAACTTCACCGCGCAACGTCACCACGCCGACCCGTTCAACGAGGTGACGCTCGATGTCATTCTCACCGAGCCGAGCGGCACAACGCGCCGGGTACCGGCTTTCTGGGCAGGCGGCACGATGTGGAAAGCGCGCTATGCCTCGCCGCTTCCAGGCACGCATCGCTGGCGAAGCGAGTGCAACGACCTCAGCGACGCGGGGCTGCACGGCGCGACCGGCACGGTGGAAATCGCACCGTACACGGGCGCCAATCCGCTGTTCAAACACGGCCCCATTCGCGTCGCCGCGGACCAGCGGCGCCTCGAGCACGCGGATGGCACGCCGTTCTTTTGGTTGGGCGATACCTGGTGGATGGGCTTGTGCCACCGGCTCCAGTGGCCGGATGAATTTCAGCAGCTCGCCGCCGACCGGCGCGCCAAGGGTTTCAATGTCATTCAACTCGTCGCCGGGCTGTATCCGGACATGCACCCATTCGACCCGCGCGGAGCGAATGAGGCCGGTTTCCCATGGGAGACGAATTACACGCGCATCCGCCCGGAGTATTTCGACGCGGCCGACGGGCGGCTGCGACACCTCGTCGAGCAAGGCTTCACACCGTGTCTGGTGGGGGCGTGGGGTTATTTCCTGCCGTGGATGGGTGCGGAGAAAATGAAAGCGCATTGGCGCTATCTCATCGGGCGCTACGGCGCGTGGCCGGTCGTCTGGTGCACCGCCGGCGAGGCGAACCTGCCGTGGTATCTGGCGAAAGGGTTTCCGTTTGACGACCAGGAACAAGCGCGCGGCTGGTGCGACGTGATGCGCTTCATCCGCGCAACTGACCCGTGGCGGCGTCCGTTGACCGTGCATCCCACGGCCATCAACGCCTACACCGCGCGCCACGTCGCCGATGCGGGCACGCTGATGGATTTCGATTTCCTCCAAACGCCGCATGGCCAACGTGAGGCAGCATCCATCGCCGTCCGCACGGTGCAGGAGTCGCGCGCCGCGAGGCCCAGGATGCCGGTGATCAACGGCGAGGCGAGTTACGAGATGCTCTCCGACAAACTGCCTACACAGTGGACTCGCGCGATGTTCTGGCTCTGCATGGCCAACGGTGCCGCGGGCCACACCTACGGCGCGAACGGCATCTGGCAGTGCAATCGCAAAGGCCAGCCACACGGGCCGTCGCCCACGACCGGCAGCCCGCCCATCGGTTATGGCGTCATATCGTGGGACGAAGCAATGAACCTTCCTGGCTCGCGCCAAATCGGCGCGGCGAAGGTGTGGCTGGAAAAGCTGCCGTGGTGGACATTCGAACCGCACCCGGAATGGGCCGCTTGGGTTGACGAAGTGGAACAGCCGCCGGAATTCGGCGCGTGGATTTGGCTGGAGAAGGACGCCGCCATCTCCGCGCCAGTCGGGCGGCGCTGGTTCCGCCACTCGTTCGACCTGCCGGCCGGCGCGAAGCTCAAACGCGCCCGCCTCGGGGTCTGCGCTGACGACACGGTCACCGCGTGGTTGAACGGCCACGAGGTCGCCGCCGCGACAAGTTGGAAACAACCAGCGGTTGCGGACGTGACTGCTGGTCTGAAGATCGGCCGCAACGTGCTCGCCATCCGTGCCGAAAACTCGCCCGCCCCTGTGGGGGCAAATCCGGCCGGCCTCAATGCCGCGGTCGAAATCGAGTTCGCAGACGGCCGCACGCAACGCATCGCCAGTAACGAGGACTGGCGCGCCAGCCAGACCGAGAGCGACGGTTGGCGCGATGCCGCCTTCGACGAGACGACCTGGGCACACGCCGCCGTCGTCGCGCCCTACGGTTCCGGACCATGGGGGCGCATCCAAGCGCAAGCGGTCGTTCCGCCGTGCGCCATCGGCCAACCCGACGGGCCGCGCATCATCTATCTGCTCGATCCGAAACCGGTTTTTCTCCGTCAACTCGCGCCGGGCCGCGCGTATCGTGTCCTCCATTTCAATCCTGTCGAAGGCGTGGAAACCGACGGCGGAGCACTCACTGCCGATGCGAAGGGCGAAGCCCGCCTCTCCGCGCCCACGCACGGTCATGACGACGCCATTCTGCTCGCGCCCGCGCGTTGAGCGGAGCCAGTCGCCGGAGCGCAAATTCACCACCGGGTGGCTCCATTCATGACGGAAGGCGACAGCTCGGAATCAGGTTCCGTGGAAAGTTATTGGCTGACGCGCTTCGTCGTTTTACGACTGCTGGGGAGTGTTTACGCGGTGGCGTTTCTGGCCGCCGCAAACCAGATCGGGCCGTTGATCGGAACAAAAGGTCTGCTGCCGGTCGGTTCCTTCCTCGAACGCGTCCAGGCCCATTTCGAGTCGTCGCTCGCGGCATTCGCCGCCCTGCCCTCGTTTTTTTGGTTGGATCATTCGGACGCATTCCTGACGCTGACGGCCTGGTTGGGATTCGGACTCGCGTGCATTGTCGCTGCCGGTTATGCCAACGCTCTGCTGATGTCCGCATTGTGGATGCTTTACACGTCGTTCGTTCACGTCGGTCAGGACTGGTACGGCTACGGCTGGGAAATCCAACTGCTCGAAACAGGGTTCCTGGCAATTTTCCTTTGCCCGCTGCTCGATGGCCGCCCCTTCCCTCGACGAGAACCGCCAAGGATTGTCCTCGGGCTGTTTCGGTGGTTGATTTTTCGCATTATGCTCGGGGCCGGCCTGATCAAAATCCGTGGTGACGCGGCGTGGCGTGACCTCAGCGCGCTGTTTTATCACTTCGAGACCCAGCCTCTGCCCAATCCGTTGAGTCGCTGGTTTCATTTTCTGCCGCGAGCCGCGTTGGAGGCTGGCGTCGCATTCAATCACGTGGCGGAGTTGATCGCGCCCTGGTTCGTTTTTTGGCCGCGCATCGCGCGACGGATCGCGGGCGCGTTGATCGTCCTTTTTCAACTCACCCTCATGGTCGGCGGAAACCTTTCGTTTCTGAACTGGTTGACCATCGTTCCGGCTCTGGTGTGTTTCGACGACGGTTTCTGGTCGAAGCTTCTGCCCCGCTCCCTGGTGCGCCGGGCGAGTGCCGCGGCCGAGATCGCGCAAGTGAGCCGCCCGATGCAGGGAGCAGCATGGGCGGTCGCGGTGGTGGTGGGCTTCTTGAGCGTTCAACCCGTGCTCAACATGATTTCCCCGCGACAGATCATGAACACCTCATTCGATTCGCTCAACTTGGTGAACACCTACGGCGCCTTCGGCACCGTGGGCCGCGCGCGGCTGAATGTGGTGTTCGAGGGAACGGCTGCAACGGTGCCAGACGATCGCGCGGTGTGGAAGCCGTATCGCTATAAAGCGCTGCCCGTGGATCCGGAGCGGATGCCGCCGCAAATCGCACCCTATCAACCGCGGCTCGACTGGCAGATGTGGTTCGCGGCGATGAGCACGCCGGACCAGTATCCCTGGACTCTCCACCTGGTCTGGAAACTTCTGCATAATGATCCCGCCGCGCTGAGTCTCTTCGCTGGCAACCCGTTTGGCGATAGAGCGCCGCGCTTTGTGCGCGCGACGCTCTATCGGTACGAGTTCGCCCCGCCCGGAAATCCCGACGGCCACTATTGGAAGCGCGAGGCGTTGGGTCCGTGGCTGCCGCCAATGTCGGCTGACTCTCCACCACTCATCCGCCTCTTGAAACAGGCCGGCTGGCTCGACGGCACAGCCTCGAACGCCTTGTAAAGCTCCACGGTCAAAGCTCAAAGCTCCGGGAAGTTCCAAAATACGAAGCCCCAAATGAGACCGGGGAAAGACCCAGGTTCCTCTATTTAGTCATCGCGGGCCTCGGACGCGGCTTGTGGAACGCAAAAATGTCCGTCTGATGCCGATGGCCGGGCCGGGCGCCGGGCGGACCTTTGTCCGCGAACACGGGGCTGTTGAGCCGGTCCGAAGCCTTGCCGGTCTTGACCTCCTCCGTGAGGTCTGCAACCGTCTGCAACACCCGCGTGGGCTGATAAACATAGTCGGCGACGGCTTCCAGACGCGTCGAGCCGCTCAACACCAGGAACGAGTGCATGCCCGCCTCGATGGCGCCGCGGATGTCGGTCTCCATCGTATCCCCGATCATCACCACCTGCTCCAGCTCGCTGAGCGCGATTTCGACCAGTTTGCGTCGGGCGCGGTAGAACATGTAACCGTTCGGTTTGCCCAGGTAATAGGCCCGGCGACCCGTGCTCGCTTCCAGAAACGCGGCGGTGGCGCCGGCGCCGGGACGGGTCTTCTCGCTCGACACGGGACACCAGTTGTCGGGATTGGTCGCTAGCAGGCGGGCGCCCCGCTCGATGCACTCGTGTGCCTTGGCGAGTTTTTCCATGGTGCTTGCGCCCTCGCCTACGACGACGTAGCGGGGCTGGATGGCATCATTGGCGATCTTGCGTTCGTGGAGCGCGGCGAGCAGTCCGCCTTCTCCGATGACAAAGACCGTGCAATCGGGATCGGTTTCACACAGAAAATCCGCCGTGTTGAGCGCAGAAGTATAAAAGTGCCGCGCCGATGGAACGTGGATACCGAGATGCTTCAGCCGCACGGCAAGATCTTCCGGCGTCGGCGCGGAATTATTGGTGAGGAAGAGAAACGGCGTGCCCGTGGCGGTCAATGCCTGAACAAAATCCGCCGCGCCGGGAACCAACTGGTTTTCCCGGTAAATCACGCCGTCCATGTCAATCAGGTAGCCTGTTTTCATAACATCAAACCGGTTCGCGAAGTAGTCTGGTGATGCCACGCGAAGGGGTGGACTTTCCCGGGCCGGCCGCCGGGTTGTGGCAGCAACGGCACAGAAGCAGGACGCCTGCCGCCATCGGATGTCGTGCAATCCGGGGCAAATCGCGATCGCGGACGCATCAAAACCTTTTGCAAAATGGCCAGCGTGCCTAAAAAAAACCAAAACGGAGAGCAACGTAACCGGAGTCAACGCGCGGACTCCAGAGAGCAAGATGCGCCCGTCCGCCAATCCGACAATCGGCAGAACAATCTTCTTTTCACATTGATCTCGAGTGCTATGCTCAACGGCCATGTTCAAGAAAATCCCTTTTTGCTTCGCTGTACTCGTTGTGCTGCTCGGCTCGTGCCTCGGGGCATTCGCCGCGCCGAAGAAGATTTTGTTCTTCACCAAATCGAGCGGCTTCGAGCACCCGGTCATCTCGTGGAAGAACGCCCGACCGAGCCATGCCGAGAAAATCCTGCAGAAACTCGGCGAGAAAAACGGCTGGGAGTTCGTGTTTTCCAAAGACGGTTCGAAGTTCGGCAAGGAGTACCTCGCGCAGTTTGACGCCGTCTTTTTTTACACTACCGGCGACCTGTGCACACCGGGCACGGACAAGCAACCACCGATGACGCCGGCGGGCAAGCAGGCGTTGTTTGACTACGTGCGCGGCGGCAAGGGCTTCATCGGGACGCACGCCGCCAGCGATACGTTTCACACGAACAATGAGGACCAGAAGGGCTCCGATCGCTACCTCAACCACGGCGAAAAGGCGGATGCTTACGTCCGTTTTCTGGGCGGCGAGTTCATCAAGCACGGCGCACAGCAGACGGCCAAAAACACGGTGACCGATCCGAAATTCCCGGGCTTCGAGAATGTCGGGCAGGAGTTTGCCTTCCACGAGGAGTGGTATTCGCTCAAGGATTTCACACCGGATATTCACGTGCTGACCGTGCTCGATGCGCCGTCCATGAAGGGTTTGGAGTACCAGCGTCCGCCTTATCCCACCACCTGGGCGCGCCGGGAAGGCAAGGGGCGCGTGTGGTTCACGGCCATGGGCCACCGTGAGGACATCTGGACGAATCCAGTCTTTCAGGACATTCTGGTTGGCGGCATCAAATGGGCGCTGACTGAAGTCAATGCCGACGTTCCCCCAAACCTCAAGGCAGTGGCGCCGGACGCCTACACCAACCCACCGTCCCCGGAGTCGAAGCCGACGACCCGCTCGACGTCGAAATAGGCGCGAAGCTGTCCGGCAAATCCAGGGCGAGCGCGCCCTCCAAGCGGCCGGAAAAGAGTGGGCGCGCGGACAGCCATGTCCGCATGTGAACAGCGACCAGTCTGGCAGCGCAGAGTTGCACTCGGTAAGTATCGGTCCACATCGTCGCGAGCCGCGCGAATTTTGCGGACCGCGGCCTTGCAGGCCGCATCGCGTTCCGAGAGCGAATGCGCTGGTGACGAACTCACGGACCACCGGGTTTGGCGCGGCTGCGGGCAGAAAGCCCGCGATCCGTTTCGGTTGCGGCTCCGCCGCGCTACGATGACGGCCGTGGGCTAATCAGATGCCCATGTCCGCGTGAGCCGGCGCAGCCGGAACCGGAGTCGCGCCGAGTTGAACTTTGCACCACCCATGCAACCCGACTTCGCTTGAGCACACTCACGGCCTCCATCCCGCCGCCACGCCAACCGTGGTATCAAGTTCTCTACCTTCAGGTGCTCCTGGCAGTCGGCTTTGGCATAATGATCGGCGTTCTCGTTCCCGACCTTGGCAAATCCCTCGAACCACTCGGCAACGCCTTCATCAAACTGGTAAAGATGATGATCGCCCCGATCATCTTCTGCACGGTCGTGCATGGGGTCGCGTCGATGAGCGACATGAAGAAGCTCGGGCGGATTGGCGTGAAGGCGTTGGTGTATTTTGAAGTCGTTTCAACCCTCGCGCTTCTCCTGGGGCTGCTGGTCGTGAACCTCTTGAAACCCGGCGCGGGTTTCAACATCGATCCGCAAAGTCTCGACCCGAAGATCGGCCAGAGCTACGCGCAGAGGGCGCAGGCGCTGGACACGGACACGGTCTCGTTCCTGCTCAACATCATCCCCAACACGCTCTTCGACGCGTTCGTAACGGGCGACCTGCTCCAGGTGCTGCTCGTGTCGGGACTGACGGCATTCGCGCTGACATTTCTGGGCGAGCGGCGTGGGCCGGTGTTGCAGGCGATCGACCATGCCTCGCAAGTCTTTTTCGGGATCATGCGGATCGTGGTGAAGTTTGCGCCGCTCGGCGCGCTCGGGGCCATGGCGTTCACGATCGGCAGTTACGGATTGAGTGCCTTGAACCGCCTGCTCGCCTTGATGGCCGGCTTCTACGTGACGGCCGCGCTGTTCGTCTTCGGAGTGCTCGGGTTGATCGCGGCGGCCAGCGGCTTTTCCATCTTCCGATTTCTGGCCTACATCAAGGAGGAGCTGCTGCTCGTGCTCGGCACCAGTTCATCGGAAACCGCGTTGCCGGGCCTGATTCAGAAAATGCGACGGCTCGGCTGCGCCGATTCCACCGTCGGACTGGTGATCCCCACCGGCTACAGCTTCAACCTCGATGGCACGAATATTTACATGACGATGGCAGCGATTTTCCTCGCTCAGGCCACCAACACGCCGCTGAGCTTGGGCGACCAGCTCGTGCTGCTGCTGGTCGCGATGATCTCGTCCAAGGGGGCGAGCGGCGTGACGGGCGCGGGGTTGGTCACGTTGGCAGCCACGCTTGCCGTGGTGCCGAAGGTGCCGATCGCGTCGCTCGCTCTGCTGGTCGGGATCGACCGTTTCATGAGCGAGTGCCGCGCGGTCACGAACCTGATCGGGAACGGCGTGGCGACCGTGGTCATCAGCCAATGGGAACGCGAGGTGTCGGCGGAGACCTTGAATGCAAAACTGCGCGAGGCGAGGGACGAACACACGGCGGAATGAGATGGGTGGCTTGCGCTGCGTCCGGGCCAACCGGCGTTGGCCGCGACACGTGTTTCCCGTACTCCTCGGACCGTTGCTTGAATGGACGGCTTGTGCATTGCCAGGGAACTTTGAATCACACACTCCGCGGCTTGCTTCCGTGACAGCAGCGACCTGTCCTGGCAATGTCTTCGACCGTGAATCACGCATCGGATGCGACGATCGATCTCGACGCGTATCTCGCGCGGATTGGGTATCTGGGCGAGCGTGGGCCCACGGTAGAAACGATGCGGGGCTTGCATCGCGCCCATGCCACCCACATCCCGTTCGAGAACCTGGATGTTTTGCTCGGCCGCCCCATTCGGCTCGATCTCGAGAGTCTGCAGGCCAAACTTGTCCGCGCACGACGCGGTGGCTACTGTTTCGAGCACAACCTCCTGTTCGCCGCGGCACTGGAACAATTGGGATTTCGCGTCACGCGACTTTCCGCGCGGGTGCGGCATGGCACCGACCGCATTTTGCCGCGGACGCACATGCTGCTGTTGTTGGAAGTGGACGGCGAGCCGTGGATTGGCGACGTGGGTTTTGGGGGTTGGGGTTTGCTGGAACCAATCCCGTTGGTTGGGGATCGCGAGATGAAGCAGGGCGCATGGACTTTTCGGCTCCGCCGCGAGGGCGGAGGGTGGGTGCTGCAATGTCTGGAAAGCAACCTCGGCCTCGACCAATACGCGTTCACGCTTGAGGGGCAGTTGCCGGTGGATTATGAACTGGCGAACCACTATTGCTCGACCCACCCGCAATCGCGCTTCGTCCTGACGCTCACCGCGCAACTGCCGACTCCCGCCGCGCGTTACATTTTGCACAATCGCGAGTTCCGCACGGTGGACGCCAGCGGCGAACACACCGAGATGGTGGCCACCAATGAGGCGCTGCTCGGCCTCCTGGCCACCCGCTTCGGCATTGTGTTGCCGGGCGGAACGGTGTTTCGCACGGCGGCCGGGCCGGTGATTGACGGCTAGGCCCAGGCCTGGTTCAGAAACCGAATGAAGTTTCCGCTCCCGATGCCGTTGGCATCCGCGTCCGAGTAACCTCGCGCCCGCAACAGCTCCGGAATCCGCGCCAGGTCCGCGATGGTGTTGAGATCCATTGGGGTCTGCTCCCGACCGAACGCGCCGTCCAGGTCGGAACCAACGCCCGCATGATTCGCGTTGCCCGCGAGCTGGCAAATGTGATCGATATGTTCCACAATCTTTGCGAGCTTGAGAGCAGCCCCTTCGGGCGTCGTCTTCCGTCGCACCCAGGCCGGGACCATCATCCAGGCATCCAGCGCGACGCCGATGACGGCGCCGCGTTGGACGAGCCGCCGGATTTGGTCGTCGGCGAACTGGCGGTTGTGCGGCACCAGCGCGCGGCAATTCGAATGGCTCGCCCAGATGGGGCCGTTGAAAAGGTCAAGCGCCTCCCAAAAGCAGTCGTCGCAAAGATGGGTGACATCGAGGATGAAACCAAGCTGGTCCATCTCCTTGAGCAGATCACGTCCCTTGGGATTGAAGCCGCCGGTTGCGTCGGTGCCGTTGGCGTAAACGCCCGGACCGTAATGCGCCGGGCCGATAGCGCGGAGGCCGTAATTCCAGGCCCGTTCCAGATGCGTTAGCGTGACGAGCGAATCGGCGCCTTCCAGACTGAGGATGTAACCGACGGGATACCTGGCAGTCGCGTTTGGGACAACGCGGCTGTCTTCTGGAATCAGCCGCGGACTCGCGTCCGCAGCCACGTCACCCCAAAGCTTAAGCTGCCGCTCCAATCCCTCGGCATCCCTGATCTGCACCATTTCAGACGCCTCTTCCATTGCACGATACCAGGCGAGTTGCCCCTGAGTCTGCGCCCAGGCCTGCACTTGTGAACGCCACCCGAACACCGGGCTGTAAGCGTTGTGCTCGAGGCGTGCGATCTGCGTCGCGACGCACAGACCGACCCCACCCTGGCGCAGCTCCGGCAGGCAAACGGTGCCCCGGCCTCGATCAGGTTTGTCCGTCAGTCCCCGTTCGCGCTGGCGAATTTCGTCAATGGGCTGTGTCAAATCACGGTTCCACTCCAGCGCGTTCATCGCCAGGTCCAGGTGAGCGTCAAAGATAAGCATAAGAAATCAACGGAGTTGGTGGAGGGGTGGAGTGAGCGGCTTGGTTTCATTGCCCAATTCTCCATCACTCCACGCCTCCGATACTCTATTTCCGCGCGATTTTGTGGGCGACATCAGTTCGTTAAATCAAATCAACAGATCAAGCAGCATCGTCAAGGCGAGAGCCACGATGGCGATAATTGTCTCCATCACGGTCCACGTCTTCAAGGTCTGCGGAACCGTCATGTTGAAATATTCCTTCACAAACCAGAACCCACCGTCGTTGACGTGCGAGAGGATCACCGAGCCGGCGCCCATGGCGATCACCAGCAGTTCCAGGTTCGACTNTAGCGAGGATAGGAGCCATAATTCCCGCCGCCGTTGAGATCGCCACGGTGGCCGAGCCGACCGCAACTCGGATCAGCGCCGCAACCAGCCATCCCAACAACAGCGGCGAAAGTTGCAGGCTGGTGGCCAGGCCGGCAATGGCTTTGCCGACGCCGCTGAGCTCCAAGACCTTGCTGAACCCGCCACCTGCCCCCACGATCAGCAGCACCGTCGCCACCGGCGCCAGACATTCGTCGGAGAATTTCGCGATGTGCATCCGATCAAAGCCGCGTGCGAGTCCAAATGAGTAGAACGAGAACAGGACGGAAATCAACATCGCAACAACCGGGGAGCCGACAAAACTGGCCCACGGCCGCACGCGGCTCAATCCGCTCATCAACGTCGAATACCACACGTGCTCTTGATCGCCGACCGATTGTTGTCTCCGATGAAATTGGTCCAGGCTCACATCCACCAGCGTTGCACCCAACATTAACAGGACGGGTAGCAGGATGGTCAACAGCGTCAGCCCGAAGCCCGGTGGTTCCTTCGCCGCCGGCTTCGAACTCAACTGGGCAGCCATGCCGCCCGGCTCGACGCGGATGCGAGACGCCACAAACCGGCCGAAGACCGGCCCGGCAATGATCGCAGTAGGCAACCCGACGAGGAGCGAGTAAAGGATCGTTTTTCCCGTGTCGGCGCGCAGGACCCCGATGGCT
>WNFU01007024.1_pt1 | contig 13452 bp, 13 predicted proteins | sample 5400121 | NCBI WGS metagenome assembly WNFU01 (sample SAMN13153360, study PRJNA577476) | soil metagenome | isolation source: 100 cm soil or saprolite under grassland replicate 1 | place: USA:California | collected 2016-06-15
CGGCCGGCGTGCCGGAAGTGCGTCGGGGCGACCTCGCCCAGCGCGGCGGCCACGAATGCGGGTGCGGCCATCGCGGCGTCGGACAGCACGGCGCACGACGCGAAGAGCTTGCGAATCCCCTGCCCCAGGGCCGTGTTGACCATCCGGATGACCAGCCGGAGGTTGGGCTCGACGGCCTGCGCACACAGCGCCGCATGCAGATTGACGACGTCGTCCGGCATGACCAGGGCCAACGCGTCGGCGCCGGTAAGCCCGACGGACTGGAACGTACTCTCGTCGAGCCGCTCGGCGCGGATCACCCGTACGTCGTTGAGCTGGGTCAGGTCGGGCACGTCGGAGCGCAACCGCGGCGGCACGACGACCGTAAGCCGTATCCGGTGGCCGGCCTTGGAAAGCTCCTCGACGAGCGTGTAGACCAGCGCGTCGCTGCCGCAGACGACGAAGTGCGGCCGGGCGTCCCCGCCGTTGCGGTCGCGCAGGCGGGACACCAGCGACCGCCGCGGCACGTCTCGCGACGGTTCTGCGGTCATGCCATCCCTTCCTTTGGCATGCGTTCGCGGCCCTCGCTGCAGTCGGTCATGCACGCGATCGTAATCAGGGCGCGACCGCCGGTGGCACACAACAGCCGGGAACCGACAACGCTGGCCGATCGTTGCCCCATCCGAGCCTTTAGTCCTAGTTGCACAGCGGGAGGGCTACCCGACCGGATCCGGTACCCGACGCCCCAGCGTGACCGTGACCGCGACCAGCACCACGAGCAACCCCGCGATCACGTGGACCGGCGCCGGCCCGAACGGTGTCAGCATCGTCAGCACGGCCACTGCCGGGTACGCGATCACCGACGGCCCGCGCTGGTGGGGCCGGATGTGCAGCAGCCACACGAAGATCAGGTAGAGCGACACCGGCAGCGCCACGGCGTACCCGGCGACCGGGCCGGAGATCTCGGTGTGGTCGAGGTCGTAGTCCACGGCCGCCGCGAGACCCGCTCCAACCGCGGCCGCGGCGGCGAAGATGACGTAGTGGCCGTAGCCCCACAGCATCGACGTACGCAGCGTGGTGAGCAGGCCGTGCGCGGATCGGTCGAAATAGAGCCACCACAGCGCGAACACGATGAGCAGGCCCGCGCCCGCCAGCGACAACAGTGCCGGGACACGCTCGCCCCCGTCCAGACCGGCACGCACGGCGATGGTCGCGGCCGACACCGACTCGCCCAGCATGATGATGGTGAAGAGGCCGTACCGCTCGGCGATGTGGTGCGGGTGGTACGTCGTCGGGCCACCCGGCGCCCGCTCCGCCACGATCGGCACGAGCAGCTCACCGACGACGAGGATCAGGAAGACCGGCGTGGACCACGAGTCGGGCAGGACCAAGCGGATCAGCCAGAGGATCTGGATGATCGTGATCCCGGCGGCGTAGCGCAGCGCGGTGACACGGCGCTGCTCGTCGTTGCGGGCGGCACGCAGCCATTGCGCCACCATCGCCAGCCGCATGAGCACATAGCCGGCGGTGATGCCGACGTAGTTGCCGTTGTCGAACGCCGGGCCGACTCCGGCTGCCAGCACCAGCGCGCCGGCGATCTGTACCAGCGTGGTGATCCGGTAGACGTCGTCATCGGTGTCGTACGCGGACGCGAACCACGTGAAGTTCATCCACGCCCACCAGATGGCGAAGAACACCATCAGGTACCCGCCGATGCCGTGCCCGAGGTGGCCCTCCGCCACGGCATCGTGCAGCAGCATGGCGGCCTGCGCGACCGCTACCACGAAGCAGAGGTCGAAGAACAGTTCGAGCGGCGTCGAGACACGGTGGCTCTCGGTCGCCGACCGGGCCCGCATCGGCGTCAGCCAGGTTCTCGCCGGCGCGGTCATGGCCGATCCTCCGTGGTGAGATCCCAGGAGAGCAGCACGAACGGGGCTTCCTCGTTAGCGCCGGCCTTGCGGTACGTAGCCTTGGCCGCTTCGTTGTCGGGTTCGGTGGCGACCCACATGCCGTAGCAGCCGCTCTTGCGCGCGATGTCCGCGAGCGTCCGGACGAGCTCGGTCGCCACGCCCTGCAGCCTGGCCGCCGGCGCCACGCCGAGTTCGTATACGAACATCTCCGTACCCTTGTCGGGATGGGTCGTCTCGACCCCGGAGATCATGCCCACCGCGCGGCCCGCCTCGTCGTACGCGAGGAGTAGATGGTGGGTAGGGTCCGCGAGGAACCGCTCGGTCGCCGCCGCCAGCGGCGGCGCATCAAAAAGATCAGCAGCAAGGTGTACGGCCGCAGCGTCGACGATCCGCTCGATGCGCATGGCGACACCCTAGGCGAGCTTTGTCTCAGCTCGGTTTATCCCGCCAACGCATGCACCGTGGTGGCCGCGAAGCGTGTTTGCCGCGGAACGAAAAGAGGGGCGGCCCTCGGGCCGCCCCTCTCTCGTCGCGGAACGTCAGCTGATACGCGCGCTGATACGCGCGCCGGTGCTGGCGTTGAACAGGTGCACCTGGTTGGTCTGCGGCTTGATGAACACGGTCTCCCCCATGTGCGGCATGTGGCGCCGGTCGACGCGAACGACGAACCGCTCCGCCCCGCCGTCCAGCTCCGCGTGACCGTAGACGTTGGCGTCCGAGCCCAGGTCCTCGACCAGGTCGACGTCGATCGGCAGGCCGCCTTCGGTCGGCCCGACCACGTCGGTCGCCTCGGGCCGGAAGCCGACGATAATCTTGCCGCCACCGCTCTGCGCGGTCGCCATCTGCTCACGGCTCAGCGGTACGGCCAGCGGGCCGAAGCTCGCGCCGGACTCGGTCAGCGGGACGGTCTTGAGGTTCATGGCCGGGGAGCCGATGAAGCCGGCGACGAAGACGTTGTCGGGGGTGTCGTACAGCGTCCGCGGCGTGTCGCACTGCTGCAGCACGCCGTCGAGCATGACCGCCACCCGGTGGCCCATCGTCATGGCCTCGACCTGGTCGTGGGTCACGTACACGGTGGTGATGCCGAGCTTCGCCTGCAGCGTGGCGATCTGCGAACGGGTCTGGACGCGGAGCTTGGCGTCGAGGTTCGACAGCGGCTCGTCCATGAGGAACACCTGCGGCTCGCGGACGATCGCGCGGCCCATGGCTACCCGCTGGCGCTGGCCACCGGAGAGCGCCTTCGGCTTGCGGCTCAGGTACTCGTCGAGCTGCAGGAGCTGGGCGGCCTCCTTGACCCGGCGGTCGATCTCCGACTTCGAGGTCTTGCGAAGCTTCAGGGCGAACGCCATGTTCTCGTACACCGACATGTGCGGGTACAGGGCGTAGTTCTGGAAGACCATCGCGATGTCGCGGGACTTCGGCGGCAGGTTCGTGACGTCCTTGTTCGAGATCAGGATGCGACCGCGGTCGACATCTTCGAGGCCCGCGAGCATGCGGAGGCTGGTGGACTTGCCGCAGCCGGAGGGGCCGACCAGAACCAGGAACTCACCGTCGCCGACCTCGAGGTCGAGCTCGTTGACCGCGGGGCGTTCGGACCCGGGATAGATACGGGAGGCCTTGTCGTACGTGACCGTAGCCATGGTGAATCGACTTCCTTTCCACCGGCAGGAACGTGCCGGACGATCCGAGTGGAGGAACAGCGTGAGCTGACTCACGCCCCGTCACCGTAAGACTTTTTGTTGAACCTGCCAAGCTCGGCCCCGCTCTGTGGGACGGGCCAAGGGGGTCGAGTGCTGGCGTTTCGGCCCGTCAGGGGGTCAGCCGCTATGCTGGGCCCGCGCCCCTGTAGCTCAGTTGGCCAGAGCACTCGCCTTGTAAGCGAGATGTCGTCGGTTCGATTCCGACCGGGGGCTCCACTCCGACCAGGGACGATCCGGTCACCAAGATCGATAGACCGCGTAATGACAGCAACCCTGACAGCAACGCGGACAGCAACCGCCCCGGACGGAGCCATACGGACAGTGATGGCGGCGGACGACTGCCCGAGGCCACGGACGCGGACATACGCCGCCGGACGAAGCGCCCAGAACTTACAAACGAGGGGTCGGTGATCGTAGTCCGGGCAGATCAACGGACGTCCGACTCGGCGAAGCGCTCTCACATCTGTCCGACCGTCGGCGCGGGAGTGACAGGATGCTGACTACGGACAACGGTCTCGGCCCTTTTGAACAGGTTCTCGCCATTGGTGTGCTTCGTGCTTACGGTTCGCGAAGGGCGCGTGCAAGACCTCGACGATCCGGCCGACCGTGCAGGGGTTGAGGCTGACGTGTCGTAGGGCCTTGACCGTCATCTTCAGGACCGTGTTCGCCTGTTCGGCGGGGCTCGAGGTCATTTTGGTCGAGCTGGGGCACGGGCTGCGGGGTGAATCACTCGGTCTGGGGGATGAGTGTGGTTGTCAGTCCGGTGAGGAGGATGTCGAGGCCGCGTTCGAGTTCGGTGGCGCCGTCGTGGGAGGCCAGGACCGGGGCGAGGCTGCGTAGCAGGGGGAATTCGCCGATCGGTAGCCGGTGCAGTCCCAGCCGCAGCAGGTCGTCGGTCTCGTCGGGATTTTCGACGAGTTCTTGTAGCTCGTTGAGTACGTGGCCGTGCAGGAACCCGAACAGGGCCCGGTAGATGTGCAGGGCGTCGGGTCCGCTGAATCCGGCGCGGGTGAGCAGTGTGAGGACGTCTTCGAGTGGGCGCAGGGTGCCGTGCGGGCGGAGCGCGAGCGGGGTGGTCAGGAGCCGGGTGACCAGCAGCGGCACCACGTGTGGGTGGGCCAGGGCCAGCCGGCGGTAGTCGCGGGCGACGGTGCGCAGCTGGGCGGCCCAGTCGCGGTCGGTGGAGTCCACCTTGAGCTGGGCGAGCACGGTCTCGGCGACGCCGTCGAGCAGGGCCGCCTTGTTCGGCGCGTGCCGGTAAAGGATCATCGGGTCCCGGCCTAGGGCGCGGGCGAGGCGGCGCATGGACAACCCGTCCACCCCGTCACGGTCGATGATCTCCAGCGCGGTGGCCAGCACCACATTCCGGGTGAGCTTGCCACCTCCGTTGGCGGCGGCGTCATTGACGGCGCGGTCGGTCGGCGGTGGGGTCATCGCAGCGGCACCTTCTCTTGTGTGTTCGAGGCCAGCGGTCACCGCATTCTTACGCATGTAGATCTACGATGTTGACAGCACTCTAGCAACGGCATTAACTGTAGGTCTACAACGTAGACGTCCGGAGCGCGTCGTGATCGTCATCCTGGGGCTCATCATCTTGCTCGCCGCGGTGATCGTCGGCGTGGCCGGTGTTCTCGGCAACGGTGGCGGCGCGCATACGCTCACCGACGACGGGTTCGCGGTGTTCGGCTACCACGTGACCGGCTCCACCGGCACGCTGTTCCTCTACGGCATCGTGGTCGGGGCGGTCGCCCTGTTCGGGTTGACCCTGCTGCTGGCTGGCGCGCGCCGCACCTCCCGCCGCGGCAGCGCGGCGCGCCGCGGCCTCAAGCAGTCCCGCCGCGAGACCGCCGCTGCCAGCCAGGCTCGCGACGACCTCATCGACGAGCGCGAGACCGCCCGCGCCTACACGGCGAGCGCGCTGGGGAACGGCACGCCCCGCGGCGACCGCCATCTCGACCCAGACGACGGTCGCCGGAGCAGGCTGCACCTGTTCGGGCGCCGATCCGCTCCCCGGCAGGCCGCCGCCACACACCCAGAGTCGCCGACCGGCAAGCCGCCCCCCGATGTCCCTGCCGATCCGCCCGCTCCCGCAGAATGACTCACGAAGGGTTGCAACCCATGGGTATCGCCAACAAGATCGCGCACAAGGCCGAAGCGGTCAAAGGCGGCGCCAAGAAGATCGTCGGCCGCGTCACCGGCAACCGGCGCCTGCAGGCCGAAGGCCGCGGTGACCAGGCGAAGGGCGACGCTAAACAGGCCGGGGCGAAGATCAAGGACGCCTTCAAGGCCTTCAGGCGCTGACCACTCCCACCGTCGACCCGACTCCACGGCCGGCGGCGCGAGCCAATGCTCGGCCTATCGTTCTCCCTCGTGACTAGGTAGTCACCATGATCGTTCTCGGAGAGCCATCCTGCTGATCGCCGCATCTTTGATCCAGACTCTTCAACCCCGCCGTTTGGGTCACTGCCCGGCGTGCCTGCGGGTGTGAGGGTTGGTTGACGGCTACGTGTCACCGCGGCGGGCAGTCCTCCGCCTGCCCGCTGCTTGCGGTGTTGGTAATAAACGTAGCAGTAGTGCCGGGCAGAATGGTTTCCGCTGGTGGTGAGCGTGTGGTCGGGACGTCAGCTATACTGGCGTCCGATGTCGAAGTACAGGATGACGTGGCGCGGATCGTTGGGGTCGGTGAGCATGGTTGTTGCCGTCTCCTTGAGGCTCTTGACGCCGACTCCATAGGTAACGACGCCTTCGAAATCACCGATCAGCTTGTACTGCACCATATTGTTGCCGGCTACCGTTATCGCGGCGTGAGGCACCGTGGACTTGCCGCTAGTGGTGTGGGCGTCCACCGGGGTGAGGCGGACGGTGAAGAAGTAATTGCCCTTCAGTTTGACCAGATTGCCGGATCCGTCCTCTCTGAGCTCGTTGACTAAGTCCGTAGACAGGGTGATTCGGGAGGGCATGCAGAAGTCGAAGGCCAAGCGGTCGTAGGTGCCATGCCGCCCGAACCGCACTTGGCGCAAGGCCGGGTTGGCGGATTCAACCTTCGTGTCACACAGTCGCTTGGCCGTGGGCTTGGCGGTCGTGGGCTTCGTCGTGCTGGGCTTGCTGGGGCTGGGCTTCGCGGTCGCCGTAGCGGTCGGCGTGGGGGTGCTCTGTCCGCCGGGCTGTGACGGGGTGCCTGAGCAGGCGCTCAGTACCAGTAAGCCGGGGGCAAGGACAGCGATTACTATTCGTCTCAGCGCTTTCATCGCCGAGTCCTCTCTGCCATTGTAATGGCTTGCTCACCGGTGGATTGTGTTGTTATTCTACACTTTTTGCTGGACAAATACTTGCCAGGATCCTCCTGATCCACTCCCAGCTTGCTCTGGCATGCGCCAATATTACTGGAAACTGCTAGTTGCGTCACCGCGACGCTGGAAATCCGGGTCGACCGCGATCATGTATATCTCGCCCCTTGGCGGACCTTGATCGAAGGCCACCGCGACGTACCCAACGACCTTGCCAGCGTCCTCGGCGAGCGGGTCCGCGCCATCGTCAGCCCCCGGTGGTTCACCAGGAACGCAACGCCGCGGGGTCTGCATCGGCCTTTGTAGCGGCGGCGTGGCTCGATGGGTTGGGGTGAGACGGTGCGCGGCCGGTTGATCGCAACGAAGACGTCCATGTCTTGGTCGAGGCAGACGCTCATTACCGCCGCGGCCTGGGTATGCAACCAGTCTGGATAGACCCGTGTGTAGACGGCGTCACTCAAGACGGCGCGGAAAGAGTCAAAGACTGGGCGCCATGCCCGCAACGAGAACTCGACCACTCGGTCCAGGTCCTCCGGCGCGACGGGGGCGTACTTCACTCGCCATGCCAACACACTAATGGTGTCTGCAACGAGTTGTTCGAGCCGAGACAGCGTCCTCAATTCGGCATGACCGCGCGGATCGCGGCTACTAGGAGACTTCTCCCAGGATCGGTGTCGGGCCAGACTCGGTCCAGGTGTCCGGCGGGACGCTCTCAATCGCGGCTGCCCACCTCTTGGGTGTGGCTCTCACATGGGCTGCGACTCGCCGGGCACCGTGACGAGGCGTGGCTCAAGAAGGGGACTGCCCAGCTCGTAGTAGCACTGCCCACCTCGCCGTTTCTATCGGCTTCGAGGTGAGTGCAGGAAAGTGTCATGGACGAGGTCATCATCGGGGTCGATCCGCACAAGCTGTCGGCCACCATTGAGGTCGTGAACCGCCACGAGCAGCTGCTCGGGTCTGGTCGGTTCACCACAGACCAGGCCGGCTACACCGCGCGGGGCTATGCGAAGACGTGGCCGCACCGGGTCTGGGCGGTCGAGGGCGCAGGCGGTGCCGGGCGTGCACTGGCGCAACGGCTGGTGGCCGCCGGTGAGCGGGTGCTCTGAGTGTGCCAGCCTGAAGTGGCCCCACCTGGGGCCGTAGTGCTGGCTTGAAGTGGCCCCACCCTCGACCTACCGGTACCCCTACTTTCGTGTCGTCTGCCAAGGCGATCACGAAGGGTGCAGGGGGTTGAAGGAGAGATCGAGAGTGGAGCAGTTCGAACGGATCCGACGCGAGCATCGAGACGAAGGTCTGTCGATTCGGGCGCTCGCGGACAGGCACAACGTGCACCGGCGCACGGTGCGTCGGGCGATCGCCGACGCGGTGCCGCCGGTCAGGAAGCCATCGCAGCGTCAGGCGCCGGTGCTGGGCCCGTATGAGTCCACGATCAGGCGCTGGCTGATCGAGGACCTGGACGCGCCGAGGAAGCAGCGACACACCGCTCGGCGGATCTGGCAGCGGCTGGTCGAGGAGGAGGGAGCTGTGGTGGCCGAGTCCAGTGTCCGCAACCTGGTCGCCCAACTCCGCACCGAGATCAGCCCTGGGCGGCAGGTGATGGTGCCCCAGACCCACCCGCCGGCCGAGGAGGCGGAGGTCGACTTCGGCGAGTTCACCGCGGTGATCGCCGGGGTGGTGATGAAGCTGTTCATGTTCTGCCTGCGGCTGTCGCACTCGGGCAAGGCGGTCCACGTCGCCTACGCCAACCAGACCCAGGAGTCGTTCCTCGACGGCCACGTCCGGGCGTTCGCGGCGCTGGGCGGGATCCCGGTCGGGATGATCCGCTACGACAACCTCAAGCCCGCGGTGATCCGGGTCGCGCTGGGCCGGGAACGGTTCGAGCATCCCCGGTTCGTCGCGCTGCGCTCGCACTACGGCTACGACTCGTTCTTTTGCGCCCCGGGCATCGAGGGCGCGCACGAGAAGGGCGGGGTCGAGGGCGAGATCGGCCGGTTCCGACGCCGGCACCTCACCCCGGTGCCGCACGTGGCGTCGTTGGCCGCGCTGAACGAGGCGCTCGCGGCCGCCGACGCCCGCGACGACGCACGCCGGATCGGTGCCCGCGCCGAGACCGTCGGCGCGGCCGCTGGCCGGGAACTGCCGCTGCTGAACCCGCTGCCCGGCGAGCCGTTCGACGTCTCGCTGTCGCTGTCGTGCCGGGTCGACGCGAAGGCGCGGATCTGTGTCCGGCAGTCCTACTACTCGGTGCCGGCACGGTTCGCCGGCCGTCGGCTCGAGGCCCGTCTGGGCGCCACCAAGGTCGTGGTCCTCGACGCGGGCAGGCCGGTGGCCGAGCACACCAGATCCCTGCACAAGGGCACCGAAGACCTGGTGCTCGACCACTACCTGGAGGTGCTGACCCGCAAACCCGGCGCGCTGGCCGGGTCCACCGCACTGGCCTCGGCCCGCGCAACAGGAGCGTTCACACCCGCCCATCAACGATTCTGGGACACCGCCCGCAGACAGCTCGGCGATGGACCCGGCACCCGGGCCCTGGTCGGAGTGTTGCTCCTTCACCGCACCCTGCCGGCCGAGGCGGTGGCACTCGGACTGGCCGCCGCGGTGACCATGAGCAACCTCGATGCCGACCTCGTCGCCGTCGAGGCGCGCCGAGCAATGCTCGCCAACCCGGCCCCCCAGCCGGTGCGGCTACCCCCGACCGCCAGCCAGGCCGCCGCCCTGGAGCGACCAGCACCGTCCCTGACCAACTACGACCAGCTACTGACCCCGATCCTTGAGGGAGCCACCGCATGAACCCCGCCACCACGACCAAGCAGGCGCCGAGGAACACCGACGCCAAGACCGCGGCTCCCGCGATGACGGCCCTGTCCGACCCGGCCGCCGAGGCCGCCATCCACGCCGCCTGCCGGGTGCTGCAGCTGCCCACCATCCGCACCGAAGCCGCCGCCCTGGCCGACGCAGCAGCCAAGCAACGCCTGACCCACAAGGCATTCCTCGCCGAAGTGCTCACCGCCGAATGCGACGACCGCGACGCCCGACGCCGACTCAGGCGCGTCAACGAGGCCAAGTTCCCACGCACCAAAACCCTGGCCGGCTTCGACACCACCATGCTGCCCGACCTGCCCCCAGCAACCCTGGCCCACCTGTCCGGCGGTGGCTGGATCGACGCCGGACAGCCACTGGTGCTTCTCGGTGACTCCGGCACCGGCAAGACCCACCTGCTCATCGCGCTGGGCACCGCCGCCGCAGAACAAGGACGCCGGGTCCGCTACGTCACCACCGCAGCCCTGGTCAACGAGCTCGTTGAGGCAGCCGACGACAAACAACTGTCCCGCGTCGTGGGCCGCTACGCCCGACTCGACCTGCTTTGCCTCGACGAGGTCGGCTACGTCAGGCTCGACCCCCGCGGCGCGGAACTGCTGTTCCAGATCATCACTGCCCGCGAGGAGAAAGCCTCCATCGCATGCGCGTCCAACGCGCCGTTCTCCGAATGGGGAGCAACATTCACCGACCCACGACTGGCCGCAGCGGTCGTGGACCGGTTGACCTTCAACGCCCACATCATCCAGACCGGAACCAGGTCGTACCGGCTCAACGCCACCCGCCAGACCAAGACAGGAACCCACACCACCGCCCCCGGAACACGCGGGACAACTACCTAACAACGAGCAGGGGGTGGGGCCAAATCAAACCAGGCGGATTCCAGCCATCGTCGCAACACGAGCGACTGTTGATGGTCCGCGATCGTAGCGGTAGATCAGCGAATGAGGGTCTCGATCAGCTCGGCTCGCGGGGTGTCGCTTTGCTGTGCCCAGGTGTCGATGGCGGCGCCGAGCGCGAGCACGGAGCCGGCCAGGACCTGGGGGCCTGCGTGGCGGATGAGCAGTTTGTCTAGGGATCGGAAGGCTCGGCCCTTACGGGCGAGGACGAGGATGTCGGTGGCGGCGCGTTCACCGATCCAGTGCCCGGCGGGCAGTGTGGTGTGCTCGCGCAGACTGGCGGGGGCTCGAGGGGTTTGTCCCGACAGCCAGTCGTCGAGTAGCCCGAGCGCGATCCCGATGCAGCTGGCGACGGTGGCCACCGAGTTGTCCGGTGACTCGGGCTGAACCTGGTCGAGCAGCGCACCGGCGAGCGCGGTGTTGCCATCCAAGATGGCCTCGACGACCAGGCGCAGGGTGACGATCGCGATATCGCGCGCGTCTCCAACCGGGCTGAACAGCTCCATGTTGCGGCGCTCGACCGCGCGGTTGAGCGCATGCTGCAGCGTCTCCATGTCGACGTCGATGTTGTCGACGTCGATGCCGCCCTCGGCCAGCAGCGGCGCCAGCTCACGCAGCATCTCGTCCGCCAGCCCAGGTCTGTGCTGGACCTGCGGCATTCGTGGAACTGGTTCTGGTCCGCGCCGTCGCATGTCCGCCATGCCCCCATCCTCGCAGCCTCACCGCGACCCGGCTCAGCAGGTGTCGCCGCTCACGAACGCCTCGAGACGCTGCGCCGGGGTGATCCAGCCGAGGGTCTTTCGGGGCCGGTCGTTGAGCTCGGCGGCCACCGCGGCCAAGTCCTTCGCGCTGTGCACGCGCAGGTCGCTGCCCTTGGGGAAGTACTGGCGCAGCAGGCCGTTGGTGTTCTCGTTGGATGGCCGCTGCCACGGGCTCGCCTTCTCGCAGAAGAACACCGGCATGTCCAGGGTCTGCGCAATCTCGGCGTGCATCGCCATCTCCTTGCCCTGGTCCCAGGTCAGCGAACGACGCAGCTGTGGTGGCAGCGCCGACAGCGCGGCCACCAGCGCGTCGCGGACCGCCTCGGCGGTGTGCCGCCCGGGCAAGTGCAGCAGCACGGTGAATCGTGAGCTGCGTTCGACCAGGGTGCCGACCGCCGAGCGGTTCTGCTCCCCGGTGATCAAGTCGCCCTCCCAGTGCCCGGGCGTGTCCCGGTCCTCGGCCTCAGCCGGACGCTGGTCGATCATCGTCATGTCCACCAGGCTGCCGGCGCGGCGGGCGTCCGGGCGTCGGTGCGGCTTGCGGCGGCGCCGCCCGGTCCGCAGCGCGTTGGGCAGCTCGCGACCCAGCCCACCCAATTCCGGGCGGTAGACCGCTTGATAAATCGTCTCGGGCACCAGGTGCCGTTCCGGCTGATCGGGGAACTCGCCGCGCAGCCCGTGACTGATCTGCTCCGGGCTCCACCGCTTGTCCAGCCGTTCAGCCACGAACTGACGCAACACCGGGTCGTACAGCAGCTTGCCGCGGCCAGGACGCGCCCGCCGATCCACGGCCAGCCGCTGCGCGGTGAACGGCCGGTAGTCCCCGCTGCCTGCGTCACGGTTGCGCCGCAGCTCCCGACTCACCGTCGACGGGCTGCGGTCCACCTCCACCGCGATCGCCCGCACCGACAGCCCTTGCCGATGCAGATCAGCGACCCTGACCCGCTCGTCCTCGGACAAGTACCGCGGCGAGATCTGCGCCTTCCGCGTCGTGATCACAGGCGGATAGTGCAGCCGCCGTCCCGAGCTGCTCGTGATTTCCCGACCGAATCGCCATCGTGTCCCGGTCCGCCGATTGATCCCCACCACACGGCACGCCTCGGCGTTGGGCACACCACGCGCGATCAACCGCGCGAACTGCTCACGCTTCTCCCTCTGCGGCGCCACTCCCGATCGACCACGAACCATCGCAACCCCCGAACACCTCCGGTGTTGCGACGATGGCTAGAAACTGCCCCAGCACAGTGGGGCCAAATGGGGTTGTCATTCTCAGTGCTCGATGTTCCGGCGAAGCTGGCGGCCCGGGTGCGGCTGTTCGACACCGGCCACAACCGCAAGACCGACGCGCTCGATGCGCACTCGATCGCGATCGTCGCGGTCCGCACCCCGGGACTGCGGGTGGTGGCACCCGATGCTGAGCTGGAGGCGTTGCGGATGCTCACCGACCGGCGCGACGAGCTGGCCCGGTTGCGGGTGCAGACCGTGAACAGGCTGCAGCGGCTGCTCGGCGAGCTCATCCCCGGCCAACGCAACAAGGACCTGTCTGCGCTGCAGGCCAAGGCGATGCTCGCCACCGTCCGACCCCGCGACATCGCCGGGAAGACCCGACGCCGGATGGCCGCCGAGGAGCTCGCCGACCTGGTCGCGGTCGACGCGAAGCTGAAGAGAATGACCGCCGAGCCGAAGGCCGCGGTCCTGGCCCGGGGGTCGAGGCTGACCGACATCCACGGCATCGGTCCCGCCGGTGCCGCCCGGATCCTCGCCGACGTCGGCGACATCGCTCGGTTCGCCGACCGCAACCGGTTCGCCTCCTGGACCGGCACCGCACCGCTGGACGCCTCCTCCGGAGAGCAGATCCGGCACCGGCTCTCCCGCGCCGGCAACCGCCGGATGAACCACGTCCTGCACGTCGCGGCCATCGTGCAGCTGCGCAACGACACCGAAGGACGCGCCTACTACCGGCGCAGACTGGCCGCCGGCAAGACCCCGATGGAAGCACTGCGCTGCCTCAAGCGACGACTCTGCGACGTCATCTATCGATAACTCCTCGCCGACGCCCAAGCCGCCGAGCCACCCGACGAACAGACGGCACAAGA
>WNFU01007974.1_pt1 | contig 13452 bp, 13 predicted proteins | sample 5400121 | NCBI WGS metagenome assembly WNFU01 (sample SAMN13153360, study PRJNA577476) | soil metagenome | isolation source: 100 cm soil or saprolite under grassland replicate 1 | place: USA:California | collected 2016-06-15
CTGGATCGCTGTTGAGGGCCCATGTCTGGCCAGCATCGTCGTTCACCGTGATATCAACTGATTCACCTGCGGCCCAACCGGCGCCGGTCAAGGTAACCGTTGCTCCTGGATTGTAATCGGGTAAGTCGCTGGCAATTGTCGCTCCAGTGGGCGATGGCGCCGCCAACGCCGACATTGGCGATGCGAAGATCATCATAAAGATGACCAGCATGTCAAGTAACTTGAATGTAATTTGTGTAAATTTACGCATGTTGTCCTCCTCTATTTAAAAATAGTAGAATCGTAGTGTCCAATCTTGCAAATTTCTTACTCATCATTGTCTCCTCTTGTGATGTAATTCCTTTGTGTTTTTAATTCGTAAATCTAAAAATGATTGTTTCGCGGATAATAATTAAAGTGGATTGGATATTAACCCCAATCTGCCATAAGGTGGCATGAATGGCGTATCCCGGCAATGAGCACTTTACATAGCAACTCCGCATTCACCTCTTTTCTTCTCTTCCGTATAATTAATCATTGCTCACGTTAATAAAAATAGAACTGATGTATTGATCAGTCCTATGGAAGCGGTGAGAAATCTAATAAATTGATGGAACATGAGCAGCAAAAAGGCAATACAAAAGTATCTGGAAGCAGACTATTGCCTTCAGTGATCTCTAAAACCCAACCATTCGTCGTACAAACTGCTTTGATGGTGTCTCCTCAGAAAGAACAATAAAAAAAATACCTAAGGAAAAAAGTTGACCTGAAGACAGACACTTAAAAAGCAAACTGCACAGTCTCTGTGCAGGCCGGTTTCGCTATTGGCTTACCAATATCCCCGCGTCACGTGTCCCGTGTACGCAAGCGACCAAATGAGGGCTGTATTGGTTCATCGCTGCCTTGATTATGATGTTGACTTACTTTATCTTTTATATCTTAGCACAGGTATGGTTGTAACCTGGTCGTAAAAGCGGTCACAATTGGTCGCAATATAGTACATATTACACAACTTCAATAATTCAGATGACGTCCGCCTTACCCTTGAAAAGAATAACCTCCTTGCCCAGTCTGCAAGAAAAGTGGACGGCTTGGATCCTCTTCGATCTTTTTGCGCAATCGATAGACCACATTCTTGAGCAAAACCTGATCACCGTTGCCATATCCACCCCAGATCGATTCGATGATTTCCTCCAGGCTAAAAACAAAGCCAGGTCGACTCATCAGCAGATGCAGCAATCGAACCTCGAGGTTGGTCAGTCGGATCTCGATGCCAGCTGGATCGATGAGACATCGTCGACCCGGATCGGAACAGTCCAACTGCGTCGCATCCAGGCGAAGATCTTCGCCAGGAAAATGGCCGGACTAACGGGCTTAACCACAACATCGTCAACGCCAGCGTGATAGGCTTCAAGGATATGTGTTTCATGATAAGTGGGCAGAAAAAGCAAAATGGGAGCGACACTAACGGCCCGGAATTTTTGGTAAAGCTCTATACGCTCTTCATGTTCCACATTAAGATCGAGGACAACCAGATCGGGCATTTCTGTGGACCAGCGGTCGATTGCCTTTTCAATAGAAGTTTCCAGAATGACGATCAGTCCCTGTTGTCGAAGGATATATCCCCATACAGGAGCAGTATCTCTCTGATCACAGACCACAAAGACCTTGGGAATCGGTCGTCCGTTGGCGAGATCAAAGGATGAGGCAACATGCTGGTCAGAAGAGTCTTTGATGGAGACCTCATAATTATTCATGGAGCCCGCCCTCCAAACGCATACTCTGAGATGATCCGGCTGGTTTCCCCAGCTTATCCATAATGTGTGACACGTTTTCTGTTCTGCCCTTTGTCTCTTGGCCTTGGATCAAGCTCTTGATCAATTGCACCAGGAACGATGGTTCGAAGGGCTTGGTGATGTACCCCACTCCAAGCTGACGCACCCCCTCTTCAAGCGCATCCGTCCCATAAGCGGTGATTAGAACAAGGGTCATTTCCCGGTAATCCTGCCTGATCTTATTAAGGAACTCAAGACCCGACGGGCCTGGCATATTGAAGTCGGTGACTACCACGTCGAATGCCTGGGTTGCAAGCATCGAAAGCGCCTCGGAGCCGTTGAAACAAACAGCAACTGAAATCGCTTCTCCCAGGGCTTTGCGGAGCCCATAGGCGAGGGTTGTCACAAGATTTCGATCATCGTCGACGAGCAGGATATTCAATGTACCCATGCGTATTTTCCGTTGTCATCGAAATTCGCCTTATGTTGCCGGATCATCTTACCTGTCAGTATAACGACCAGGCTCCCCAAAACCATGAGGGTTTTCGAGGAACTTTGTGGAAACGTCAATCATTTACACAGTGCCGCATCATTTACTTAACTTGATAATTAAAGTTCAATTTACAAATCTATATAAACAGTTAAGTTACGCATGTTATGCGTGAGACAAGCGGTAGTTCAAATCGCCAAGCGATAGCCTATGCCTCGCACGGTCAGGATATATTGGGGCCGCTCCGGATCTGCTTCGATGATCTTGCGTAATTCGTGGATTCTCCAACGAGCCAGATCTCTGGCCTCCGCGATCGCCACATCGTATCCCTGGGACTCTTTCACGAGGGTTTTGTATGCAACCACTTTTGGAGCATGGCGAAGCAGTGTGCTCAGGTAATCAAAATAAATCCCTGCCACTGGAATATACTTGCCATCTAACGAGGCATGGCGCGCATGCAAATCCAACTCGAAAATCCCCTTTTTCAGAAAGTGAGCGGGGTTGGCAGGTGACAGGGCGGCCAGCGACTTGGTGGGACTCGTATCCTCACCTTCCATCTTCTGTAACTCGGCCAGCAGACCTTGAAGCTGGTCGACGATTTCCTTTTTGCGGGTGGGTTGTTCACTTTCAGCCAAAATCTCCGCGACACGGGTGAGAATCAACGCAGGCTCTACTGGCTTGATCAGATAATCGCGCGCTCCCAGGCGAACAGCCTGTATGGCCGAGTCCAACGCCCCGTACGCAGTAAGGATAAGAACGGGCATATGCGGAAACTGCTTACGCACCTCAACCAGTAAATCAATCCCGCTCATCCCCGGCATATTCAGATCCAGGAACATGAGATCATATTCATGTAACTGCAGGTAATCCAGCGCGTCTTTCGCGTTGGCTGCGTTATCCACGCGGTAATTCTCCTTCTGCAAAATCAGCGAGAGGCTCAACCGCAAACCATCTTCGTCGTCTACAATCAGAATGGAATTTTGCGGCGTCATGGTGCCTCCCCATCTTCCTCGCCTGGCACAAGCGGCAGCCAGACCGTAAATGTCACGCCTTTCCCTGGCGCGCTTTCCACCACGATCTCGCCCTGATGCTGCCGGATGATATCGTAACTGATGGACAACCCCAGGCCAGTGCCGTTTCTCTTCGTGGTAAAGAATGGATCGAAGATAAAGGGCAGAGCCTCCTCAGTGATAAGCGGGCCTGTATTATGGAAATCCACACCCACGCGTTGGCCATCCTGGCTGGCGCGCAAGCTGACGGTGATCCTGCCCCCTTGATCTGCTTCCATCGCTTCCATGGCGTTCAGACAGAGGTTAATGAAAACCTGCTTTAGATTATTGCGAATGGCAAGAACCCTATATGGCGGAGGTCCATCCACCTGGCACCATTCGACCTGGTTTTTTTTCAATTGGGGAGCCAGCAGGTCACGCACTTCTACCAGCAATGTGAACACATTCACACGCACAATCGCTTTTGATCCGGAGGCGTAAGTCCCACGCAATTGTGCTACCAGGTCAGAAATGCGATTGGCTTCGGTCGAGGCCATCTTCAGGTACTCTACGGCCGGACTGCCCGGTATGATTTGATCCTCCAAAAGGTAAAAGGTGTTCTTGACGGTCTGGATGGGATTATTGATCTCATGCGCGATAACCGTCACCATTTTCCCCAGAGCGGCCAGTTTATCCGCGTGAACCAATTGATCTCGCATTCCTTGTTCCTTTTCCAGGGCCCTTTTCAGTTCGTCAAGCAGGCGGGCATTCTGGATGGCGATGGCAGCGTGATGTGCCAGAGACTCCAGCATGAGAAGGTGCTTTTGGTCAAAGAAATTTGGTTCACTGTGGCTGGCGTCCAGAAAGCCAATGGTCTCATCGCTTATCACCAAAGGAACCGCGACATAGGAACGCGCCCATTCCGAACCCTGAATATTTTGCCATCCGGGCTCCGTCGCTGTATCGGAAATGTGGATGCTTTGGCCGGTGGCGCGCATTCGCTGGAACGTATTCCCAGAGAGTGGGAAGCGGAAACTCAACAAATTTTGCTCGATCTTCTCAAGTCCCTTGGTACCGAAGCGTCGGACGATCCAGGCGTGCTCTCCCTCCACGAACATAACGTTTAGCGCCCGGGCAGGAACCAATTTATGGGCCTGAACAAGGATGCGATCGAGAATTTCATTCAGGTCCAGGCTTTCATTAAGGGCGATGGCGGTCTCTATCAGAGAGGAGAGATAAGTGTTACTTTCCTGAAGTTGGCTCGTGCGTTCGCTGACGCGGCGCTCCAGTTCGGCATTCATCTGCCGGATGCGCTCTTCCACCTGTTTTCGTTCGGTGATATCGCGCAACACACCTTCCGTTGCCACTGCTTGTCCGTTTGCATCAAAGAGTATGTGCGCCGTAATGGAAACGAATAAAGTGTTTCCATCTTTCTGCCGTAGGAGCGCTTCAAAGTCGTTGACCGAGCCATTTTCGATCATCAGTGCATCCAGGGCGGCATACTGCTCCGGAAAGACAAAAAATTCCGTCACGCTGCGTCCAATCAGTTCCTCTGGCCGATAGCCTCCTTGCTTTTCGATGGAGGGGCTGATCGATGTGAGATGGCCTTGATTGTCCGTCTCGTAAATCACGTCTGCCACGTTTTCGTAGATGTTGCGGTACTTTTCCTCGTTGAGGCGCAGCGCCTCCTCCATGCGCTTGCGCTCGGTGATATTACGCACTGTCACTACCCTTCCAAGCAAGCGGTCGCGGCTGTCGACCAAAGGCGACATGCGCAGTTCATACCATCTCTGAGATTCCCCCTCTCCAAAAACGATTTCATCTTGCGCCTCCAGGGTATTTTCATATCGCTCAACCAAAGAAGGCCAGGCATTAAACAAGTCTTTCGATCTTTGCCCAATCGCCTGCGAAGCCGATACACCCAGCGCCTTTTGCAAGGCAGGGTTGATATCCACAATGTTTCCCTGCGCGTCCAGTACGATCATTCCATCCGGCATTTTCTCAACCACAAGGTCACGCGCCACAGGCGCAAGGTTAACCAATTTGAAGCTAAAGATACCCCAGGCGAACACAAGGACACTAATCGTAAAAACAAACGGCGTGATATCCAGATTGGGTATGGGAGATAAGCCTGATACATAAAGCACATTTCCAAACCAGGGCGTTAGAACAGCAACAAGCAGGATGATGTTCTGTCTGCGAAACAGGCCTTTCGTTCGATTGAATGATTGAAGAATAAATATTGCCCCTAATAGAAGGAGAGTGTTGGAGTACATCCAGTAGATCCAAAACCAGAAACCGTGGGTTACTTCGAGCGCCGAAAATGTGCCAACTGTATGAATTCGGATGTCTTTCCAGATCAGACCGTGGTATTCGGTTGTAAAGGCAAGGATAAGAGTTATAGCCGGCACAATGGATAACAAGCTCACATTGCGGCGCGTCATCCGGGTGCCTTTGGTTGAATAAGAATAGGCGAAAATCACCCATAAAAGCGGCACTGTAACGATGCCAATATATTGACTTTTGCCCCAGAATATCTTGGTCGGCAGGTCGGCGCCTGCAATCTCCAGCGCATATCCCAACGACCATTCCGCGCAGGCAAGGGCTAACAGGGCAAGCGCTATCGCTCCGCTTACAGTCGCGCGCCGCTGCCAGACGTATACTGCCTCGAGGCCAGCAATAATGGATGAGACGACGAGAGGAAGAATATAGGGCGAGTATTGATAATGCACTGGACGATCTCCTGTGCAGACTTTATTGTAAAGTCCCGAGAATGATACCAAGCCCTTTTTGACAAAGGGTATCTCCCCAAACGGGCGCGGTATTCTTTTGATCACAGGCAACGAAGATTTTGGCAATGTGCGCTGATTGCGCGCGATCAAGTGTCAAGGAAGCGTTTTGGGCCAGAGCCTCTTTACTCATATGACCTCTCCTATATATCCGTATTATACAAATTTACTCCTAAAAACAAAAGAGGATACGGGTTCGGTAACCCATTTTTGATTCGGACGATTGGCGGAAAAATTTCGCTGAGCAGGTTAGGATAGTGATGATAATGAGCAATCTCCTCTAAGCGCTTGTAGACTTTGCGTTTACGAGCCACAGATCGCAAACCCATCTTCTGCATGAGCCGCAAAACAGTCTTATGATTGATTTTCACCCCAACGCTACGTCGGAGAGCCTGGGTTACACGACAACACCCATAGATTCGTCGGTTCTCTTGATAGACTAGCCTGATCCAGTCCATTTTTTTTGTCTGTCGCGATCTGCTTGATCCATACACTTGATCCAAGCGTAATACCTAGAACGGGAAACTCCAAAAAATGTGCTCATTTCCTGCACCGCATATTTCTCTCGATGATAATATAATGCCCCCGGTCACAAATTGCGCCTTTTTACTCCGTGGGAAGCGCAATTTGTGACCGTGAAGGGTATAGATCACTGGGTAGCGGGCTTCTGTTTTGAGAGTTTGCGTAACTCCCCGTGGAATTTTCTTAGCAGTGCACGCTTCGCGTCCATCTCCAGCCGGGCAATATAGGCAGCCTGATCCTGTTTCTTGCGCGGTCGGCCTTTAGATTTATGTAATCCCAACTCACCCTCCCGTCTATAAGCTCGTACCCAGGCTTCAATGCGTTCTGCCTTGCGGATTCCCAATCGCTTCGCAATGGCATGATAGGTCATCCGTTCTTCCAAAAACAGTCGCACTGTTTCCTATTTTGTCGCCGCACTATAGTGCCCCATTCCTTTTCTTCCTGACATAAAAGCACCTCCTGTGCTATTTTCTCACAGCAGGTGCTTTCTTTTCTTTTCCGTTTTTATGGGTTCAGTTCACGCGGGAGCCTGTATTTAAAAAAACAAGCGGTCTATCTTCCGAGGAAAGTAAAGATCGCTACGCCCAGAGCTAAGAGCCCGCCTATATAGATTATGGGAGGGGCCATCAAGGCTCCCACAAATACGCCCAGGCCGTACCATAAGAAGAAAAGGGCGGTACACCAAGCAGCAAGTGATTTCGGCATCATCATTTCACACTCTCCTTTGGAAACTAGTTTTGCGGCTCCGCGAGCCTGCTATCTAAATAAACACAAGCATAATGAGTACGTTACGCGCTTAATAACCCTGTTGCAAAACTGGCCCGCATGGAATGGTAGAATCACCATCTATGGCTACGACTGCTCCTGCTGAATTCTCCATGCAACGGTCACATACTTATGACTGAACTGGCCCAGTGAGATGGGTCTGGTCACACGCCCGGCGCTACTGGTGGATCATCATTATGATGATTGTTGGATCTGTAGGAAACGCAGGTCTGGCGGCGGTGGTGCCGGTGTTGACCGGGGATGCGTTCAACGCGATGCTCAAGCCTACGCCTGACACGAGCGTGTTGATTCCACTCGCATTAATCATCGGTATTACCCAAGTCATACGCGGCGCGCTGCAATTGGGACGCAACTTCGGTGCAGAATTGCTGGCGCAAAAAATAGAACGCTCTATCCGCGATGAACGGTATCTCTCCTTGCTTGGGAAGAGCATGACTTTCCATAACCTTCAACCTATCGGTGATACGATGGCACGCGCGACGAACGACGTGCGTGAGGTCAACTATGTGTTCAGTCCCGGCATCAATCTCGTGGTGAGATCAGGCTCAAACCACAATCGAATATCTTCTTCGATTTGAGGCTGGTTTCCTTTTGCCAACCAGATATAATCTCCACCTGCTTCCACAATTTGGATCGAAACCTCCCGTTGAGTATGCAAAGCGTGTCCCATCACCACTTTTTCTCGTAAATCAAGGCACTTTAGTAACTTTGGAGCTATTGGAATCTCACTTCCCTTGCCTGCCACTTCAACTTCCATTCAGCAGGCAAGTAAGCTGCTAACAAACATACTCCATTTTGTTCTTCATCCAATGTGCCTCATAATACTTTTCCGTCAATTGCTAACAGTACCTGCTTTCCAAAATATCGTTTGCCACTCCACACCTCGCTCACCAGTGCTTCCAGTTCCTCCACACAGATCACTTCTTCCAAAATACGCCGATACGTGCTGTGATGCGGCATGGTTCTACGTTCTACTTTCAACACCTCGCACAACAAAGCCGTTCGATGCTTTGCCCATTCTGCCATCCCACGCGGATTGTCTTCTCCACAAATCTTTGCCATTGTCATGACTGCCAAAATGGTTTTCAGTCGATACCGCAGTCCTTTGGGCTTGTGCTTGTCACTTAACCCACAAAACTTCGCATATAGGCTCCCGACATCGAAAACTTGTTCCTCTCTTGTGTTACACTTCATTTCGACCTCCTTCGGTTTCTTTTCGTTTTCAGCTACTAAAAGAATACCCGAAGAAGGTTTTTTTTTCTCCTACCTTAAGAAAGCCCTGCGGGTATAAGTTCCCTATATTAGATTATGTAGCCCGCTTTACATTTCTCAAAATAAGCCAATCCAGCGATTCGGCTATAATTAAAGCATGAACACAAAATCCCGTTATGAAGAACTCAAACAGCAAATCCACTTCCATAATTATCGGTATCATGTTTTGGATGCACCGGTCATCAGCGATCTGGAGTTTGACAAATTGCTGAATGAACTCAAGCGGATCGAGGCCGAGCATCCAGATTGGGTGACCTCTGACTCACCAACGCTCCGCGCGGGAGCCAAGCCGGCTGAGCGTTTCAACAAGGTCGTTCACCCCGCGCCGATTCTCTCGCTTGCAAATGCTTTCGGAGCAGAGGATGCGCGCGGCTGGTTCGAGCGTGTCAAGAGAGTCGATGACCGTGTTGAAAAAGCAAAGTTCGTCGTTGAGCCGAAGATCGATGGTTTGTCGGTGGTGTTGCATTACCATGATGGTGTCTTTGTGCTGGGCGCCACGCGCGGGAACGGAGAAATCGGCGAGGACATTACCGCAAATTTGCGAACAGTGAAAACGATTCCATTACGGATCCCTGTCGATGAAAAGGGACCCAAGCCGCCCAAGGTTCTGGTGGTTCGCGGGGAAGCGTTCATGCCCATCAAGGAATTTGAAAAGCTGAATCGCAAACTTGAGGAAGAAGGGAAGAGAACCTATCTCAACCCGCGCAATACCGCCGCAGGCTCACTGCGCCAGCTCGATCCGGCGTTGACTGCTTCACGCCCACTCACGTTGCTTGTTTATCAGATCGTTCACTCCGAAGGTGGAAAGGTTCCAACTTCACAATGGGAATTGCTGGAATATCTCAAAGCCCAGGGCTTTCCGGTTACGGATATTGCCAAACGCTTCGATGATTTCGAAGATGCTATTGCCTATACCGAATCCTGGGACAAGAAACGCGATGAATTGGAATATGAAGCCGATGGCATGGTCATCAAAATCGATAATTTGAATCTTGCAAAGGATTTGGGTTTTGTAGGCAAGGATCCGCGCGGCGCGATCGCGTTCAAATTCCCTGCGCGCGAAGTGACAACGAAATTGCTGGATGTTCGTGTGACCGTTGGACGGACAGGTGTCTTGATTCCCAACGCGGTTTTGGAACCCGTTGAGATTGGCGGCGTGGTCGTCGAACGCGCTACATTACATAACTTTGACTTCATCGCTGAAAAAGATATTCGCATCGGTGACCGCGTGCTTGTGAAACGCGCCGGGGAAGTAATTCCCTATATCATCGGTCCGGTCCTTGATGCCCGCACGGGTAAAGAGAAAAAATATAAAACGCCCAAGACCTGCCCTGCATGCGGACAACCCATTGAACGCTCCGAGGGCGAAGTTGCGTGGTATTGCGTCAATGCCGCCTGCCCCGCGCAGCTCGTGCGTAACGTGGAGCACTTTGCCTCGCGCGGCGCAATGGATATTGTTGGACTCGGCACTCGCATCGTTGAAAAATTGATCGAGACCGGTAAAGTCAAAGATGTTGCTGATATTTATTCGTTGAAACGCGCGGATATTCTTGAAGCTGTCACAAAGAAGGATCGCAAAACAGAAAAAGAACCACCCGGAAAAATTGCGGACAACTTGCTCACTTCCATTGAAACATCGAAGTCTCGTTCGTTGGGACGCTTGATTACTGCACTTGGGATTCGCGGCGTGGGTGACGTCAGCGCGAATGATCTTGCCCGGCACTTCACCGATTTAGATGCCCTTGCCAAAGCCAGCGCAGATAAGATAGAACAGATCGATCGCATTGGTCCCAGCGTGGCGGAGTCGGTTGCAGATTGGTTCTCACTTCCTTATAACAAGCAGGTCGTGAAGAAATTAAAGGCTGTGGATGTTTGGCCTCAGGGTGGCGAAGGGGCAACTGCGAAAAGTCGAGCATCCGCTACGTTCGCAGGCTTAACGTTTGTGATCACAGGTACACTTCCCACGCTTTCACGCGACGACGCGAAGGAATTCATCGAATCCCATGGCGGCAAGGTGACAGATAGTATTAGCAAGAAGACAAGTTATCTGGTCCTTGGCGAAGCCCCCGGCTCCAAATATGAGAAGGCCAAGGAATTGGGCGTGAAGATCATTGGAGAGGATGAATTAAAGAAGCTGGTCAGATAAAAAAGAACTCAGAGTGTCAAATCTCCGAGTTCTTTTTTTCAGGCCTTGGCCCTACAATTTCAATAAATCGTGGATCATTACGTATCCATTGAAGGTCAGGGTCTTCCCACGCCCATGTAGGATTGAATTTTTCATTTTGTTTTGCATGCTGAAGACAAATAAAGGCAAAATTAGGATTATCACAGATGCTTTCTAGACATGCTCGGTTGTACCAATCATCCTCAGATATTAATTGACGAACTTTCTCTATGTAGGTAATTGAGACAGTTTTTCCTAACTGTTTATTTATGGAACATACCGCAAGGTAGGAAAGGAAATCTTCCGGATCAATTTCGATCAACTTTCCAAGAATGGCAACGCCTCTTCTGCTTTGTCACTTTCTTCAAACCTTAGAAAATGAACTAAATTTTTATAAATATTCGGATCCGATGATTCGAGTTCAATGGCTTTTTTATAAGCAACTAGTGCTTCAGTATAGCGTCCTTGCTTTCTCAGAATGCTACCAAGGCTGAGGTAAATGTCTGGTAAATAGACTCTGTTTATATCCTTATCAATTGCTTGATGATAAGTTTTTTCGGCCTCTGTGTAGCGTTCTAATATCCTAAGTAAAGTACCGAACCTGAAGTAAGCAAATGCATCATTAGGGTCTTTGTCAATAGATTCACGATAGGCATCTTCAGCCTCAGTGTAACGTTCTAATTTCCTTAGAAGACTACCAAGTCTGGAGTAAGCATTGGCATAGTTGGAATCACTCGCTATGGCCTGACGATAGGCGTCTTCGGCCTCTGAATAGCGCTTTAATTCTCTTAATACGTCGCCAAGTTGGGTTTGAGCATAAGCATCATTGGGATTTTTAGCAATAATTTGACGATATACAACCTCAGCTTTTTCAACATGGTCAAATATCACTAACACTAGTCCAACGACAAGATAAAGAGAAGATGATTGTTGTTTTTGTTCAATCGCATGATGTATAAGGCTTCCACCTCCAGGATAAACTTTTATTGCTGCGTACACAAACGTTTCTCCAAACCAATTGTACAAATTTTCAGCAGGTATTTTTTGCCAGATTCGGATTGTATTTTCGCCCTTTCCATTTATTACACAATTAAGACCCAGCCGGAATAATAAATAAGCTACTAATAGATTTGGATAATGAATAGGTCGTTTCTCTAAATCAAGTATCAATCTTTCAAGATCAAAAATATACTTGCTCCAATCAATCTTATTGCCTTTGGCTTCAATTTGCCCATCGCTTGGACTAAATTCACCAGAATCCCCTTTGGTCTTACGCAAAATTTTTATTTCTTGTGTCAGGTAGTCAAGGGCAAGCTGAATTTGTGCTCTGCGCACAAATTTTTGGAGACTATTCCCACCCCAAATCATAAGGGCAGCTGGCTCAACAATGAAACTTTCCAACCATATACCCGCCTGTTGCAAAAGATCAATCGCATCATAAATATACTTTACGGCAAGATGCTCTGTGATCGCATTTTCGTAAATATCACGCCACGAGCCACCGAGGGTCTCGGTAAAGTCATCCTTATTAACTTCCTTGTTTTCTGCACGCCAGCGTCGTAGATTTAATAGAATATTTCGATATGTTCCATCACTTTTATGAGCAATAAATGCAAAATCCTCAGGATTCGCTTTTAAATCAACTTGCTTCGTAGAATCGTCCAATAAATTGACAATCGCGGTATCGGTTGGTCCAGGCAATTCGATTCGTTGAAACCGTTTCCACAGAGTGTCTCGAGAATTAAAATTTAATAGATTCCATTGATCTGCTTCACTTCGAGCAGTTGCAATCACACGAATTTCTTTCTTAGTGCACATGCCTTCAAGCATGTCTAATACTTGTAAAAGGCGGTCATGATAGGATGGCTCACTCAACATCGGAATCTTCTCAGCGCGTGGTGATTGCGTTCTTTCGCCAGTGCTGAACAACCCATTCAAGTCATCTAGAAAAATCAAAATCCGCGAGCGATTGTTATTCAGTTCTTCTGGAAGGGTCTTGGGAATGTCCAGCCAACCGGTGTTCTTAATACGTAACACGCGCCAGCCTTCAAGGATCATCGTTTGCGCAAGTACGCCAGCCTCACGTGTTTTTCCGTAACCTGTTGGTGCAGTTATCAGCAAATAGCGCGAACGATTAAGTGTAGCTTTCAATTCTGCTTGCAGATCGCGGTTTGGATCACGTGGCTGATATTTAATATTATGGTCTGCAAGCGGACTATTGTCATTTTCAGTTGCATAGAGTTTGGGGAGTAAAACATAAGGAGCAGTGATGACTTCGAAAACATTTACGTCAACACGTAGCCTCCTTTGCCACCGGCGCAAGAATCCCCACTTAATTGCTGCCCAAATTACACCTGCGATTGCTCCAAGCGCACCGAGAACGGCGACGATAGCTGTTATTGCATCTTTGTTTTGAGTCCACAAATCCATGCTAATATTCTAGACGTAAATTAGTTTGATGACAATGACAACTGTTTCGCAAATTTTCTTATGATAAAATACCGCTCGACTTAAACCAAAGGACGCCTTGGGGGAGCACGTGTGCCGAGCGATCGACTCGGCGAGAGCCTTTGTAAATCTATACTTATTTCGGAGAACAACTTATGCCACGTCGAAGCCTCACTCGCCTGTACAAGGACGAGTTCACCGGGTATTCACTTGCCAAATTTCAACAGGATCTCCTTGC
>WNFU01007028.1_pt1 | contig 13447 bp, 16 predicted proteins | sample 5400121 | NCBI WGS metagenome assembly WNFU01 (sample SAMN13153360, study PRJNA577476) | soil metagenome | isolation source: 100 cm soil or saprolite under grassland replicate 1 | place: USA:California | collected 2016-06-15
GGCGCGATGCTGTGCAGCAACTCGTACAGTATGAGGATCTGCCGCCAGTCGGTGTCCTCGGCGCGGGCCGCCTCGTCGTGCACGGCGGCGATCGCGGCCTGCACCTGGTAGGGGCCGATCTGCGCGCTGGCCAGCGTCCGGGTGATCAGGGCGACCCCCTCGGCGATGGCGTTGGCGTCCCACCGGCTGCGATCCTGCTCGGCGAGCGGGACGAGGCCTCCGTCCGGGCGGGTCCGTGCCGGGCGGCGGGCGTCGGTCAGCAGCATGAGTGCGAGGAGCCCGGCCACCTCGCCGTCCTCGGGTAGGCGATCGCGAACCTGCCGGGTCAGGCGGATCGCCTCGGTGATGAGCTCGACGCGATGCAGCGCTGACCCGGAGCTGGCGGTGTATCCCTCGTTGAAGATCAGGTACAGCACGTGCAGCACCGCAACCATCCGCTCCGAACGTTCTGTGTGCGGGGGCATCCGGAACTCGGCGCCGCTGGCCTTGATGCGCTGTTTCGCCCGGCTGATGCGCTGGGCCACGGTCGCCTCCGGGACCAGGAACGCGCGGGCGATCTCCGCGGTGCTCAGTCCGCCGACGGCGCGCAACGTCAGCGCGACCTGTGAGACCGGAGTCAGCGACGGGTGACAGCACAGCAGCAGCAGGGTGAGCGTGTCGTCGACGGCCGGGATGGGCTCGGGGTCCGGCGGTGCCAGCCAGGCGGCGGTCTCCTCCCGGCGTCGGCGGGCCTTTTCGTTGCGCCACAGCTCGGTCCACCGACGCGACGCGACCGTGATCAACCAACCCTTCGGGTTGCCCGGCACGCCTTCGGACGGCCACTGGACCGCGGCCGCCAGCAGGGCCTCCTGTACCGCGTCCTCGCAGGTGTCGAAGCCGCCGTAGCGCCGGACGAGGACGCCGAGGACCTGCGGCGCCAGTTCCCGCAGGAGATCCTCGACCTCCGTCGCCGTGCTCACATCTCCATCCCGCCGACCTCCAGGACCGGCCGGACCTCGACCAGGCCGTACGCGGCCTCCGGCACCCGCGCGGCATGCTCGAGCGCGCGGTCCAGGCTGTCGCACTCGATGAGGAAGAAGCCGACCAGATGCTCCTTCACCTCGGCGAACGGCCCGTCGGTGGCCATCGTCCCACCCTCGCGCACCGAGACACGCCTGGCCAGCGACGGATCGGCCAAGGCCTCCGACACGACCAGCTCCCCCGATGCGGCGAGGTCCTCCCTGAGGGCGGCATAGACACCCCAGCCCTCGGCGCGCTGGGCGTCGGAGAACCCCTCCCAGATCTTCCGGGACGTCGGGTTGCTGTAGATCAGGATCACGTACTTCACCGGTGCCTCCACAGGGCTCGAAACTTCTCTCAATCTGGATGTCGAGACCAGGTGCCCACCTTCTACATCCCCACGAAGGCGCCTGCAGGCCGCGCCACGGCGCGCGGCGCCGTCCGGATCGAGGAGGAGGTCACCGACAGCCTCGGCGCACTCGCTCCGGTTCACGGGCTGGCTGCTCGACCGAATCGATCCGGTACGCCGCTTGACCCGACGTCGTGCTGATCGCCTCGGTCGTCTGAGCCGGATACATGCCGTGGCGCACGAGGGCCGAGCACGCCGCCAGCCCCAGGGCGGGCGAGATGGGGCGCGGCGGCGACGACGCGACGGTCATGCTCACGCCGGCTCGGCGACACAGGCAGGCACTTACGCACGACGCCGACCGGATGGCCGAGGACCTCATCACCCTGCTACGTCTCGCGCCACTTCTCCAGGCCGATCGCCAAGGCGGAGGTGCCGGAGATTCCGCTACACGGGCTGCGCCACCTGGCTGCCGGCGCAGACGACTCCCGAGGCGCCGGAGGACCTCAGCATGTGGACAGTCTTGTGGACATGCCTGTGCACTGTGGACGGCATTGGGTAGACGCGGGTAGGGGGCCAGAGCCGGGGTCTGGATGCCCCAACCAACAGGCCCCCCGGGGCCCGGGGGCCCATACACGTTCGCAGGCGACCAACACCGACGAATCGAGGATGACCGGCCCGGCCGGGTCAGTCACGCCACATCCGGACGGCCTGGCCGGCCGCCCACTTCGGGTGCGCGCCCAGGTGGTCAACACACCCACCCGGCGAGCGAGCGCGGCGGCGACGTCACGAAACTCCCGGGCAAGCTACCCGCGCCGACTCGGTCTCGGCACCGCGGCCGCGGTAACCACGACCACGACCAAGTCGCCGTCGCGGACCTGGTACACAACCTGGTACCGCAGGGTGCGCTGGGTGACCGGGTCCACCCGCGACAGCGGCAGCCGGTGCAGACACTCGGCCTCGTTCAGCAGGCGTGCATGGCCAGGACGGGGGTCTGCGGCCAGTCCCTGAATCGCGCCGTGCACCAGGTAGGCGCCGACGGGGTCGATCGTCTCCAGCCGGCTCAGCGATCCGACGACCGCGGCCGTGGTGCGGACGGCGTAGCTCACGCGCCGGCCGTGCGGGCCGCGATCCCTTCCAGGAACGCCGCCGTCTGCTCGACGGACAGCAGCGAGTCCGGATTGCGCTCGGTCTCGTCCAGTACCGCCCTGGCCTCAGCCAGCGCAGCGGCGTCGTTCAGTGCTTGCTCGAAGTCGTCCGCGGTCATCACGACCAGCACCGGCGCAGCCTCGCGCACCAAGTGCACTACCTCGTGCGCGTCGGCCCGCTCCGCCAGCTCAGCCAACCCCGGGGCCTGATCGAAGGCCAGTTCCACCTCGCGCAGCACGGGAACCGGCACGAGGCTGCCGAACTGGTGGGCGGCGGCGTGGCGGCCGGCGCTAGTCATACACGGACCATACAACCCGGTACCGACCCCGGCGGGTAACCCCGACCGACACGCCCGAGCACCTACGCTGCCGCAGGTGGCCCGTTGTGACGACGCTGGTTGCCATCCTCGCGGCGGCGGGGTTGACCACAGGACCGCCGTGGCGATGGGTGGGCCACCACCTGACCACTGACCGCGCACGAGGGCGGACACGCCGTGGTCGCCGCGGTGAGCGCCATCCGACTGCACAGTCCCGCCAGCACCAATCACCCCCACACCTGGACCATCCGCAAGGCCCGCGTGCCGGTCTATGCGGCCGTGCCGCAGCCAGCTCACCCCAAGCATTGGGTGCAGAACCCCGCGACTCGTAGCGGAGTCGGGCGAGGCAAAGGGACTCACCGACCCCAGAGTTGCCGGCAGCGGTCGGCCCGCGATCCCGACCGGTCCGACCAGGCCACGTACACCCGCGGGGGAAGGATCAGTCAGTCAGGAACTCCGCGTATGGCCGGCCCCGCAATACCCCGAACTCGATCCGAGCCGGAAACATGCCAGAGGCTGCGACGCCGCCGGCGGAAAGAGTCCCGGCGAAGACGTCAATGGCCCACCCGTTCAAGGCGTCGGGAAGCCGCTGGTACGTGCCATCCGTCGTCACGATCCAGCTCAGGGGTTCCCTGGGCTGCAGAGTGACCACCTTCGCCACCTCGATCACGGCACCGGTCGCCATGGGTGAGTCGAGGTGGGGCATTTCTACCAGGGCAGCGCTGCGGGCACGCTCAGTGGTCACCTTCGCTTGTTCCTCGCTCATGTGCTTAACAGGGATCCGATAATGATCTTGAGAAGACATGGCTTCCCCGTTCGACTCAATAGGTAGGGTGCGATCCGACGCTGCTAGCAATCTCCCTCGGACAACAGCAAATGTCAAAAGATCTGGCCGCTGCAACTCCACTGCGCCTGCGGCGGCAGGGGTCTGGCGGCTTGGTGGCGGACATCGCCAACCGACACCCGCTTTCCGCGGGCCTCCCCGGCAGCGGGCAGATGCGACCTGACCTGGTTCAGTATGGAAGGAGGCGGCCGGAGGGAGTCCGTAGGTCCAGGTCGCGGGGCGCCGGCTTCCTGATGGACTTGTGGATCTGGATCTGGCGCATCTCGACCACCGATCTCCGATGTCAGGCTGCTATCAGCGGTTGGTGGTGTGCCGCGGGATGGGGAGCAACGATCCGGCCGTCGGGTAGCAGTTTGCCGGTGTCGTCGAAGAGGACCACGCCGTTGCAGAGCAGGCTCCACCCCTGCTCGGGGTGGCAGGCGATGGTGTGAGCGGCCTCGCGGTCAGGGCGGTCCGCCGGCGGGCAGGGGGGTCGGTGTGGACACATTGCGCACCTCTGGTTCTCGGGGAGTGGATCTTTGTCATGTCCCGCGGGCGACGACGCGCTCCGGCGTTGCGTTACCTGCGCGCACCAGCGATCTGGGCACCCGATGGAGCGCGACGCCGGGTCCGCCGTTCGGGCCGCGGCACCTCAGCGGAGGCGTCGAAGCGAGGCTCGGTTGTCATGCCGTCCCCTCCTCGATCAAGTGGGGCTGCTGTCCGCTGGGCGGCGCGGACGGAATCCAGCGAGGCCAGGTCGAGGTGCTGGACCATGACGTTCGTGCCGGGGGCGGTGCCGGCGATGCGGGCGGCGGCGCGCTTGCCCTTCTCGATGTCCCGCACTGCCAGCACCACCGACGCACCGCGCGCGGCGAGGACCTGGGCGGTCTCGAACCCGAGGCGGTGTTCGCGCCGGTGACCACGGCTAGCCGGCCGTGCTGGCCGGGCACGTCATCGCTCGTCCATTTCGCGGTCATGATTCCTCGAGGTCCCGTTGCTAACTATGACGTACGACCTAGCGCGATGGTAGGTTGGACGTCATACATAGTCAAGCGTAGAATCGGGTTCATGCCCCGACGCACCGATAGCCGCTCCCGGATGATCCACGCCGCCGCCGAGCTGTTCTGCCAGCGCGGCTATCACGCCACCACCTTCTCCGACGTGGTCCGGGAGAGCGGCGCGCCCCGCGGATCGACCTACTTCCACTTCCCCGGCGGCAAGGCCGAACTCGCCCGCGAAGCCATCGCCCGGGCCGGCGACGAGCTCGAGGAGATGGTCGCCCAGGCCGCCCGGCACGCCGATGACCCCGGGTCGCTCGTCCGCGCGCTGGCCCAGATCCTCGCCAGCCGCCTCGAACGCTCGGGCTACCAGAGCGGCTGCGCGATCGCCACCCTGGTCCTCGAGCTGGCCCCCCGCGACGAGCAATTCAGTGCCAAGCTCGACGGCGTGTTCGCGCGGTGGCGGGCGGCGCTGATCACCCGGTTCGGACCGCTGGGCATCGCCCCCGGCCGCGCCGCGGTCCTCGCCGACCTGACCATGTCCGCGCTGGAGGGCGCGCTGGTTCTCAGCCGCGCCGCCCGCAGCACCGAGCCGTTCAACACCACAACCTCGGCGCTCATCAGCGCCATCGACCACGACGCCGCCTCCCAGCCTGCCGCTCCCTGAAGCCGGGCCCGCCGGGCAGCTGCGGGCAGAGCCAGCCGGGCCCGAGGGTGAGGGTGCCGGTAACAACCGGGCCGTCAGCACCGCCACGGCGTCCAGTTTCCTGAACACGGCCGGCACGATGGGCGGGTGAGGTCAACGGGCGGGTCGAGGCAGGCCGGCGGGAGCGGCGGGTCCTGACACGGGTCTCGCGGCGGCCTGGCGGCTGGAGCAGGCCCGGACGGGAACGGGCACGGGCGCTGGCCCCGGCCCGCGCCGAGGGGATCTCGATCCGCGCCCTGGCCATGGCGGCCGGGGTTGTCACCCTCACGGGTGCACCAGCTCGTGGCCGGTGCCGGCCTGGATGCGCTGGACGCGGCGCCTGGTGGGCTGCGGGGCGGGCTGGCCCGCCCCGGGAACATTCGGACTGCGGGGACGACGACGCCGAACTGGACGGGCGGGACCTGATCGCGGACCGTCTCGGTGACGAGGTGAGCTGACTGCGGCCGGCCGCGGGCTGGCTCACCCGGCTCCACGCCGGCGGGTATCCGCCGGCGGTGAACCGACGCCCCGGCGATGGCTGGCCAGGCACCGCTGACGTCGCCGCCGGCCTGGCCCGGGTCGCCGCCGTGCCGGGCCGCATCGCCGGCGACGCCGGAGAACTGGCCCGGGCCCGCCGGGCAGGGGAACTCGCCATCGCGGCCGTCTGCCCGGCCGTCGTGCTGAGCGCCGGCGGCGGCTGGCCGGGCCGGACCTGGACTTTCGCATGTCCTGCCGCACCAGGCGGATGCCCGGCTCCACGCCGGCGCAGAGGGGACGAGCCCGGGATGGGTGGCAGGCCCGGTGGTACCGCCGCGGGGTGGCCGGGCAGCAGCCCGCCTGCACCGGCAACCCGTGCCGCGGGCGCTGACCACCCCCCTGCCGGAACCCTCAAGCGGAGCATCGCTGTCCGGGAAACCGGACGCCGTAGTGGTGCCGGCGGCTCGGTTGTTACCGGCGCCCCAGGATTCGACGTCCGCGATCTCGCGCGGATGCCACCTCGGCGCCGGGCTGCCGAGGCTGCTCCGCGTAGTGGTCTTGCGTCGGTGCGAGGGCACGCACCGGGACGCCCCGGTCAAGCAGCAGCCCGGCCATCCGGCGGCCCGCCGGACCCGGCCCGCCGCCCGCGGCGCCGGTCACCAGCACAAGCCCGCTGGCAAGGGCACTCCTCGACGTCCGCGGCGCCTGGCCCAACGGCACTACAATCAGTGAAGTTAACACTTGTAAAAATAAAGCTTACCGTGGCTCTCATGAAGCACTACGGGCAGGCATGCGCTATCGCCAGAGCCCTGGACGTCGTCGGCGAACGGTGGAACCTCCTCCTCGTCCGGGAGCTGACCCTGGGCCCGCGCCGCTACCGCGACCTCGCCACCGGCCTGCCGGGCATCCCCAGCAACGTCCTGGCCGCACGCCTGAAGGACCTGCAGGCCGCCGGCGTCATCACCCGGCACACCCTCCCGGCACCCACCGACGTGACCGTGTACGAGCTGACCGACGCCGGCCGGGCGCTGCAGCCCGCACTCAAGGAGCTGCTGGACTGGGGCCTGCGCTACGGACCCGAACCGTCCCAGGACGCCGCGGCCCAGCCCGGCTGGGGACTGCTTGGCGCCGCGGGCCGGCCGGCCGCACTTCCCGCCGGGCAGGCATGCGAGCTCCGGGTAGGGCCGGAGTTCTTCTACCTCGGCTCCGACGCCGGCAAGCTCACCGTCCGCCGCGGGCCGGCACCGGATGGCGACGCAGTGGTCACCATGCCCGCCGACACCCTCTACAGCCTCCTGACCGGCCAGACGACCGTGACCGACGCCGTCCGGCACAGCACTGTCGACGGCGACACCGGGATCGCCTACCGCGCCCTGGAGCCGCTCGCCGCAGCACTCACCAAGCCAGCCGCCATGTGAGGCGCCAGGCGGAAATCAGCCCGCGCCCCCAGCAACAAATCAACGTGCCACCCCGAAACAAACACGCATCCGGGAGAACCCGTCATGTCCGAAATACGATCCAAGACCGCCCGGGCGGCCGCGCCGGGCGGTGTGGCCGCCGACGGCCCGCGCCCGGGCCTGGCGCTGCTGGTCCTGGCCGCCGCGCAGCTGATGGTGGTGCTGGACGCGACCATCGTCAACGTCGCGCTGCCGGACATCCAGCGGGCGCTCGGCTTTTCCGGGTCCGGCCTGGAGTGGGTGGTCAACGCCTACGCGCTGACCTTCGGCGGCCTGCTGCTGCTCGGCGGCCGGGCCGGGGACCTGCTCGGCCGCCGCGAGATGTTCATCGCCGGGCTGCTGCTGTTCTCCGCCGCCTCCCTGGCCGGCGGGTTCGCCAACAGCGAGGCCTTCTTGCTCACGGCCCGCGCGGTGCAGGGCGTCGGCGGCGCGCTCGTCGCCCCGGCCGCGCTATCGCTGATCACCACCACCTTCCCCGAGGGCCCGCCGCGCACCCGGGCGCTGAGCGTCTACGCCGCGATGAGCATCGCCGGCGGCGCGATCGGCCTGCTCGGCGGCGGCCTGCTCACCACCTACGCCTCGTGGCGGTGGGTGCTGTTCGTCAACGTACCGATCGGCGCCGCGGTCGCGCTGGCCGCAGCGCGGGTACTGGCCGACACCCCGCGCCGCCGCGGCCGGTTCGACCTACCCGGCGCGATCACCGGCACCGCCGGGATCGGCGCCCTGGTCTACGGCCTGGTCAGCGCCGCCACCAGCCCGGACGGCGTCTCCCACTGGGGTGATGCCAAGGTCGTCGCCTCGCTGGCCGCCGCCGCGGTGCTGCTCGCCGCGTTCGCGGTGATCGAGACCCGCAGCCGCTACGCCCTGCTGCCGGTGCGGCTGCTGCGCGACCGCAACCGCACCGGCGCCTACCTGTCGTTTGCCGGGGTGGGCATCTTCGTCTTCGGCATGTTCTTCTTCCTCACCGTATTCATGCAGGCCGTCTGGGGATACTCCGCCCTGAAGACCGGCGTCGCCTACCTCCCGTTCACCGCAGCCCTCCTGGTCGCATCGGGGACCGCCGCCCAGCTCGTGCCCAAGATCGGCGCCCGCCCGATTCTGCTCGCCGGCTCTGCGGCCAGCACCGGCGGCCTGTACTGGCTATCCCGGATCAGCGAGCACGCCACCTACACCAGCGCGGTGCTCGGCCCGACCATGGTCATCGGAGCCGGGACCGCCCTGCTCTTCGTCACGCTGTCCCTGATCGCGCTGAACCGCGTCCCCGAAGCCGACTCCGGGGTGGCCTCCAGCCTGCTCAACACCGGCCAGCAACTCGGCGGCTCCATCGGCCTGGCGCTGCTCGGCACCGTCGCCTGGACCGTCGTTGCCCACAGCATCCACGCCCAGGCCGCCTACGCCGCCGCCGCTGCCGCGCGGGCCGGGCACCCGGTGCACCCGGGCGGCCCGCTGGCCGCAGCGATCTACAACCATGCCCTCGCCACCGGGTTCGGCCGCGGGTTCCTGGTCGCCGCCGGGATCGCGCTGCTCACCCTGATCATCAACTTCGCCGTGATCCGGGTCCGCCGCGCCGACCTCGCCGGCGCCCAGCAACCAGTACCCGCCCCGCTCGCCCAGCCGGCACAACGGCCGGTGACTGCAAAAGACACAACGATAGGAGAGACCCCGATGACAACTCCCGCATCTACGCCTGGCTGACCACGAGTGCCGCGGCGCGACGGTCATCGCCCGCTGACGAAAACAAGAAAGGAACAATGTCATGGCTACTCCACTCGCCCGCCGTCCGGAAGCCGACGGCGCATCCCCCCAGGTCGTCCCCGCGACAGGTCGGCCGCGCCTGTACCTGCTGCCGTCGCTCGCGCGCCCTCGGCGGACGCTGTCGCCCCGCGCCGGCTACGCCGTGGCGGCGCTGGTGGTCGGCCTCGGCCTCTTCGCCTCGGTGACGCCCTCGCCGCTCTATAGCACCTACAGCGTCCTCTGGCACTTCTCGCCGCTGACGTTGACGCTGATTTACGCGACCTATGCCTTCGGCGTCCTCGCGTCGTTGTCGCTCGCCGGTGGCGTCTCCGACGATGTCGGCCGCCGGCCGGTCCTGCTCGTCGCCCTCGGCGCGCTGATGGCGTCGAGCGTGCTGTTCATGGTCGCAGGCTCGGCCGCCTGGCTGTTCGTCGCCCGCGGCTTGCAGGGTCTCGCGACCGGCGCGGCCTTGAGCGCGGCCAGCGCGGCTCTGCTCGACCTGCACCCGAAGCGCGACCCCGCCGGCGTCGGACTCACGACCGCGACCGCCGCTTCGAGCGGCATCGGTCTCGGCGCGCTCGCCTCGTCATCGCTCGTCCAGCTCGGGACATTGCCACGCGTCCTGCCCTACGTCGTGCTGTTCGTCCTCTTCGCCGTCGCCTTTGCCGGCACCTACTGGATGCCGGAGCCGATCGAGAAGCGTGGCCGCTTCCGCCTCACGGCCGAGCGCCCAAGCGTCCCGGCCGTCGCACGCCGCCCGTTCTTCCTGGCCGCGCTGGCCGTGCTCTCGTCATGGTCGATCGGCGGCCTCTTCTTCTCGCTCGGCCCGCAACTCGCAGCCCATCTCTTCAACTCGAGCAACGTGATCGTCTCCGGCAGCGGCATCGTCGCGCTCGCCGGTGCGGCTGTCGTTGCCCAGCTGCTGACCGGGCGCAGCGCCCCCTGGATCGGCGCCGGCGTCGGCTCGATCGCACTCGCCGCCGGAATGGTGCTGATCGTCTTCGCAGCCGCCCGCGACTCGAGCGCCGCCTACCTGGCCGGCTCGATCCTCGGCGGCGCCGGCTTCGGCGCCGCCTTCCTCGGGGGCCTCCGTGCGCTCGCCGCAGCGATCCCGCAGCACCAGCGCGCGGCAGTGATGTCGGCCTTCTACCTCGCCGCCTACACCTCCCTCTCGCTGCCGGCCGTCCTCGCCGGCGTCGTCGTCGCACACGTCGCGCTGCCCACGACCTTCGAGATCTTCGGGAGCGTCGTCGCCGCGATCGCTCTGATCGTCGCCTTCGAAGCCTGGCGCACCCGTCCCACGTGATGAAACCGACCGGTCGCGAACGTGAGCTCGCTCGGCTCGTCGGGCAAATCCAGACGCTCACGCTCGAGATCCGAAACCTGCGCCAGCGCGGGTTGGAGACGCCGGAGGTCGACGCCAAGGAACGCACACTCGAGCGGCTCCGCCGCGAGTTGCGTCATGCAAACTCTATTTCGTGCATGCTGCTAGTTGCGTCAAACAACTCACTTTGTTCAAGGAGGCCGAGTATGTCCAAGACAATCCTGATCACCGGCACCAGCAGCGGCTTTGGGCGTGACACGGCGGAGACCCTGCGCCGCGCCGGCCACACGGTGTACGCCTCGATGCGCGCCGCGGAGGGCAAGAACCGCAAGGCCGCCGAGGCCCTGCGCAAGCTGGGCATCAAGACCGTCGAGCTGGACGTCCGCGACGATACGTCTGTCGAAGCCGGCGTCAAGACAGTGCTGACCGAGGCCGGCAAGATCGATGTGCTCGTCAACAACGCCGGTATCGCCTCGGCCGGCGTAACCGAAGCCTTCACTACGGAACAGGCGAAGGCGATCTTCGACACCAATGTCATCGGGCTGCTTCGCGTCACCCGCGCCGTGCTCCCCTCCATGCGACAGCAGCACGAAGGCCTGATCATCAACATCGGCTCGATCCTCGGCCGCGTGACGTTCCCCTTCGTAGGCATCTACGGCGCGAGCAAGTTCGCGGTCGAAGCGCTGACCGACACCCTCCGCTACGAAGTCTCCCAACTCGGCGTCGAGGTCGTGGAGGTGCAGCCGAGCGGCTACCCGACCAACTTCTTCACCAACATTCAGACGCCCGCGGGCATCGAGGTCACCGAGTCCTATGGCGAGGTCGGCCGCATCCCCGACGCGATGATCACGTCCTTGACAGCGACGTTCGAGGGCAACGACGCCCCAAATCCACACGATGTCGCGGAGGCCATCGTCAAGCTCGTCGGTCAAGCCAAGGGCAGCCGCGCTGTCCGCACCGTCGTCGGCGCGCCGTTTGGCTCCGACAAGGCCAACGAGGACGTCGCACCCGTGCAGGCCAAGGTGGTCGAGGCCCTCGGCCTCAGCCACCTCGAGAAAGTCGCCTGATGAGTCCAGCAACGGGCACCCAATCGCCCATGACACGAAAGGAAGTCACCATGCCCACTCCGACAATCGTTCTCGTTCACGGCGCGTTCGGAGACGCGTCCAGCTGGCGGCCGGTGTACGACCGGCTCGTCGGCGACGGCTACACCGTTCTCGCGCCGCCGAACCCGCTGCGCGGAATCCCCTACGACGCTTCCTTCACGGCGTCGGTCATCGACCAAATCGAGGGGCCCGTCGTCCTCGTCGGCCACTCGTATGGTGGCGCCGTCATCACGGTCGCCGGCAGCTCGGACAAAGTCGCCGGGCTCGTGTACGTCGCCGGCGTCGCGCCCGACGAGGGCGAGTCGGTCAACGACCTCCAGGGACGCTTCCCGTCGCTCGCGATGGGCCCGCTCGTGCGCCCGGCACAGTTGGCCGACGGCAGCGTAGAGGTGTCGATCGACCCCGCGCGGTTCCACGACGTCTTCTGCGCCGACGTTCCCGACGCCGACGCTGCGTTCATGGCGATCTCGCAACGCCCCGTTTCGGCCACGGCGTTCGACGATCCCGCGACCGCCGCCGCCTGGCGGACGAAGCCGTCCTGGGCGGTGTTCGGCACCGCGGATTACCCGGTCGCACCGGAGCTGCACCGCTTCTCCTACGACCGCGCCGGCTCTACGGTCACCGAGGTCGCAGGCGCCTCCCACTTCCTGATGCTGTCGCAGCCGGACATCGTCGCGGGCGTCATTCGCGAGGCCGTCATCGCGAGCGCAGTCAACGTAGCGGCGTAAGAGATCGGCGTCTCGACCCCGGTCGCCAGATGCGGGGTCGAGACGCCATCCGGCGGCGTCGCGAAGAAAGGAGGATAGCATGGAATTCCTGGTCGAGTTTGAAGTCGAGGTTCCCGCCGGCACACCTGACGCGGAGGTCGAGCAGCACCAGCGCGCCGAGTCAGCCGCCGCGGCCAAGCTCGCCGAGGACGGGCACCTCGTCCGGCTCTGGAGACGGCCGCTCGCCGGCGACGGAACGACCGCGATCGGGCTGTACCGTGCCTTCAGCCAGGCACAGCTCGAGGATCTGCTCGCCGCGCTGCCGCTCGCCGACTGGCTGCGTGTCACGGTCACGCCGCTCGAGGCGCACCCCAACGATCCCGCGACGGCCTCTCGATGAGCGCCCTGCTCCCCGCCCCTTCCCTGACCCGGGTCTACCGCCTCGAAGCAACCGTAGGGGAACCACTCGAGCTCGGCGACATCGCGCAAGGGCGCCGGCGGATCGTGCCGCTGACCGGCGGCACCTTCGCCGGGCCCGAGCTCAGCGGGACACTGCTTCCGGGCTCGAGCGCCGACTGGCAGATCGTCCTCCCCGACGGCACCGCCCTCGGCGACATCCGCTACACACTCCAAACCGACGACGGCAATCTGCTCTACGTCCAATCACGGAGCGTGCGTCACGGCAGCGCCGACGTGCTCGCCCGTCTCGCCCGCGGCGGCGACGTCGACGCGAGCGAATACACCTTCCGCACCTCAACCCAGATCGAAACCGCCGCGCCCCGGCTCGACTGGCTCAACAAAGGCGTCTTCATCAGCGTCGGCGGGCGCCGGCCCGGCGCCGTCATCTACGAGACCTACCTGATCGGATGAAGGTCGCGATCGTCACCGCCCGCCGCCCAAATCGTTCAACGACACGACCACCTGGAGGAAGCAATGCTCATTCTTCGTCAAAAGATGCGTGCCAAGCCCGACAAGAGCGACGAGCTGATGGCCGCGCTCGCCGAGATCATCACACCGGCGCGAGCCACGGAGGGCGTCATCAGCCTCGACATCGCCCGGGACCTGATCGAGCCTGATTCGTTCATCGCGACCGCGGTCTATGAGGACGGTGCAGCTCTCGAACGACAGGAGTCACGTCCGGAGGTGCACAAGGTGATGGCGATGCTGCCGAAATCGCTCGCGGCGCCGCTCGAGCGAACGATCTTCGACGCGTCGCTCGACCCGGCGCTCGTCTAATTCAACGGCCGCTGGACCTTGTCGCAACCGCACCCAGATCAGAGGAGAAGCACCATGCGCAGCAGCTTCAAATCAGCAAGGAGCCCGGAT
>WNFU01009001.1_pt1 | contig 13446 bp, 9 predicted proteins | sample 5400121 | NCBI WGS metagenome assembly WNFU01 (sample SAMN13153360, study PRJNA577476) | soil metagenome | isolation source: 100 cm soil or saprolite under grassland replicate 1 | place: USA:California | collected 2016-06-15
CCTCTCCCAGCGGACCTACTCGCCGGTTCTGCGCCAGGCCGACCTGCCCGTCGTCCGAGTTCCCTGGTGGGGTGGGCGATCGCTCCGCTTCGAGATGGCCAGGAGTAGGGTGTAATTCGCTGTTCGAGAACCCAAGCTAGGCCGTAGGCGCTCATGTGGTCGGTGGTGGGCGTGTGGGACACCTGGGCTGCACCCACGGCCCCGACGCTGCGCCGCCGCGTACGTCCTCCGAGTCCCAGCTGTCGTTCAAGGTCCCGTCCTCGACGTTCGACCCCAGCTCGGCGCAGTACACGCCGGGTCAGGTCGGACCGATCGTGATCGACAACGGGTTCGGGGTCGGCGTGAGCGACGCGAGCTTCAAGTTCACCCAGTAGGGGTCTCGCCGGTCTCGCGGGCCAGGCGCAGCAGCTCGTCGTGCACGTCGGGAGGCCCGGCCAGGATGTCGCCGGCCAGGTAGTCGGGACCGCCCGTCCAGTCCGTGACCCGGCCCCCGGCCTCCTCGATCAGCAGGCCTCCCGCCGCGACGTCCCACGGCCAGAGCCCCAGCTCGAAGAAGCCGTCGAAGACGCCGGCCGCCGTCCAGGCCAGATCGAGCGACGCCGCGCCCGGCCGCCGGAGGTCCTCGAAGCGCCCCAGGGCCGCGCCGAACATGGCCAGGTACCGTGGCAGGACGTCCTTCCGCCGAAAGGGGAACCCGGTCGCCACGACGGCCCGGTCCGGCTCGCGATCGGACACCCGCAACGGCTCGGTCCGGCCGGGGGCGCGGCGGGCCTCGGCGCCGCGCCCGCGCGCGCCGACGAAGGTGTCGCCCAAGAACGGGGCATGGACCACCCCGACCACGGGGCGCCCGTCCTCCACCAGGGCCACCGACACGCCCACGACATGGAAGCCATGGATGAAGTTCGTGGTGCCGTCCAGGGGGTCCACCACCCAGTACCGGCGGCCCGAGGTCGAGGTCCCGCCCTCCTCCTCGCCGACCACTGGGATCCCGGTGTTGCTCCACAGCGCATCAGCGGTGGCGGCTTCGCTCCGCCGGTCCACGGCCGTGACGTAGTCACCGGCCCGGCCCTTCACCCTGACGTCCGGCCCCTCGCTCCCCGCGCCCTCCGCGACCACGGCGGCACCCGCCAGGGCGGCCTCGACGGCCACCCCGACCAGCCCTTCCCCGTCGATCCCGCTCGCCACGGCCCGACCGTAACAGCCCTCCCGATGTCGCAGGCGCTCGCCCTCCTCCGGCGATCCAGGAGAAAAGGCGCAAGTCCCCACGTTCACTGTAATCTGGGGTACTAGTTGCGCCCCCCCAGCCCATTCTGTTTGGATACCCGCAACACACCAATGCGGAACGAAAGGGAAGGGGGTAGCAACGTGCGACGACGCTTGCTTCCGGCTGCCGTGATCCTGGCAGTCGTCGCGGCGCTGGGGGTCTCCGCCATCGGGGTATCCCGGGCGGCGCCGAGCACCGGCAAGTTCCAGCTGTCGAGCCTGCAACCGGAGCGGACCGGCGCGCCCATCCAGGCGCCCAAGTCGCGTTCAGGACGGGCCGCGAAGACCAACAGGTCCCTGCTCCACCTGCAGGGCTCGAAGCTCACCCCCGTGATGATCAAGCTCGACTACGACGCGGTCGCTTCCTACTCGGGAGGCGTCCGGGGCCTCCGGGCCACCAGCCCGCTCGCGACTCACCGTCCGCTCAAGGGCAACGCCGCCGCAGTGGCCGCGTACCAGCGCTACGCCTCCAGGTTCGACGCCAGGGTCAAGGCCGGCATCCGGTCGCGGATCACGGGCGTGCGCGTGCTGAACGCGTACCACCTGGCCTACGGCGGGCTGTCGGCCCTGGTGCCGGCGAACCGGATCTCCGCCTTGCTCAAGGTGCCCGGCGTGGCCGCGGTGCAGAAGGACGCCCGGGCGCACGTGCTCGACAACGGGCCGCAGCTCGACTTCCTGGGCGCGCCGCTCGTGTGGCCCGGCCTGGGCGGGCGCGACAACGCCGGCTCGAACGTCCTCGTCGCGAACATCGACACGGGCGCGTGGCCGGAGAACCCGCAGTTCGCCGACAACGGCCTGCCGGCCCCTCCGGGGTCCTACGGCTGCCAGTTCGGCGACGGCACGGACCCGGCGCTCGGCGACCCCTTCGACTGCAACAACAAGCTCGTGGGGGCCTACGCCTTCACCGACACCTACATGGCCGTGATCGGGGCGGGAGCCGAAGAGTTCTGCAACGACTCGACGGGCGAGTGCTCGGCCCGGGACTCCGAGGGTCACGGGACCCACACCCTGACCACCGCGGGGGGCGACTACGTGGACAGCGCCCCGCTCCTGGGCATCGACCGCGGGCCGGTCGGCGGCCTGGCGCCCGGGGCCCACGTGATCGCGTACCGGGTCTGCCTCGCGCTCGGCTGCTTCAACAGCGACACCGTCGACGCGGTCGACCAGGCCATCGCGGACGCGGTCAACGTCATCAACTTCTCCGTGAGCGGGGGGAACGACCCGTACAGCGACGCCGTGGAGCTCGCCTTCCTCGACGCCTACGGGGCCGGCATCCAGGTCAACGCGTCGGCCGGCAACGCCGGTCCGGGCCCGGGGACCGCGAACCACGCCGGCGGCTGGGTGAACACGATCGCGGCCTCGACGCCGCCCCAGTACTACCTGTCGACGCTCCACCTCGCGGCCGGCAACGGGGACACGCTCGACCTCACCGGGTCCGAGCTGACGCCGGGCATCGCCGAACCGACCGGGGTGGTCCTGGCCTCGGACATCCCGGGGTACGACGCGACGTGCTCGACCGCGCTTCCCACCGGGACCGTCGGCGAGGGCATGATCGTGGCCTGCCAGCGGGGCAACCCCGCGGGCCGGAACTTCAGCAGCTTCAACGTCATGCAGGGCGGGGCCGTCGGGATGATCCTGTACAACCCGACGCACCAGGACCTGTTCACGGACAACTTCTGGATCCCGACGATCATGCTCGACGGGGGTCCGTTCGGCGCCTCCCCGGCGCCGACCACCGACGACTTCCTGGACTTCATGGGGTCGCACTCCGGCGTCACCGCCTCGTGGGACGCCGGGACGCTGCAGGATGTGACGCCCGACGTGATCACGAGCTTCTCGTCCCGCGGGCCGCTCGGCTCGTGGCTGAAGCCGAACGTCACGGCACCGGGCATCGAGATCCTGGCCGGATGGACGGAGGAGCCGGACTCGCCGGTCGACGGGCCGCCCGGTGAGCTGTACGCGGCGATCGCGGGGACCTCGATGTCGGCGCCGAACGCGTCCGGCGTCGCCGCCCTGGTGAGGGCGGCGCACCCTGCATGGACGCCGGGGCAGGTCACCTCGGCCCTCATGACCTCCTCCGTGCAGGACGTGCTGGACTCCGACGGCGTCACCAAGGCCGACCCGTTCGACACCGGTGCAGGCTCCATCCGGGCCGACCGCGCCGTCCGCCCGACGCTGACGTTCGACGTCGCGCCGGACGACTTCATGGCCGCGGGGGGCGACCCCCTGCACCGGGTGGACCTGAACCTCCCGAGCATCGACGCGACGCAGATGCCGGGCCTGCTGACCACCACCCGGACGGCCATGAACGTGACGCACCGGGGGCACCGGTTCCACGCGACGACGACCTCGACCGGCGGGGAGATCACGGTCTCGCCGAAGACGTTCGGGATCGGCGAGGGCGAGACCCGCACGTTCAGCGTCACGATCGACGGCCAGGACCTGGCCGACGGCCAGTACTTCGGGCAGATCACGCTGACGCCCGGGAACGAGAGAGCGAACCCGGTGGTGCTGCCGGTGGCCTTCGTCAAGACGCAGGGGGCCGTGGCCGTTACCAACGAATGCGCGCCGACCGACATCGTCAAGGGCGAGTCGAGCCACTGCGCGTTGCAGGTGGTCAACAACAGCCCGGTGGAGTCGGACACGTCGGTCGAGGTGAGCACCTCGAACCCGGTCCGACTGCCGATCAGGAACGTCGCGGCGTCCGACACGCTCGACTCCTCGACGAAGGCCGGGTTCACGTGGACCGGGACGCTGTCTCCGGCCGTGGCCCCGACGATCGACTCGATCACGCCGGGGGGCTCGCCGGCGGGCGGGTACCTGCCGCTGTCGTCGCTCGGCGTCGACCCCGAGCCGGGCTTCGGCGACGAGACCATCGCGAACTACACGGTCGGGTCGTTCCAGTACGGGCACGAGACGTACGACACGGTCGCGGCCGACTCGAACGGCTACGTCGTCGTCGGCGGCGGGGACGCACAGGACAACAACTGCTGCGACCCGCAGACGCTGCCCGACCCGGCCCGGCCGAACAACGTGGTGGCGCCGTTCTGGACGGACCTCAACCTGGCACAGGCCGGGGGACTCTATGCGGCCATCCTGACGGACGGCACCAACGACTGGGTCGTCTTCGACTGGGAGGGCGTCCCGGTGTTCGGCACGACGCTGCTCCAGAACTTCCAGATCTGGATCCAGTTGGGGGCCGACAGCGTCACCTACGCGTACGGCGACATGGACGGACCCGACGCGTCCACGCCCATGACCGCCGGCGCGGAGAACCGGGACGGCTCGAGCGGCGTCAACCAGGCGCCGGCGGCCAACTCCGACTTCACGGTGAACGACGGGAGCCCCACCGCGGGCGGCTCGTTCGACGCGACCTACGACGCGTTCGGGCGGCGACCCGGGCACTACAGGGTGACCGCGGCCGTCGACTCGGACCAGGTCGAGGGGACGACCACGGTGGTGCAGCACATCACCGTGCACAAGCCGTAGCGGATCACGGCCGTTCACGCTGCACGAGGGGTCCGGGCGAAGAGCCCGGGCCCCCTCGCTCCCCGGTTGCGGTATGCGTCCGGCCCCCGGCGCTCCGATCGCCTCCCGCCCCGGGTCTCTGCCCTGATCCCAGGGTCGCCCGACGGGTGTCAGAACGTGTTCGGCGGCGGCGGCGTTCCCGACAACATCCGGGCCAACCAGGACTGTTCGCTCCGCCGCCAGGCCGAGGTCCAGGTGATGCAGAACCCGGCCGATCCGTCGAACCTGTACTTCGGGCAGAACGAGTCCCAGCACGGGTTCAACCAGACGGGGGCCGACTACTCGATCGACGAAGGCCAGCACTGGGGGTACACGCCGATCCCGACGCGGTTCCTGAACTGCGCCTCGGCCGCCTTCGACGCCTTCAGCGACCCGGCAGGCACGTTCGACGGTGACGGGAACCTGTACTACTCGGCCGTCGGCTTCAACGTCGCCAGCGCCACGACCGGGATGTTCGTGTGGAAGTCCGACGCCGCGCACAAGGCGTCGTTCCTGCACAATCCGAACGGCGACGAGCTGAGCTCGAACCCCGTGTCGATCCACCAGAACTCCGGCGAGGAGAACCTCTCCGACGACAAGCAGCTCATGGCGGCCGACACCCACCCGTCGAGTCCGTTCTTCAACAACGTCTACCTGACCTGGACGATCTTCGACTTCCACTGCGGGGACTCGGGGGGCGACTACTGCTCGAGCGACATCTACGAGTCGCACTCGGCGGACCAGGGCGTGACGTGGTCGGCTCCGCAGGTCATCAGCGGGCACAACGCCGACATCTGCCGGTTCGGCGACCTGTTCGACCCGGACCGGGAGGCGGGCGACTGCGACTTCGACCAGGGCTCGGCGCCGATCGTCGGGCCGGACGGTACGGTCTACGTGGCGTTCAACAGCTGGCAACCCATCGCTCAAGGGAGCCATCGGGCTGCCCGGGAAGTGCCAGCAGCTCATCGTGACCTCGGATGACGGCGGCGCCAGCTGGAGCGATCCGGTGCGGGTCGGCATCGACAGGGCCACGGAGCCGATCAACTTCCCGTCGAACCCCACCATGGACTCGGTGGGGTGCCCGCTCGGCCGGCAGTGCCTGTACCCCAACGGGTACCGGATGAACAACTTCCCGTCGATCGGCATCGACGACAACACGGGCAAGCTGGCGGTGTTCTGGTCCGACTTCCGCCACGGCGGCCCGTGCGCGCTGGCCACGCTGGGGAGCCTCTCGTACAACACGGAGCCCTGCGAGAACCACAACGAGGACGTCCTGGCGGCCCGGTCGGGCGACGGCGGCGCCACGTGGCACCGCGCGCGGACGGTGACGCGCGTAGGTGGCGGGAGCGGGACGCCGAGCGACACCGCGGCCCAGTGGCAGGCATGGGGCGACGTGGCCGAGGACGGCAAGCTTGTCGTGGCCTACTACGACCGCCGCGCGCCGTACGGCAGCTGTGAGTCCACGGGCTGCAACGACATCACGCTGGCCCGGTCCCGCAACAACGGCGCGTCGTGGTCGTACCGCCGGATCACCCGTGAGGCCCCCCTCTCGTCATGGCCGGCGTCATCAACCTGGTCCCGGGGGTTGGAGTGATTTCGCCCCGGACTTTCCCTTTGCGCTCCTTAGCTCTTGCACGGGGAAGGGACTTCCTGCGAGGATTTGCGCGGTGTTCCGCACGCACCACGAAGTTCAAGGGGAGGGAAGAATGCGACGAGTCGTATCGGCCGTGCTCGCATGCACGGTCATCGCGGGGATCGGGCTGTCCGCCATCGGTGCCCAGGCCGCGAGCTCGAAGCTCAGTGTCGCCGGCGGGGTGAGCCGCGCGGGCATGTTCCACGCCGCGAAGTCCGATTCCGGGCGGATCGCGAAGTCCGACCAGCGGCTGCTCCACCTCCGCGGCTCGAAGATCACGCCCGTCCTGGTCAAGCTCGACTATGACGCTCTGGGGTCGTACCGGGGGTACCTGCCCGGCTACCGTGCCACCAGCCCCGGTGTCACGCACCGGTCCCTGAAGGCGAACCGGGCGGCGGTGAGCTCGTACACACGCTATATCGCCCGGATTGAGGACAGGGCCCGGGCCGGGATCTCCCGGATCGCCAAGGCCAAGGTCACCCAGACCTACCGGGTGGCCTACGGAGGGCTCGCCGTGTCGCTCCCGGCGGGCCAGATCTCGAAGCTCCTGAAGGTCCCCGGCGTGGTGGCCGTCCAGCGTGACGCGCTGAACCACCCCGACGTGGTCCAGGAGCCCTACCAGTTCATCGGCGCCGAGGCCGTGTGGCCCTCGCTGGGCGGCCTTCCCACCGCGGCGTCGAGCGTGACGGTCGGGGTCATCGACACGGGCATCTGGCCGGAGAACCCCATGCTCGTGGACAACATCCCGGCCCCGGCCGGCGGGCCCTACGGCTGCGACTTCGGCGACGGCGTCGACCCGGACTTCGGTCCCGACTTCGCCTGCAACGACAAGCTGGTGGGGGCGTACGCCTTCACCGGGACCTACCTGGCCTTCATCGGGGCGGAGCCCGGCGAGTACTGCAAGGCCGACAACAGCGCGTGCTCGGTCCGCGACTCCGAGGGCCACGGCACCCACACTGCCACCACCGCGGCTGGCGACTTCGTGGACCACGCGCCGATCTTCGGCATCGACCGCGGCCCCACGTCCGGGCTGGCCCCGGGGGCCCACGTGATCGCCTACCGGGTCTGCCTGGAGCTGGGCTGCTTCAGCTCCGACAGCGTGGCGGCTGTGAACCAGGCCATCCTGGACGGCGTCGACGTCATCAACTACTCGATCTCCGGCGGGAAGAACCCCTTCACCGACTCGGTCGAGCTCGCTTTCCGCGACTTCTACGCCGCGGGCGGCCTGGCCAACGCCTCCGCCGGCAACTCCGGCCCGGGGGCCGGCACCGCGGACCACGGCGGCCCGTGGGAGAACACCGTGGGGGCTTCCTACCCGTCCCGGCTGTACCTGACCACGCTGCACCTCACGGGGGACGGCGGGGCCAGCCTGGACCTGACCGGCTCCTCCATCACGCAGGGCATCGCGAGCGCGACGGACCTCATCACGCCCGCCTCGGTGGGCGGCTACACGGGGGGCGTGACCTGCTCGGCCCCGTTCGCCGCGAGCTCGGTGGCCGGCAAGGTCGTGGTGTGTGCCCGCGGCAACCCCGCTGGGCGCGCCGCGTCCAGCTTCAACGTCCTGCAGGGAGGCGGCGCCGGGATGATCCTGTACAACCCGACCCACCAGGACCTGTTCACGGACAACTTCTGGGTGCCGACGGTCATGCTCGACGGCGGGACGACGCCGCAGATCCCGCACGACACGGACGCGTTCCTGGCCTTCCTGGGCGGGCACACCGGCGTCCAGGCCTCGTGGAGCACGGGCACGGCCACCTCCACGGCGCCGGATATCATGACCACGTTCTCCTCCCGGGGCCCGCTCGGTGACTGGATCAAGCCGGACATCACGGCTCCGGGCATCGAGATCCTGGCCGGGAACTCGGCCGCGCCCGCGCCGTCGGCGGTCGCCTCCGGCCCGCCCGGGGAGAACTTCCAGGCCATCGCCGGCACCTCGATGTCGGCCCCGCACGCCACCGGCGTGGCGGCCCTGGTGTTCGCCACCCATCCCAAATGGACGCCGGGACAGGTGAAGTCGGCCATGATGACCTCGGCCGTCCAGGACGTCCTGCAGCCGGACGGCGTTACCCCGGCCGACCCGTTCAACATGGGAGCGGGGTCCATCCGGGCCGACCGGGCCGTGCGGCCCACCCTGACGTTCAACGAGTCGGCGGCCGACTACGCCGCGCTCGCCTCGACCCCGCTGGCGCGGATCGACGCGAACCTGCCGTCCATCGACGCCCCGGTCATGCCGGGGATCGTCAAGACCACCCGGAGCGCCAGAAACGTGACCCGGGGGTTCCGGACATTCACGACGAGCACGACGGCCCCGCCAGGGGGCACCATCAAGGTGATCCCGTCGACGTTCTCCCTGGGGAAGGGCGGGACCCAGACCCTCAAGATCACCATCAACGGGGTGAACCTGGCCCCGGACACGCAGTACTTCGGGTCGATCGCGATCACGCCGGACACCGGCAACCCGGTGTACCTGCCGGTGGCGTTCGTCAAGAAGCAGGGTGCGGTGGTCCTGGACTCCTCGTGCACACCGCCGTCGATCCAGAAGGGCACCAGCTCCTCATGCAGCACCACGGCCCAGAACCTGTCGAACGTCGCCGCGAACACGGACGTCCGCGAGCACTTCGCCCACACGGGCAAGCTCGAGCACTCGAACTTCGCCGAGTCGCACAATGGCACCAGCACCGGTGGGTTCACCGACACCGGCCCCAGCGGCTACGAGTGGTCCGGCCAGCTCTCGCCGTCCATCGCGCCGACGATCGACGACTTCACGCCGGACCCGGGCCCGGGCGGCGGGTACCTACCGCTCGATCAGTTCGGCACCCCCCTCATCTCGGGAACGGACGACGACACGATGATCGACTTCAACACCGACCCGTTCCTGTGGGGTGGGGAGGAGTACACGCGGGTGGGCGTGGGCTCCAACGGATACCTCATCGTCGGTGGCAGCACGTCGGCCTCCGACGTCCAGTTCCAGCCGACGAGCTTCCCGAACCCGGCGCGTCCGAACAACGTGATCGCGCCCTACTGGACCGACCTGAATCCGGGGGTGGCCACGGGGGGAGGCGGCGAGCGGATCGAGGAGCTGACCGACGGCTCGGACACGTGGATCGTCATCGACTGGCAGAACGTCCCGGTGTTCGGCACTACCACTACGGAGTCCTTCGAGATCTGGCTCGGGGTGGACACCGACGCCAACCCTGGCGAGGACGTGAGCTACGTCTACGGGCCCACCGGCCAGCCGCCGAACGCGCCGCCCCTGAACGCCGGCGCCGAGAACCGCGACGGGACGAGCGGCATCAACGCCGTCGTCCGGGGGGTGGACGACGGGTGGCGGATCCACACGTCGCCGCCCATCCCGGGCGGGTCGGTGACCATCACGTACGACATCAAGGGCAAGAAGGTGGGCACCTACACCCTGGTCACGAAGATGACGTCGGACCAGACGCCGGGCACGACGACGGCGACGCAGTCGATCGACGTGCACACGTAGACAGGCAGCGGACCACCGCGGAGAGCCCGGGCCGACGCAGCCCGGGCTCTCCCGTTTGCCCTGGTAGATTGATGTGCGGGGCCCGACCGGCCACGGTTCGGGCGAAGCCGGCGGAATTGACGCTCGCCGTGCGTGGCTAGTATCGTTATCCCTCGCGGCTGGTGCTTGAGTTCAGCCGCTTGTCGGCACGAATCCAAGGGGGGACCCGAGAAGGGATCGCGGCATCCGGGAAGCACCCTGGGCCGGACCTTCTTGACAGGTCCGGCTTTTTGCGGCCCCCCCTCAGCGAGGCAAGAACGAGAGAGCGCGTGACGAGAGAGCCATGCCCACGATTCAGCAGCTGGTCAGGAACGGGCGCGAGCGCCCGCGGAGCAAGACGAAGAGCCCCGCTCTTCGCCGGTCTCCGCAGCGCCGCGGCGTCTGCACGCGCGTCTACACCACGACGCCGAAGAAGCCGAACTCGGCGCTTCGGAAGGTGGCCCGTGTCCGCCTGACCACGGGCATCGAGGTCACCGCCTACATCCCCGGGATCGGCCACAACCTTCAGGAACATTCCATCGTGCTCGTGCGGGGTGGCCGGGTGAAGGACCTCCCGGGGGTCCGCTACAAGATCGTTCGCGCCGCGCTCGACACCGCCGGGGTTCGGGACCGCCGCAAGGCCCGGTCCAAGTACGGCGCGAAGAAGAACTCGTAGGGGGCTGGGCCATGCCACGGAAGGGACCAGCGGTCAAGCGTGAGATCGAGCCGGATCCGGTGTACCAGAACCCCCTGGTGACCCAGCTCATCAACAAGATCCTGCTGCACGGCAAGAAGAGCACCGCCGAGCAGATCGTGTACAAGGCCCTGGAGCAGATCAGCGAGCGCACGGCGAACGACCCGGTCATCACGCTGAAAAAGGCCGTGGAGAACGCCCGTCCGCTGCTCGAGGTCCGTTCGAGGCGGGTTGGCGGCGCCACGTACCAGGTCCCGGTGGAGGTCCGGCCGGCCAGGGGGACCACGCTCGCGCTGCGGTGGCTGGTGAACTTCACCCGCCAGCGCCGCGAGCACACCATGGCCGAGCGCCTGATGGGCGAGATCATGGACGCGGCCAACGGGCAGGGATCCTCGGTGAAGCGCCGGGAGGACCTGCACAAGATGGCCGAGGCGAACAAGGCGTTCGCCCACTACCGATGGTGAGCACCGAAGGAAGCTTCGAGGCCGGGCTCCGCGGGGGCCCGGCAATCATGAGTGGCGGTATCGGAACGGGGGCCGCGTAGATGGCGGTCCCGGCGGAGAGGTTGGAAGAAGAAGTGTCAGAGGCAGCGCAGGTCACGAAGGAGCGCCAGCAGCCGTCCGGGAAGGGCGGCCTGGTCATCCGCGAGTACCCGCTGGGCCGGACCCGGAACATCGGGATCATGGCCCACATCGACGCGGGCAAGACCACCACGACCGAGCGCATCCTCTACTACACCGGCAAGGCCTACAAGATCGGCGAGGTCCACGAGGAAGGACCACTGGATCAACATCATCGACACACCCGGCCACGTGGACTTCACGGTCGAGGTCGAACGGTCCCTCCGCGTGCTGGACGGCGCCGTGGCCGTGTTCGACGCGGTGGCCGGCGTCGAGCCCCAGACCGAGACGGTGTGGCGCCAGGCCGACCGCTACCACGTCCCCCGGATCTGCTTCGTGAACAAGATGGACCGCACCGGCGCCAACTTCGAGCGCACGGTGGAGATGATGGTCGACCGCCTCCACGCCAACCCGCTGGTCCTGCAGCTCCCGTGGGGCCGGGAGTCCGACTTCATCGGCGTCATCGACGTGGTGGAGATGAAGGGGCTGCACTGGTCCGACGAGGGCGGGATGGGCGAGGAGTGGGAGACCGTCGAGATCCCGGCGGAGTGCAGCGAGCAGGCCCAGCAGGCCCACCACGACCTGTTCGAGAAGCTGGCCGAGCACGACGAGCGCCTCATGGAGAAGTACGTCCACGAGGAGGAGCCCACCCTGCAGGAGCTCCGCCAGGGCATCCGCCGGGCCACGCTGTCCGGCGAGGCCGTCCCGGTGCTGTGCGGCTCGGCGTTCAAGAACAAGGCCATCCAGCCGCTCCTCGACGCGATCGTGGCGTACCTCCCGGCGCCGACGGACGTCCCGCCGCTGGTGGGGCACGCGCCCGGCGACGAGACCGCCCTGATGACCAGGAGCCCTTCGGACGAGGAACCCTTCTCCGCGCTGGCGTTCAAGATCATGACCGACCCCTACGTGGGCCGGCTGACCTATCTCCGCGTGTACTCCGGCATCCTGCGGGTGGGCTCGCACGTGTCGAACTCCACCCGGGACCGCAAGGAGCGGGTGGGCCGCATCCTGCAGATGCATGCGAACCACCGCGAGGACATGGAAGCCGCGTTCACCGGCGACATCGTGGCCGTGGTGGGCCTCAAGCACACCACCACCGGCGACACGATCTGCGACCCCGCGAACCCGATCGTGCTCGAGTCGATCACGTTCCCCACGCCGGTCATCTCGGTGGCGGTGGAGCCCAAGACCAAGGCCGACCAGGACAAGCTGGCGAACTCGCTGGCCAAGCTGGCCGACGAGGACCCCACGTTCGTCGTGAGGTTCGACGACGAGACGGGCCAGACCATCATCTCCGGGATGGGCGAGCTCCACCTGGAGATCCTGGTGGACCGCCTGACCCGCGAGTTCAACGTCGGCGCGAACGTCGGAAAGCCCCAGGTGGCCTACCGGGAGACCGTCCGCAAGGCCGTCCACAAGGTGGAGGCCCGCTACATCAAGCAGACCGGAGGCCGGGGTCAGTACGGGCACGTCTACATCGACCTCGAGCCCCTCGGCGGGGGCGGCGGCTACGAGTTCGTCAACAAGATCGTGGGCGGGTCCATCCCCCGGGAGTACATCCCGTCGGTGGACGCCGGCATCCAGGAGGCCATGGAATCGGGCGTGCTGGCCGGGTACCCGCTGGTGGACGTGCGGGCCACGCTGGTGGACGGGTCGTACCACGAGGTGGACTCCTCCGAGATGTCCTTCAAGATCGCGGGGGGCATGGCCCTGCGGGAGGCGGCCCGGCGGGCCGATCCCGTGCTCCTCGAGCCGGTCATGGAGTTCGAGATCCTGACGCCGGAGGAGTTCATGGGCGAGGTCATGGGCGACGCCACGTCGCGCCGGGGCCGCATCGAGCGGATCGAGGAGCGCACCGGGATGCGGGCCATCCGGGTCCTGGTGCCGCTGGCCGAGCTGTTCGGCTACGCCACGGACCTGCGGTCCAAGACCCAGGGCCGGGCGTCGCACACGCCCATGCAGCTGCAGGCGTACGCGGAGGTCCCCCAGCAGCTCTCGCGCGAGATCGTGGCGCGGGTGCGCGGGGAGTAGGGGAGAGCGAGGAAGGTCATGGCGAAGAAGAAGTTCGAGCGGACCAAGCCCCATGTGAACATCGGCACGATCGGGCACATCGACCACGGCAAGACCACCCTCACCGCGGCCATCACCAAGGTCCTGGCGGAGAAGGGCCTGGCCGACTTCACCCCGTTCGACCAGATCGACAAGGCGCCGGAGGAGAAGGAGC
>WNFU01025895.1_pt1 | contig 13445 bp, 14 predicted proteins | sample 5400121 | NCBI WGS metagenome assembly WNFU01 (sample SAMN13153360, study PRJNA577476) | soil metagenome | isolation source: 100 cm soil or saprolite under grassland replicate 1 | place: USA:California | collected 2016-06-15
GGCGACTTTCTCCGGATTCTGGCTGCACCACGCGTTAGCATAACGTTGGGCAAACTCGGTTAGCTCGGCAGGATCATTCATGCGCTGTTTCTGCAAGGTTTAGCCACAGATGACACAGTCGTCTTCGTTTTACTACGGCCGGCCAAGGATTTTCACAGATTCGGATTTGAAATCTGGAATCCAAGAAACCAGGAAAGTTCTTTTTCTCTTTTCCTGGGAAGACGGGCTCCTGGCTTCCAGATTCATTTCAAAATCTGCGAGGGAATTAGGGTGCCGCAAATCTGTGGACTCAGCATTCGTGACCGTGCCTAACAATCAGCGCACGAGCAGGTCAAGTTGGCGCGCATCCAGACCAGCCTCGCGATAGTAATTCCGTGTCAGCTCGAGAAGAGTGAACCCATCCTCGTAGGCGGCAAAGCCACCGTTCTCCGCCTTGTCCAGATAGATCAGGCCGCCTCCAACCACGAACAGAGTCATCATCGGCTCTGGCGAGTCCTCGGTGATCACGAGCGTGTGGGCCTCGCCGGCCGGTTCGTAGATGTATGTTCCGGGCTTCGCAATCCAATCATGCTCCAGATATCGCCAGTGACCGCGCATTGTATAGCCATGAACGGTGCCCACGTGGTAGTGAGTTCCCACCATAGAGCCGGGGAGACCTTTCAGAACGACGCTGAATCCTCCAGATGTGACGTTGAAGCAGCAGGGCTGGAACCAGACACCATTCGCGTAAGGAACCCAGAGACGGTCATCGTCCAGGTTGGTGTTAGTAATGAAGTGTTCGCGGCTCCTTCGATTCGGATCGAGGCCGTCGGTGAAATTGCTGAAGGCAGTGATCGGCATATGTCCATCGAGCCGGGAATCGAACGTGGGGTCAATATTTTTTCAAGCAGTTCGAACTAGACCGGATTAGCAGGATTCAAAGAATTCGTTTCCAAACTCCTCAATAGGCTGACAAAAATCGGGCAAATCCTGTCCTTCTATTTTCCTCCCTTCGTTTGAATGCGCAGTTGTCGATCTTCACTATTTCCCGCGTTGCTGTGTATTAGCGCTCATTGGTCAGGGCCATTTTTTTCAGCAGCGCTTTGAAGCGCGGTTCGTCGCGAACGCTGTCGTAAAGCTGATCGGTGTTCCACCAAAAGAGAGGGTCCATGTCTTCAAATGCCTTCTCGATCCAATCCAAAGCCTTTGCCTTTTCGCCGAGCCCCAAGTAGACCGACGCTCGGGCGGCAGGTGAGACATATTGCTTTTTCGCCAACTCGTCCAAATCGCGAAGTACCTGTTCTGCTTTAGCACGATCGCCAGCGGCGGCATAGGCGTAGCCGAGAGAACCTTTATACCACGGCAGATCATCCAGGGCCGTGGCTTTTTGAAACTCGGCGAGGGCGTCAACCGTCTTGCCCTTCCAATGCAAACACCAGCCCAATGTCTGCTCGGCCAATGCGTTATTCGGATCTAATTCCAATGTCTTGCGCAGTTGCACAATCCCTTCGTCGTATCGGCGCGCCCAGTGAAGAAAAAAGCCGAGGTCGGTATTCAGCAAAGGATTCAGCGGATCCAGGTCCAACGCCTTCTTCTCATTCGCGATCGCCCCATCGAAGTCGCCTTTCGCCATGAAAGTCCACCCATATTGGTCGTAGGCGAGGGCCAGGTTGGGATTCAATTGAATGGCGCGTTTGAGTTCATTCTCAGATCCACGAAAATCAAAAGCGCTGAAGAGGGCCACGCCCAGCGAGAGATGGGCGTCGGCTAGATTCGGATCGAGCGCCAGCGCCTTAAGCGCCAGTTCCTTTTCTTTGGCCCAGGCTTCCCTGCCCGCCACAATCTGTCCTCCAGCCCAGCCGTAAGTGTCGGCCAGTCCGCAATAAGCCAGCGCATAGGCGGGATCCACTTGCAACGCCTGTTCGAAGTAGTGGATCGCGTTGGTCCAACCGGCTCGCGTAAACTTGTTAAAATGATAGCGGCCCAGCAGATAGAGTCGGTAAGCTTCGGCGTTCTCGGTCGGCTTTTTCGCCAGTGCGCGCGCTTCCTCTCCACCGAGCTGTAATTGTAGTGCTTGAACCACGCGCTGCGCCACGTCGCTTTGCACGGCAAGGATATCCTTCATGTCGCGGTCATAGGCTTCGGACCAGAGATGATAACCATCGGCCACATTCACCAGCTGGGCCGTGATCCGAAGTTTCTCGCCAGCTTTACGTACACTGCCCTCTAAAACCGCATTCACATGCAGCTGCTCTCCGACTTTGTGGAAGATGTCGTCCTCGTTCTTGCCTTTGAAAGCGAAGCACGCACTGCGTCCAGGCACACGCAGGCCTTTCACTTTCGTCAAAACGTTGATCAACTCTTCAGTCATCCCGTCGCTCAGGTATTCGTCGCTCTTGTCCGCGCTCATGTTCACGAAAGGCAGCACCGCGATTGATTTTTCCGGCACACCAGCCGGAGACGGGCTGCTCCTAGGAGCGCTAAGGCGTCCTATCAAAAACAATGTAACGGACAACGCAGCCCCAATCAGTGTGACATAAATCCAAGTGCGATTTTTCGAAATGCGCTTGTTAGAAAGATCGACATCTTCTGTATGCTTGATTCCTTCGGGCGTTAGTTCGAAGGCCCAGGCGATGACCAAGGCGATTGGAAATCCAATGATGATAGCGAGCACAATTAATCTGAGGGCCCAATTCGGAATTTCAAAGATTGGAAAAACCTGTGTCGTGACTTGGACCAGCAACCAACCCACGACCGCATACGCGACAGCGACTTTGTAAACGTTGCGCCGACCCAATTCGGAAATGAAATGGCGAGGGTTCATCGCTCAGAATGCAGCTTAATGATGCGATCGTGCACGGCACGCACCGCTGCCAGCTCCTGCTCGCGAAATGAGCGGTTCAGAGTTTGATCGCGATAAAGCTGGGCGAAGATCGAAGGGATGGCAGGGTCGGAGCGCATCCCCTTGAGGTCGAAATGGCAGCCGACCCCGAGGCGAGAATTCGAATCGATTTCCCACTGACGGTATTGATTCAATGGTTCTGCCACCCGCCGAAGAGTATCGAGAAAGCGGTCGAGCCGAAGTGATTCTTCGTGTCTGGCCTCGGCTTCCCCCAGCAGCCCGCGCAGTGGCACGTCGCGCAGCAGCGAGAGATTACCGGTACTCACCAGTTCGGCATAGGTTTCGCGACGAACGCGCAGGGCCGGCTGCATGAACCAGCGGCAGAGAACATCCGAGATTTCGTCATCCGTCGGAGGTTGGGTTTCGTTAGTTAGCCATTTGTTCAGGCGAGCGAACGTATTGGCGCGCCGGGTATGCCAATCAATCCGCTCCTGAAGCATGGTGAGGTTCTCCGAACTGTCGGCGAGGAGCCTGTCCAGATAACGAGCTTCCAGCACCGCATCGTGACGTGCCTGGGCCCAGTTGTTGATAGCCAAGGCGATTAAAATACCGACCACAACTGTCGCGAGTTCGACCAGAGCGTGAGGCCAATCGAAACCCTGTCGCCGGGATGCCGTGGTGGAGTCAGTCGATGTCAATCTATCATTCGGGCCGCCACTCATAGCTTTCCCTCGAGTTTCGCCGGCGTATTCAAACTGGCGTCATAAACATTGCGCCGCTTCAGCTCGGCGAAGAAGCTCTTCGGATTCACAGCTTTGCTTTGCCACACAGTCAATTTGTGAGCAAGGCGAGCATTACTCCAAATGCGCTTACGAGTTGGAGTTGCTCTCGGAGCCTAGAATACGCTCGAAAACTCGTGCCTGTACTTTGCCAGCCCGGAAACGCCTTCCGTTTTCGCTTCGTCCAGAACCAGCAACATAAAGACATCATCGGGAACATCCCATTCGCACTTGATTCCATGTTCGCCAGCGGGTCTAAATCCGAATCGGGGATAGTAGTCCGCGTGGCCTACGACAGTAATAAATGGGTAGCCTGCGTCCTTGAGTTTCTGGTTTCCCGTTTCGATCAGCTTACTCCCGATTCCTTGGCGTTGGTGTTCCGGAAGCAGTGCCATAGGTCCCAGTGCCGCGCCGGTAACGTTGCCTTCGATAGATACCGGACTGTACATGATGTGACCCACGACTTGGTCGTTCAATGTCGCAACTAACGAAAGCAAAGCAGCTCCGTTGGCCCTCAATGCATCGACTATGTTGCTTTCTTGATCCTGACCAAATGCACGCCTGTTCAGATCGCGAACAGCCGCGATGTCATCAGCATGTTCTTCTCGGATCTCGATCACGCCGACCTACTTCTTCGTCGTTACACGCGTAACAGTGAAGATCTCGCTCGGAAGGACCTGGCCTTCAGGCCGACCTGGTCCCTCTTGTGAAAGAATGCGGGACTTGAAGATTTTTTCAGTGAGTTCGATGATTTCATCCACAGTCGTCGAATCCGAGGACTCGTCGCTAAATCGCCATGTCTCAATCAACCGGCCGTGTTCAATCCGCCATTTTCCGCGGGAGTTATCTCCTTCGTCCGGTGGATCCATGATCCAGGTCCCGTCAGCACGATATTGAGTGTCGTGCCGATGACCGTGCCATGTTCCAACCAAAAGCCGGGATAAAGTCGCATCGTCCGGAAGCGCCAGTGCGATGGCCGGTGCAATCAAAGCGACAATAAAGAGAGCCGCGCGCATTAGAACCCCTCTCATAAATAAGGAATGAGTGCGCTAAGCTCTGGCGGGGCGGCTGGCAAGGCGCGACGAAGGAGCATAGCCGAAGCGTTCTGTGACTGAGGAGCAACGCCGCCAGCGGCCCGCCAGAGCTTAGCCCGCAGGGTTGCGGATCTTTGCCGCTGCAGCGGTGTTGCTCGTCGGTCAAAGATCCATAAAGGATATTCTCCCTCCTCGCGCCTTGCTGCAGCGCCAATTCTCCAGCAACGCACCCGTTCCCTATTTATGAGATGGGTTCTAGTGCTTCTGACTAACGTAAACAAACATCTTCTCGTTGTAGCGGCGGGCATATTCTTCCTGTCGTTTCCGAAGTGGTATGTCGTTCGTGACGCAGCCGATTCCAGCATTGGCTTGGGGATATTTCTTGGCCACCTCGAACGGGACACCAACTGGCATCGACGCGATGCTGCCCGACCAATAAAACTTGATATGTCCTGTCCGAATATCTTGCTCGGCTTCCTTCACGGCATCAGCCGGAATCCAAGACGGCTCCGCCGCAGTGCAACACCCGGCAGCCAGGGCGAATATCAGAATGCGCAAGATTTTCATTTGACCTGACAATAATCAGGTATCCTCCGCAAAAGCGAGATTTTTCAACGCGCGATCTTATTCTTTGATTTTTCCGGTCTGCATCATGTCGGCAAGGAGTGTCAGGTCCTTGCTACTCGGGTCCGCCATCATCATGCCCATCTTTTGACTCACGAACGGTGACAACACCATCGTCTTAATCACACGACCGAAAGGCCCAACCCACCGATTGTCGTTAGGCCCACCGCCACCGATCATCACGTATCTCCCGTTGGGATTTAGGATAGCTCTACATTCCGACAACGAATGGTTTGGAACGTTGTCGAGAATCACGTCGTAACGTTCCGCACGTTTCGCGAAATCCTCTTTCGTATAATCGATGACATGGTCTGCCCCGAGCGATCGGACAAGATCGACATTCCGTGTGCTGCACACGCCGGTCACATCCGCGCCGAATGATTTGGCGATTTGCACGGCGAACGTGCCCACACCTCCCGACGCGCCATTGATCAAGACCTTCTGTCCCGGCTGAACCTTTCCCTTGTCGCGAAGAGCCTGCAACGCCGTGATGCCCGCGATATTTACAGAGGCCGCTTGCTCAAACGTGAGGTTTGCCGGTTTCGGCGCAACTGCTCGGTCCGCGCGAGGACATACGTACTCAGCGAAAGCGCCACCTCGCCCGCCGAATACATCATCCCCTGGTTTGAACTGCGTTACTTTCTTGCCGACCGCTTCCACCGTCCCGGCAAAATCAACGCCCACTCGCGTGTCCTTTGGTTTGCGTAGCCCGACCCCCATCATACGCATGACCTTTGGCGTGCCTTCGACGAAGTGCCAGTCATACGGATTGACCGAAGCCGCGCGAACTTTTACCAGGAGTTGATCGTCATTCGGGGTCGGCTTTTCAATTTCCTCGAGCTTGAGGTTGGCCAAGCCATAGTCGCAGTAGGTGATTGCTTTCATTGGATTAGTCGGCGCAGCTGCATTCCTCTTGTCGCAATCGTTACTCGATCGCCAGTAAGAAACAAATCCCCACAGGAATCCGAGAATTAAGAGGACAAGAACGATGCGGAAAATCCATTTCAGTATTCGTTTCATAAGCAGGATGAATGTTCAACTAACAGCAGTCGTCGATCATGGACGAAAAGATCAAACCGCACCAGTCTGCGCTTTGTTCGGCGCGGCCGGGTTCAATCCCTTAAAGAGAAGCCAAAAGCTCAGCGCGAGTTCGAAAAGCGCCATCGGCGAATCGAAGATGTAGTCGTTCACGATCTTGTTGAAGTCGGGAAAAATTAAATAGACAACAGCGCAGAAAACGCACCAGGCCGAACCGATCACACCGAAGATCGACAATCCGCGCGGAATGTAATTGGACTTCAGCCACAACCAGGCGCAAACGGTGGCGGCGAGACCGAAAAATGGCAGGCCAACATAATAATCATCGAAACTTCCCGCGATTTGGACTCGCGCCAGCGCCTGAAGGCGTTCCGGTTCGAAAATTTTGAGGTACGGCGCGTCGCCGAGGAGCCGAAGCGCCGCCAAACTATTCAGCGGAGCAATGAGCCACAAGATCGCGAAAACGAGTCGGAACAATGCGCCGGCCAAAGCGAGGCCACGATTTACTGGCGCCAGGATGAGGTAGAGTGCCGTTAACAACACGATGACGCCGATGCCATAGGCAATGAAGCATGTAAGCGCGACGCGAAATTGCGTTTGGTGCGCGAGGATGTTGCGCGCAGTGTCGGCAGCATTCCGCGGGATGACGAGCGGCTCGAGCAAAACGTAGTTTCCAAAAACGACGAGAATGAACGCAAGTAAACCGGCTATGCCTGCGACTCTTGCGGCGGTGCGTTGTGAATTGTCGATCGTGTGCGTTATCATTTATTTCTCCAAATTGATGACGACTTTTCCGCGCGCGTGACCGGTTTCGAGGTAGCGCAGCGCGTCGGTCGTCTCGTTAAACCTGAAAGTCCGATCGATTACCGGTGTTATCTTTCCGGTCTGCATGAGGTCGGCCAGGATCGACATGTCCGCTTTGTTGAACTGTGCGATGTAAGCGATGAACTTTTGGTTAACGAGCCGTGACCGCAGATAGCCGTTGAGCTCGCCAAGCAAACGCGTCGCAAAACCTTCGTGCCATCCTGCTCCGCCGAGCCCGGCCATGACACAGATCCCATTTGGATTCAAAATGTGCCGGCGTTCCGAGAACGAATGGTTGCCAACGAGATCAAAGATCAGATCGTAGCGTTGATCGGTTCTCGTGAAATCTTCTTTCGTGTAATCGATCACGTGATCGGCGCCAATTGATCGGACAAGATCGACATTGCGCGTGCTGCACACGCCGGTCACTTCGGTCCCGAATGACTTGGCTATCTGCACCGCAAAAGTGCCTACACCTCCGGAGGCGCCGTTGATCAAGACCTTTTGCCCGGCCTGAATTTTCCCTTTGTCGCGAAGACCCTGCAATGCGGTGATTGCCGCCACTGGGACAGCAGCCGCTTGCTCAAACGTCATGTTCCCAGGTTTCGCCACGACCGCGCGATCGGCCAGAACGCAGACGTACTCCGCAATGGCGCCGTTTTTCCCGCCGAATACTTCGTCGCCAGGTTTGAAGTTGGTGACGTTTTTGCCAACTGCCTCGACGCTCCCCGCATAGTCAACACCCAGTCGCGTGTCCTTTGGTTTGCGGAGCCCGAGTAGCGGACGAATTAATAACGGGCCGCGAATGGTGAGATCGAGTGGGTTCACTGAAGCCGCGTGCACTTTGACCAGGAGTTGATTGTCATTCGGAACCGGCTTCTCAACGTCCTCTAGCTTCAGAACATCCGATGAGCCATACTCGCAATGGGTAATGGCTTTCATCGGATTACTCGGAGTAGGCCTGCGATCGCAATCGTTAGTCGACATCCAGTAGGCGATGAATCCGACCAGGAACCCCAAAACTAACGCGACCAAGATCACGCGTGTGCTCCACTTAAGGATTCTCTTTAGCTTCATGTGCCTAACGAAGGACGAGATCAGGCTGCCGCCGGCTGAAGCGCGCTTGGGGGAGTTGGCACCTTTGCCCCTTTAATCAGAAGCCAGAGCATGATCGCGAGCTCTCCAAACAAGACCGGTTGCGACCAGTTGAAAGCGGCTCCGTAGTACGCCGGAAAGAATAACGCTGTAATGCTGAGAGCGACATAGCCGAAACAGTTGATCATTAACCAGACACCGATGAAGCGCGGCAGGAAGCCGGAGCGAAAGACGAGGAGCCCAAAGGGAAAAAGCCATAGACCCCAAAACATTTCATCGATGAAGATCCCTTGAGTGTGCAAACGGTTTGTCGAAGACCGCAAGGAAATCCGCGCCCCGGAATAGAATCAGCGCGGCGATGTCATTGAGCGTGTTAACAAACCCTACCGCGGCCGAGACCAAAACGAACGCGACCATTAGGGCAGCCCAAATCTTATTTACTCCGGTGAGCAACCGATAGAGAGCGATCGCGAGGCAGATGAAGATCACCTGCCCAACGAGATCGCCGAGAATTGAAAGACGAAACATCGTCTCGTGAGCGAGGACATTTTCGGCCGTGGCAGCGGCGTTATCGCGCACGATCAGTTTGCTCGGAACATAAATGAGGCTGAAAGGACCGGTGACGACCATCGATGCATAGATGGCACCGGCAATCCGCGCGGCTTTCTTGAGTGGATGCATGGATTTTTCCTTTGTTGGTTGTTAGGCCGAGCACATGGATCAAAGCGGTCCGCGATAGCGGCGCAGCCGGACCGCGGCGGCGACAAATGCCGCGGCGAAGAGCAATCCGAACCAGAGACTTGGCGTACTGAGGTATTTTCCGGGAGTGAGTTGTGGGCAGTTGATCGAGTGCGCGTTGAAGGCAAAAGCCTCCGGCGCGAATCCCATCAAACGGTGTTTCAACATCGAGCCGAAATGCGAAGTGCCGAACGTGATCTTCTCGAAGAACCCAATCGCGAGAAACGGAACGACGGCCCAGAGAAATGTCGCGCGCCGTGCCCAGCCTGAGACCAACAGCGCCCAGCCATAGATCGGCGCATGCCAGAGCGCGATTGCAACGAGGCCGTAGAGCAGGATCAGCGACTGCTGGAATAAATTGAAATTTGTCCACGTCGTTCCCGGACTCATGCCGTGAGTTATAAGGAGTACGCTGGTCCAAAGCAGCATGATGAACTGCGTCGCGACGATGATTGCGAACGTAACCAGCGGCAGAGCTACCAATGGAATTGTCGCCTTCGAGAGGAGCGTGGTGAGATCGGATATCGGCAGCGATTTCCAGAACAGAATGCTGCGATCGCGGCGCTCGCCGTTCAGCGCGTCTAGACAATAGAACACGCCCACGATGAATGCCGTAAAGATCAACATCATCGCCGCGACGTTGTACGGCGTGTCGATCGCAGCGCGCGCCTTTGCCGGGTCAAGCAATAAGACGGCCTGGCGTCGTTCCGGGAGACCACCCGTGCTGACGAGGAAACCAAATAGCACGACGGCTGCGACGATCAGCGGCGCGATATAGATGGAATGGTTCTCCCATAGTTCTCGGCGCACTGACCAATAGAACGGACGCGGCACGGCATTGTAGCCGGGGCCGGCGACCCCAGCAGACTCGGGCAGTGGGCTTGGTGCAGTATTCATGTGTGCGGTTCTTGTTTGTCGGCGGCATTGTTGGTCATCACGGCAACGAACAAATCGGCAATGCTCGGCCGGCGCACATCGCCGAGTGCGGCGAGTTGGTCACGATCGGCACGATCGAACAACAGAACGTTGCGACCGAATGCCGGTCGTTCGTGCATCGGTTTAAGCGTGCGTGCGACTGCGAGTTGATCGGGATTCACCACTACTTCCAGATAGCGCGCTTCGAATTCTTCCATGCTGCACTCGAGCACGATCCGGCCGTGGTCGATAAACATGAGATCCGTGAGAACGTCCTGCATCTCTTCCACCTGATGCGTCGTCACCACTATCGTCCGGGTGCGATCGAAATAATCGTTCAGCAGCGAGTCGTAGAACTGCTTGCGAAACAAAATGTCCAGGCCAAGCGTCGGCTCATCCAGAACGAGCAAGCGCGCGTCAATCGCCATGACGAGCGCGAGATGTAGCTGCGCGACCATGCCCTTCGAGAGTTCCCTCACTTTGCTCGATCGTTTAATCGCAGTCTTTGCCAAAAAACTTTCTGCCTTCGCGCGATCGAAGCGTGGATGCACGCCCACGACGTAGTCGAGCAACTGCGAAACCCGAATCCAGCGCGGCACCACCGCGACATCAGCAATGAAAGAAACGTCGCGCATTAGCTCGTCGCGTACCGCCCACGGATCGCGGCCGAGGACTTTCAATTCTCCTTCGTACGAGGTCAGCCCGAGAATCGCATTGAGCGCTGTCGTCTTGCCCGCTCCGTTTGGACCGATCAAGCCGAGAATGCGCCCTTCTTCGACGCGAAGATCGATACCGTCCAGCGCGACCGTTGTGCCGAAAGTTTTGCGGAGACCGCGTGCTTCTATCGTTGCCATAAGTTCAACGCTTCTTCGTTAACGGCCGGCGCGCGGCGGCATCGAGGTCTTTCTGGGTGAGACCGAGCCGCTGGATCTTTTCCGCGACCCTGGGCCATTCTTCGGTGAGAAATTTCTGGCGCTCGCCCTTGAGCAACAGATCGCGCGCGCCGGCTTTGACGAACATACCAAGGCCCCGTTTCATCTCGACCAGCTCCTCGTCGACCAATTGCTGATAAGCTTTCAGCACCGTCAACGGATTGACCCGATAATCCGCCGCCACATTGCGCACCGACGGCAACGGATCGCCTTCATTGAGGACGCCGTCCAGAATCATATGCGCGCCACGATCGCGAAGCTGGCGGTAAATTGGCTGATGATCATTCCATTCACGATTCATCCGCTATTTCAGGCATTCGGTCGAAGTGCGTCGGCCCGCTGCGATTGATGACTGCTTCTCATATGGTGTTCTAGTTAACTAGAACACCAGCTCACATGCAAGCAAATTTTTTTGGGAATTTTGATGCGCGATTTTGCCGCTCTGACGGCCGCCTTTTGACAGGACAGCTGCTATTTCTAAGAAGCAAAGGGATTCCGACAAACACACCAGCCAATTGACCGACCAGCCGCTGGAGCAGCTTCCACAGCGGCCGTTAGTCGTATTAGAATCCCACGTTAAGCGAGATCGTAATTAAGTGCGTGTTCACCTTCGCCGTATAGTACCATTACCAAGAACAAAACAATTCTGTTGGGCATGGACATTGAGCCCGATTGCATGACAAAATTTGGCGCCGGGCAAGCCACAATATCTTGACCAACTGCGCATGTTCATGCGCACGCGCGCTACCGCCTGCGCACCGAAGAGGCCTATGTGGATTGGAGTCGCCAGTTTATTTTGTTTCACGCGCCCAACGAGAAGAAGGTGAAATTTTGAGCGACAATTTTCTCTATCTTGAAGGAACTATTCCTTTGGCAGGGATGATCTCGTTCAAGTTGTAGGTTGAGAAAGCCTTCGGTTGAGCGCCTTTTGCGATGATCTGGCCGACGACGTGGTCAAACTCTTCGGTGTGCCAACGTCTGCGCGTTTCCCACCATTGTTGAACGCCCGGGTAAGCAATTAAATCGCTCATCGTCCGCTCGACCGCGCCCCATGACGATCCCGTAAGGATGCCCTGGCGATGAGAGAAGTACATTCCCTCGAAGATATTGATGAGACGATTGAAGAAGGCACTAAATCGAAGTTTGGAAACGGAGTCGAGATCGGTGAAAGACTGCATTCCGCGAAGGAAGATTGCTGCGGTCTCAGCGTTGTCGTGCAGGGACTCTGTCAGATCTCCCCACTGCACAGTGAGAGCGTGGACCGCCGACTGTCGCCGTTCCCTGGTTTGCGCTCGAATCTGGACGGCGAGGTAAATAAGAGAAGGGATTCCGACAAACACAGCAGCTAATTGGCCGATCGCCGCGAGCATTTCCCAGTTCATGTGCTACTGGGGCCGAGTTTCGCGCGGCGTTATACCAAGGGCTTTTTCAATCGCCGTTGGATCGTACACTTTTCCACCCTTGATTACAGTGGTGATGTTATTGACATCCCGAATGTTTTTCGTCGGGTCACCATCCACGAGAATCATGTCAGCCAGTTTTCCCGGGGCTATGACGCCACGGTCTTTGTTCATACCCATTACCAAAGCGGGCGTCCACGTTGCCATGCGCAAAACTTCGGCCGGAGCGATCCCGGCGCGCGCATAAAGCTCGAGCTCGTGGTGAAACGTGTATCCGGGGAGCGCATCGGTTCCTGGAATAATCGTCACGCCCGCGTCGTGAATTGCCTTGAGCAAACGCAACATCGCCGGGAAAGCTTCGTGATAAGCCGCCTGTTTATCCGGAGGAACTTCTAGCGCGCCGCTCCGCATCGCGCGCCGCACCTGTGGCGGAAAGCGAGGCACGATTTCTTCCAAGCCGGGCGTAATCGCGCCGGGATCGCCGCAAAAAAGCGCTTCAAAGACGCTTATCGTCGGGTCGAGGACGGTGTGATGACGCCGGAGAAAATCGATGAATTCGCGCACCTCAGGTTTGTCCGGAGTAAATTCGACAGCGCGCTCGGCGACCTTGATGAAGCGATCTCGATTACGCGTTTCCTTTACTTCCGGAAACAGAAAATTGAGCACGATAAAATTGAGGTGCTGAATTTCATCAGCGCCGCCCTCGATGAATTGGCGCGCTGACATAAATGCGGGCACGTGCCCGCTTACGCGCAATCCCCGCGCATGGGCACGATCGGCGATGATCGGGACCAGCTCCGGTTTGATCGAAGAATAAATCTTAATTTGGGCGTAGCCGTGGTCGGCATACCAATCGACGTCCTGAATCGCCTGCTCAGCGGTGTCCACCCGCATCTTCGTGGGACCCGCAAACTCCCCGGTACCATCGATAATTCCGGCTTTCAGAACGCGCGGCCCGAGCTCGGTACCGTTATCGAACCGCGCGACACGTTGAAGAAACGTATCGGTGTCATTCGCCATGTCGCGCGCGCTGCTCACGCCATTAGCGAGGTCGAGCGCGCCGTCGTTGTCGCTGAAATGCTGGTGATTGTCCCACAAACCCGGCATTAGGAAGCGACCCCGCGCGTCGATAATCTCGGCGTTCGCAGGGGCTTTAACATCGGCGTCCGGTCCGACACGAACAATGCGCTCGCCGCTAACGACCACGCTCGTTGCCGGCGTGACGCGAAGATCGCGCGGATCGAACAACCGCGCGTTCCGAATGA
>WNFU01007031.1_pt1 | contig 13443 bp, 13 predicted proteins | sample 5400121 | NCBI WGS metagenome assembly WNFU01 (sample SAMN13153360, study PRJNA577476) | soil metagenome | isolation source: 100 cm soil or saprolite under grassland replicate 1 | place: USA:California | collected 2016-06-15
GACCGCAGCTCTTTCACTACCGACTGCGCAATATCGTCCTGCACCGCGAAAATGTCCTCCAGCTCCCGGTCGTACGTGTCCGACCACAGGTGCGAGTCGGTGGCCACCTGGATGAGCTGCGCCGTGATGCGCACGCGCTTGCCTGCCTTGCGCACGCTTCCTTCGAGGATGGTCGCCACGTTTAGTTTCTGCGCGATCGTGGGGATGTCGACGTCCTTGCCCTTGAAGTGAAACGCTGACGTGCGCGAGGCCACGCGCAAGCCGCGGATTTTCGAGAGCACGTTCAGCAACTCTTCCGTGAGGCCGTCGGCGAAGTATTCCTGGTCCTTCTCGGGGCTCAGGTCCGTGAACGGCAGCACGGCGATCGATGGCGTGTTCTCGTCGATGGGCGCGAGCAGTGTTTTCAGCGGCGGAAACGCCTGCGGCAGATCGGGATGGCAGAGCTGAAACACCGTTTCCCGGCGCGCGAGATCCTTGAGGCTGTGCTCGCCGAGCGACTTCAGTGTCGTCTCGGCGGGAACCCGGTCGCGACACAAATCGTGCGTGATCTCGGACACCAGCGTCTGTCCGCCGTGACCGGCGGCGAGCAGACGCGCCACCTGGTTGAGCGGCGCGCCGAAGTAGTCGCCATCGCGGATTTCCGCGGCCCCCGTGTGCAGCGCCATGCGGGCGCGAATCGGAGCGTCTTCCGGCCAGCGTTCCGCGCGCAGCGAGCGCTGCGCGGCAAGCGCGGCTTCGACCGCGCTCGCCGCAGTGGCGAACGCGGCGCAGAACGCGTCACCTGCGGTCTTGAAAATGTGCCCGCCGCGCGACTCGATGCATTGCCGCAGCAAAGCATCGTGGCGCGGCAGCGCCTGCGCCATGGCCTGGCGCTGCATCTCCCACAGTCGCGTGCTGCCTTCGATGTCCGTGAACAAAAACGTCACCGTGCCGCTCGGCGGTGCTGGCGAACCGGAACGATGCTTGGCGGTCATTCCACATTTTATGCCAGCGGCGAGCCGGAGACCGTTGCAAGTCGTTCCCGACCAAGCGAGCGTGGCCGGCCTCCGCCGTCGGGAGGCCGTAATGCGTCTGCGAGTTCCTGTTTCTCAGGCGGTAACCACGCTCCCCTGCTCGACCGGTAGCCCTGCGCCGATCCAATCCTTCTTACCCTCGGCGTAAACGCGAACGGCGGTGTAGCCGAGCTGCTTCAGCCGCACCGCGGCGAGGTGCGAGTTCTGGCAGGCGGCGTTCGCGCAATAGACGACGATCGGCGTCGACTTGTTTGGCGCGAGCGTCGGCGCCAGCTCGGCGACGGCGTCGTGCGGCATGTTTCGCGCGCCCGGCAGATGCGAGTCTTCGAAGTACTTCTCGGGAAGCGCCTCGAGCAGCAACGGTGGCTTCGCCGAGGCCAGTAGCGGTCTTTCTCACGGCCCACGCCGTGCTGGTGGAAGCGCTCGAGGCGCGACTGGCAAAGGCCGGGCTGCCGTCGCTCGCCTGGTACGACCTGCTATGGGCGTTGGAGCGCGCAGACGATGGCCGCCGGCGCATGCACGAGCTCGCCGACCTGGTCGTGCTGTCGCGCAGCAATCTGACTCGCCTCGTCGATCGGCTGGAGAAGGCGCGGCTGCTGCGGCGCGTGCGATCGGAAGACGATCGGCGCGGCGCTTATGCCGAGATCACCATGGAGGGGCGAAAACTGCGGCGCAAGATGTGGCCGGTGTACGCGGTGGCGATCGACGAGCTATTCGGCGCGCATTTGACCAAGGCGGAAGCGGAGAGCGTCGGCGGCGCGTTGCGCAAAGTATTGGCGGCGGCGCGAGGGGAAAACGTCCTGACCGAATGATTTCGGCCGTACGAAACCCCATGTTCTTCGTAGGTGCGAATTCATTCGCACATCGCGGCCGACCGCCAGCAACGGCATGTCGGCGCGATGTCTGGCGATCATCTCAGACTAGGTAGGAACCTCGCCGAGCACGGTACAACGGCGCACCACGCGACGCTGCGTGGAAGGGTCATACGGCGTCGCGCGGTGCATCAGGCAGCGGTTGTCCCAGACGATGAGCTCGCCGGGTTTCCAGCGGTGTTCGTAGGTGAGGTCCGGATGCACCGCGAGAGTGTTCAGTTCCTCGATCAGCGCGCGTCCTTCCGAGTAGGGCATGCCGACGATGTATTCCGCGTGGTCGCCGAGGTAGAGACACTTGCGGCCGGTTTCCGGATGCGTGCGCACGACGGGGTGGTCGACCGGAGGCTTTTCGCGCCGTTGCGCATCGGTCAGCGGATCCTCGCCGTGGCGGCGCGTGCGCGAGAAATCCAGGTTGTGCACGGCTCGCAGATTGGCGATGCGCGCTTTCCACGCGGCATCTAGGCGCTCGTACGCGCCGTACATATCGCAGAAATGCGTCTCCCCGCCGCTGTCGGGCACGATCTCGCCGTAGATGATCGTCGCCTGGCCGGTGACGCGTTGCCAGGAGCCGTCGGTGTGCCATGCGAGGGTGCCCTTGTCGGGGTGACGGCCGTTCGGGTTGCCGTGCTCGTCGAGGTTCGAGAGTCGGTAAAGCTCCGGATAACCGTCGGCGTGATACTGGCTCATGACGTGAATCTGCACTTCGCCGAATTGCCGGCCGAACTGCACCTGACGATCGGGCGGAAGCTCCTGCGGCGGGAACAGCAGCACCTGGTAGCGCAGAAACGCCTTGTAGAGCGCCCGGAAAAGCTCGTCCGACACGCCGTCCGCCAATTTGACGCCCGAAATCTCGGCGCCGAGCTTGGGCGTCAGCAGCCGCACGGCGAATGGCAAATGAAGCTCAATGGTGGCGCTCATGGCTCCTCAGATTCGATCATGGACAGATATAACCGGTTCCCGTGGGGCTCTTGAAGCACCCGACCGATTCGGGCAACAACATTTTCGGCAGCCAAAGGACCACGTCCGGCAAGAGCACGCAGAAGGCGATCGTCAACAGGAACACGACGTAGAGCGGCAGCGAGCGAACCAGCGCACGGCCGAAGCCGATGCCCACGTATTTCGACGCCACCAGCAACGATAATCCATAGGGTGGTGTGATCAATCCGAACACCAGCGTCGTGATGATCACCACGCCCATGTGCAGCGGGTTGATGTTGCCGACCTGGGTCAGCTTGAGGATGATCGGCATGAAGATGATGATCGCGGGAATGGCATCGATGAAGTCGCCGACGATCACGAACAGCACGACCAGAAGCAACATGATCATCCTGCCGTCGGTGCCGGCGAAGCCGGTGATGTAGTCGGCCACGATGTCAGGGCCGCGCAGGTACGCGACCATCCAGCCGAAAGCCGAGGCGCCCGCAACGGCGGCCAGCGGCAGCGAATAGAGCAGGCCCGCGTACATGAAATCGCGCGGCAGCTCTTTGACGTGCGTCGGCCGCAGGACCGGAATCAGCACGATGAGGATGTAGACGGCGGCGATCATCCCCGCCTCGGTGGGCGTGAACCAACCGGTCAGGATGCCTCCCATGATGATCACCGGAATGATCAGCGGCAAGGCGGCGCCGCGTGCCGCGATCGCCACGTCGGTGAACTTTGCGCGCGGCTTCATCACGCCGATGGGTCCCCAGATATAGCTGTACACCATGAGGCCGATGCCGATCAGCACGCCGGGCACGACACCCGCCAGAAACAGGCCGCCGATCGAAACGTTGCCGGTGGCGCCGTATACCACCGCCATGATGGAAGGCGGAATCAGGTTGGCCATCGTCGACGCACAGGCGATGAGCGCGGCCGTGAATGGGCGGTCGTAGCCTTCCTTGTCCATCTCCGGCGCGACCGTGCGGGTCAGCACGGCGACGTCAGCCACCGACGAGCCCGAGATGCCGGCAAAGAACATGCTGAACAGCGTTACCACCTGCGCCAGCCCGCCGCGCAGGTGTCCGACCAACGTCTGCGACAACCGGATCATTCGATGCACAACGTCCGATGACGCCATCAACTCGCCGACCAGCAGGAAAAACGGTACCGCGAGCAGCGTCTCGGAATCGATGCCGTGGAAGAGCTGCCCGACCATCGACTGCAGGCTGACCTGGGTGAAGGCGGTCGCGACGAACACGCCCGCCATCAGCGCGAACGATATCGGCACGCCCATGTAGCCAAACCCCAGGAACAGTACGCCCATCAGAATCAGGATGGCGCCGCTGGTCATGTTTGGACCCCCACGCTTGCGGCCTCATTGACCAATTCGGCCGCTGCGCTGCCCCCAAAGGCGGGGGCCGAGTGCCGCGGCTCCATGCCGGCCTGCGCCGGCATGGACGGCGCGAGGAGGCGTTGCGTCTCGCAACGCCGCGGCCTGCAAGGCCTATTCGCGCCTTGGGACGGCCCTGCGGCGCTCATTCGACGATTTCCTCCGCGACGAATTGGGGCAGATCGTCACGGTCCTCGGGCCCTTCGAAGCCGTGCCGCCAACCATTGACGAGTTGCTCGATCGTGAACAGCAGGATCAACACGCCGGCGGCGGGAACGATCGCCGTGTAGACGGTCAGCGGGAGCAGCGACGGCATCCGGTAGCTGCCGAGGTCGAGGATGGCATTCTTCCAGCCGAACCAGATCAGCAGCAGCGAGACGATCAGCACGATCACGCGATTGGCGATCTCGATCGCGCTGCGCGGCGCGCCGGTCATCCGCTTGGTGATCTCGGTCAAGTAGAAGTGGTCGTTGCGGCGCGTCGCCGCCGCCATGCCCAGGAACACGCCCCAGGCGAAGAACGCGGTAGTGACCTGCTGCAGCCACAGCCAGGGCGCGCCGAGCGTGCGCGTGACCACGTCGCAGAATACGGTCAGCGTGAACATGAAAATGCACACGCCGCAGAGGATCATCAGCACCGCTTCCAGCCAGTCGAACACCTTCCATTTGAGGTGCCGATGGCGTTGGAGGATCAGCGCGCGGAAATCGGCCATCCAGGGATACCTTGCTTTAGGCTTGCGCAGCTAAAGCTTGACCGAAGGGCGGCGCTAGCTGCCGCCCTTCGCATTACGATGTCGCTCTACTTCACTTCGCGTACGAGCTTCAGGAGCTTGACAGCGTGCGGGCCGAGCTCCGCGGCCAGCTGGTCCTGGATCGGCTGCGCCGCCTTCATGAAGCCGGTCTTGTCGACGTTTTCGACGACCTTGACGCCCATCGTCTTGAGCTTGTCGGCGGATTCCTTCTCCAACTTCAGCGCCAGCGCCGGCTCCTGCTTGCTGACCTCGGCGGCGGCGGCCTGGACCCATCGCTGCTGCTCGGGCGTCAGGCTGTTCCAGGTCTTGTCGCTGACCCAGATGCAATTGTTATTCGCCTCGTGCTCGGTCATCGACAGGATCGGGGCGACTTCGTAGTGCTTGTTGGCAAGATAGACGTTGACGCCATTTTCGGCCACGTTCACCACACCGGTCTGCAGCGAGGTGTAGACCTCGCCGAAGGGCATGTGCACGGTCTGCGCACCATAGGCGGGGAAGTGCGTGTCCTCGGTCTTGGTCGCCTGCACGCGCACCTTCTGGCCCTTGATGTCTTCCACCGACTTCACTTCCTTCTTGCTGTACATGTTGCGCATGCCCATGGTGAGCAGGCCCAGCACCTGTGCGCCCTGCACCTGGTCCTTGATCATGGCGCGGAATTCCTGCGAGATCGCGGGGTCGGCGAGCGCCTTGGCCAGATGCTGCTGATCGCGGAAGATGAAATGCAGGGAGAACACTCCGGCCTGCGGCGCCAGGGTCGAAGCATTTGCGGTCGAGGTAATGACGAAGTCGATGTCCCCGGCGCGCATCTTCTGCAGCATCTGCGGTTCCTGGCCGAGCTGCGCACCCGGGAACTGATTGATGCTCATCGTGCCTTTGCTCAGTTCCTTGAGCTTGGCATCGAAGATGTTGGCGGCGATGCCGTAGGCCGTGGTGGTCGGCTGGTCGTAAGCAAAGCTGAACGTGCGGGTCTGCGCTGTTGCGCCGGTGAGCCACCCGACCGTCGCCGCGGCGAGCACGGCCAATATTGTCCTTCGGCAAAAAATGCTGGTTTTCATGTTGCGATTCCTCCTGGTGTTGACGGACAACGTTGAATTTGCGCCTACACGTTCAGGTTTGGCGAAGACAGATATCGCTGCCGGTAGACTTCGAAGGGAACGGTGTCGGCCGCCTCGATGCGGCGCTGCTCGGCGAGCGATTCTTCGGCCAGGCGCGCAAAGCGCTCGACGACCTCGGCCGATAACGGCAGTCCAAGAATCGTGTCCCGGTGCGCGCGCGACTGCGCGAGCACGAAGCCGACGTAGGAATTGCCATGATCGCGCGCCATCGCCTGGAGCACGCGCGCCGAAGGCGTTGAATCCGGATCGGCGAGCGCCGCGATGGCCGCGGTCAGCGCTTCGCGATACGCGCTGCCGCCGTTCGCGCGATCGAGCGCCGCCGCGATCGGCCCGCAGTCGGCGAGCACCTCACCGCCCCAGTCGGCAAGCTCGATTTCCTTCGAGCCTCTCGTGAGACGCAATCCCGGCTCGCGGCCGCGAGAGGCGACGCGCTGCTTGTTTCCGATGATATCGACGAGCTCTTCCGGCGTGTCCGGCGGGCTGTCGCAGAGCAGGCAATGCAGCAGGAACACGTCGAGAAAGCGTATCGTGCCCGCGGTGATCGCGACCGGCACGAACGGGTCGAGGTCCATCAGCCGCACCTCGACATATTCGACGCCGCGATCGCGCAAGGCGTGCAGCGCTCGCTCTCCGGGCCGGATGACGCGCTTCGGCCGGATCGTGCCATAGAACTCGTTTTCGATCTGCAAGAGGCTCGTGGCGAGCTGGCGATACTCGTCGCCTTGCAAGATGCCGATCGTCTCGTACGCCGGATACGGCTTGGTCAGCGCTTCCTCCAGCGAAGCCGCGTAGCTCTTGAGGTCGTTGTAGCTGACCGCGAGCGAGGCCTGCGCGTCGCTCTGGTAGCCCAGCCGTCCCATGCGCAGCGACGTCGCGTACGGCAGGTAGAGCGTGTCGTCGCTCAAGCGTTCGAGCTCGTGCTCGCGGCCGGCGACGAAGGTCGAGCATACGGCGGGCGAAGCGCCGAAGAGGTAGAGCAGCAGCCACGAATGGCGCCGGAAGTTGCGGATCAGCGCGAAGTAATCGTCGTTGGAGCGCGCGTCAGGCAGCGAGAAGTTGTAGTGAATGCCGGAGATCGTCTGCATGCGCCGTCCGTAGCGATGTGACAGGCCGGTGCGATACACGGTCTTCGCCCGGCCGACGTTGGAGCTGCCGTAGCGGCCGATGGGGATCGCGTCGTCTGCGGGAAGCCGGCAGGGCATGCTTGCGCACCAGAGCAGCTCGTCGCCGATCGCGCGGTAGACGACCTGGTGAATCTCGGTAAGCTCCTTCAGGCAAGCTTCCGCGCTGGTGCATACGCCGGTGATGAGCTCGAGCTGCGACTCGCTGAAGTCGGTGGTGATGTGCGGGTGCTTGAGCGCGGACCCCAGGCGCACCGGATGCGGCGTCGTGGCAAGCGCCCCGTCCGGCCGCACCCGCAGGCTTTCTTTTTCGATCCCGCGCCGGAGGCCCTGCAGCACCTCCCGCGGCAGCGCTTTCAACCGCTCCTGGCAGTGGGCAGCGGGCTTGGCGGAGACCGGCGTGGCAATGGAGGACATCGGATTTTTCTTTATTCGCCGACGCGCATTGTATAACGCAGGGTCGGTCCGCCCCATAGCGCCGGCAGGGGCCGAGCGCGAACGCTCAGCTCCGATCGTTGTCCCACCAAGAGTGTGGGGGCAGACGCCTGGAGGACGGTTCCCTCAGGGCCCCTGCATTGCGGGTTGCATGACCCGCAGGTTCTTGAACTGGAGGTAACGCGATGAAAGTAAAGCAAGCAATGACCAGCGATGTGCGGATGGTGAGTCCCGATCAGACGATTCGCGAAGCTGCGCAATTGATGGCCGAGCTCGACGCTGGCGCGCTGCCGGTTGCCGAGAACGATCGGTTGGTGGGCATGATCACCGACCGCGACATCGCCGTGCGGGCGGTGGCCGAAGGCTTGCCCGCCGACACGCCGATCAGCGAAATCATGAGCCACGAAGTGTTGTATTGCTTCGAGGATCAAGCGCTCGACGACGTCGCACGGAACATGGGGCAAGTCCAGGTTCGGCGGCTGCCGGTAGTCAATCGCGACAAGCGGCTGGTGGGCATCGTCTCGTTTGCAGATCTCGCGCGCACCGAGCAACCCACGACCGTCGGCCGCGCCGTGTCGCACGTTTCCGAGCCAGGCGGCAAGCATTCGCAGACTGCGCACTGACGCACGTCCGACCGCACGAGTACCACGAGTAATACCCAGCCCGGGATGAGTCCTTCGCGGGGTTCGGAGTAGACGGCGCCCCGCCGGCCCATCCCGGGCTGCGCCGCATCAACCCGCTTGACCGCCACCCTGCCCCGCGACACAATCGTCCGCACCCGATAAGAGCACGCGTCGGAAGCGGCGCAGTGCGACGCATACTGGAGGAGCAATGAACGTCGATCGTATAGGTCGCTTGAGCGCTGCTTTCTTCGCAGCCGCGCTCGCCGTGCCCGCCGCAGCCCAGCAAGTCACCATGATGACCGGCCCGCAGGGCGGATCGTGGATTCCGTTGGGCGGAGCGCTGAAGAACATGTGGGAGGCAACGATTCCCGGGCTGCAGATCCAGCAGCAGCCTGGCGCCGGCATCGCCAATGTGCGCGGCGTCGACGAAGGCAAGGCGCAGATCGGCTTCGCCAACTCGTCGACCACGGTGGATGGCCTCGAGGGTCGCGCGCCCTATCCGAAGAAGGTGACCAAGGTCTGCCAGGTGGCGAACCTCTATCCGCAATATTTCCAGGTCGTGGCGCTCGCGGACGCAAAGGTGAACACGTTTGCTGACCTGAAGGGCAAGACGCTGGTCACGCAACCGAAAGGCAACACCGCGGAAATCCTGACTGCCGACGTGCTGAAGATCAACGGCATGACCTACCAATCGCTCAACAAGGTGAACTTCCAGGCGGCGTACACCGACGCGGTCGACATGATGAAGGACGGGCACGCACAGGTGTTCACTTTGGGTACGACCGCGCCCGCATCGGCCGTCATGGACCTCGCCAGCGCACGCGACGTACATCTGGTTGCCGTCGACGACAAGACGATGAGCGAGCTGAAGAAGATGAACCCCGGCTACAACAAGGTCGTCATCAAGGCGGGCACGTATCCGAAGCAGGACAAGGACGTGCCCGCGATCGGTTACACGACGCACATCGTCGCGGCCTGTGATCTGCCCGAAGACGTCGTCTACAAGATGACCAAAGCGATGGCGACGCACGTCAGCGACATGGCCGCCGTAGTGAAGCCGATCACGGGACTGACAGCCAAGGACATGGCGGTCGACATCGGCGTGCCCTTCCACAAGGGCGCCGCGAAGTACTACAAGGAAGTGGGCGCGATGTAGCGGCCGGGCGTTGCGCCCGAGCGAATCGACGGGGCGGCGCTACGCCGCCCCGTTTGCTGTGCGGCAAACGGGGAGACCGCAGTGGCCCAGGCACCGACAACCGTCATCGTCAGCGAGGAGGCGCAGCCGACCACGCCGACCAGCGTGGCATTGCGGTGGCTCATCAACCTCGTCGGCGTGGCCATGTCGCTCTACCACATGTACGTCGCCGCGTTCGGCCCTCCCGAGGCGATCATCTTCCGCGGCACGCATCTGTTGTTCGCCCTGACGCTGGTATTCCTGCTCTATCCGCTGCGCCCCGGGCGCTCGGCCGCCTGGCGCAGCGCCGACCTGTTGCTGCTCGTGCTGGGCTACGGCTTCGTCCTGCACATCTTTCTCAACTACGACTATTACATCAACCGCATCATCTACATCGACGACCTGACCGCGTGGGACAAGTTCTACGCGGTCGTGGCGGTGGCGATCGTGCTGGAGGGAACGCGGCGGGTGATCGGTCTCGCCTTGCCGCTGACCGCCATCGCCTTTCTGATCTACGCCGTGTTCTTCACGCGCATCGCGCCGCAGGTGCTCATGGAGCAGCTCTATCTCTCTACGGAGGGGATCTTCGGCTCCACGCTCGGCGTATCGGCGAGCTACGTCATGCTGTTCGTGCTGTTCGGTGCCTTCATGGAGCGCAGCGGCACGGGGCAGCTCTTCATGGACTTCGCGATGTCGATCACCGGGCACACGGCGGGCGGGCCCGGCAAGGTCTCGATCGTGTCGTCGGCGCTGTTCGGCACCGTCTCGGGCAGCGCGGTCGCCAACGTTATGGTCGACGGACCGATCACGATCCCGCTGATGAAGCGCACCGGTTTCCGCCCGCCGTTCGCGGCAGCGGTGGAAGCCGTCGCCTCGACGGGCGGCCAGCTCATGCCTCCGGTCATGGGCGCCGCGGCGTTCGTGATGGCGGAATTTCTCGCTGTGCCGTACGTACAGGTCGCCCTGTGGGCGGCGATCCCGGCGATCCTGTACTACGTCGCGCTCTTCTTCGCCGTGCACTTCGACGCGAAGCGCTACAAGCTCGCCGGAGTGCCGAAGTCGGAGCTGCCGAGCTTTCTCAAGGTGATGGCGGTACGCGGCCACCTGTTCGTGCCGATCTTCATCGTTCTCATCGGTCTGATGCTCGGCTACTCGGCGCCGCTTTGCGCGCTGACGGGGGCGCTGGCGTGCATCCCGATGGCGCTGCTGCGCCGCAGTACGCGCGGGGGGATCGGCTGGCGCAACGTGTTCGATGCGCTGGTCGACGGCGCGCGCAACACGTTGTCGGTGGCAATGGCCTGCGCCTGCGCGGGCATCGTCATCGGCTGCGTCACCATCACGGGCCTCGGCATCACGTTCACGCAGTTCGTGATCGTGCTGGCGCAGAACTCGCTGGTGCTCGCTCTGCTGCTGACCGCGATCGCAGGCATCGTTCTCGGCATGGGCATGCCGACGACTCCCTCCTACATCGTGATGGTCTCGCTCCTCGTGCCCGCGGTGATCAAGATGGGCGCGATCGCGCCGACAGCGCATATGTTTGCGTTCTATTTCGCGATTCTCTCGGCGATCACGCCGCCGGTCGCGCTGGCCGTGTTCGCGGCGGCGGGGCTCGCCAGATCGGACCTCTGGAAGACCGGCTGGGAGGCGGTGCGCATCGCCGCGCCCACGTACATCGTGCCATTCATGTTCATCTACGAGCCGTCGATCATGATGATCGGCGACTGGTTCACCATCTTGACCTCGACCGTGGGCGCGATCATCGGCGTCATGTGCCTCGCCGCCGGATTGCAGGGATATATGCTGCGTGAGACGCGCTGGTGGGAGCGCATCGTCCTCGTGATCGCGGCGGTGCTGCTGATCAAGCCCGGCTACATCAGCGACGCGATCGGCCTGGTGTTGCTCGCGCTCGTGTTCGTCGTGCAGACGTTGTCAGTCGGTGCCAAGAAGCGCTCCACCGATTAGGAACCTTAGGCGTAGGATTGGCAGACTGACCTCGAACCTCTTGCGCCGGCGATCCGGCGAAAGGAGGAACCATGGCGCTATGGGCACGCGTTTCCCACGAAGGACGCGAATGCTTCGGCTCAGTCGACGGCGACACGCTCCGGCTGCACGCGGGCGACATGCTGGTGAATCCGCGGCCGACCGGAGAATCGATTCCCCTCGGCGCCGCCAAGCTGCTGACTCCGACCACACCCAGCAAGATGGTGGCGCTGGTCGATAATTATCACGCGCTCGTCGCCAAGCTCAATCACGCGGTTCCCGCCGAGCCGCTGTATTTCCTCAAGGCCAGCAATTCCTTCTTGGCCGGCGGCGAGACGATTCGCGCCCCGCAGTCCTACGCCGGCAAGGTCGTGTACGAGGGCGAGCTCGGCATCGTCATCGGGAAGCGCTGCAGCGCGGTCGCCGAAGCCGATGCGGAACGCTGCATCTTCGGCTACACCTGCATCAACGACGTCACTGCCATCGAGATCATCACCCGGGATGCGGGCTTCGCGCAGTGGACGCGCGCCAAGAGCTTCGACACCTTCGGCGTATTCGGTCCGGTGATCGCCACCGGCGTCGATCCGGCGAAGCTCGTCGTCAAGACGATACTCAACGCCCAGGAGCGCCAGAACTATCCGGTCGCGGACATCGTTTTTTCGCCCGCCAGGCTCGTGAGCCTCATCTCGCAGGACATGACGCTGGAAGCAGGTGACGTTATCGCCTGCGGCACGTCGACCGGCGTCGGTTCGATGAAGCCGGGCAGCACGGTCAGCGTCGTCATCGACGGCATCGGTTCGTTGACCAATCGATTCGAATGAGGAGACGACGATGAGAATCGCGGTCATCGGCGCAGGCGCGATCGGCGGCATGCTCGCTGTACGGTTGGCGTTGTCCGGGCAGACGGTCACCGTCGTGGAAAAGGGCGCGCATCTGGAGGCGATCGGCAGGAACGGCCTCAGGCTCATCCATAACGATGGCGTCGAGGAGATCGCAAAGGATCTGCGCGCGGTGGCAAATTGCGTCGATGCGGGATTGCAGGACCTGGTGTTCCTGGCGCTCAAGGCCTACGACATCGCGGCGGTTGCGCCGCAGATGCGCGCGCTGTTCGGCGACGAAACCATGGTCGTGACGATCCAGAATGGCCTGCCGTGGTGGTACTTCCAGAATTTCTCCGGGCCCCACGCCGGCTACCGGCTGAAGACCGCGGATCCGAACGGCGTGATCGAACAGAACATCGAATCGCGGCGTCTGATCGGCTGCGTCGTCTATCCTGCCGGCGAGATCGTTGCCCCGGGCGTGGTGAAGCATCTCGAAGGCGATCGCTTCCCGGTGGGCGAGCTCGACGGAACCGAGAGCGAGCGCGTCAAGCGCGTGTCGGATGCACTCATCGGCGCGGGCCTCAAATCGCCGATTCTCATCGACATCCGCTCGGAAATCTGGCTCAAGCTATGGGGCAACATGAGCTTCAATCCGATCAGCGCGCTCACCCACGCGACGCTCGTCGACATCTGCCAGGAGCCGGCAACGCGCGAACTTGCCGCCGACATGATGCGCGAGGCGCAGGCCGTCGCGGAAAAGCTTGGAGTCACTTTCCGCGTGCCGTTGGACAAGCGCATCGAGGGCGCCGCGAAAATCGGCAGGCACAAGACCTCGACCTTGCAGGACGTGGAAGCGGGGCGCGCGGTCGAGGTCGACGCGCTGATCGGTTCGGTGATCGAGCTGGGCGAGCTGACCGGCACGCCGACCCCCGCAATTCGTGCCGGGCACGCGCTGCTGAGGCTGCTCGTGAATACAATGCACGACGAGCACGCGCGCGTCGTGCTGCAGCGGCTATGAGCAGGACACATGGGGAAATGCAGGTCGAGTCCCCATCTATGGACTGATGAACCCCGGCAGCACCCGCCTTCTGGTCGACGCCCTCGCCTTCGCCGCCTACAAGCACCGCCGCCAACGGCGCAAGGATCCGGAGGCCTCGCCCTATATCAACCATCCGATCGCGCTCGCGCACGTGTTGTCGAGCGAGGCGGGCATCAGCAACGCGAAGA
>WNFU01007032.1_pt1 | contig 13443 bp, 23 predicted proteins | sample 5400121 | NCBI WGS metagenome assembly WNFU01 (sample SAMN13153360, study PRJNA577476) | soil metagenome | isolation source: 100 cm soil or saprolite under grassland replicate 1 | place: USA:California | collected 2016-06-15
TCTACCTCATACTCGGCTGGATTGCGGTTGCTGCCTTACCCGAACTGGTCGGCCGCATGAGCGCGCCGACGCTGCTCTTGCTTGCCCTCGGCGGGGCGGTGTACTCGGTCGGGGCGCTGGTATACGCGACGAAGCGCCCGAATCCCGCTCCGGCTGTTTTCGGGTATCACGAGGTCTTCCACGCGCTCACGATTGTGGCTGCCGGCATGCATTTCGCCGCTGTCGCGAGCGTCGTGCTCCCCACAGCGTGACCCGCTGCGCGTCGGGGCAGTCCGCGCTTTGCTTTATACGTCGCCCCGGCGCACGTGAGCGTTTGCCGTTGAATCGCTCACGCTGCGGGCGATCGGTGGCGGTGCGAGCACGTCCATACGACTGGCGTACCGAGCCGGTCAGCACCTGGCACGCGCCGCGGAGCTGTTCGCGCATGCATGTCGGCCGGTCGTGGCGATACGCACGTGTTCCTCCTCGAGTCACCGCTCCAGCCGCCGCACGGTGGCCGAGCCGAGCCGGGCACACGGCCGCCGTGTGGCAGTCAATTCTGCGGGCTGCTGCAATATCGAGAAACGTTGAGCAGGACAACGGCATCGCGCTCAAGGCCTACCTGGAATCCCATCAAGCCACGATTTGGAGTCTTGACGACGGCGCGGGCGTTGGCCGATGTGCAACTGACCCTGCCGAAAGCGTATGACATGACGACTTCGTGCACATCCTCCGCACATCGGTAGCACTCTGCAAACTCATCTCTGCTAAGGGCGGGCCAGCAGGCGTTCTCAGGAGCCGCGGCCAAACGTCTGGGCGCCCACAGTGAGGCGGTCATGCGAATCACAAACATCAAGGGACGGCCGGTCGTCGATCCGACGACGGCGCGGAAGCTGGGGATCGTCGTGGACGTTCTCGTCGACACGACGACGGCTCGCCTCGGCGGCCTGGCCGTGGCGAGCGCTGAGGCTGAGTCGCCAACGCACATTTCAGCCGAGCGCATCGCTTGCATCGGTCGCGCCGCGGTCATGCTGACGAAGGGGCCGCCACTCGAGAACGCAACTGAGGAAGGGACGGCTACAGACTGGCTTGGCTGCGGCAGCCTCGTGGGCCTGGAAGTGCTTGACGACAACGGCGATCGCACGGGTTACCTGCAAAACGCCCAGGTCGAGCCCAGCAACTTGATGGTCGGCGCATACGAGCTTCGCGGGGCGGTTTGGCGGCGATGGCTGGGCTGGAGAAGCCAGATCCGACCCGACGAGGTGACGGCATGCAGCACGGAGCTGATGCTGGTCAAAGCCGGAAGGGAGGCCGGGCCTGGCGGTGGTGGCGGCAGCCCGATCACAGCAAAACTGGCATAGCCGGATGCAGATGTTGCCCGTCTGTCCAAAGACGAGGCGGAGCACGAACACAAGTGGGCTCGCGGGATTGTCATGGCCTATCACGTGATCGAGGACTTGCCTGGCGGCCCTGGTGTCACTATTCGATCGCTTCTATCTTCTGCCACACTGGTTGGCAGTTGCCATGCTCTACCGCCATCTCCAATCCACGGTGTTGGTCTTCGTGCCCGCGATTGCATGGGCCCTGGTAGCGCCTCGCCTGCTGTCAGGCAATCGCATCACGGGACGGCCGCTCGAATACCCGCGCTGGACGCAGCGCCTGACACTCTCAAAGCCTTGGGGCGCGGTATCGCTCTTCGACACGCGGTAGTGCCTCCGATAATGGACACACCGAAGGTCCGCTTTCTCGGGGTTGCGTCGCGAAAATCTGGTGCTCCGGTTTTCGCACTGACCGAGGGTCGCTGTCGCAGGAGGGGCACCACGGCGCTATTTCGCCGAGCGCGGTGAGACGCCACCTTTGCGGCTGTGGGCCGCGCGACAACCGTCCGTGTCCCGCTCGTACGCCGGGTGACGCGGCAGGAGTCAGCTGATATCAACAAACCTGCCCGACTGCCGGTCTCCACGAACACTCCTTCCTGGAGGCTGTACTCGGCCGCATTCGTCCGCGGCGGTCACGCCCGGCCGGCGGGGCCTTTTCTCCGTGTTCTACGAGTACTGCAAATAGGGACAGAATCCAAGGCCGTGGCACCATCTCTGCGGTGGCTTGCAGGCATCGGCGTGGCGTGTCCTGAGGCAGAGGTGGGTAGGGGCGGCGGAGGTCCAATGTTGCACCTGGCGATGGCACTCGCCCTGAGTGGGTTGCTGTTTGTTGCGCCGGCAGCTGCGGCGCAGAAGTTACCCAGCACGCAGGCTGCCCTGCCCACCACTCCCTCCACGCCTGCCGAGATCCTGGATCGGATTGCGCCCTCGATCGTTCAGGTGCTTCCCCAGGTGACGACTGGTTCAGAGAGCTCGGCCGCAGTGGGCTCGGGTGTTGCTGTGGTTGGGGGCATCGTGAGTACTGACAATGTGGTCGCAGACGGCGGTCAGGCAGTGGTGGTCGCGAACGACGGACGCCGGAGCACAGCCACCGTGATCCGCAGATCGCCAATGCGCGACCTCGTGCTGCTTACCACCGACCTGGCATTGCCGCCTGCTGACCTCGAGGCGTCGAGCAATCAGCATCCGGGCGACACTGTGTTGGTCATCGGCTACCCGCGGCCCGATGCCCTGGGCGACGCCACGGTGACGGTCACCCACGGCTTGATCTCGGCGCTGCGCCGCGACCAGGAAGGGATTACCTACGTGCAAACCGACGCGCCGATGGATCCCGGCGTGGCAGGCGGGGCGCTGGTGAACTTGCGCGGTCAACTCATCGGCGTGCCGAGCTTCAGCTCGGGCCAGAGCCCTGGGCTCAATTTTGGTGTTGGCTCAGAGGAGGTGCAGGCGCTGCTGCAGCAAGCTCCGACCCCTCCTTCGAGTGAGGCGACCTACGATGGCGACCCGCATGATCTGCTGCCGACCCCACCCGACCTCGGGCCCGCATGGCAGACCGCTCCGCAAGAGCCCGGCGCACCCACAAGCGATCGGACGACTGCTGGATCGCCAGCTGCCTCAGTCAGGCTTGAGCGCGGCGACGCTACGGCGGTAGCGGGCCCATTCGGCGAGCTGCGGGCCGTGGCGCTGATCGCGCCAGATGCGGAGCATGCGCAATGGGCCTGGGAGCGAGCCCTGCGACAACCACCGGCTGGCTTCGTTCGATTACCCAACCCAGCGTCGAGCTCCACCTGTCATCTTTATCAGCGCACAGGCCGGGATGTAACCGATGTACAGGTTGTGTGCCGCGAATCGAATGTCGTGATTGGTGTGACGCTTTCTGGCACCTCCGATGTCGCGACGGCAGAGACCGCGGTCCACGCGGCAAGCGTGACGATCCGGCGTGTCCAGAACGGAAGCAACCCAGAGAACTCGAGACTGCCCGACCTCTGGTCATGATCTGCCCGGCATCCCGGGCGTGTTCGCGGGCAGCCGCGGCCCCGTTACTCGTTGGAGGCCAGTGGCACGACTTTTGCCGCGAAGATCCCCGCAAGTGCCGATATGACTGAGTCGACGCCATCACCGCCGCGCCGGGACCAGCAGGCCCCGCCTGGTGAACATCCGGAGCACCAACAAGCGGTCGCGAGCGACGCTTTCGGCGATCGCCTCCAATCGCCGGATGTTGAGACGGAGCACGGCTCTCCGACCGTTGTAGAACCTGAGGGGACCGGGCGCGTGTACGCGCCAGCGTCGGCGAGGGTGCCGAGGCCGCGCGCGCCCGGCCACGAGGCGCTCGTCGAGCACGTCGACACGTCGACGCCAGAGCGGCGGCAGGCAGCCACGAAGGAATCATCCTCGGAGGACCAATGAGCCCAGCCGACGAACTATCACCCGCGGTATTGGTGATCGAAGATGACACGTGGGTCCGTTCGCTCCTGACCGATCTTCTGCCTTCCGAAGGCTTCGCTGTTGAGGAGGCCAGCAATGGGCCGAGCGGCATCCGGCTGGCGAAAGAGCACCAGCCCGACGTGATCTTGCTCGATCTCGCCATGCCCGAAATGTCCGGCGTCGACGTACTCCGCGAGTTGAAGAGCGACACTGCCACCGAAGAGGTGCCAGTGATCGTCGTAAGCGCTTACACCGCGCAGATGCCGATCGACGATGAACGGCTTGCGGACGGAGTCATCCAGAAGCCATTCGACGTGGCTGACTTGCTGGACCAGGTGGAGCGGGTGAGGGCCCTTCGAGCTCGCAGCACCTCTCGACTGCACACCGTCTGAACAGAACATCGCCCAGTCGGGAAGAGTGTCTGCGCGGCATTGCCAGCCAGCGATGCCGACCGCTGCGCCAACATGCGTTGGAGCAGCCTCACGTTGGATCAGCTGCGTCGGGTGATTGATATACGGCGAACCGGAATCGACCTCGCAACCAGGGCTGTTGAATGTGCAGCTGAACATCCTGTTCGGGGGCCTCCAGATGCAGGCACAGAAGCTCGGCAGCCATCAGGTTGGCCAGCGCGGTGTTGATGGCAGAGCCAACGAATACCCGACGTTCTTGAGCAGCACCCATTGCACGTCACAGACACGATCGCCTTCGGGTGTCTGTGCGAAAGGCGTGGGAATCCGGGTACTCGGAATGTCCGATGTGGCCTGTTGCGCCGATCGCTAGCCTGCCATTCTTGTTCACCTGATTCATCTCCCCTGAAGCGCCGCAGCCGATTGGAGGTGAAGCGTCCCAGCCGGCGATCGATGCCGCCATCACCCCACGGGTCCAGCACACTCTCATGGCCGCTGACGTGGTACGGCATGCCGACGCGATCGTGGCGAATTTGACGCGTAAGTTCCAGAACACCAGCGCGCCATTCGTTCGGCGCCTGTTTGCCAAAATTCCCGGCCGTATAGAGGCAGGCAATCTTCAACCGCGACAGCGGGTCTCCGGTGGCTGACTTTACCTGCATACGCTCCCGGCGGTGTGGTTACAGCAGTAAGCTCCTCATCTGCCGAGCCGGTTACGCTTAGTCTTGGTCTTGTTCGCCCTGGCGCTCGAGCCGAAACTTGGGTGAAGCACCAGGATCATCCACGGTGGTCTCGCAATCGAGAACCATATCGGCCAGTTGCGGGGCGATCGTTTGATCGATGAGCAGGACAGCAGACTCCCCGCGACGGAGCACCTCATCGTCCGCATGCGGCGTGTCAAGACTCATGGCCAGGCCACCCGAGCCGTCTGGAGCCAGCCGCACCGCTTCTTCCGGGGTAGCCTGCGTGGTATTGACGACGCGCTGCAATTCGGCGGCTGCGCGATCGGTGACTGTCACCATATGAACGCCTCCTTCTGGTTTCGCTCCAACAAAAACGATGGGCCGCGACAGCTACTCTGTCCTCGCCCGCACATTACACACTAACAAGGGCCCGACGGGCGCGCAAAAAGCGACTGGCTCACGCGTCAGTGGCTCCTGCTGAGTTGATTCCGGTGCGGTGGGTACTGATACGTGCCGGTGTAGAACTCGCGACCGCTGTCGATGTTGGTCACGGTCAGACGCACGTGATGGCTCAGCTCCGCTGCACGGTCGTGCATCGTCAGAACCCACGGGCTCGACTCACGCACCCATCGCTCTATGCGCGCGATGGACGGATTCGAGCGTGACGCGACCAGCGCCGCTCAACGCCTCGAGCACTGCAGCGGCCATCGTCAGTCGTCCTAGGGCGGCTGCTCGACGGGCCGATGCAGCTCACCACGGGAAACTGTCGCCATCGGCCTTCCTGATGTCACACTGCATGCTTCCGCACGCGAGAGCCGCTTCCCTGGTGCAGAGGCCACCGCGAACGGTGGGTGGCCACGCGATCCACGTGGCAGGCCAAGCTCAGGCTTGCCGAACCGGGTGACGTGCGAACCCATGGTGGCGCTCCACCATTATCAACAGTGCGACATCGACGATCGAGTCGCGGCGACCGTCTCGGCGTTCCCACCACCGAAGATCCGCACCGATGTTCCCGCTCAAGGAGTGGACCACGAATGTGTCCTGCCAGTCGGGCTTGGGCCCTCAGCCTCAGGCGATAGTCATCCGGGGTGGCGACAGCTACTTATTGTCGCCGGACACCGAAAAGCCGTTGGGTGTTCGGAGACAGACTTCCCGTTTTCTGTGTCCAGACCCTCGCCGCGCTACGCTCTTGCTAGGCCGGGCAGGAGGCCGGCTGGCTGTGGTAATTCCCACCCGCGAACCCTTCATTGCTTATCTCCTCGTCCGCGCCGCCATGCTGCGCCGACAGTGCCAGGTCGCGCCGGCCGCGGCGGAGCGCTTAGAAGTGCATGTTCGTGCGCTCGAGCATCTCGCCGAGATGGTGGGTGCCCTGCCGGACGACGACGACCGTCTTCTCATGCTCGGCACACTTGCCGTGCGCGGCGGCCAGTTTGCGCCACTCGCGGGCACCGAGCACGCGCTGAACGGGTTCGACGGTGCCTCAAACGAGGCGTGCAGCACGTTTTTGACGAAACTGATCGGCATCGCGCGCGACGACGCCCTCGCGCAAGCCCGCGCCCGCGGACATCTGCCGCCGCGGCGGCCGCGTTGAGCGTTGCAGAGCAGGCCCGGCCTCCTCCTGTTGGACCTGAACGCTTGGACGGGCGAGCCGCTCAGGTGGGTTACGCGGTCCACCATCACCTACGACCCGGCTCGGTGGTCGTTGAAGTGCAGCGGCGACCTGGAGGTTAGCTGCACACCCGGGTCTGGAGTGCGATGTGTCATGTGTTGGTCAGCTCGGACCTGCTGGGGCAACAGAAGAAGAAGCGGGCTTTCCGCCACCACACGCGCGCGATGCTGGCGTGGAGAGGGGAGGCGCCAACCGGATCGCGTGTAGCACCGGATTGTCCTCGAGCCACAGAAGCGCACGGGGGATCGGTATTTTCTGCAAAAGAACGTCAGCCTCCCTCCTCCACTCCATCGACAGAACGCCGTCGTCCGGTACGATTAAGCAAGTCGACTCGTACGAGCGAGCGTGCTGCTGGTCGTTTCGTAGCGTACGTCGCACCCCGGTTCAGGATGTGTCGCACGAAGCGAATATGGGGCCCTCGGTTTCGCTTGCCAGACGGATTGTCGTTAAGGTTGCTTTCGGCGCGGCTACTTGCGGAGAGCAGACTCCTTGGACGATGTGACCAGTCCGGCGCCCCGCACCAAAAGCCTTTTCCTCAGGAGGAGTACTGATGGAAGCCTCAGAGATGCCACAATCAGGACCGCGGGACGTCGGCCAGACGACAGGCTCCGTCCCGGAAAACGGCGGAGCGCCCCAATTACCAAGCGCGAGGCCTCTTGAAGCGGAGGAAGCCCGGCGGGTCTTCCCGCCGGTGCGCAAGCTAAGCGACGACCAGGAACACGAAGTAACCCGTCTGTACGCCGAGACCACCACGTCCGTGCCTGAGATCGCTACCCGCTTCGGCGTCGCCGAATCGTCCGTCTACCGCGTGGCACGGCGGCATGGCGCCTCGCTGCGCGGTCGATCCCCAGCCAAAGCCCGACCTGAACAGCAGCCGTCGCCAGTATCCACGTCCGCGGCCGTGCGCCAGGCCCGCCCGCACGCGCAGGCCAGCCGGACGCCGCGCCAGGCTGCGCAGGCTGCGGCAGGGTCCGCGCGGCGGGCGGCAAGGTCCGCAAGATCCGGTGGGAATGGGGCACGGCGGTTCCGCGTTCGCTTCGAGGCTGAGATCGTACTCGCGGCGGAAGACATTCGTGATGCACTCCGTAAGGCCGAGGCACGCGGTGCCACCGAGATCACCGAGGTGAGGCTCGAGGATTGAGACGCTGGGGGCTGAGAGCGGCGCCGCTGGCTCGAGTTGCCCATGGCAGCCTGGCTCGACGGTCTGCTCGGGCGCAGAAACCGCGCCTCGAAGAGCTCGGCCGGTGGCTCAGCAGCCGGTGAGCAGGGGTTTGTAGCCGTACAACCTTCTCAGCACTGGTCTGGTGCCGAGCGCGGCAAAAGAACGTGCAGCGTGGTTCCCTGGTTACGCCCCGGCGATTCGGCCCAGATGCGCCCACCATGCGCCTCAATGATGCCCTTGCTGAGGTAGAGCCCCAGCCCGAGACCCTGGGTCCCCTGCTGGACCGCGCCACGCGAGCGAGCGTAGCGTTGGAAGAGTCGCACCAGTTCGTCCGGCGCCAGGCCCATCCCGCGATCGCGCACAGCCAGGTGGACCGCTTCGCCCTCGTTCCAGACGATCGCGTCGACCGGCATTCCGGGTGGCGAGTACTTGATGGCGTTGGAGAGCAGGTTCGTGATCACGCGCTCGACGAATGCGGCATCCCACTCGCCAATTGCGTTGATCTCACCGGTCAGATCCAGTTTCACGCGGGCGGCCGTGTCTGGGTCGAGCCGTCCAACCGCATTGCGAAGCAGCTCCATTAGATTCGTCGGCGCACGATGCAGCTCTAGCCGTCCGAGAGCGAGCCGCGATGCATCGGCGAGGCCGTCGAGCAGCGCCACCATCCGATCCATCTCGGCCTCAGCTCTGCGGATCGTATCGATTGCACGGGCCACGTCGGGCTGGGGCCGACCTAAGGCGCGCAGCGCGAGCTGTTGGTTGACCTTAATAGTGCTCATGGGCTGCTGGATATCGTGCACGGTGGTCGCCAGCACTTCGTCGCGCATCTCCTCGACTTGACGGCTCAGCGCCGACAGCGCCAGCGAAATGGCTCCGTCGAGAGCATCGTGCACCAGCAGCTCGGCTCCGATCACGTCACCGGTCGGGACATCGCTTGCCAGGTGGAGTCGTAGCGCTCGACCAATCTCCTGCCGCAACAGGCGGAACTCGACAACGATGTCGGCCGCTTGCAGTCCCTGCTCGAAGCGAGTGCGGGCGTGGTCTCGCGCGGCGCGCAGCACGGCTGGGTCGTCCAGCGGCGGACCGTGCTCGGTCCAGCGTGGTGCACTCCGTTGCAAGAGGGCTACCAGCGCGTCGAACAACTGCGGGATGTGATCGGCCACAACGCGCTGGCGTCGCCCCAAGTGAAACGCCTGCCTGCTCGTGACCTCGCCCCAGCGCCCCACGATCTCGTCGCGCCGCTGCGCCAGAATCCGAGCGACCTCGCCCAGATCGCTGCCGCGGGCGAAGCTTTCCACACGGCCTGCCACGTCGATCTCGCCAGGGACCGTCTCGCGCGGGTCGGTCTCATGGGTCAATACTGGCTTGGCTGACTGAGGCACCCCGAGAGTCTACCCAACGAGGCAATGGAGAGCCGCAGTTCGAGGAAAACGGCGAGCCCGATGAGGCCGCACCGGCGGTTGTGGGCGGGCTCGCCTGCCTGCTCGCCCGCATCGAAGGGACCCTATCGACATCTGGTGGCCGGAGGCTACGACACGCGATGGGCATACCATGGGATGCCGTTCCCGAGGTCGTGGGCGGGCGGATCGTCGAGCGAGGCGTCGCACCACCTGTGTTTGAATGGGTTGTTGACTGGGTTGATCTGGCGTCAACGGCACCCAGACGAGACTGGCGTGGACGAGGTGATCGAGAGGGTCGCCTTGGAGCTGCGTGGGTCTTCAACTGGAGCGCCGTGATGGTGCTCCCGCTCGGTGTAAGCAAAGTCGACCGGTGTCAAGGCAGCGCTGCAGGAGCTCGGGCTCTCGGCGCAGAGCCGTCGGCAGCGCCGACGCCGAGAACGACTGGTGGATCGAGCCGCATTCTCCGAGGCGTTGCTGATCCATCTCCACGAGATACGGTCACGGACGGGGCTCTCACACTGGATGGTTTCGCACGAGCCGTCCGGACCCCAAGCCGCAGTACTATCCAGCGGTGGCGCGGTACAAGACTTGCCATCATCAGCCCGACGACAAGCGGTACAGCTCGCGTCGCCTGCAAACGCGGCACCCGGACGTCGTCCGGCGCGTACAGCCGGTCCTCAGTAATCGGCAGCCGCACCGCGCGATAGCCCCGGAGCAACCGAAGACGAACTGAGCATGCCGGAACTGAGCCAGCGCTACCGCGTGCTGCGCATGGACATGCTGACGAGAGGGAGCGCCGCGAAGTGCATACCGAGCCAGGACCCGGCAGCCGGCTAGGCGGCGGGTCCGGAAATGCACGCCGCCCGTTCGTTCGAGGGCAGGACAGGGGAACTGGCCCAGCTCGAGGACTTGGGTCACCTGACCTGAGAGAAAAGTCGCGTCCCGCGACCCGACACAGCGTCAGAGAGCTGCGGGGGCGAACCGGAGCCGCTTGAACTGCCAGTCGAGCCGGGTCGTCCGAGGGCGGAGTTGCCTCAACGTGGAAGCAACACGCGAGGGACCGCGACACCAAGCACGATCAACACGACAAAGCAAGTTCCGCAACGTCCGGTGGCTGTTGGCAACGGCGGTGCCGGAACCTCCGACCCAGAAGAACGTTCCGTCGAACTCGAAGGCGAGCGGAACGACGTCGGGCTCCCGTCAGCGGAAAGGGTCGCAACGCGGGCGATCGGCTGCGACTTGAGGTATGCGATCTCTTCGACAGTGAACGACATGGATACTTCTCCTTCTTTGGGTCGAGTTCGAACTACGGGGCACGTTACGGCTGCTCGACTCGAGCGGTTTGTAACGTCCTATACGAACGTCCTATACAAACGTCATCCGTCCCGATCGACATCGGTTACGCGCTGCTGCGGGACGGCTGCGTGGCGTGCAGCGCTGATGCCTTGGACGGCGCGCTACAGTCACACTTGAGTTCCGCCGTAGCAACTTGCCGTACCTCTTCGCTGTTTGCCCCCAGACCGGAAACACCTATATGCGGATGGCCGCTAGCAGTGCTGCGACGACCGCCGCAATCACGATGGCGCCGAGCACAAACGCGCGAACCGGCGACGCCCCAGCCGGAGGCCGAGGACCCCCAGACGCACGAGGTTCTGTTCGGATTTGTCTGTTCTCTAGCCCGGACATCGTATGGTTCTGCCCATCCCCCGAGACGTTGTCCCCAGTTCTCTAAAATGGAGTGGTCAGGCATGTGCACGTGTTATCCATCAATCGCATCAGATCCTCCAACCACGGAGCGTACGCTGCCACGGCCAGCCTCAAGCCGATAGCGGATGCAACCAACAAGATGATGAATACGGCCGCTCGCACGATCGTGAGCGGCTCGACGAGCAGCCCCAAGGATTGTCGCGAATCCCCTCGTCGCGGTTCATTACATTCCTTCTGCCCTCCGCGGCACATTGCTCGTTTGCGGCGAGCACCCTCCGGGATGCAAGGCTATACAGTTTCTGCCCTGGGGCCGTTCACTCAATCATAAGCAGTCGCACATCGAACACGTCATTGCCACGAGAAGAATTGCAGTTGTCACGAGTTCTTCGAGAAAAGCGATGTGCATAGCAATGCCAACGAAAAACCCAGCAGGGCGAGCAGAGGCAACACTGTCTGCCATGTGCGACATGATCGGCTCGCGCATTCCGGCAAATCGTGGTGACATCATTCGACTCCAATGTTTCCTCATTGACCAGGTTCGGTGATTCCCGTCTCAGGCTCGGCATCCCTGATCGTCCCCACCTGAACTGGTGCCAGGGCAGAAGTCAACCATCGGTCACAATCGTCCGCAGTTGGTCGCGTAACTCCGGCGATGCGCTATCGAACCAACTGGCGCCCGGATGCGGCAGGATGGCGTCCACGTGAACGGCCACCTCGATTACCGCATCACACGCGCTGTGACTGTTGGTAGCAGAGCACCGGCGCTGCTGTGCCCAACGAGGACCAATGGTTCCGTGGGCTGCGCGGCGCGCACATCCTCGGCCACCCTGGTCGCCAACTACGGAAAATAGGGCGGGCCCCGGTCAACAACACCTGCCAGGGCGGGTACCACGACCTTCATGAGGCGAGCTCAGCAAGTGACTGAGCAAGCGCCAGGTCAGCGGGCCGACGAGCGAACTCGAGGCGGAGCTCGAGCGGCTCGAAACCGAGCGGACTCAGATTACTGCGCGTATCCCAGGCGCGCGAACAGGGCAATGATCCAACCGAGAACCTCGACCTGCGGGACGCCATTGAGGCATGGCGCAGACGGAGGGCCGCATCGCCGAGCTCCGGGGGCCTGCTGGCTACTGCTGAGCCGCTTGGGGTGGCGGTTGATGGCGGCCGGGCGCGGCGTGGCGCGGCGGCACGATTCGCCTGGCCAGCGGAGATGAAGACACGTATGTGCTGGTGTTACCGGCCGAGGCTGCCCCTCGACGAGGCGCCTTTCGATCGAGTCGCCGATCGGCCAAGTCCTGTTGGGCGCACGGCAGGGCGACGAAGTAGTCGCGCAGACGCCGAATGGACCCGAGCGCGTGGCCGGCGTGCACGTTAACTGATCGTCGACGATCGCGCGCGAGACGCGAGAATGGTATCGATGAGCCTCCTCGATCCAATGGTTCGCCCCCGCCTCGGACGTGCCGATTGATCGCGCGCTCATCTGGCCATTCGTGTCGACGAAGGGAAGACCGCCTGTCTCCCAAAAACGAGCGAAGCCGTCACGATCAGCGGAATAGCCGGACTTTGCTTTTTCTATAGGTTGAACCACTCGACATGACCGTACCCGGTTCACGACCTCGGTATTCGGAGCGACATTCGGCGCAAAAGTGGACATCGACGCGCGCGTCTTGCAGCTGGACTGGAGGGCGAGCGTCGACGTTACTCTTGGCCCAGACGAAACCCTCCACCTTTCTGCTTCTTGTGCATCGTGTTTGCCTGCTGGCGCGGCAGCACATCCCCAGGTGCGCAACTGATCTGCGTTCAGCGTCATGTCAGCCTGGCGGCCAGATAGGCGCCGCGTTGGCCCATGTGGCCGGCGGAGGATCCTCCTCAAGCAGCCCGACAAATTGGAGCTCCACCAGGTTTAGCCGCGGCTCTGTACCGCGCTTCGCGAATGTGGCACCCCACCTGTGCTTGCCGCGCCATACTCTGGCATGGTCTTCGTACCAACCAACAAGCGGTTAGATCCATCCGGTGACGACGACACACTCCGTGCTCCGGCCCGCCCGGAGGTGAATCTCGATCCGCCCAAAGCGGGCCGATCGAAGCTCGCCTGGCGTGCCATCGTACATGCACCCAACCGCGAGAGCGTTCAGATTCAATGGCACCTCGTCACGTGCGCCGCTCCGGCCGACCGCAGCGCACACTGCTCGGTAGGACAGGAGTTGATCGCAAATCTCGGTGATCCCGATGGCCATTGTCTAGTCGGTGGATACTGTGCGCGCTGCTCCGATGAGCAGGCTTCCGCTACATCATCGGAGTAGCCGCTCATGCAACATATTCTGCGTCCGAGGTCGGCGGAGCTAGCCGACGCTCGGCGGCTCCCCGGCAGCCTGGCGTGGGATTGCGCAGTTGAAACAGCAGAAGGACTGGCTGCCATTGTCGAACTGAGTCGACGCATCGACAATGGGCAGTCCCCGCTGACCGCAGACAGCATGCCTCGGCATACCGCTGTATAGGCCGCGGGGTCTGTCTCCCGCCCGTGTCCATCCCTGGCAGGCGCGGCAAGCCTACCGCCTCGCCAAGCGCGAGATTCCCAATCCTTGAGCTTGGCGCTCGTCGGCACATTCGCACCCGCGGCGCACCAGCTCTTGAGT
>WNFU01007037.1_pt1 | contig 13436 bp, 13 predicted proteins | sample 5400121 | NCBI WGS metagenome assembly WNFU01 (sample SAMN13153360, study PRJNA577476) | soil metagenome | isolation source: 100 cm soil or saprolite under grassland replicate 1 | place: USA:California | collected 2016-06-15
CCCCTGCCAGCGCTCGCCCGTGGGGACGATCTCGTACACGCAGTCGTCGGCCAGCGTATCGATCAAGCCTTGCAGGTCGCGGCTGTCCTCGGCCTTGGAGTGCTGGATCCACAGCCGGCGGATGGCAGAATAGACCTGGGGCGTCACGTCCCAGGCTAGCCGCTCGCGTATCGAGCTCTCAGACGCCGTCGCCATCGCGGTCTCTCGCTCTCGGACCGGCCCGGATCATAGCACGGGCGAAACCGGGCCGGGTCACGGGGGCCTGGCAGCCAGCTCGAGCCGCAGCCGCTCGATTCGCCTGCGCCGGTCGGGCGGCCAGTACACGAGCCAGGCCCTGCCCGCCAACGCGCCGCGCGGCAGTGGCCCAAAGTGCCGACTGTCCGTCCCGACCGCTGCCGCGTAGCTGAGCACGAAGTACTCCGTAGGCCCGAGCTGCCATTCACCCGGCATCGAGCCGACGACCGGCTGCGGGAAGGGCAGCGAGCGGCCGTCGATCCAGAGCTGATCAGCCGCAACTGAGACCCGCTCGCCGGGCAGGCCGACCACCAGCTTCACCATCCGTCGAGGCTCGCGCACCAACAGCTCGAGGAGGGCCACATCGCCCCGCTCGGGCGGCCAGGCCCGGTAGGCCAGCCGGTCGAACAGCACGCGTTCGCCAGGCACGAGCAGCGGATGCATACTTGCGTTCGCCACCACCGCTCGGCGTCCGAACAGCCAGGCCAGCGGCCCGTACAGCGGCGTACGCCGCATACGGCGGATCGGCTCAGCCGTCCACGAACGATCCTGACGACGCGTCTCGGCCATCCTCCAGCCGCGATGCTGAAAAATTTGCTGCTATCCTTGACGAGACCCCAGCGCCCGGAATGCGCCGGCACGAATCGTGCTCGACGGCCGGATGAAGTTCCATCTTAACCCGTGAGGAGAGAAGGTATGACCTTTGCCAAGCTTGTTCTGGCCGCGCTCGAACGGCTGCTGCCAGTCCACGAGGCCTCGGCCCACTGCGACATCCCGTGTGGGATCTACGACCCACACGCCGCCCAACTGGGGGCCCTGACCGTCATCCGGATGTTCCAGTTGATCGACGCGCTGGAGCAGCCCGGCCCGAACGCGACCAAGGAGGAGCGGGCGGCTTACGTGAGCTCCGTATCGCGCTACGTGGCCATCAAAGAGGAGCACGCGGGCCTGTGTAAGAAGGAGGTCCTGATTCTCTGGACGGACTACTTCAAGCCAGAGCACCTCGAGAACCACCCCGAGCTTCACCAGTTGGTCTGGGAGACCACCAAGCTGTGCTCCACCGTCAAGCAGGAGATGAACGCTAAGGCGGCCCAGGAACTGCTGGCCGGCGTGCAGAAGATCGCCGAGATCTTCTGGGCCACCAAGGGCGTGTCAACACGGCGACAGCCGTCGCTTCAGCCGCCTGGGGGCGAGCTCGTTTACCCTCAACCGAAGCAAGAGACTCGCCAGGCGGCCGCATAGCCAGACCGAACCGTCAGTCGGGGCCGAAGTCCGAAAATTTCGGACTTCGGCCTTCTGTAACATAGGTCAAGCTCCGGAGTCGGGATCAGGCTTGCGTAGTTTCGATCCGGACACTTCGGTGGAGGCCAACGTGGCGACTGCAATCTTCCGTCAGTTTGTGGCCGGACCACCTCTGCCTGGTGCTGTGCGAAATTGGAACCGGACCCGGGCTCTACCGGCAGCGATAGGCCTATTGATCTTGGCCGCGGCCTGCGCTGGCGGGGGCGCGCAATCCGCGAAGCCGGGGCCGGCGATTCGGGTTAGCGGCGACGACAACATGCGGTTCACGCCCGCTGAGATCAGAGTGCCCGCCGGGCAAATGGCAACCGTCGAGTTCGTCAACACTGGGCAGATCCTGCACGACTTCTCGACCCGAGGCCAGCCGGCGAACGTGACCATCGCCTCCCCACCCGGGAGCCCGCGCCGCGGCACCTTTACGTCGGCGAGTCCGGGCCGCTATGAGTTCTTCTGCGGGCAAGCCGGCCACGAGCCGGCCGGCATGAAGGGGACGCTGATCGTCGAGTGAGGACCGCTAGGCAGCCTTGGGCGTGAAGATCCAGGCCTGGTGGACGTAGAAGACGATCAGCGCCGCGATGACCGCGCCGATCACGCCGTACACGACGATGCCGATCCAATCCATGGGGAAGTGGCTGGAGCCTGCCATGAACGCTAGCATCGGGAACGAAAGGATGAAATTGGTCCGTGACGCGTACAGAGCTGTGCGCGCCCAGCTCGGGTCAGGCGTCTCCTTGGCCGCTGTGGCCTCGATGATCCTCCGCTGGTTTGGCCAGATAAGCACCCAGACGTTGAATAACATGATCAGGCCGAGCACTCCACCAGTGAGGATCGTCTTCGCGCCGTTGGACGACACGACGTCACCGATGGCCCAGTATTTCTGATAGATGATGACCAGCCCGGCCAGGACGGTGACCCAGGCCGCGTGCCGAAACCACCACAGCGCCCGAGGGAGCAGGGTCGTGACGACCGCCGGTCGGGCGGCCGCGTCGATCACCTTCATCGACGGCACGTTGACGACGTTGAAAAAGTAGAGCAGGCCGATCCAGGCAATGCCGGCCGCAAAGTGTATCCACCGCGCGATGTACTGAACCGCGTCTTGCGTCTCAGGCATGGGCCCACTCCCGCATGCGGCGGCGCATGCTTACGAGAATCTTGCGGCGAACCAGCGGCTCACTGGCCGCATCGCGTCGCTCCGGGGCTAGCGTACATGCGCCCACCCCCACTGTCAAGGCGGGTGCGTCATTCGTCTGGCCGCCGGTTTCCCCCCTCAGCCCCCAGCCCCTTCTCCCTCGCGGGGCAGAAGGGGAGCGCGCGCCCTCGCCGTATCGCTGTACTATTGATCTATCCGTATGACGGGGAAACCGACATTGTCACCAAACTGACGGTCTTGCTACCCGCTGAGCTGAGCCGGCCCGCGAAGGCCCGGGCTGCCCTGGAGGGGACCACACTCTCGGCGGTCGTCCGCCAGCATCTCGAGGAATTTGCCGCCGGGTTGGACGTCCTCGAGGAAGAGGATGACATCCGGGTCGTCCGGGAGATCGAGACGCGGCTCGAGCGGGGGGAAGAGACAGTTCACGATTGGGAGGACGTCAAGGCCGAGCTAGATGCCATAGCGGGTTAGAGTCACCGAGACGGCTAGGCGAGAGATCGGGCGCCTGCCGGGATATGTCCGCCAGCGCATCCGACGTGTCGTGCAATCGCTGGGGGACGAGCCCACACCTTCCGGCGCCCGGGAGCTGGGGGGCCTGGCCGGGTCGCTATCGGCTGCCGCTTCTCCGTTGGCGCATCATCTACCGCGTGGACCTCGAGGCCTTCACCGTTCGGCAGAAAGCGGGCCTCGACACGTACCAGGACGTCGAGCCGTACGCTTCGTTCGGCGTCACGTCCCGAGGATTCGACCCCGCAAAGGCGGCCATCGCAAAACGTGAGTTGCCCCGCTGGTCACCTCCGCCCTGCTGCCGCGCCGCTGGCCCAGAGCCGGGCGGCGAGCGCGACGAGGCAGACTCGTCGTAGCCGGTGTGACCTAGATTTGTAGGCCTGGCCGCTGTTCGACCCCTCACCCCGCGCAGCGCACTCGTTCCCCAGCCCCCTCTCCCTCGGAGGGGAGACGGGGTGAGCCCGGTCTCCCCTGCGGGGGAGAGGGGCCGGGGGTGAGGGGGAGAACCCGAGGGGAGACGGGGCGAGCCCGGTCTCCCCTCTCCCCCGCAAGGGAGAGGGGCCGGGGGGTGAGGGGGAGAACCCGAGGGAGAGGAGCCGGGGGTGGGGCGGCGTCGCTCTAGGGCCTACAAAAATGAGGCACACGCCTAAGCATCGCGGGGACCTGACGACCCCGCGCGATGCTGCTATGGTGGCGCCTCGAGCCGGCACGGTAAGGCTGCCCACGAGGCCGCGGCGTCGCGGCGGCGGTGGGGCGTGCGACGGGCCGCGGGCCCAGCCAAGGGGTGGCTGGACCGGGGGGCCGCAAACGGTGCTGGTGGTGACGTCGTGGGCGAGCGGCGCATGAGCCCGAACGGCGTGGTGCGCGCGCTGCCTGGCAGTGGTGCTGGCGCTGCTGGCGGCACTCGGCGTCCCCGCGCCGCCCGCCCGGGCGGCGCCGGCGGTGGTCCAGACGCTCGGGACGGCGTCGGCCGATAGCAACGGTTCGGGGACGCCGACGCTACAGATCACGACCGGCGGGGCCGTCACGGCGCAACAGCATCCTGGTGGCGGCCGTGGCCGAAAGAGCATCGGGGGGCCCGGTCCAGGCGCGGCGACCTGCTCGGACTCCGTGAACGGCACCTACACCGGCGAGGTCGGCAGGACCGATAATGGCGAAACGTTTACCGTGTGCGCGAAGCACAACTCGGGCGCGCTGCCGAGCGGCTCGACCATCACGATCAATTGGTCCGCCGGTGCCACGCCGCCCTTCAACCTGCGTGCCGTGGCGGTGGAGTTGTCCGGACTAGCCGCGAACCCGCTCGACAGGACCGCGAGCGCCGTGGGCACCGGCAGCACGGCCGACTCGGGCACGACGGCGACCACCAGCAAGGCCAGCGAGTTGCTCGTCGGCGTGATCGGGAACCGTGACGGCACTTCGTTCAGCGCGGGGACCAACGGCACCGCGAACACCTGCGCCACCTCCGGCACGTCGACCTACACGCTGGCCGCCTCGTCCCCGCCCTCGTCGCCCGGGGTGTTCCTGGAGTACTGCGTGGTGGCCGCGACCGCGGCCTACAAGAGCACCGCCACGCTGAGCGGCAATCCTGGCTGGACCGCGAGCATCACGACCTACAAAGCATCCCTGGCGCCGCCGGTGGTCGCGACGAGCCCGGCGCGCTGGCCTATACCGAGAGCGCTGGGCGGCAGGCGATCGACAGCGGCCTGACCGTCAGCGACGTCGACAGCGCCAACCTGACCGGGGGCACGGTCAGCATCAGCGCCAACTTCACCGCGAGCGAGGACAGCCTCGGGTTCACCAACCAGAACGGCATCACCGGGTCCTACAACAGCGGCACCGGCGTCCTCACGCTGAGCGGCACGGCGAGCGTGGCCACCCACCAGGCCGCGCTGCGGAGCGTGACCTACACCAACTCGAGCCATAACCCGAGCACCGCCACGCGCACGGTCAGCTTCCAGTTCACCGACGACACCGCCACCACCAGCAACTCCGCCACCCGCCAGATCGCGCTCGTGTCGCTGGCCGGCCATGCCAAGCCGGCCGTCTTCCGGGCCGGGGACTGGCTCCTGCGCGCCGCCCAGTCGAGCGGCGTGGCCGACATCGCCTTCACCTACGGCCTGCCCACCGACACCGCCCCGCTGCTGTGCGACTGGGACGGCAACGGCTCGCGGACGCCGGGCCTCTTCCGCAATGGCAACTGGCTCTTGCGCAACAGCAACTCGAGCGGCCAGGCGGATCTGAGCTTCACCTTCGGCCTGCCGGGCGACATCCCGATCTGCGGCGACTGGGACGGCAACGGGACCGAGACGGTCGGCGTCCGGCGGGGCGATCAGTTCTTCCCGCGCAACAGCAATAGCTCCGGGTTCGCCGACGTCGTCCTCACCTACGGCTTCGCCTCCGACAACAGCCCGCCCAACGCCGTGCTGGCCGGGGACTGGGATGGCATTGGCGGGGCGACGATCGGCGTCTACCGCTCGCCGGGCATCTGGGAGCTGAAAAACGCCAACGCGACCAGTGTCGACGACGTCGGATTCGGGTACGGCCTCGCCGGCGACAGCCCGGTCGTCGGCGACTGGGATGGCAGCGGGACCGTCACAGCCGGCATCGTGCGCGCCGCTGGCGGATCGCTCGTGAGGCAGCTTCGCAACAGCAACTCGAACGGTGTCAACGACGTCGGCTTTGGCTACGGACTGGCCGGCGACACCCCCCTCGTCTGGCGGTAGCCACCCGTGGCGGCGGGGCTGCAAAGCCAGCCCCCTGCCCTACGACAATCAGCGAGGATTGACGCGGCTCCTGCGCCTTGCAGAAGAGATTCGGCGTTCAGAACAGGGACCCGTCTCCGGCCCTGGCATGTCGTCTCAAATGTGAGACAATCAGCGCGTGAGAGCGTGGAGTCCACACCTGTGGTCCTGACTCCAGCCCAGGCCGTAGGGTAGCTCCAGGTCTTCGAGACGCCGACACAGCGCGATTTCGAGAAGACCGTGAATGACGCGGATGAGACGGTCAGTCAGATTTTGAGACGCAAGAAGGCGAGCATCAAGAATGCGGAGCTTGAAGAAGGTGCGCCGAGCTGGGAAGAAATTCTGGACCTTCCGTTCACAGAGATCGAGCGTCGGGCCAGACGGGGTTTGCCCGGCTACCGGACGATACGCAAGCTGCTGACCGACCGTCGGTTCGACAGGTGAGGCACGATGAAGGGCTCGTTAGGCAAGCTGCTCCAGTTTCTCGAACAACTCGAGCGGGCCAAGATTTGGTATCGCCTCGAGCACATCCGGGATTCGGTGATGGTGATAGTCACTGTCCCTGGCCAGCGCTGGGAGGTAGAGTTCTTCGATGACGGGCACGTCGAGGTCGAGCGGTTTCGGAGCCTGGGCAAAATCGAAGGCGAGGATGCCCTCGACCCACTCGTAGCCGAGCACGCGAGCTAGACGCTTGCCACGGCTCGATGCCGCACCCAGGGGGTGCGATTCTGCCATCCTGAGCCCAGCCCTTCTCGAGGCCGACGGGAGCAAGCCGACCGAGCAGCTCCTCGAGGCCGACAAATGTCTCCATCCACCCCTCCGCTCGGCGGCGCCTTCGCTAGACGTCCAGCGCTTCTCTCAGCCCTCAAAGCGCACTTGTTCCCGGCCCCTCTCCCTCGAGCGCTGCCCGGTTGTCATCCTGAGAGCCTCTTTGGGTCAGATCGGTAGAAGAGCGTTCCGGGGCGAGGGCAAGACGAGCCAGGCCAGACGGCTCACTCCTCGCGTAGGATGGCAGCCAGGCCGCGGGCCAGGCCCGCGCGCGGGGCTGGGCAGTGAGACTTCTTCGTTCTTCGTTCTTCATTCGGCTGGCCTCGCTGGCGCTGGTGGCGGCGTTCGGCCTGCGCGCGCCGCCGGCCCGGGCGGCCCCGGCGGTGGTCCAGACGCTCGGGACTGCGTTCGACGACACCAGACCAGCCTGACGATCACGACTGGCGGGTGGTGGCGGCCGGCCACAGCATCGTCGTCGCGCTCATCGCTCGAAACTTTCAGGGCGGCCTACCGGGCGCCCCAACCTGCTCGGACATGACGAACGGCACCTACACCGTGGAGGTAACGCAACCGGACGGTGGCTTTCTTAAGCGGCTGACGGTCTGCTCGAAGCACAACGCGGCCGCCCTGGCGAGCGGCTCCCAGATCAGCATTTCCTGGAGCGCGGCTCCGCCTCCAACAGTCGGGCGGTGGCGATCGAGGTCGGGCTACAGGCTCGCGGGCGACACGCCCCTCGTCTGGCGGTAGCCCCGCGCGGCGAGCAAGCTACACCGTGCCCCTACGCTCCCCCTTCCCTTCAGGGAAGGGGGCTGGGGGGTTAGGTCATTCAAGGGCATCGAGGTGAGGACATCCGATCCTCGATTCTCATTCTCGGCAGCGGACCCGCCTGAGGCGGGCTCAGCCTGGAGCACTACGGCACCGAGGGCGGCCTCGTCGAGCTGCGTGTGGACGCCTATCTGCCCTTGGTGGTGATCGCCATGCGCGATGGGCTCGAGCGGGTCCGGCTCGGCCGCGGCTCGCGCCCCCAGATCCGGGTCGGGGATACCTGGAAGCGGACGGGGTCAAGCAGGACGAGGGCCACTTCCAGGCCGACAACGTCACCGTCCAGCGGGGCCGGTACGCAAACCAGGAATAGAAGGGCACGACGACGACTCTCGGGACACCCGAGACAGATCAGGGCTCGACGATAACCTGTCGTCCGTGGTCGAGAACGATTCGGAAGTGCCGGGCCAGGCCAACACCGACTAGAAGCTCGTCGCCCGGAACCGTGACGACAGCGGGAAGCGGGCTCATGGCGCCACCTGCACCGTGCCCAGGTAGTAGGCGGCCAGGATGTCCGAGCCGTCGGCGAGGGTCCAGCGAACATGGCCGTCCGCCAGCTGACTACCCTGGACGAGATTGGATGGGCAGACGACATCGCCATCGAAGCCGGCGTCCAGGCGCGCCTCGGCGCCGATCCGCGAGGCGCCAACCGTGGAGATCGCAACGAACGCGCCGCGATGCTCCGCGTCCAGCGGTTTGCCGTATCGGTCGTAGAGCTCGTCGTAACGTCGTTTGATGTCCTGCTGCCCTTCTTCCGGTTGAGCCACCATACCTGGGTGCCTCCATCCCAGCCAGTCGGTCCACTCCAAGTATCCCACACTGTGGCCGAGCCCGATCTCATGGCTGCTCGAAGACGTCGGACGGGCACCGGCACCACCGCCGACTCGGGTGCCGCGGCCACCACGAGCCCGGACCGCGCTGTGCAGCGTGACCTACACCAACCCGAGCCACAACCCGAGCACCGCTACCCGCACCGTCAGCTTCCAGGCTACCGACGACACAGCCACCACGTCGGCGTCTACCGCAGCTTTCACGTTTACCTGGCTAGAGAGTCGAGGCTAAGGACCTGTAGATCGCATCGATGAGCTCGTTCGCCTGGGCGCATTCGCGCACCGCCGCCACGGGTGGGGCGCCGCTTCGAAACCGCCGCAAGGCGTCGAAGAAGAGCTCGCGGTAAAGGTCCCGCCCTTCCATGCTGACCACCTCCGACTGGCCTTCGGCCGGAAAGACGAGCAGCTCGGCTCGACGCTGGATGAAATAGGCGCCCGTCGTCGCCACCCGGATGTCCATGTCGCCCGGCCTGGGCGGCGCGAACGTATAGCCTGTCTCGAGCGTGGCGATCACACCATCTTCTAGTTCGAGGACCGCGGCGACGAAGTCCTCGATGGGCTCGCCGTGCATCCGCCGGGTCTGGACCGCGCCGATCACGCGCGACGAGCTCGCCCCAATCTGGTGAGCGAGGATGTCGGCCAAGTGGATGCCGATGTTGCGGAGCGGGCCCCCGCCCGCCATTCGCGGATCGAGCATCCAGGGCACGCCATAGGACCGGTAGCGCGAGGGGGGGCCGGCGACCTGCCGCACGCCGACGTGCCCGATCGTGCCGAGCCGCCCGTCCGCGCGAAGCCGCTCCAGCCGGGGCCAGATCGGCTGATAGCGGAGCGGGAACGCCACCGTCACCCAGCCGCGCTCGGCCCGCTCCACCAGCGACCACACCTCGCTTGCCGAGATCCCCAACGGCTTCTCGGCGAACAGCGGCAGGCCGTACTCCAGGAGCTGGCCCACCTGGGCGGCCGCGCGGCCCGGGCGGGGCAGGGCGATCATCAGGTCTGGGCGGAAGCGCTCGACCAGCTCCGAGAGATCGGTGGTCCAGTCGCAGCCGACCTCAGCCGCCCGAGCGCGGGCGACCGCCTCGTCGTCGTCACTGAGCCCGACGATCTCGGCCCCGGACGCGCGGGCTAGCTCCAGGTAGCGAGCGTCAACGAGGAAATGCCAGTGACCAGCCCCGGCGAACGCCAGCCGCAGCCCACGTCCCGGCGACTCGTCGTCCATCACATGCGCTAGAGGTCGATGTACTCGTACGCGGGTATGGTCAGGAACTCTACGAAGCGGTCGCTGAGGGCCACCCGCTCGAAGATCTCGACGGCGTCCTTGAATCGTCCCTTGCCGTACGCTTGGTCCCCGATGGCCGTTTGGATCTTCTCGATCTCCTCTGCCTCGAGTTTCTGCACCAGCTCCCTGGTGACCCGCGGACCTTTCGTGAGCGCGGCGTCGTGCCTGACCCACTGCCAGACCTGTGACCGCGAGATCTCGGCCGTCGCCGCGTCCTCCATCAGGTTATAGATGGCCGCGGCCCCCACCCCGCTCAACCAGGACTCGAGGTACTGGATGCCAACACTGATGTTGGCTCGGAGTCCCGCCTCGGTGACCTCCCCGCCGGGCACGCGAACGTCGAGCAGGTCGCTGGCGCTGACCGATACCTCCTCGCGCAGCCTGTCGAGCTGATTGGGCTTGTCCTTCAGCGCAGCCTCGAAGACCTCCATCGCGACTGGAACGAGGTCTGGATGGGCAACCCAGGTGCCGTCGAAGCCATCGCCGGACTCGCGCAGCTTGTCGTCCCTGACCCTGGGCAGCGCCACCTCGTTGACCTTCGGGTCGCGGCGGCTCGGGATGAAGGCGGCCATGCCGCCCATTGCATGTGCCCCCCGACGGTGGCAGGTTTTCACGAGCAGCTCGGTGTAGGCCCGCATGAACGGGACGGTCATGCTCACCTGGGCGCGGTCGGGCAGCATGAAGTCAGGGCGATTGGAGAACTTCTTGATGGCGCTGAAGATGTAGTCCCAGCGCCCGGCGTTCAGGCCGGCGCTGTGATCGCGCAGCTCGTAGAGGATCTCCTCCATCTCGAAGGCGGACAGGAACACCTCGACCAGCACGGTTGCCTTGATCGTGCCGCGCGGCACGCCCAGGGCGTCCTGGGCGAACACGAAGACATCGTTCCAGAGCCGCGCCTCGTGGTGACTCTCCAGCTTTGGCAGGTAGAAATACGGGCCGCTCCCCTTCTCGGCCAGGCGGCGGGCGTTGTGGAAGAAATACAGCCCAAAGTCGAACAGCCCGCCCGAGATCGGCTTGCCTTCCACCAGTAGGTGCTTCTCCACCAGGTGCCAGCCGCGCGGGCGCACCAGCAGGGTCGCCACCTCGTCGTTGAGGCGATAGACGCGCCCATCGGGATTCTCGAACTCGATGGTCCGCTCGATCGCGTCGATCAGGTTGACCTGGCCCTCGACCATGTTGCTCCAGGTCGGGGTGTGAGCATCTTCGAAGTCGGCCATGAAGACGTTGGCGCCAGAGTTGAGGGCGTTGATTACCATCTTGCGCTCGGCGGGCCCGGTGATCTCGACCCAGCGCTTCTGCAGGTCCGCGGGAACGGGGGCGACTCGCCAGTCTGCCTCGCGGATGTGACGAGTCTCGGGCAGGAAATCCGGCAGCGCGCCCAGGTCCAGCTCGATCTGCCGCTCGGCCCGCCTCTTGAGCAGCTCCTCACGTGTGGGGCCAAACGCACGCTGGAGCCCGGCCAGAAAGGCCAGCGCGTCAGGCGTCAGGATCTCCTCGGCTCGGCCCTGAACCGGTCCCCGAACCTCCACCCCTTCGATACCAGGCATCTCCCTGCTCCTCCCACTCGAAGCGCTGACAGTTCAGTGTACCGCGAGTCGCCGCTTGCACAAGCGCGGGGAATATTCGCGTGGACACAGCGGTTGCACTGGGGTGACCAAGACTGGGGGGAAATGCATTGGCACAGTCGGTAAGGATGTACACCACGCCCTGGTGTGGCTACTGCGTCAGCACGAAGCGCTATTTGGACAGCAAGGGCGTGGCCTACGACGAGATCGACATCGATCAGCACCCGGAGTTCGGCGAGCGGATCGAGCGCGCGACGGGCGGCCACCGAACGGTGCCAACTCTCGAGATCGACGGCCGGATCCTGGTCAACCCCAGCCGCCGCGAGCTAGACGAAGTCCTGAACTAACCTAACCCCCCGTCCCCCTTCCCTGAAGGGAAGGGGGTGCGCCCAGGGAGAGGTCTGAATGGACTTCGAGACGCTGCTCGTCCAGACCCGATCGCGGGTGACGACTATCACCCTGAATCGCCCCCAGGTCCTGAACGCGTTCAATGCCCAGATGAACGCGGACCTGGACGCGGCGCTCAGGGCGGCCGAACGCGACGCGGAGACCCGAGCCGTGGTGATCGCGGGCAGCGGGCGGGGGTTCTGCGCTGGCCAGGACCTGACGACACGCCTGGAGATCTTCGAGGCCGGGCAAGTGCCCCATCTGGGAGATGGCCTGCGGCGCAACTATCACCCGCTGATTCGGCGGATTCGGAACATGCCCAAGCCGGTCGTCGGGGCAATCAACGGTGTGGCGGCTGGGGCCGGGGTCGGCCTGGTGCTGGCCTGCGATCTGCGACTCGTCTCCGAAAGTGCCAGCTTCCTCCAGGCGTTCGTCAGAATCGGGCTCGTCCCCGACGCCGGCAACCTGTACACCCTGCCACGCATGGTGGGGCTGGGCCGCGCGTTCGAGCTGATGTGGCTGGCCGAGCCCCTCTCGGCGGCCGAGGCGGTCAGGCTGGGGCTGGCGATCCGCGTCGTGGCAGCCGAGGAGCTGCCGGCCGTGGCTCGGGAGCTGGCCGAGCGCCTGGCTCGAGGGCCGAGCGTGGCGTACGGGTTGATCAAGCGCGGCCTCTACCACTCCCAGGAGACCAGTTTGCCCGCGATGCTCGAGTACGAGGCCCTGCTCCAGGACGCCGCCGGGCGTTCGCCGCACTTTCGTGAGGGCCTGGCCGCGTTCCAAGAGAAGCGCGCGCCGCGATTCGGGTAGAGGCAGCCCAGAAGCCCGTGCTCTAGTGCCGGAGGTTCGACTGGCTAGACGTTGTCAGCACCAACACGAAGGCACCAAGATGCGAGAGATCGCCCATCTCTGGTCCTTATGTCTTGGTGTCTTCGTGGTGAATCTAGGCTGTCTTGGTGGTGAATCTACGGCCGATGCCTTGAACCAGCGCCAATGGGTTCGCGCTCGGGCGGCACGCCAGGCGCCGGCCGAATGGGAAGCTCGTCCGCCAAGCGCGGCTCTCTGTCCGGGAGCGTCCGGCGACGGCCAAAGCGCGGTAGATTTAGGCCCGTGACGAGGCGCTGCAGGCCGTCGAAATAGGTGTACGAGACCGGCACGAAGACAAGGGTGAGGATCGTCGAGCTGACCATCCCGCCGATGATGACCGCCGCCAGCGGAGCGCGCAGCTCACCGCCCTCGCCAAGCTGCAGCGCGACGGGCAGTAGGGCCAGGACGAGCGTCGCCGAGGTCATCAGGATCGGCCGCAAGCGGATCGGGCCAGCCCGACGCAGCGCCTCGTTCCGCTCCAGCCCCTGGCGGCGCAGCACGTTGGTGTAATCCACCAGCAAGATCGCATTCTTGCCGACCAGGCCAAACAGAGCGATGACGCCGATCAGGGACAGGATGTTGAGCGTGTTGCGGAAGATCAAAAGGCTGGCGAGCGCCCCGATCAGCGCGAGTGGGAGCGAGGACAGGACCACCAGCGGCAGGATCAGGCTCTCGTACAGTGCCGTCAGGACCAGGTAGACCAGGATGGCGGAGATGCCAAGCGCCAGCCCGAGGTTGCTGAACGCCTCCTGCTGATCCCTGCTCTGGCCGGCCAGCTCCCAGCGGACACCGGCGGGCATCGGCACCTTGGCCATCTCGCTCGTAACGATCCCGCTGGCCGTGCCGAGCGCGACGCCGCGCGGATCGGCTCCGATGATCGCTACTCGCTGGCGCTGAATCCGATTGATGCGGGCCGGGATGCTCTGTTGCTCGATCTGGCCCACCTGACCAAGGGTGACGATCGCGCCACGATTCGTCAGCAGCGGCAGG
>WNFU01007041.1_pt1 | contig 13434 bp, 12 predicted proteins | sample 5400121 | NCBI WGS metagenome assembly WNFU01 (sample SAMN13153360, study PRJNA577476) | soil metagenome | isolation source: 100 cm soil or saprolite under grassland replicate 1 | place: USA:California | collected 2016-06-15
CCTTCCGCCACATTGATGGCAGCCTCGCGCGTACCCGTAGATTCGGTCACGACCGCCCGGCGGATACGCTCGGCGGACATCTGACGGTTCATGGCATCCTGAACTTCACGCGGTGGGATGATCTCACGGATTTCCACGTTGGTCACTTTGACACCCCAGCGCTCAGTCACCTCATCCAGACGAGCACGAAGCATGTTGTTAATATGCTCACGTTCGGAAAGCACATCGTCCAAGGGGATACCACCGATCACTGCACGCAATGTAGTGGCCGCGATACCGGCTGCCGCCACTTCAAAGTTACCCACCTGCAAGACAGACTCAGCAGGATCAAGGACTTTGTGATACCACAGGAAGTCAATGGAGATCGGCGCGTTGTCTTTCGTGATGGAAGTCTGGTGAGGCACTTCGCGCACCTGCTCGCGCAAATCCACTTTTACGGCACGATCGATCACCGGGATCAGGAAAACGATTCCTGGACCCTTCGAGCCAATGCTTCGACCCAGTCGAAACACAACCAAGCGTTGATATTCGGGGACGATACGAATGGCGTTGACTAGGAAGATGAAGCCAATAACCAGAATCGCGCCAACAAAACATAAGGCACTGTTGCCAAGAAGAGTACTCATTGCAAACTCCTTTTCTCTGAAATGATATTAGCCGTTTTTCTCAACGATCAAAACAAATCCTTCACGTCGAAGGACGCGGATCGAACTGCCTGCCGGGATAGTTTTTTCGCTGCGCGCCGTCCACAACTCTCCATCCACCTGCACACTACCTTCCTCCTCGACCTTTGTCCGGGCTTCTCCAATTTTACCGATCAGCCTATCCAGATCATGAGATGGTCTGATGCCAGCCGCATCCACAGATTTTCGGACAGCAATCCACAAAAAGCCAGCGACCAGCGCAGATGCTACTATTGCAACCAAGGGGTTAACGACAGCCTGATTTTCCGTACGCGGGAATATGAATACTGATCCGACCACCAGCAGCAGGATCGAAAGAACCACATAGAGTTCACGCTTCGGTTTTTGAAGAGCATAAACAAAAGGAACAATGCTCAATCCCAGAAGAATCAATGCCCACCAGTTAAACGAAAGTCGATAAATCGCATATCCCGCCAGGAGAATACAGAAAAACGCCCCGATTTCGAATAATCCTGTTCCTGGAGCAGCAAGCGACATCATCGCCAATAAGACAGCCCCGAGCAGAATGAGATAGGCAACGTTGGGGTCTAGTAGGAAGTCCATAACTCCTCCAATTCATTATACAACAAGACCACTTTTTTGATTCCACTGTTATCTACGATCTACGAGATTCATCACCTCAAAGTTGTGAAAGCAATTCCAGATCAAGGCTTTATAATAGCGCAGCATTGACCCCCACCGCCCCGCCTTCAGCGGGGCACCTCCCCCAAATACGACTGAAGTTCGTCGCATTTGGGGGAGGCTGGGAGGGGGTAAGGAGCATCAGTGAACTTTCAAAAAATTTGCGTTCTCGGGCTGGGATATATCGGCCTCCCCACAGCATCCACGTTTGCCGCTCATGGATTAAAAGTCATCGGTGTGGATACCAATCCACATGTAATCGAAACATTGCAAAACGGGAAAATTCACATTCACGAACCCGGCTTACGAACGGTCGTTGAGTCGGCACTTCACTCGGGTAATCTCAGGATCTCTCCTCAGCCTGAAGAGGCTGATGCATTCTTGATCGCTGTCCCAACGCCATTTTATGAAGATTCGTATGGAGAATTTGACAGCAGGAAATATCGATTGGCAGATATGCGAGCGGTCACATCAGCAACCGAAGCTATCCTGCCATGCCTGCGCAAAGGAAATCTTGTCATTCTTGAATCCACCTCCCCTCCGCGCACCACCGTAGATTTGGTGAAACCGATTTTGGAAAGATCAGGTTTGAAGGCAGGCAGTGATTTCCATCTATGTTACTCTCCAGAACGTGTACTGCCCGGACAAATTTTGCGTGAATTGATCGAGAATGCCCGCGTCGTGGGTGGCGTGACACCGGACTCAGCCAAAGCAGGTCATGATCTCTATGCTACTTTTGTCAAAGGGGAGATCATTGAAACAGACGCGACCACAGCCGAAATGGTCAAATTGATGGAGAATACCACTCGCGATGTGAACATTGCCATCGCAAACGAGTTTTCGCGTCTTGCCGAAAAATTCGGTGTGGATGTATGGGAAGCGATTAGTCTCGCTAACCGGCATCCACGCATCAATATTTTGAGTCCCGGTCCGGGGGTTGGCGGTCACTGCATCAGCGTGGATCCGTGGTTCTTCGTGGAATCTGCCCCCGAACTGACTCCGCTTATCTACCAAGCAAGGCAAGTCAATGATGGACAACCTCACTTTGTCGTGGAAAAACTAAAACAAGCATTAGGTTCACTGAAAGACAAAAAGATTGCCGCTCTCGGGTTAGCCTATAAACCTGATGTGGATGATCTACGGGAAAGCCCTGCGGTGGAAGTTGTGCATTTGCTCCAACAAGAAGGCGCGCAGGTAAAAGCTTGGGAGCCTTTCAAGCCTGACGCTAAATTAAATGGAATTGACATGGCAGCGAGTCTCGAGGAGGCTATCCAGGCTGCTGATGTAATTCTTCTGCTCGTTAAGCATACTGAGTTCATTAATTTCCAACCTGATGAATTGGCTTCAAAAACACGGGCTCGTGTGTTGATCGATTGTGTGAACGGTTGGGGTGCTGGTCATTGGGAAAACACCGATTTTAGCGTGTATCGTTTGGGCGTTAGCAACTCAAGAGTTGCGTAAGTCAACAATCGTAGATTTGAAACTATGAAAGTTCTCTCTGTTTTTGGCACGCGCCCGGAAGCCGTGAAGATGGCGCCGATTGTTCGGTTGCTGAAACATACCACGGGAGTTGAATCGCGGGTCTGTGTCACCGCCCAACACCGCCAGATGCTCGATCAGGTCTTGGAACTCTTCCAGATCAAACCTGATTATGACTTGAACCTGATGCGTGATAATCAGTCGCTTGCCTCCATCAGCGCATCCATCTTCACGCACCTTGATCCCGTTTTGGCAGACTTCCAACCCGATTGGGTATTAGTGGTTGGTGATACCACAACAGTTGTTACTACGTCACAACTTGCATACTATCGCCGAATCAAGATTGGACATGTCGAGGCGGGTCTACGCACGCACAACAAGTGGCATCCGTTCCCCGAGGAAATTAATCGACGCATTGCTACTGTGATTGCCGATCTACACTTCGCCCCAACAACATGGTCACAGGGGAATCTATTGCGCGAAGGCGTTGACGGAAAGACAATTATGGTCACGGGCAATCCTGTAATTGATGCGCTGAACTATGTAGTAAAGCAGGAAGAACCAAAGGAAATTACTACTCTCCTCAATCGACTGGGGCTAGAGGCTAAAAAACTAATCCTGCTCACTGCTCACAGGCGTGAAAACTTCGGAGAGCCTCTCCAGAATATTTGTTATGCGCTCAAAGAGCTTGTTTCACGCGACGATGTGGAAATTGTCTATCCTGTGCATCTCAACCCAAAAGTACAGGAACCGGTCAATCGGATATTGCAAGGAGTTCCACACATCACACTCTTACCGCCATTGGATTATCTGCCCATGGTGCATTTAATGAAACATGCAAAATTAATTCTCACAGACTCTGGAGGACTTCAGGAAGAAGCTCCCTCGTTGGGTGTCCCTGTCTTAGTGTTACGCGAAACCACCGAACGCCCGGAAGGAGTCGAGGCAGGCACGTTAAAGCTTGTTGGAACGGAGAGTAGTCAGATCGTCCACGAAGCGACTCGGCTGCTGGATGATCCGATTGCTTATGCAGAAATGGCGCGGGCCGTGAATCCATATGGCGATGGGCACGCCGCAGAACGCATCATCGCAGCACTACTTCATACTGAAAACTTATAGAACGATTGTAAACATATAACAAATCATTATTGATGATGCTCAGCAATTGTAAGGTGGTAGAAAGTTCATCTGAGTATAATGAATTCAATGAAAGCGATCTGGCGACTCGCTGCGTTGTTTTTGGTTCTGACAATTTTGCTGACACCCCGGGGAACAGTACAGGCTCAGTCAGCAGATGTGCAATATTTTCCAGAGACAGGCCATCACGTCAAAGGGGATTTCTTACGTTTCTATAAAAGTGTACATGATCCACAACTGGTTTTTGGTTATCCCATCACAGAGCAGATGACCTCCAAGGATGGCGAGACCGTTCAATATTTTCAACGCGCCCGTTTTGAAACGCACACGGAATTGCCGGAAAATCAGCGTGTACAACTCACCCCGGTTGGACAAGCCCTTTATCAACCCTCCAACCAATTGAAACTCGGTAACACAGCAGGCTGCGATTTGTTTGCCACCGGTTACTCGGTCTGCTTTGCCTTCCTCGATTTTTACAAAGCCAATGGTGGCGCGGCACAATTCGGAAACCCCCTCTCGCCGTTTGAATTCCACGAGAATCTCATCGTGCAATATTTTGAAAAAGCTCGCTTCGAATGGCGCGCAGACCGGCCTGAGAATCAGCGCGTTGTCCTCACAGACCTGGGACGTTTATACTTCGATCAGCTCGGCGAAGATCCAGCTCAACTTAAGCCGGTTAAGCCATTGGATGCCACGATCAATGCCATCCTTTCTATCCGAGTCCGAGCGTTTGTCCTGAAGCCTCTGACCCGGACGACCGGCCAGCAGACCGTTTATGTGATTGTACAAAGCCAAACCTTACAAGCCGTTGCTAATGCCACCGGCAAAGCAACAATTTCCTGGCCAGATGGACGAACAGAAGATTATTTCTTCACCACGAATAGTTCAGGGCTTGGTACCATCTCGTTCAATTTTGCAAATCAAAAACAGGGGGAGCTTGTGTCGATTGATATTGTCGTTGTGCATCAAGGACTTGCTGGCACAACCAGAACGTCCTTTAGGATTTGGTTTTAAGAGGAGTCCAAAGTCTCCTGACTTTGGAATGCCAACGACTGGAGTCGTTGGACTCCAATCCATTACTCCAATTGTCTCCAAGCGAAAACAGGACCCTCCTTGCAAGCCAGTTTCCAAGTGGATTTCAGAGTCACGGCGCAAACGCCGCATTCTGCGACTCCCCCACACGGGACCGGAGTAAAAACGAGGATTTGAGCGTCTTTCCCATCCGGGATGTGATTCAATTTTCCCAAACGTTCCTTCAATAGATTCAAATTCTCACGAGCGACATCAAAAGCCAGATAATCCGCCCAATCGACAATATCAGGCAGAGCAGACATCGGCTGCACTTCCACCTCGTCAGGCAAACGGTCCACGCTGGAATCGCAAACTAGCACGATTGCCGCGCTTTGTCTTAAAGCCAGTGAGATCAAGCCTCTTAATCGAGCTGGCGAGACGTCAAACGCGATGAGCGCAACTTTGCGGGCTGACAACGGCAGACGGAAGCCATTTCCTAGTGGGCCGCGCAGGTAAAGTTCCATGCCCGGATTCCATGCCTCAGGGATGGGTGACGCGGCGATAAAACCTTGAGGGGCAGAATCCGTATGAAAAAGTGGAACAGGCAAAGGTGAGTATGATCCGTTGCCTGCAAGCAGGTATTGGCCCGGAGAAGGAATCAAACTTGATGGGCAGGAAACGCGCACGTGGCGGTATCCATCCTCAAGAATCAGCTCGAGCACCTGCCCTTTCCCTGTATGCATGTCGCTATGCTATCATGGCGGTATAATTCTTTCAATATGAATCGGAGGCTGTTATGAACATTGCTGATGTCCTTAGAGCACTCGCTGGGTTTGCATGGCTGGCAGCGATTGGGATTGGTTTATTGATGGTCACACGCGTGGCGCGTAATCAGGCCACGAGAGGGTTGGGACCGTTAACGGTTGGTGTGCTGGTTACTGCTGTTGTGCTTACAGCATTGGGAGCAGGATTGGTCTTTATCAACCCTGAAGAACGCGGTGTCGTGATTTCAGCGTTGGATAGCAAAGGGTATCGCCCTGACCCGCTTACACCTGGTTTGCACTGGGTTGTTCCTTTCGCGGAACGGGTGCAGCTTTATAGGATTTCGCGCCAAACGTATACAATGTCTGCTGTAGCCCAAGAGGGACAAACCCCAGGCGACGATTCAATCCGCGCCCGAACGAAAGATGGACAGGAAGTATTCGTCGACGCTTCGATCATCTACGCGGTGGACACGCAAAATGTGATTCAATTGCACATCAACTGGCAAGACCGCTTCGAAGACTCGGTTGTCCGCCCTACCGCGCGTAACGCCATTCGCGATGCTGTTTCGCAATATGGTGTGGAAGAGATTGTCAGCACCAAGCGGGCCGAGTTGGAAGATTTGATTACAAAATCTATCGCTGACAAGATGACACAAAATGATCTTGTGCTTGTGGATTTTTTGCTCCGCGATATTCATTTCAGCGAGGAGTATGCCGCGGCTGTGGAGCAGAAGCAGATCGCTGAACAACAAGCACAACAGGCAAAGCTGGTCGTTGAGCAAAGAAAACAGGAAGCAGAGCAGGCTCGCCAGGTGGCACAGGGTCAGGCGGATGCCGCAGTAATTGCATCGAAGGGTGCCGCAGAAGCCAGGCTCATTCAGGCGGAAGCCGAAGCGAAAGCAAATCAGTTGCTCGCCGCGTCGCTATCGCCCGAGTTGGTACAATACCAATATATCCTGAAGTTATCTCCTGGCGTGCAAACGATCTTTGTACCCAGCGGTAACCAGTTCATTTTGCCGCTGCCAGGTTCCGCTGAGGCTCCTGCAACGACAACGACGACCACTACTCCTTCAACAACACCTTAACTTGTAAAACAGGTGACAGTCATATCCCTTCTCACTTTATTGCTGGAGTGCTGTGCAAAAATGACTGTCATGTAGGTGAGAGAGTGACCAGTAACCAGAGAGACTGGTTGCTGGTTATTTTATCCAGCCTTGCGAAGGTTGATCTCGAGAGCGAAACTTAAAGAATCAAAACCTTCGCAAGGTTGAAACGAGGCTTGATGCCGATTCCACAAACTGGACGTGAAATCCGCCTCACCACTCTATCCGCTTGCGCGGGTTGAGCGTCCAAACTAAGCGCTGAGGCGCTGACGCAGGTTCTGCGTCCTATCAAAGACATCTTTGATTCCGCTTCATTCCCAGACTTAATGGTTGGTCTGTGGGAACCTGATGACGCGGCTGTTTGGCGCTTGGATGAGGAACGGGCCATCGTCGTGACCACAGACTTCTTCACTCCGGTGGTCGATGACGCCTATGACTACGGCGCAATTGCCGCAGCCAATAGCCTCTCAGATGTGTACGCGATGGGCGGACAACCTTTCCTGGCCCTGAATGTGGCAGCATTACCTGATAATTTGCCGGCAGAAATCTCGAGCGAGATTATTCGCGGCGGCGCAGAAAAAGCGCGTGAAGCTGGAGTTGTGATCGCAGGTGGGCACACCGTCAAGGACAAGGAACCCAAGTATGGACTCGTTGTCATTGGGTTTGTTGATCCGCGTAAAATGTTGAGCAAGGGTGGCTTGCATGTCGGTGATGTGCTTGTTCTGACGAAACCCTTGGGCTTCGGTGTGACAACCACAGCCTTGAAACAACAAAAAGCGGATGAGCAGGATGTAGCTGAGGCTGTCAATTGGATGAAACGGTTGAATAGAACTGCCAGCCAGTTGGCAAGCGAATTTAGTCTACGCGGCGGCACAGACGTTACAGGCTACAGTCTTCTGGGGCATGGAATGGAGATGGCAGAAGCGTCAGGTGTATTCATGAAATTTGAGTTTGCAAAAATTCCATTCCTGTCCGGGGCGCGCAAATATGCGGAGCAGGGAATTTTCCCTGGCGGCGCCTTTGATAACAAAAAGCATTTTGAGGCAAATGTCCAATTTGCTGCTTCCATTGATGAATCCAATCAGATGCTCTTGTTTGATCCACAAACAAGTGGTGGGTTACTTCTGGGGGTGCCGCGCGAGAAATTAGATTCCTTTCTTGCACGAGCAGAAGAATTAAGTCAACAAGCACGGATGATCGGCGAAGTGCATCCAGGTTCTGGCATTCAAGTAACTGGTTAGGAGATTCATATGATTAATCCTGGTCTCGGTCTGATGGAGATCATTTTTGGCTTCAGCGCAGTGACTTTAAGCCTTGGCTCGCCGCTTGCTATCTCTTTTTTCTATATCTATATAAGATATATATCAAGCTGAAAGGCATTGAAGAACATCTGAAGAACAACTGAAATCCGTCTGTTGATCAGCAGAAATCCTTGAAAGAGACGGAGGAATTGGCATAAGAATATTATTTTAAGCTGCTGAAGGATTAAAAGCAGTTTGTTTATCCATAGTACAATAGGAAACTTGGAAAAGTTGATTGGATCATGGAAGAAATTCCCTTAAATATTAATTTAACCCCTGGATTGATCACGATTGGTATATTGCTCATCATTAACGCCATCCTGATCGCAGCAGAGACAGCCTTGCTTTCTTCACGGAAAGCTCGTCTGCAAAATGAATTAAACAAAGGGGATGCGCGTGCAGGCATCGCCTTGAAATTAACGGAAAACCCGAATCAGTTCCTTTCTGTCACTCAAATTGGCATTACAACTATTGACCTACTGCTCGGCGCATTGACCGGATCGACACTTGGTATATTGATTGATGCCCAGCTCAGTAGGTATCCTGCCCTGGAACCTTATAGTGCCGTGATCGGTCTATTGGTTGGCGTTGTTCCTATTACGTATCTGTCACTGGTTCTAGGTGACCTTGTCCCTAAGCGACTGGCTCTGCGTGACCCTGAAGGTATGTCCTCATTCTTTGCAAAACCAATGATGTTCTTTACGCGGATCTTTTATCCATTCGTCAGGTTCCTGAGTTTTTCCACAGAATCCATCCTGCGGCTGTTGGGTGTAAAAGTAAGCCAGGAACCACCTGTCACGGAAGAAGAAATCCAACTGCTGATTGACCAGGGCACGCAGGCAGGTGTCTTTGAGGAATCCGAACAGGATATGGTAGAAGGTGTGTTCAGCCTGGCGGATCAGCGCGTCTATTCACTGATGACACCACGCCCGGATATTGTCTGGCTGGATATTGAGGATACGACCGAAGAGATCCGCCAAAAGATTGCTGAATGCAACTATTCGCGCTTCCCTGTGCGGCAAGGTTCCTTGGATTCGATCATTGGTGTTGTGAAAGCCAGAGATTTGCTCGTTCGAAGCCTAAACAATGAACCCATCCAACTCAAGGAGTTACTGAAGCCCGCGTTCTTTGTCCCAGAAACAATGCTGGCATCCAGGGCACTTGAAATTCTCAAAGAAAAAGGGACAGATATCCTGCTGGTCATCGATGAATTTGGGGCTTTGCAGGGATTGTTGACCATCAATGACATTCTCGAAGAGATTGTCGGTGAAATGGAAATTGATGAGCCGCAAGCCACGCAACGACAGGATGGCTCGTGGCTGCTGGATGGCATGCTGGAAATCGATGAGTTCAAAGATATATTTGACATGCCTCCACTTCCGCATGAAAGTGAGTATGAAACACTGAGTGGATTTATTATGATGTCACTTGGACGCGTGCCGCAGCCAACGGATCATTTCGAGTGGCACGGTTTGAAATTTGAGGTCGTCGATATGGATGGCCGTCGGGTGGATAAGGTGCTGGTTACCACCACTCCGCAGCGGACATCAACGCCTGAAGAGAGCAATGGAAAGAAATAATCAATCCGCATCCATGATTGGCAATAAAGTTCTTTACTTATGTCCCGTAATTTTCTTCGCGCAGTAATCTTTGATCTGGGTGGAACACTCATGTATGAACGCGCCAATTGGGACTCAATCACAGCCCACGCAGATGAAGCGTTGACCAATTATCTGCGCGAAGAAGGGATGGAACTGAATCTTTCCACGTTCCCCCGCGAATTCCGCAAAAGACTCGATAAATACTTCAGGAAGCGTGAAAAGGATTTGCTGGAAACAACCTACTCCTTTGTCCTGCGCGATGTGTTGGAAGATAAAGGATACCGCGATATTTCAGATGGGATTATTCGCGGCGCGCTAGATCGTCTCTTTGCCATCACACAAACGAATTGGGCACTCGAAGGTGACACACTACAAACCCTCAAGAAGCTTGAAACGGATGGCTACCGAATGGGTCTAATCTCCAATGCGGGTGATGACCAGGATGTACAGCAGCTTGCCCGTCGCTTTGGAATCGCTCAATATTTTGACTTTATCCTCACGTCTGCCGCGTGCAGTTATCGTAAGCCGCATCGGCGCATCTTCGAGCTTGCGCTCTCAAACTGGTATTTTCTACCGTCTGAAGCAATCATGGTCGGAGATAATCTGGATGCAGACGTACGCGGCGCACAGAGTGTCGGGCTGTATGCAATCTGGATCAGCCGCCGTGCTGGCCCAAAAACTGAGGAGCATCTTTCGATCCAGCCGGAAGCGAGTATATCCACGTTATACGAACTTCCTCCGCTTCTGGATCGTCTCCAAGTCCAATAAAATTTCAATTCACATCACGGATTACATCACAATGACTCAAAACAAGCGAATCACTATAGTCCCGCGTGTTTTCCCTGGCACCGTGCGGCTTAAGCCGTACCAGGGCAGGTGTGGCGGGAGTCCTGTGGACAAAACGTTGCTTGCCTATGTTGCACTGGGCATAGGCATTTTTTCACTTAGTTTCTCAGCCATGTTCGTACGCTGGGCAAATGCACCGGGTCCTGTCACTGCCTTCTATCGTCTTTTCTTCTCTATATTTTTGTTGTTACCCTTTTTTCTGCCACGCCTAAAAACAAATCGATCGATCAAGTCACAGTCCATTCTATTTCCTTTGCTGGCGGGCGTGTTCACAGCGTGTGACCTCGGGTTGTGGACGGCCTCACTTTCCTACACGACTGCGGCCAACGCAACCCTGCTGGGCAACACCGCCCCTCTCTGGGTGGCATTGGGAACCTGGTTGATCCTGAAACAAAAACTCACTTCCGGTTTTTGGCGCGGACTTGCCTTTACCCTTCTGGGCGCGGCGCTGATCATGGGAACGGATTTCATCCTTCACCCTCGCTTTGGGATCGGCGATGCGATGGCAGTCTGTACCGGTTTTTTCTACGGCGGATATTTTCTCTTTACTGAAAAAAGCCGCACTCGCTTTGATCCCATCATCCATATCTGGCTTGTGGGTGTTGGCGCAAGCATTTCCCTTTTTATTGTAAATACAATACTTCAATATCCTTTGGCTGGCTATCCCACACAGACCTGGCTGGTCTTCCTCGCCACAGCAGTGGTTTCACAGTTAATTGGATATATGTCACTTGCTTATGCCCTCGGGCATCTCCCCGCTTCCGTTGTTTCACCGACGATGATTCTACAGCCAATTATGACAACCCTTCTGGCGATCCCATTGCTCGGCGAAATCCCGAGTATCTGGCAGGGAATCGGTGGCGCCATTGCGCTGATCGGCATCTATATCGTTAATGAATCCCATAACCGAAACCGGGCAGAACCCGCAACTCCCAATGCCTAAAGGCTTTTCCTGAGCCACATTGGCATCACACGGCATCCGGTGCCGTGCAGGTGACTCGAAGGGCTTGATATTTATCCCACTCTTCTATATACTATCCGTATCCCAAATTGCCAAAGGAATTAGTCCTACGGAGGAGCTCATGGAAATCAAAGTATCAACTGAAAATGGGCGTGTTCCCATAACAGTCCTGCATGTAGACGGAAATATTGACTCATCAACATATGAAACATTTCTCTCCACAACTAGAAATCTGATTAATGAGGGGGCGCGCTACATCCTTGTTGATTTATCACATGCGCCGTTCGTGAGCAGCGCAGGTCTGCGCGCCTTCCATACCCTATTCAATGAACTTCGTTCCATCAACCCCGAAGCCAATCTCAGTGATGATCAAATGAAAAAGGGAATTAGCGCGGGAACGTACAAATCTCCTCATTTGAAATTGCTGAACTTATCTCCCGAAACAAAAACAAGTTTTGAAACCAGCGGCTTTGATATGTATATCGATACTTTCACCGACAGGAAAGCCGCTATCGCTTCTTTCTAAGCCATAAGCCGATATCCCCTTCCATTCTTTTCCCTCCAAGGAGGACGCCATGAATCTGGGCCCCATTGCCGAAGTTGCAATTGGAATTATGTTCGTTTGGATCGTACTCAGCCTGACAACCATCCAGCTTCAGGAATGGGTCAGTACCATGAGGGACAAGCGCGCCCGTGATATGGAGGCTGCGATCCATGAGATGCTCGCCAACCCTAATCTTAAGGCTCAGTTCTATGATCATCCCGTGATCCGTGGCCTTACGGCAAGAAAAAGAAAAGAACCGTCCCGAATACCAGCCTGGTTCTATCGATATCCAATCCTGCGTGGCTTCACCAAAGAAATAAGGAAACTACCGTCATATATACCCTCCCAGCAATTTTCACTGGCTTTGTTCGATATTGCGATCACTGCCGGCACAGAATCGTCCTTAATTCAACAGGGTATCCTGAAAATCAGAGATGATCTTCAAAAGGATGTGAAAATACCTGTGGACCAGGCAGTGATTATCGAGCTTAATTTATTGTCGGATCTTGCGCGCAGCGCCGCGGCCACGGAGGCAGGCACAGCGTTTACGAAAAACTCGCTCGCGTTATTAAAAAAGAGAGCAGAAGATTTCGCTTTGAAATATCCAGACTTAAGACCATTGATCGAGGCAGCCCTGGAGGAAGCCAAGAACCGTAAGGCAGATATGGATGAGCTTCTCAAACATAAGGAGGCTCCCAGAGGGAATGACGCATTCACCAGCCTTCAGCGAGGAGTCGCGGCATTGAGCGTGATTAGCCCGGAAGTCAATCAAACTCTAAATGCCCTGTTCTTAAATATTGACGAGTATATTACCGGCACCGAAACAAAACTTGCCAAAGCCCGAAAAAGTGTGGAAAAATGGTTTGATGATTCGATGGATCGTGTCAGTGGGGTGTTTAAACGCTATTCCCAGGCTATGGCGCTGCTCATCGGTTTTCTGGTGGCGCTACTATTAAATGTGGATTCAATTAACCTTACGCTTTATCTCTGGCGCGAGCCATCTGTCCGCGCGATATTGGCTCAAAATGCGTCACAGTTTGAACTTCCACAGGGCGAGATGCAATCCAACCCGGAGCAGGCATTGCAGGATTTCAGAGACCAATTCACGGGTCTCAGTTTGCCAGTGGGCTGGGTAATCAACGATAGTAAGGGAAAGGCTATCTCTGATGCCAACTGCCAGCTATTTCCAGGCATCAATCAGGCTTTTGGCATTCCCGTGATAGGGACGAATAAATGTGTAGCTCCGCCCCAAGCCAATAATCAGAATAATATTCTCCTCAAGCTGGCTGGTATCTTCATCACGGCCCTCGCTGCAAGACAGGGTGCACCCTTCTGGTTCGACATCCTGAAAAGGGTTGTCAA
>WNFU01008177.1_pt1 | contig 13432 bp, 11 predicted proteins | sample 5400121 | NCBI WGS metagenome assembly WNFU01 (sample SAMN13153360, study PRJNA577476) | soil metagenome | isolation source: 100 cm soil or saprolite under grassland replicate 1 | place: USA:California | collected 2016-06-15
CTTCGTCGACCTTGAAGCTAGGGGTCCTCGACCGTGCGCATCTGACATCCCGCCCGGCGTGTCGCCGATCCGCCTACCCCGCAACGGCTCCGACCGTCGTCATCTCCTCAACCCACCCACACTCATGCCGGGAGAGCCACAATTGGCTCCCCTATGGTGCCTGAAGGCAAGAACCACCTTGGCCCAGTGCCACCGACGTTGACATTCGCGCACGTGCCCGAGGGCAAGACCGTCAAGAACAGGCTCCACCTCGACGTCAACCCAACCGACAGGGAACAAGACGAAGAGGTCCGTCGCCTGCTCGACCTAGGGCGTGTTTCATAAGTCTGGTAGTGATCTATGAGACGCTGCCGGTGTGGGCCGTGGAGACCTCAGCAACGAGCAGTGGGCTGTGCTGGAGCCGTTGCTACCCAAGGGCAAGAAGTCAGGTCGCCCGCCGTTGTGGACCAAGCGGCAGCTCATCAACGGGATCCGGTGGCGTACCCGTACCGGCGCGCCGTGGCGCGATGTTCCGGCCCGGTACGGGCCCTGGCAGACCGTCTACGGCCTGTTGCGGCGCTGGCAGCGTGACGGCACCTGGAAGCGGATCCTGGCCCAGCTCCAGGCACGCGCGGATGGGCAGGGGCTGATCACCTGGGACGTGTCGGTGGACTCCACCGTGGCCCGGGCGCACCAGCACGCGGCGGGTGCCTCGAAAAAGGGGACCTCCAAAAGGACAAGCCGGGCGGGGTAGAGGTCGAACCGGCCGACCACGGCCTGGGCCGCTCCCGCGGCGGGCTGACCTGCAAGGTGCACCTGGCCTGCGAACAGGGCCAGAAACCACTCTCGATCGTGATCACCGCCGGGCAACGCGGCGATTCACCCCAGTTCCAGGCCGTCCTGGATGGCATCCGGGTACCACGCCTTGGACCTGGACGCCCGCGTAGCCGCCCTGATCGGGTTCTGGCCGACAAGGCATACAGCTCGAAAGCCAACCGGGCGCTGCTGTGCCGGCGCGGCATCAAGGCCACCATCCCGATCAAGGACGACCAGGCCGCCAACCGGCGCAAGAGGGGATCCAACGGCGGCCGGCCACCCACCTTCAACAAGGAGATCTACAAACAACGCCACGCCGTGGAGTGCGGCATCAACCGCCTTAAGCGCAACCGGGCCGTGGCCACCCGATACGACAAGCTCGCCGTCCGCTACGAAGCCACCGTCATTATCGCCGCCATCGACGAATGGCTCTGACTTATGAAACAGACCCTAGGTGCTCGACACGCCGACGTCGGCCAAGGCGATGAGAGCTGGGTCGTACTTGCCGACCCAGAGGGGAACGAGTTCTGCGTCCTTGCGGACCGCCGCCCCTGATCGGAGGCCGCACACCGCGCCAGACCTACTTCCGCCCCTGATCGGAGGCCGCACACCGCGCCAGACCTACTTCCGGTCGCCTACCACGCTCACGCGAACACGATGAGGAGCCCCTCCAAAGATGGAGAATCCCGACCCCCAGCAAGATCAAACTCTGCCAACTTCTTGACTCATGACATCGCACCACGCCCACGAGCACCCGCGTTCCGCGGAGGCTAACCGCGCAGGCGCTCGGCTCGCGCCGCCAACGGCGAGATCGCCCCTGGACCGCCAGCCCATGATCACGACCGGACACCGTGGCCACGCGGGGCCGGACAGCCCGATCCGGACGTTAAGACGGCAACCGCGCGCCGCGGCGGTCCTCCGCGCGACTGAACCGCTCCACCCATCCCAGTCAATGAGGTGAGACCGCGTTGACGGCGACGGCGTGACGCTGAGCCACTACTCGCATAAGTCGATGTGGTGCCGCTCGAACAGTTCGCGTACGAACGCCGCGACCACCTGGTCCACGGTGTCCGGGTCCTGGCAGAGTTCGTAGCCGCCGAACCGATATACCTCGTACCCAGCGAGGCGCAGACGGCGATCTTCGGCCACCATCTCGGCAGACAGCCGGGGCTGCGCCTGTCCAGCGTCGTCGGCGTAGTGGTGCTTCCCGTCGATCTCGATCACGATGCGCTGATCCTGCGGTAGCAGCATGAGGAAGTCCATGCGCTGCCGCGGCAGCGGGCCCGGCGTCGAGCGTCGGCCCCGCTGGGTATATGGGTCGTAGTGCAGGTACACCTGCGGGATCAAGGCTGGCACCCGTTCGAAGACGTCCGCGCCGTGAAGAGAGTGGTAGGCCCGGAAGAAACGTCTCTCGGCGTCGGAGGCCAAGGAGCGCAACAGCCGCTTGAACAGAATTCGGGCAGCGTGGACGAGTCCGTCGCCCGGCGGCACCCCTCGGCGTCGCACCACCAGCGCACCAGCGCGGCCCAACTCAGCCCGTCGGCCGGCAGCGGGCGATCATAGACAAGGCAGTGGTCGGCGAAGGCGCGGCCCGCGCCGGGCCGGAGGAGTCGTTGGTGGACGAGCCGGTCGAACAGCGGTTGGACACGTTCCTGATCGAGGTCACCGCGTGGTGGCGTGCGCTCCTTCGCTGGATTTCCGCCGGAACGGCGGCCGCACGGACATCATCGTGGTCAGGGCTGACGCGTCTGCCGCGCGGCGGAGCCGGCATGCGGCGTTGACGGGCTCGGGATCAGCAGTGACATTCCCTGATGAGGTTCGAGTGAGACCGGGAAGCTGTGCCGGGGGTCGACGTCGGCGATTATCCGGTCGGTGAACATGTCGATGACCCGGCGTCCGGGCGGCAGATGCGCGGAGGTGACTGCGCCGGCGACGGGCCGGTTGGCGAAGTTGAGCACGGTGACCTGCATGTGCCCGCCGTCGAGCAGGTGAACCATCACCAGCAGCGCCGGGTCCGGTACATCCGGTACGTCCACCTGGGCAGCATGGGCGATGCCGTAGCGGGTACGGACGGCAAGGATGTGGCCCAGCCGTGACGCGAACGAGATCGGGTCCCTCAGTTGGTCGGGCAACGAACCGTACAGGCTGAAACCCCGCGGCAGCTTGGCCGGCGACTGGGTAGCCGCCGGCTGGTAGCCCATCAGGTCGTAGGCCGGCCGGTGAATCCACCGGGTGTCGCCGGAGCCCAGCAGCCAGGAAACCGCTGATCGTGGCAGGGTCAGCATTCCGCACAGGTCCCAGCCGGACAACGCGAACACCCCGGGTTGGAGGGCGTTGAACATGGCCAGCAGCAGATGGCCGCGCCTGATCTTCTCGATCTGCCCCGGGGACAGCGTGCGGATGTCGGGGTATCCCAGCGACGCGGCGACGATCGTCGCGGTCGTGGAGGCGATGCCGTTGGTGGTGAAGGTGGCGTTGTACCGGGCTGCCGGGCCGGTGAGCCGCTCGGTCAGCTCGCGGCGGATCGTCACGGCGAGCTCGCCTCCGGTCAGTTCACAACCCCGGAACCGGAAGACGTCGTCTTGGTGCGTGCCCGCGAAATGCACCAGCTCGTAGGTCATCTCGTCATGGTTCTGCAAGGCATGGACCAGGCGGATCGGCGGCAACCGCTGCTGCAGCGCGGCGTTGAGGGTCAGGCGCAGGAATTCGGTGTCGCCGGTGGCCAGGGCATGAGCGTACGCCGGGCGGTTGACGAAGTCGTAGGACAGATCCGCGCCGTATTTCGATGTCTTCCTGATGTCGTCGATCGACAGGTTGAGCTCCTGAAACGTGAAGCCCCCCACCTTGCGGACCATGCTGGCGATCACCTGGTTGACCGCGTGCGAGAGCGGATGCCCCTCCGACCAGGCCGGGGCACCGCTTCGGGCGCTCTTCTCCACACCGAGGAAGCCGTTGGCGTCCAGCCGCAGCGCCGCGGCGCCAAGATGACCCAGCGAATGCAGGGCGTCGCCGATGACCAGTCGCATACCGGCGAACGTCGGATCCAGCCAGTTGATCGACGGCTGGCCGTCCTTGAAGTAGTGCAGGTACACCCAGCGCCGCTCGACACCGTCCGGGCCGCTCACCGGTGCGGTCGCGCTCCAGTTGGTGTCCTTGATCCCCGGGTCGTAGAAGATCACCCGTTGCAGCCGGCCGACGATGTAGCCGGCCCGCTCCAGCCGATCCTCGGCCTGGCGGTCAAGGTTGACCGAGTCCCTGCCGGCAGGCACCGGAGGCAGCAGGTGCCAGTCCTCGGCCGGGATCTCCACCATATGGTAGATCCCGGGATAGTCCCCGACCTTCATCTCCGCCAACCGGAAGTCCGCACCCTTACCGGTGTGCCCCGGCACGACGTCATCGATGACGATCCCGCCGTACCCGGCCGCCACCTCGCACAGCCGGCGGAACTCCCGCTCGGTGCCGAACACCTCGTCGATCTGCGTACTGATCCGGTCGAAATGCCCGTCGACGCTCGGGGTCACCTCCCGGCCAAAAACTCCCCCGGCACGCTTCAGAGGACCGGTGTGCACGGCACTGATGCCGACGGCCGCCAACGCCCGCCACAGCTCGTCATCGGCCAAAGTACCCAGAAAGGAGCAGCCGGACTTGGTGATCATCGACTCCGGGTAGGCGGTAACCCAGACCGAGGACCTCCGGATCGCCGCCGCCGGATCCGGTTTGGCAAAGGGACTCTGCCACACGTCACGCACGCCCGAGAACCGCCCGGCGATCCGGCCGGCGTGAGCCAGCATCGACTCCCGCCTCAGCCAACCGACGTAGTCGTCCTCCTCCACGCAGCTCACCGCCTGCTCCCTCACCGCAACCGGGCCAGACCGCCAGCCCCCCACAGCCTCCTCCGCCCCATACCCACAGCCATACCCACGCCCCGACCAGCCCACACCTGCATCCAGATCCCCAGCGCCCTCTGGTGAGGGTCAGCGGCGGTGGCCGGCCGCGGTCACTACACGACGCGGACGGCGGGGGAGAGCAGAGCAGCGCCGGCGAGCGCCGCCCGGCGGTCAAGGCTGGCGCGCTGCGCTTCCAGGGCGGCGGGATCGCCACGCAGTGCGCCAGTACCGGCGTCAGGGTCGCCAGCTTCCGGGCCACCCCGGCGACGTCGGTCGTGGACACCGACAACGCTCTCGCCGAATCGTTCTTCGCCACCTTCGAGCGAGAGCCCCGCCGACTACGAACGCCGCCTGCAACCGACAACAGATCGCGGCATGAAACCCGGTGTCCACATCCGGATCGGATTGTTTGACTTCGAGTGGACTCGAACTTGTAGCTTTTCCCCATGGTTACGGCTCAACATAAAATCGGGTCAGGCTTCGGGGCGCAGACCACGGCCGCCGAGGTACTCCAGGGCGTCGACCTGCGCGGCAGGCTCGCTGTGGTCACCGGTGGTTACTCCGGCCTGGGGCTGGAGACCACGCGCGCGCTCACCCGGGCCGGTGCCCGCGTAGTCGTACCGGCCCGCCGTCCAGACACCGCGCGTGAGGCACTGGCCGGCGTCCGGTACGGCGGCGTCGTCGAGGTCGACACGCTCGACCTGGGTGACCAGGAAAGCGTCCGGGCGTTCGCCGAACGGTTCCTGGCCACGGGCCGCACCATCGACATCGTCATCAACAACGCCGGAATCATGGCGCTGCCCGAGCGGACGCTGCTCGGACCCGGCTGGGAGGCCCAGTTCGCGACCAATCATCTGGGTCACTACGCGTTGGTCAACCGGTTGTGGCCGGCGATCGCGGCGGGTCGGGGCCGGGTCGTGTCGGTATCCTCGGCCGGACACCGCATGTCGGGCATCCGCTGGAACGACCTGTCCTTTGACCACGGGTACGACAAGTGGCAGGCGTACGGGCAGGCGAAAACCGCCAACGTGCTGTTCGCCGTCCACCTGGACAGGCTGGCCCAGGGTGCCGGTGTGCGGGCGTTCGCGCTGCACCCGGGCGGGATCCTGACCCCGCTGCAGCGACACATGGCCAAGGAGGAGATGGTCGCCCTCGGCTGGATCGACGAGGACGGCAACCAGGCCTCCACCGGGTTCAAGACGCCGGAGCAGGGCGCTGCGACACAGGTCTGGGCCGCGACCTCCCCCCAGCTCGACGGCATGGGCGGGGTCTACTGCGAAGACTGCGACATCGCCGAGCCGGTCACCGACGACGACCGCGAGACCCGCGGTGGCGTCCGCTCGCACGCGACCGACCCGACCCAGGCCGGCAGGCTCTGGGACCTCTCGGCCGAGCTCACCGGGGTCAACGCGTTCGCCTGACCTGATGCCATAGGAACGGCGGCGGCACCGCCGTCCTCGACCGGCGGCGGTGCGCGTCAGGCGGCTCAGCGAGGACTGGACCAGCCGGCACTCGCGGGGGTTGGCCGCCCCGTCGGGCTGTGTCTGACCGGGGACAGCGAACCGCAGCCACGATAGCGTTCGCTGTATGGCGAGCCGGGCACTGGTACTGGGTGGAGGCGGGGTGACCGGGGTCGCCTGGGAGATCGGCGTGTTGACCGGGCTGGCCGCTGCTGGAGTCGACCTGACCGACGCGGACCTCGTCGTCGGCACGTCGGCCGGCTCGGTCGTCGGCGTTCAGGTGGCCGCCGGGCTCGACCTCGAGGACATGTACACCGCCCAGCTCGCCGAGCCGCGTTCGGAGATCGCGGCCCGGCTCGGCCTGTCCACGCTGCTGCGCTGGGGGTGGGCGTCCGTCAGCGGTCGTGACGTGCAGAAGGCCCGGGCCCGTATCGGGGCGATGGCCCTCGCCGCGCGTACCGTGCCGGAGGCCGAACGGCGGGCGGTCATCGAGAGCCGGCTGCCGGTACGGGAGTGGCCGGCCCGCCGGTTGCTGATCACTGCGGTCGACGCGCGGTCGGGCGAGTTCGTGGTGTTCGATCGCAACAGTGGCGTCGGTTTGGTCGACGCGGTCGGTGCCAGCTGCGCGGTACCGGGTGTCTGGCCGCCGGTGACCATCAACGGACGTCGCTATGTCGACGGCGGCGTGCGGTCGGCTGCCAACGCCGATCTCGCTGCGGGGTACGACCGTGTGGTGGTGATCGCACCGGTGGTAGGCGGAGCCAGGCCGGTCTCGAGCGTCGCCGGGCAGGCCGCCCGGCTGGACGGGCGGGTGGTCGTGGTCGCCCCGGACAGGGCCGCGAAGCGCGCCTTCGGGCGCAACCTCCTCGATCCGGCCCGCCGTGCCCCGGCCGCGCGTGCCGGCCGCGCCCAGGCGGCCGGCGAAGCGAGTCGGATCCGGCAGGTGTGGGCCAGCGACGGGCCTCACGGCACGTGATGTCCACGGTACAAACGCCGCGGTGACTGAGCGACGATCGCCCTTGCGGCAGCCGGCCCCATCGCCTCAAACCTCGCCGGAAGCGGCTCGAAGCGGGCCGGTCACGGTAGAAACAAAGTCGTGCGCGCTATCGATTTCCACGTCGGGCTTGGGCTGCGTGGGGTGAAGTTCCACCCGTCGCTGCAGGCCTTTGCGCCCGACGAGGAGCGCTACTGGCCGATCTTCGCGGCCTGTCAGCGGTACGGGCTGGTCGCGCTCTTTCACACCGGTACCAGCGGGATCGGCGCCGGCCAGCCCGGTGGGCAGGGGATCCGGCTGGACTACTCGCGTCCAATCCGCCTGGACGCGGTGGCCGCGGCGCATCCCGACCTGACCGTGGTCGCGGCCCACTTCGGCTGGCCGTGGCACCTGGAACTGGTCGCCATTGGCGGTGCATAAGACCAACCTGTACCTCGACATCTCCGGCTGGTCCCCGCGCCGCGTCCCGGCCGAGCTGATTGCCGAGATCCGTGGTCGGTTGTCCCACCGGTTCCTGTGGGGCAGCGACTTTCCGTTCCTGACCCCGGAACGCTGCCTGGACGAGATCACCAGCCTCGGGCTGCCCGAGGCGGTCCTGAACCGGCTGCCGTACGGCAATGCCGCGCGGATCCTCGGCCATCGCCCTAGGGGGCGTTGCCGGTGCGCACCCGGGAGGCGTCCTCGGCGGAGACGGCGTCGCGGACGTGGTGCAGCGCCTGGATACTCCAGCACCCGGCGGGTGATACGGATGGCCTGGGCGCCGTGCGGAAAGTCGAGGCGGTCCATGGACAGCACCCGCAAGCGGCGGATCTCGTAGTGCCGTGTCCGCGGTCGTGGGCTCGTCCTGGACCGGCACGGCCGCAGTCCGCTGGGCCGATCCTGGCGCCACCGCCGCCCGGCACCAGGATCGGCCGGTCCTGTCTTATGAGGGCGGACGTGTGCCTGCCATCGCGGGCCGTCCGGCCGGACCGAACCCGGGTGGCCCGGCGGGTGGTGCGGCCGGCTCCTCGTCCACGGCGGGCGCGCTGAACTGGGCGTCGTAGAGGCGCTGATAAGCGCCGCCCGCGCTGACCAGTTCGGCGTGCGTACCCTGCTCGACGATCCGGCCCTCCTCCATCACCAAGATGGTGTCGGCGTCACGGATGGTGGACAGGCGGTGGGCGATGACGAAGCTCGTCCGGTTGGAGCGCAGCGCGGTCATCGCCCGCTGTACCAGCACCTCGGTGCGGGTGTCGACCGAGCTGGTCGCCTCGTCGAGGATCAGCAGCGACGGGTCGGCCAGGAACGCACGGGCGATCGTGATGAGCTGTTTCTCGCCGGCGCTGATATTGCCGCCGTCCTCATCGAGGACGGTGTCGTAGCCGTGCGGCAGGCTGTGCACGAACCGGTCGACGAAGGTGGCCTGCGCGGCGGCGTGGATCTCCTCGTCCGTCGCGTCGGGCCGGCCGTACGCGATGTTGTCGCGAATGGTGCCGTTGAACAACCAGGTGTCCTGAAGCACCATGCCGATCTGACCGCGCAACACGTGCCTGGGTAGTTCGGTGATGCCGACGCCGTCGAGGGTGATGCGGCCGGCGTCCAGCTCGTAGAAGCGCATGATGAGGTTCACCAGCGTGGTCTTGCCGGCCCCGGTCGGCCCCACGATCGCGATGGTGTGCCCGGGTTCGGCCGTCAGCGACAGGTCGTCGATGAGCGGCGTGTCCGGCTGGTAGCGGAAGGACACGTGGGAGAACTCGACCCGCCCGCGCGCCTGCGTCAGCTCCGCGCCGGGTACGGGGTCCGGGCTCTGCTCCGGGGTGTCCAGCAGGTCGAAGACCCGCTCCGCGGAGGCGACCCCGGACTGCAACAGATTGGCCATGGAGGCGACCTGGGTCAGCGGCTGGGTGAACTGCCGCGAGTACTGGATGAAGGCCTGCACGTCGCCCAGCGACATCGACCCGGAGGCCACCCGGAGTCCGCCGACCACCGCGACGGCCACGTAGCTGAGGTTCCCGATGAACATCATGGACGGCATGATGATGCCGGACACGAACTGGGCGCCGTAGCTGGCCCGGTACAGCTTCTCGTTCCGCTCGGCGAAGGTGGCCTCCACCTCGCGCCTGCGGCCGAAGACCTTCACCAGCTCGTGGCCGGTGAACGCCTCCTCGATGTGGGCGTTGAGGGTGCCGGTGTGTGTCCACTGAGCGATGAACAGCCGCTGCGAACGGCTGGTGATCTGCTTGGTGACCAGCACCGACAGCGGTACGGCCACGAGCGCGATCAACGCCAGCAGCGGAGAGATGACGAACATCATCACCAGTACCCCGACGACGGTCAGCAGCGAGGTCAGCAGCTGGCTCAGGGTCTGTTGCAGGCTCTGCGAGATGTTGTCGATGTCGTTGGTGACGCGGCTGAGCACCTCGCCGCGCGGTTGGCTGTCGAAGTACGGCAGCGGCAACCGGTTGAGCTTGTCCTCGACGTCGGCCCGCAGCCGGCGGATGGTGGCCTGGACCACGATGTTGAGCAGGTACCCCTGGATCCACATGAGCAGGCTCGCACCGAGAAACAACACGACAGCCAGCAGCAGGATCCGGGCCAGTCGGTCGAAGTCGATGCCGACCCCCGGTACCACGTTCATGTGGGCGAGCAGGTCGGCGAAGCGGTTGTTGCCGCTCGCCCGCGCGGCCGCGACCACCTGGTCGACGGTGGCCTGCGGCGGCAGCCGCCGCCCGATCAGCCCGGCGAAGATGACGTCGGTGGCCTGCCCGAGGATCTTCGGCACGGTTACGCTCATCACCACGCTGGCCACGCCGAGCATGATGATCAGAATGAGTCGGAACCGGTGTGGGCGTAGCAGGCCGATGAGCCGCATCGCGGACGGTCCGAAGTTCATCGACTTCTCCGCCGGCAGTCCCATCCGCATCCACGGTGGACCGCCGCCGGCCGGCCGTCCGGCGGCGGGCAGCCGACCCGGTACCGCCGGACGCTTCTGCTCGGCGGTCATGCCGGCACCGCTCCGCTCGGCGCCGCCATGAGGCATCACGCGCTGGGCCATCTGATTCGCTCGCTGACGCTCGCTCATGCCGCGGCTCCTACGGTCAGCTGGGAGTCCACGATCTCGGCGTAGGCCTCGCACGTTTCCAGTAGTTCCTCGTGCCGGCCGATGCCGACCACCCCGCCGTCGTCGAGCACCACGATCTGGTCGGCGTCGACGATGGTGGACACCCGTTGGGCCACAACGAGAACCACGGCCTGCCGGATGATCGGGCGGAGGGCGGCCCGCAGCCGTGCGTCCGTGCCGAGATCCAGCGCCGAGAACGAGTCGTCGAACAGGTAGATGGCGGGTTGGTGGACCAACGCTCGGGCGATGGCCAGGCGCTGACGCTGACCGCCGGAAACGGTGGTGCCGCCCTGGGCGATCGGTGCGTCCAGCCCGCCGGGCATCGCCTCGACGAAGTCGCGTGCCTGGGCGATCTCCAGGAACCGCCACAACTCCTCGTCGGTCGCATCCGGGTTGCCGTACCGCAGGTTGCTCGCCACCGTGCCGGAGAACAGGTAGGGCCGTTGCGGCACCATGCCGATCCGGCGGTACAGCGTGTCGAAGTCCAGCTCGCGCACGTCCACGCCATCGACCAGGACGGCGCCACCGGTCACGTCGAACAGTCGCGGCACGAGCGACAGCAGTGTCGTCTTGCCGGCGCCGGTACCGCCGATGATCGCGGTGACCTCCCCGGCCCGGGCGCGGAAGCTGATGTCGCGCAGGACCGGTGCCTCGGCGCCCGGGTACTGGAAGGTCGCGCCGCGAAACTCGACCCCGCCAGCGCCGTCGCGCGGCTGCACCGGTTCGGCCGGCGGCACCACCGATGTCTCGGTATCCAGGACCTCCGTAGCGCGGTCGGCACAGATGACCGCGCGCGGCACCATCATCGCCATGAAGGTCGCCATCATGACCGACATCAGAATCTGCACGAGGTACTGCAGGAACGCGATCAACGCGCCGATTTGTAGCTGACCGGCGTCCACCCGCAGCGCCCCGAACCACAGCACGGAGACGCTGGCGGCGTTGAACACCAGCATGACCGTCGGAAAGATCAGCGCGAACAGCCGCCCGGCGCGCAGCGCGGTGTCGGTCAGCTCGGCGTTGGCCGCGCCGAACCGGCGTGTCTCGTACGGCTCCCGGACGAACGCGCGGACGACGCGTACCCCGGTGATCTGTTCGCGCAGTACCCGGTTGACCACGTCGATGCGTTCCTGCATCTGCCGGAACGTTGGCATCAGCCGCCGGATGATCAGGCCGATCGCCGTGACCATGACCGGGACGCTGACCAGCACCAGCCACGAGAGCCCGACATCCTCGCGCAGCGCCATCAGGATGCCGCCCACGCACATGATGGGAGCGGCCACCAGCATGGTGCAGCTGAGCACGACCAGCATCTGCACCTGCTGCACGTCGTTGGTGGTACGGGTGATCAGGGTGGGCGCCCCGAACCTGCCCACCTCGCGTTCGGAGAACTCGCTCACCCGGTGGAAGATGGCCGACCGCAGGTCCCGGCCGAAGCTCATGCCGGCCCGCGCGCCGAAGTAGACAGCCGCGATCGAACAGGCGATCTGCACCAGGCTCACCAGCAGCATCCAGCCCCCGGTGCGCATGATGTACCCGGTGTCACCGCGAGCCACGCCCTGGTCGATGATCTGCGCGTTGAGGCTGGGCAGGTAGAGCGAGGCGATGGTGCCGACGAGTTGCAGCGCCACCACGGTGGCCAGCTCCCGCCGGTACGGTCGCAGGTAGGTGCGGAGTAGTCGGATCAGCACGAATGGTCCCCCCGTTTGCCGGTGCGGTGCTCGGTGGCGTCGCGGCTCCCGCCGCGGACCCCGTCGAGCAGGACGGTGGCGATCTGCTCGGCGGTGAGCTGGTCGCCGTCGTTGATCAGCGGATGTGAGCCGGCGAAGGTCAGCAGCCGCAGCAGCTGCACGACCTCGCCAACCGGAACGCGGAACTGGTCCTGATCGGGTACCAGCAGGCTCTCGATCCGGTTGAGGATCGCGGCGTGCGCCGGACGAGCCGCGTGACTCTGTCGCTCGATCTCCTCGGGCGGCGCGCTCATGCGGCAGGCGATCATGAGGTTGAACACCACGAGCAGCCGGTGCTGCAACACGCCGGCGATCTCCGCCAGCCGCTGCGCCAGGGGCAGCGTCGGGTCGACCCGGTCGAGTTGGGCCAGCGTCGGGGCCGGATCGAAGACCGCGGCGATGGCGGCGTGGATCAGCTCGTCCTTGTCGCGAAAGACCCGGAAGATGGTGCCCTCCGCGACGCCGGCCGCCTCGGCGATCTCCCGCGTGGTTACCCGCGTGCCCCGGCGACCGAGCAACGGAAGCGTCGCGGCGATCAGCGCAGCCCGGCGTTCCTCGGCCGGCAGTGGGCTGGCCCGCCCGGGCGCGTGCGACGACAACACGCCGTTCAATTTAAGTGAGTGAGTGGCTCACTCACAACCCCGTTCTTTGTCGCCATGCCGCCAGCCACGCCGCCGGCCATCCTGGCGCTGGCCGGCGGGGATGGTGGCTTCGTTGGAGCGCTGGCCGACGTGCCGGCAGAGGGCTCGGCGCTGACCTCGCCGGCTTGTGGCTGCTCCGGTGGCGCATGCGAACCTGTTCTGCCGTGTCTTCGCCGATGCGGAAGCGCCATGGCGGGTGATCAACGTTTCCTCGGGTGCGGCGCAGGTGGCGCTGCCGGGTGAAGCCGCGTACTGCGTGGCCAAGGCCGGATGAGTTTTCGGTGCCGGCCCGGTCGGTACAGGTGACAGCGGAGCCGTAGGGGGTGTTCCAGATGCGCCAGATCCGGACCCAGAAGCCGACCAGGAAGACCACCACGGCCAAGACCCGTGCGAACCGGTACGAACTGGACCTGAGGACACCTTCCGGCCGTGTCCTCCCGTACTGACCAGGCGCGCACACCGCGTCGCCACCTGCCGCCATAGGCTCGCAGTGTGGTCCCGAACGAGGCGTCGCACCAACTCGTCGGCCGGCAGAGCGAGGTCGAGCTGCTGCGGGACCTGGTTCGCGAGGTGTGCTCGGGTCGGGGCCGCTGCGTGCTGGTCGAAGGGGAGCCCGGAATCGGCAAGTCCACGGTGATGAGCGCCGGCATGGCCGGCGCCGCGTCGCTAGGGTGTCTGCTGCTCTGGCAGGGCTGTTGCGTAGTCGGTTGAGGGGCGGTTGAGCTGGGTGTTTGAGCGGGATCGGGGTCTACGTGGGGCGGGTGCGATCCATCGGTGATCATGGAGTTGCGAAGCCACATGATCTCGGAGAGGACCGCACCCGCA
>WNFU01012857.1_pt1 | contig 13431 bp, 15 predicted proteins | sample 5400121 | NCBI WGS metagenome assembly WNFU01 (sample SAMN13153360, study PRJNA577476) | soil metagenome | isolation source: 100 cm soil or saprolite under grassland replicate 1 | place: USA:California | collected 2016-06-15
GCGAAGCTCCCGGCGGCCGGCTTGCTCGACGGCGACGACGACGGCGAGGGCGCCAGCGACGCCGATGCCCCGGCCGATGGCTCGCCGCCCCAGGTCCCGTCACCGGCCGCCGGCGGGTTCTGCGCGTTGCCGGCGGACCCGCCCGCCGGACCGCGTCCCGTCCAGACCAGCCCGAGCGCGACCAGGACGAGCAACGCCGCGCCGGCGGCGACCCACAGTCCGGTACGGCGACGCATCGACGATCCTCCTGGGCGTGCGTGATCGACGCCAAGGAAACCGTCTATGCGGTGTCCCGGTCAAGCGGCGCCGGCAACCCCATGACCCGGGGGGCGGAGGCCGTTGAAGACGATGGTGAGCGTGCGGCGCTGGAGGTCGGCGTCCCAGCCGGCATCCAGCGCACCCTGGCAGGTGCTGGTGAGCAACGCCATCACCTCGGCGGTACGGACGTCCTCGCGGACCGCGCCGGCCTGTTGAGCGCGGGTCAGGAGCCCGTGGATCCCTTGCCGTAGCGCCTGGACGGGCTCGGCCACTTGGACCTCGACGCCGGTGCGGGTGAGCAGCTCGACGACGGTCTTCTTCGCTGCCGCCTGCTCGACCATCCGGGTGAAGAACGCGAACAGCGCGGTGGCCGGGTCGCCGTCGGTGTTGAGCGTGTTCACCTCGTCCGTGAGCCGTAGCAGGAGATCCTTCATGATCGCGCGCAGCAGGTCGTTCTTGGTCGGGAAGTGCCGGAAGACCGTGCCGATCGCCACGCCTGCCCGGCTGGCAACCTCTTCGGTCGAGGCGGACGCCCCCTGCTCGGAGAACACCTCCTCGGCAGCGGCGAGGATCCGGGCACGGTTGCGGCGGGCGTCGGCCCGCAACCTCTTGGTGCCCTCGGGGTCGCTGGTCTCGACCGGCGTGGCCTTGCGTGGGGTCATCGGTACGCGCTCCATGTTGACAAGTTGAGTCGCGACTCATAATCTGCGACTAAGTCGAGCCTTCGCTCATCTTATCGCCTTGAAGGGAAACCGCCATGATCGAGTCCACCGGTACCTCCGTGACGCCCGGACCGCGCGAGGTCTTCGCGCGGATGCAACAGCAGTGGCTCGGGAACCCGTCGGCCATCATGGACGACCTGCTCGCCGACGACGCGGTCGTCGAGGCGCCGTTCGCTCCGCCGGGCCGGCCGCGACGCTTCCAGGGGCGTGACGAGTTCCGCGCCTTCGCCCGGGCTGGCTGGGCCTCGCTGCCCCCGGTGCGGTTCGATCACTTCCGGGAGGTCGCGGTGCACGAGACGACCGATCCTGAGGTGATCGTGGTCGAGTACGAGCTCGGCGGGATCCCGACGACCACGAACCATCGCGCCTCGGCTCCATTCATCGGCGTACTGCGGGTCCGGGACGGGCAGATCGTGCACTGGCGCGAGTACCAGAACGTCCTCGCCATCGCCCACGCGCTGGGCCAGGTGCCCGCGCTGGTGGCGAGCCTCGACGCGGGCCCGCCGGTCAGCTGACGGGGACGTCGCGGCGGCGGAAGCCGGCCAGGCCGGCGGCCACGAGCACGACCGCGACGGACGCAAGCCAGGCCAGGGGCGTGGCCGACACTGCGGCGCCGGGCACCTTCGGGATGTGGGTGAACGGCGAGACGTCCAGCAGCCGTTGGTTGAGCTGCACGGCGGCACCGACCACGCCGATCAGCACGCAGATCGCCAGCGCACCCCAGCTGACGGCGGCGAGCCGGGGCAGCAGGCCGAACAGCGCCACCGCGGTCGCGGCCAGCACCCAGACCGCCGGAAGCTGCACCATCGCGGCGCCCAAGACGCGAGGCAGCTCGCGTCCGATGTCGCCGGTGTTGAGCCCGTGGACCAGGCCGGCGGCCAGCCCGGCGGTGGCGAGCGCCGCGGCCGGGCCCAGGATCGAGAAGGCGAGGTGGCTGCCCGCCCAGCGCAGCCTGCTGGCGGCGGTGGCCAGCACGGGCTCGGCCCGCAGGCTGCTCTCCTCCGTGCGTAGCCGGAGCGTGGCCTGGATCGCGTACCCTGCGGCGAACAGCCCGAGGAGGCCCATGATGCCGGCGAGGTACGCGTCGATGAGCGCGCTCCGGCCTCCCATCCGGGCGAACATGTCCTGCAGGTTCTGGTTGTCGCCCACCAGGTCCCCGACGCCTTCGGCGATGCCCCCGAGCACGACACCGAGCACGGCGAACCCGGCGATCCAGGCGGCCAGCAGGCCGCGGTGCAGCCGCCAGGCCAGGGCCAGCGGGGTGCGCAGGCCGGGTGCAGCGCCGGCCGGGCCGGGGCGGGCGGGCAGCAGGCCAGCGCCGAGGTCGCGCCGCGCGGACAGCGCCACGGCCGCCGCGGCAAGCGCCGCGGTGAGGCCGGCGACGAGGGCGAGGATCCACCAGCGGTCGCCGCCATAGGGATAGATGCGGTGTACCCAGCCGATCGGTGACAGCCAGGACAGCCAGGACAGGCCACCGCCGGCCTGGCCGCTGAGGTCACCGGCGATCCGCAGCAGATAGGCCGCACCGAGCACGCTGACGGCGATGCCCCGGGCCGCGCCGGCGCCCTCGGTGAGCTGCGCGGTCACGCCGCCGACGGCGGCGAACACCCATCCGGCGGCGGCGAGCTCCGCACCGAAGGCCACCGAGCCGGCGGCGGGCAGGCCTTGGCTCATCATGATCAGCGCCAGGAGCACGGCGAGCACGACGTTGGCGCCAAACGTCGCGACCAGCGCGGCCGCCAGGCTCGCGTGCCTGCCGACCACGGTCGCGCCGAGCAGCTCGCGCCGGCCGGCTTCTTCTTCGGTGCGGGTGTGCCGGATGACGGTGAGCAGGCTGAACAGCCCGACCATGATGGGCATGAAACCAGCCCGCCAGGCGACCATCTCGCCGAGGTCTGAGCCGAACACGCGACCGTAGAGCGCGACGAATGCTCCGTTGTCCGCGCTGGCGTCGGCGTACTCCTGGCGTGCCGCGGCTGTGGGGAACAGCTCGTTGAAGGAGGACACGAAGCTGATCGGGATGACGGCGAGAGCCAGGATCCACACCGGCATCAACAGCCGGTCGCGCCGCAGGATCAGGCGGACCAGCTTGCCGGTGCCTGCCAGCGTGTTCATCGTGACACCTCCGCGGGCCCGCGGTCGGCGGTGCCGGTCGGGTTGTAGTGCCGCAGGAACAGCTCCTCAAGAGTGGGTGGCTGGCTGACCAGGCTGCGCACGCCAACGCTGGTGAGGTGGCGCAGCGCCGCGTCGAGCGCCTCCGTGTCAACGTCGAAGCGCACGCGACCGTTCTGGGTCTGCAGGTTGTGCACCCCGGGCATGGCGGCCAGCCCGGTTGGCGGGCCGGCCAGCTCGGCCTGGATGGAGGTACGGGTCAGGTGCCGTAGCTCGCTGAGGGTACCGGTCTCCACCGAACGGCCCTCGCGGATGATGGTGACCCGATCGCACAGCGCCTCAACCTCGGCCAGGATGTGGCTGGACAGCAGCACGGTGCGCCCGCTGCGGCGCTGGTCCTCGCGGATCACCTGCCGGAACACCTCCTCCATCAAGGGGTCCAGGCCCGCGGTCGGCTCGTCGAGCAGCAGCAGCTCGACATCGGAGGCGAGCGCGGCGATCAGCGCCACCTTCTGGCGGTTGCCTTTCGAGTACGTTCGGCCCTTCTTTCGCGGGTCGAGGTCGAAGCGCTGCAGCAGGTCGGCCCGGCGCTGCCGGTCCAAACCACCGCGTAGCCGGCCGAGCAGGTCGATCACCTCACCACCGGAGAGGTTGGGCCACAACGTGACATCGCCCGGCACGTAGGCCAGCCGGCGGTGCAGCGTCGTGGCGTCGCGCCACGGGTCGCCGCCGAGCAGCCGGGCGGTTCCGGCGTCGGCGTGCAGCAGGCCGAGCAGGATGCGCAGGGTGGTGGTCTTCCCGGCGCCGTTGGGGCCGAGGAAGCCGTGCACCTCGCCGGTGCGTACGGCTAGGTCCAACCCGTTCAGCGCGCGGGTGCGCCCGAACGACTTGACCAGAGCCTCGGTGCGGATCGCCTCAGCGTCGGTGCGGATCGCCTCGCTCATCGTCGTGCTCCTTGAGTCGCGGAGCTGGGCTCCGCAGCGGTATGAGGTGATGCTTGCAGCCGGTCGTACGCGGCATGTGCCTGGGCGGCCAGCTCCGAGCTGAGCAGGGAGTGGGAATGGAGGTCAATCATTGCCCTGCCCATGCGCAGGGAGCCCGCCGGGGTGAGGATGTCGGCTCCCAGGGCCCGGGACAGGTGGTCATGCATTACCAGCGGGCCCACTTGCATCGCGACCAGCACCGCGGCGTAGGCCCGCGGGTCGGCCGTGATGTCCGGGTTGTGCCGGGCGATCCACTGTTCAGTGGCCTCGACCGTCTGGTCGAACAGCGACGCGGCTGCGGGTGAACCGTCGACCATTGAACGCGCCAGGTAGCGGTTCAGGAGCAGCACCGTCGGGTGGACAGCCGGCAGGAAGGCCGGGTTGGCCACCTGACCCTCGACGACCGCTTGTTCCTTGATGCGCAGAAGCTGGTCTAGTGCGTAGGAGTCGCAGGCGTCGCGCAGCGCCTCCTTCGACCCGAAGTGGTGCCGGACCAGCCCGGCGGACACGCCCGCCGCCTTGGCGATGTCCCGGATGGTCGCACCGTCGACGCCCCGTTCGGCGAACAGGCGTAGCGCCGCGTCCCTGATCCGAGCGCGGGCCGTCAGGTCGTCGAAGGCTGGGTTGCCAACCGGGTGAGCCATGAGCAATCCCTATACGCAGGTCCCGAAAACTGTTCGCGACAGCAACTCACTATACATATGTATAGCCACCTCGGTCCAGCGGGCTGACCGGCCGGATCGCATGAGCGCTACCTGCGCGGGTACAGCACCTTGTCCGCGAGCGTCTCGATGACCCGGGCGACCTCCCTGGGGTGTTTCAGGTCGGCGCCGTGGTCGCGCTTGTGCATCACGACCCGTTCGGCGTGCGGCATCACCCGCTCGATGGCGTCGAGCCGCTCGGCGAGGTGCGCCGGGCTGCGGTCGCCGCCGAGCAGCACGGTCGGCACGTTGATCCGGGCGTACGTGTCGAGGCGGACGCCAAGCCGGTCCATCGCCTCGACGGAGTCGATCTGGGCCGGCATCAGCCCGCGGTACTTCGGCACGAGCGGGACGACCAAGCCGACCAGCCAGGCCTGCCAGGGCGGCAGCCCGACGGTGTCACGGAAGAAGATCGCCGCCGCCTTGCCGGGCCGGCCGGCGGCAAGCGCCGCCCGCGCCTGCTTGAGCACCTTGCCTCCCTCGCCGGCCAATGGTGGCCCGATGACAGCGGGCGGCTCGAAGATCACTGCGCCCGCGAACGAGGACGGGGCTGCCGCCAAGGCCTCCAGCGCGACCACTCCACCGTCGGAGTGGCCGTAGATGACGGCCGGCTCCCCGACGGCTCGCACGACCGCGAGCACGTCCTCGACCTCCTGCGCGACCGAGCACGGAGCGCCGCCGAGCTTGGGGTCGGCCTTGAGGTCCAGCCGGTACTGGCGGCGGTGCAGCCGGATGACGCGGAACCGGTTGGCAAGGATCGCGGCGATCTTCTTGGTCCGCGTCCCGTCGTCCAGCCCCGGCCCGAGCAGCACAATCGTCGGGCCTTGCCCCTCGTCGTAGGCGCGGACGTCGGTGCCGTCAGCAGAGGTTACGGTGAGCATGGCGCACCTCCCTAGCGCTGCTAGGCTAAATCTAGCAATGCTAGGGTGTCAACCGATGGGTGGATCCAGGCGACCAGGTCTGACCAGGCAGACCATGATCGAAACTGCGCTGCTGCTGCTCGACGAGGTCGGGCTCGACGGCTTGACGGTGCGCCGGCTCGCGGCCGAGCTCGGGGTCCAGTCGCCCTCGCTGTACTGGCACATCCGCACCAAGCAGGAGCTGCTCGACGGGATGGCCGACACGATCGTCCAGGCCGCCGGGATGGGCCCGCCGCGCGGTGGCGAGTCCTGGCAGGACTGGCTCACCCGCCGGGGCCGCGCCTACCGCCGGTCACTGCTCGCCCATCGGGACAGCGCCCGCATCGTCGCCGCCGCCGCAGCCTTGAGCCCGGCCACGGTCAGGGCCTTCGACCAGGAGCTGACCGCCATGGTCGGCTGCGGGTTCACCCCGGTCCTCGCCCTCCGCACGATCGCCGCGCTGACCCGGTACGTCAACGGGTTCGTCCTCCAGGAGCAGACCGAGCGTCAGGGCGCTGCCGCACCGCCGGCGGATCAGCTCGCGGCGCTGGCCGGACTTCTCGACGGCGGCACGTCGGCCACCCTGCTCGTCGCCATCCGCGAAGGCGGCAGCTCGCTCAGCGAGGAGGCCTTCGAGTACGGCGTCCGCGCGCTCATCGACGGCACGACCAGCGCCCTCGCCCGGCAGTAACGGCAGCGCGTACGTTACCGGGGTGGCCGTCGCCGAATACCTGAAGCCGTTCGTGGTCCCGATCGAGCCTCATGCGGTCGAACGTCACGGCACGATCGACCTGTACCTGCCGGAAGCCTCGCAGCCCCGGCCAGCGGTCGTGTTCGTCCACGGCGGGCCCATTCCGGCCGAGCTGCGCCCGACACCCCGCGACTGGCCGGTCTACCGGGGATACGGGTCGATCGCCGCCGCCCGCGGCGTTGTCGGCGTCACGGTCGACCACCGGCTGCACGACCCGGCCAGCTACCCGCTGGCGGCTACCGATGTGGCGGCGGCGGTCGACGTGGTGCGCGCCGATCCCCGGGTGGATGCCGATCGTGTAGCTGTCTGGTTCTTCTCCGGCGGCGGCCTGCTGTCGGCCGACTGGCTGCGCACCCCGCCGGAATGGTTGCGCTGCGTGGCGGCCACGTACCCGGTACTTGCCGTGCTGCCGGGCCGGGGCGTGGATCCGCGCTTCCAGCCCATCGAGGCGGTCGCGGCCGCCGGGACGTTGCCCATCGTGTTGACCCGCGTGGGCCGCGAACGCCCGCAGATCGCCGCCGGCGTTGACGCGTTCGTCAGCGCCGCGCGTGCCTGCGGAGCGCGATTGGAGATCATCGACGTGCCGGACGGGCAGCACGGGTTCGACATGCTCGATCACAACGACGGATCCCGCCGCGCCGTCGAGCAGGCTCTCGACTCGGTGCTCGCCGCTGTCACCGGAAACGATCGATGAGGTGGGCCAGCGAGCCTCGTCCCGGGTGAGTGGGCGCAGGCTCGCTGGCGTTCCACGTCTCTTCAGCGGGTGGCGAGGAAGTCGAGCACGCGCTGGGTGAGCAGTGCGGCCGCGGTCGCGTCGTAGGACGGCAGGCTGGAGTCGGCGAACAGGTGCTGATCGCCGGGGTAGAGAAACAGCTGTGCGTGCTCGGCCGACTCGACCAGCTCCCGGGCTGCGTCGAGATCGCCCTCGTTCACGAAGAACGGGTCCGCGTCCATGCCGTGCACCTGTACGGGCACGTCCGCGGGCCAGGATGACCCGAACTCGGAGATCGGGAGGCAGGCGTGGAACAGCAGCGCCCCGCGCGCCCCGGGGCGGGTCTGGGCCAGCTTCTGCGCGGACATCACCCCGAGCGAGAAGCCGGCGTAGACCAGCTCGCTGGGCAGCTCGTCCGCCGCACGCACGCCGCGTTCGAGGAAGTCGCCGAAGCCGATCTTCTCGGCGTACGCCAGACCGCCGTCCAGGCTCTGGAAGGTATGGCCGTCGTACAGGTCCGGTGTGTGCACGGTGTGCCCTGCTCGCCGGAGCTCGTCGGCGAAGGCGTGAATCCCTGACGTCTGACCCTGCGCGTGATGAAACAACAACACCTCAGCCATGCGGTCCTCCTGCTCTCGGATGAGCGAACACTCCAACACCTGAAGCGAACCACGAACCACCTCGCTCAGTCGTGGCTCATCGTGGTGGACACGCAGGCCTCGTTGCCCTCGGCGTCGGCCAGCACCCAAAATGACGGCGCGTGCTTGTCGGTCACCAGGCGGCCGCCGGCGGCGATCGCCGCCGCGATCCGCGCCTCGGCCTGGTCGTACGGCACCCAGACGTCGACGTGGATCCGGTTGCGCAGCGGGCGCGGCGCGTCCATCTGCTGGAACCAGAACGGCGCTCCGCGGCCGCGCGGGTCGATCAGGTCCTCGCCCTCGGTGTCGCGGTCGGCGTAGCCGAGCACGGCGCGCCAGAACGGCAACACCTCCGGGATGACGAGCGCGTCGATGGTGACCTGGACGGTCTGCACGGCGGACGGGTCGGCGGGGATACCCAGCCCGCGCGCCACCGCCGAGATCCGCCGGGCCAGCTCGAGATCGCGCTTGCTCAGCCCGTAGTAGCCGTCCATGATCGTGATCAGCCGTACGGTCACGCCTCCCTGCCGCACGTCGACGTCGGGGTGGTGGTCGTCGAGGCCGGCCAGCTCGCTGATCGCGTGCACGAGCCGGGCGCCGGCCGCAAACGACCCGGTGCGGAAGTACGTGCACGCTCCCTCGCCCAGCAGCCGCCAGTCCTCGACGCCGTCGGCCTCGTGGAACTGCCGCGGCGTGATCGGCTCGGTCATGCCCTGCAACACTTCAGTCATTTCGCTCCCTTCGCGAGCTTGCGAGCGAAAGCTGCCTGATGTTCATCCTGCACCGCGCTGATCATGTCAGTCGGGTCCGTCGGCGTGCGTGGCCGCCGGGTTCGAGGTCGATGCGCATGACCACCCGCCGGAGGGTGGGGTGGCTGACCTCTTTGAACCCGGCGTCTTGGAAGACCTGGCGGGCGCCCACGTGCAGCTCGCCCCAGGTGATCTCCTTGCCCGGCTGGGTGATCATCGGGTACGCCTCCAGCGCCCGGGCGCCGCGCTGCCGCGCGAAGTCGATCGTGGCCCGGGCGAGGTGATACCGGCTCGTCGTCGAGGTAGGCCACCAGCCCGCTGGTGGCCGCGGCGTTCGGGTCGCCGCAGGCGGTCTGCGCCCGCAGCATCGCGGTCCGTTGCTGCTGGGTGGAGTCGCGCCAGAAGCAGCCGACGACCTTGAACCGCTGGCACTGGCACCGGCCCGCGTCCGTGGTACCGAGGACCGCCTGCAGGTCCTCCCAGGACGCCTGGTTGGCGGGCACGATGCTCAGCCGCTCGGCCGGGATCGGCGCCGTCATGGCGGTCATGGATGGTTCGTGCATCGTGGTGTCCCGCACGGTGTCCTCGGCCATGCCCCGCACGCTAGGCCCCATTCCGGACGTTCTGCGTCCGGATCGCAAGGGGTGCTGTAAAACCCGACGCGAACCCCACGCCACGGGGGCGCTTGGTTGCCTCGACGTGCCTTCCGGGTCGTACCACCCCAACCATACAGCAGGCATCGACTGCGATCACTCGGCCGGACAGCCCTGTTGAGCTGCGGGTTTCGGCCGTAGGCTCGCTGCTCACAGATACCGCACGGCACGAAAGGAGCCACTCGCTGCACGCCAACGAGGCGTACCTTGCGTACTACAACCAGCCGGCGCGCGCCCGCCTGCGCGGCCTGGCCGGCAACCCCGCCATCTCCGTTGAGCTGTTCCGCCGGGTGCTCGACCTCCCGGAGGGAGCCAAGTACGCGGTGACTCGACCTCCCGGAGGGAGCCAAGTACGCGGTGATACGCCGCGATGAGTGGTCCGACGAGGCGTTCGACCTCGTGGCCGCCCACCCGGACCCGGTCATCCGCGCCATCCTCGCCGCGTCGCCCGCTGCGTCCCCGCAGCAGCGGGTGCGTCTGCTCGACGACCCGAGGCCTGATGTCCGCAGCGCGCTCGTCGAGGGCCCGTACGGGCGGGAGCACCAGCCGCTGCCGCCATGGGCGTACCAGCGTCTGGCCGTGGACCCGAGCCCTGTGGTGCGGATGGAGCTGGCACGATCACCGTGGGTACCACGCGACGTCCTGACCATGCTGACGAACGACCCGGACGCCGATGTCGCCGCGAGGGCGTCGGCCGCCTTGCGGGGCCGGCGGAACGTCCGCCGCTGAGCCGCGAGCGCGCCGAGGCGCTCGCCCGGGACGACGAGGCATGGGTACGCGCACAGGCGGCCGCCGACCCGAGCCTGCCCGCCGACCTGGTGGCCGCGCTGGCCACCGATCCCTCCCCCTATGTCCGGCTGGCCGTGTCGATGCGCCCGGAGCTGAGCGAGGAGGAACGCGCCGCCATCGACTACCACGTCGCGCCGGAGGACCGCCTGACTCCGCTGGCCTGGGCCTACACCACCACCGATCCGGATCTGCTGCGCCGCTGCGTGCACTCCGCGCACGTCGGCCTGCGCCGGAGCAGCGCCTGCAACCCGCACCTGACCGCCGACCTCGTCACGGCGCTGGCCGCCGACGACGACTTCGCCGTTCGCCTGCTGCTCTGCGAAAACCACGCCGGCGTGCCCGGCGAGCTGGTGCTGAGAACATATCTGGAGGCTCGCGTCATCACACGGTCGGACCTGTTGCACCATCCCAGCTTTCCGCGCGCCGGCCTGGCACGGCTCGCCGACTCGGCCAACTGGGACGCGCGCAAGCTCGTAGCCCTTGATCCCGCTGCATCAGCGACCCTGATCGAGCGGCTGAGCCACGATGAGCACCCGACTGTCCGCTCCTGGATGGCCGGTGACCGCCGACTGTCCCGCGATCGGTTGGTCGAGCTGTTCGACGATCCGCAGACCACCGAGGCGGCCGCGGCCAACCCGAACCTGCCGGTCGACCTGATGGAGCGGATCCTCGCCGACGCCGTCGGCCTTCCCGGACCGCCCGACGACGCCGCCATTATCCTCGGCGCCCGGTCACCGTCGTCCGTGCCTCTCACCGAGTCGTAACCGATCAGCGCCGAAGCCGCGCCGCGTCGAGCGTCCGGCGGTGATCAGCACAAGGTTGCCTGTGCCCAGTCGGCCAGGAGCGTGACCAAGCCTTGGAGCCGTCGCAGCGCTGATTCTCCGGAGGTATCGCGGCCGTACTGCGGGTGCCCGAACGTGCCGTCGCGGATCACGCGGCCGAGGGCGAGTGGTGCGAACCAGCGGTACTTTGCCGCGCCGTTGGCGGCGATCGCGTGGCGGACCGTGTCTGGTGCGCCGCCCCATCCGCCGTCGCGGAGGCCGGCAATGTACTCGTCGGTGACGGCGGCGGTGATGTCGGGGAGCAGGGCATCGTCCATCAGCCCGTCTGCGACGCTGTCCACGATCAGGTTGGCGATGTCTTCGCCGATGCCACCCTCGCCTGTGAATGACCAGTCCACAAGCACGGTGGTGGCGCCGTCTTCGATGAGGTTGGTGGGCCACACGTCCAGGTGGCAGACGGTTCGCGGGGTCGCCTCGGCGACGGCGAGGATCGCGTCGCGCTGCGCCCAGAGCCGTCGGAGCTGGTCGCGCACAATGGCGGGCCAGGCCGCGGCCACGGGATGGTTCCAGTGCTCGTCGCCGCTGATCCAGACGCCACGACCGGGTCCGTGGGCCAGGTATTGGGCAAGCCAGCGGCGAGACAGCCAGGGCAGGTCCGGTACTCGGTCGACCCACCGTGCCTGCGCCGTGCCCAACTGCCGGGCGAAGTGCGCCAGGCGTGGCACTGGCCAAGACACGCCAGGTGCCCCCTGGGCGTCGGCCAACCACAACTCGATCGCACCGTCCGGCCGCTGAGCGACCTCCAGCAGCGCGGGTGCCATGATGCCGGCGTCGGCGTAGACGCTGGCGGCGAAGCCGGCTGTGTAGGCGAGCACCTCCCGCTGCCAGTAGTTCCAGTGTGTGGGTTCGTTGCTGGTCTGCCATGCGGGAGAGCCAACAGGTTCGGATGTGGGTGGTCTGGCGACCTTAAGGATTGCGCTTCCGGTTGGGCCGTGTACCCGCCAGATTCCGCCGGTCGCGGCGTTGCCCTCGTTGTGCGTCAGGACTTCCGCGGCGTCGATGCAACCGCCGAGCTGGGTGGGCAGGGTTTGGTGGGGCAGGTCGACACGGCCCTTTCCGTCGGAATGCATCACGCCTTCCTCGCCTTGTGGTCGGTATCGCCAGGTCAACGTAGTCGAGTTGAACCGAAGAAAGATCCGCACTGGGGTCGACGACTCTCGTTCTGCCCGCACCGTATGATCCAACCGAGACGTTGAACGGCAATGTCCCGTTCGCCCTGTCACCGGATTGAGGGACGATCCGGTGCGGCGGGCACCACGGCGGTAGACCTTGGTCGGGACAGGACGCCGCGCCCGTGATCGAGGGATCCCGGCTGGGACTCCTCTACTCCTCGATGGCCCCGCCGATCCGCCGAAGATGCCGCCGGAAGGTGTACGACGCATCGGCGCCGCGCCGCACCAGGTAGTCGTCGAAGGCCGTCTGCTGGCGCAGCGTCTCACCCGCCCGGAACCTGCGGGCCTGTTCGCGCTCGGTCTGCCAGATCTGGTGTGCTGTCGCCAGCACCTCCTGACACGCTCGGCGGCGACGAACAACACGCCGTCGTTGTCGCCGAGGACAACGTCGGCGGCGCTCACCAGGTGCGGCATCGCGATGGCGAGGCTGGTTTGCAGGTTGCGTAGGGCTAGACCCCAGTCCAGGGTCGTCTCGCCGCGATCGTGCTGTCCTGTTCCTCGGCACGGCGGCGGACCCGCTGCATGACGTCAGCCTGCAACTCCTCGAGCCGTGCGGCCAGCCGGTCGGTGCGCTCCTGTATGCGGCTCTCGACCTGCTCCGCCGCGCGTTGGGCGGCGCGTTCGCTGGCCTTCTCGACCTGGCGCGTGAAGCGCCGCTCAAGCAGGAACAGCACTCCGGCCAGAGCCAGCGCAGCACCCAGCTCGACAAGCACCGACGTGCTGACGCCTTGCCAGGTCCATTGGGCCTCGACAAGGAACGTGAGTCCAATGAGGACAGCGCCCCCGGCGAAGCAGCCGGTGACCCAGCCCCAACGGATCGCCTCGCGGCTGCCTTCCGGTTCCGCGTTCACCAGCCAGTCCTTTGACTCAGGCATGGGATACGACTGCTCACGGCCGTTGGTCCCGGGTGGCCCGGTCGGCGTCTCGGGCGTCGATAGCAGCCTCCAGTTGGGCGAGGGCCGTCGCGATCGGATCCGGCGCACCGACCAGCCGGTACTCCCAACCCAGCAACTCACACGCTCGCCGCGTCGAACACGGCCAGGTCCCGAGCCGGGCGCCGCTCCACCGGTCGGCAGTCCACCACCGCAGACCCGTCCGCCCGCCGGGCGAAGTAGTCCGGCACGTGCGAGCGAACCCGGCCCTCCACTGTGGTCCAGGACAGCCTGAACGGCTGCGACGCGATCCCGACCACGGCCGGGTCGAAGTCCAACCACATCACATGATCGCGTTCCAGCCACGACTCGTAACCCAGGTGCCGGCCGTCGGTGGCCGACCACCAACGACCCGGCAAATGCCGCTGCCCCTTGCGGAGATTGAACCGTCGAGCCGGCGCCACCGCCTCGAACCGCACCGCCCACGCATCCACCAACGGCACCCGGCGCTGCGCACCGTCCTCGGCGACGTAGCCGACCTCGAACTCCTTCAGTGGCCCATCGACGGCCGCATCCCG
>WNFU01017417.1_pt1 | contig 13428 bp, 11 predicted proteins | sample 5400121 | NCBI WGS metagenome assembly WNFU01 (sample SAMN13153360, study PRJNA577476) | soil metagenome | isolation source: 100 cm soil or saprolite under grassland replicate 1 | place: USA:California | collected 2016-06-15
CGACTGCCTGCGGAGCTCGACCACCCACACCTGCGGCTCGGGGCCGGGCGGCCTGCCCAGGTCCACCGGTCCCTGTCCGGAGGGGAGCGGGGTGGACAGGTGCAGCTCGAGCTCCGTGCCGTCGGCGCGGCGAGCGGGGATGGAGGCGGGCAGGGTTCCCGAGTTGTTGATGACCAGCAGGTCCCCCGGCTCCAGGTAGGTCGCCAGGTCCCGGAACCTGCCGTGCACCAGCCGCCGGTCGTGCCGGTACGCCACCATCATCCGGACGTCGTCGCGCGACCGGCCCCGCACCTCGGGAGGGTCGTGCGCCTCCAGCTCCGGAGGAAGCTCGAACTCGAGTGGCCCACGCCGATCCGAGGTCGCCGCACGGTTCACGCCGGGCCTCCCGCGGGCGCTTCGACCGCGGCGGGTACAGAGGCGAGGTCCCTGGCCCGGTACCGGCCGCTCGGAAGGTCGCCCTCGACGAGCCGCAGCATCCCGGGAACGCTCGCCTCCGGCGGCGGGCGATCGGACACGTCCTCCCCGGGAAAGGCCTCCCGCTGCATCTGCGTGTTCATGTCTCCAGGATCGACCCAGTACACGCGAAGGCCGGGCTGTTCCGCGGCCAGCACGTTCGACAGCTGTTCCAGCGCCGCCTTCGACGAGCCGTACCCGCCCCAGCCCTCGTACCCCTCCACCGCCGCGTCCGATGTCACGTTCACGATGCGCTCGTCCCCCGATGCGCTCAGCAACGGCAGCGCCAGCTGGATCAGGCGAAGCGGTGCGAGGACGTTCGCCCGGAACACGTCCTCGAGGACGTCGAGGGGGTAGTCGTCGAGGGCCGGTTGGGGACTGGGGCCGAGGAGGCTGGCGTTGTTCACGAGAAGGTCGAGCCCGCCCAGGGCCGCGGCCTCCTCGACCAGGCGCCTCCGGTGGGACTCGTCGGCGACGTCGCCGGCGATCGCGCGCACGACGGTGGCACCGGCCAGCCCCGCCACCTCGTCGCGTGCCCGCTCGATCGCCTCACGGCCGCGCGCGTCGATGACGAGGCCCCAACCCCGCTCCGCCAGGGCGCGGGCGAGGGCCAGCCCCAGCCCGCGCGACGCTCCCGTGATCAGTGCGACCCGGCGTCCGTCCTTCGTCATGGCAGGCCTCCTCGCGGCGCTCTGGTGCCCTCGGCGGGTTCCACCAATAAAGATAGTCCATTCTGTTTTTATCTGCCCCGACCAGGCCGGGCGGCGCGGAGGCCGCGCGCGAGGGATTGGGGGGAGCGGTTGGCGTCGAGGGCTCAGGCCGGGGAGCCGGCGGGGAGGTCCAGGGTGGCTCGGGCTCCGCCGTCCGGGGGGTTCTCGAGGCGAAGGCTCCCACCGTGGGCGCGGGCGATGGCACCAACGATGGCCAGCCCGAGCCCTCCATTCCCTCCATCCGAGTCCGGATCTGGCCCGCCCCGATCGAGCACGTCCGGCGGGAATCCGCCGCCGGTGTCGCGGACGGTGATGCGGACCCGGCCATCTCGACGGGCGGCGGAGAGCGTGACCCTCCCCCCGGCCCCGGTCTGCTTGAGGGAATTGTCGAGCAGGTCGTCGACGGCCTGCCGGATGCGTTCCCCGTCCACGACCGCGGTGAGGCCGTCCTCGCACTCGCACCGGAGGTCCACCCCGGCGGCGCCCGCCTTCGCCCGGTTGGCCTCCGCGGCCCGGCGCATCAGGTCCCCCACCGACGTCTCGCTCCGGTGCAGCGGCAGCGCGCCGCCCGCGGTCCGGGACAGGACGAGCAGGTCCTCGGCCAGGCGCACCAGGCGGTCCGTTTCGGCCGAGGCGTTCCGGAGCGCGGCCTCCAGCTCCTCCGGCGTCCGGGCCCGGGCCAGCGCCAGGTCCAGCTCCATGCGGAGCACGCCGAGCGGCGTCCGGAGCTCGTGGCTGGCCTCGTCCAGGAACCGCGCCTTCCGCTGCACCGCCTCCTGGAGCCGGTCGAGCATGTCGTTCAGCGTCGTGGCCAGGCGGGCCAGCTCGTCTCCGGTCGCCGGGACGGCCAGCCGCCGGAACGGCTCGGACAGCGAGATCGCCGCGGCCTCCCGGCGCATCCGCTCCACGGGGCGGAGGGCAGACCCGGCCAGCATCCAGCCGGCCCACGCCACGAGGCCCAGCGCGACCGGACCGCCGATTGCGAGTTCCAGGGCGAGGCGCCCCATGGCCTCGTTGCGGTCTCCGAGCGTCGCACCCACGACCACGTACTCCCTCGCGGGCCCCGTTCCCACGGGAACGGCCAGGAGCCTCGCTGGGTCGTCGACGCCGTGGACGCGCGTGGTGAAGAAGGCCGGCCCGCTCGCCGTGCGGAGCTCCGCCGGATCGAGCATCGGCGCCTCGGCCACCGCGGAGCTCGAGGCCACGATGCGGCCCGCCGGCGTCAGGACCTGCGCGAACGCCTCGTCGGGGTCGATGAGCTTCCCGGCCGAGTGCACGGGGTCGGCCCCCGTTCCGCGCAGCGCGCCGAGGACGACCTGCGCGCGGGACCGCAGGTCCAGGTCGATGCCGTTCATGAGGTCATGTCCCAGCCGGACGTACAGGAACGCGCCGAGCGCGGCGATGACGACGGCCATGCCGACGGAGAACGCGACAGTGAGGCGGAGGCGGAGGGGAGGGTGCACGGTCACTCGTCCTTCAATCGGTAGCCGACGCCGCGGACTGTCTCGATCGACGCGCGGCCAAACGGCCGGTCGACCTTCTCGCGGAGGTAGCGCACGTACACCTCCAGGATGTTCCAGTCCCCCTCGAAGGAGAAGTCCCATGCGTGCTCCATCAGGGCCGCCCGGGGCAGCACCTCCCCGGGGCGCCGCATGAACAGCTCCAGGAGCGTGAACTCCTTCGGGCTCAACGGGATCGGCGTGTCGCCCCGCCGGACCTGGTGCGCGGCCGGATCCAGGGTGAGGTCGCCGACCGTCAGCACGGACGGCCGCTCCGGCGGGGTTCGCCGGATCAGCGCCCGGATTCGAGCGAGCAGCTCCGGAAGCGCGAATGGCTTCACCAGGTAATCGTCGGCCCCGGCGTCCAGGCCCCGGACCCGATCCTCCACGGCGTCCCGCGCCGTGAGGATGAGGACCGGCGCCCACTTCCCGTTCTCCCGAAGGGACCGCAGCGCGTCGGCGCCGTCCATGTCGGGGAGCCCGAGGTCCAGGACGATGACGTCGTAGTCGTGCTCGCGCCCCAGCCACACGCCGTCGACCCCGTTCCCCGCCACGTCGACGGCGTAGCCCTCCTCCTGGAGGCACCGCTCCAGGAGCGCGGACATCCGCGGGTGGTCCTCGATGACCAGAGCACGCATCCGGCGCCTCCAGCAGCCGACCGCCTACCAGTATCTACGCGCTCGGCCGGTGGAGCCCGATCAGAAGGGCGGTCTCGAGGGGGCCGGTCTGAGACTTCTCGCTCACGAGCCCGATGCCCCGCGCATAGACCTTCTTGTCGATCACGTTCGGCTCGAGCGGCGTCCACTCCATGGTCCCGAGGGCGTGGCGAAGGTGTCCGAAGGGCACGTGGACGGTGCCGCCCCGGGTCAGCACCCACGCCTGGTCCTCCGCGTGGCCCTTCCAGAACTCCTGCCGGTACCCGTCGGCGACCTGGGGGTCGGCCTCCATGACGATGCCGGGCACGGCGCCGTGGACACCGGACTTCCACGAGCCTTCCGTGCTGGACCCGCCGTTCTCGAACGCGATGGTGTCCTCGCCCAGGTACCAGACGTTGCCCTGCTTGTCCTGGGCATACCAGTCGAAGGTCCGTTCGATGACCCGGCCGCCCTGCGTGGCCACGTCGCGAACCACCGTGGCGTGGACGCCGAGGATCGTCTTCGTGTGACGGGTGACGAAGACGCGGTCGATCTGCGTCTTCCCGTCCTTGATCCCGCGATACACCCACACCGTCCCGGGCTTCAGCGGGAAGAAGGGGTTCGTCACGTGGCGCACGAAATTCGACGGGTCGATCGCGGGGGTCGGCGCCCCCGAACGGCCCGAGTGGGGTGATGCGAACGCGACGGTCGTCCCGGCGGCGGCCACCACCGCCCCGATCGCGAGAGCTCTTCGCAGCATGGCTCCTCCTTGTGCCTGAGGGCGTCGAGCCGAAGCTACGGGAGGGGACCTGAGAGGAACCTGAAGGGATTGACCGGCGGGGTGAACGGGGAGAGGGTGCCGAGGTGATGCCTTCGTCCCCCCGTCGCTCCGCCCGGCGGCCCCATCGAGCCCGGGTGACGATGGTCGTGACCGCGGCGACGCTCGTCCTGGCGGCCAGCGTGTACGGGGTCCTGCATTCCGCCCGCTCCCACGGCCCGACCCCGAATCCGGGGCCGGTCCGCGGCGTGGAGCTCATCGCGTTCTCGAGCGACCGCGACGGTGGAGGCGGGATCTACGTGATGGACCCAGACGGCAGTCGAGCTCGAAATCTCGGCGGGGCGGAAGCTGGCGCCTTCAGCCCCGTCTGGTCACTCGGCGGCACCAGGATCGCTTTCGTGGCATGGCGGGACGGCGGGAGGTCGGAGATCTTCGTGATGCGCTCGGACGGGACCGGCGTGAGGAGGCTGACCAGGGATCGCGGCTACGATCTTCAGCCCACCTGGTCCCCGGACGGCCGGCGGATCGCATTCGTCAGGGAATCCGGTGCGGACAGCGCGATCTATGTCATGGACGCGGACGGTGCCAATCAGCGCCGCCTCCCCAACTCCGAGGAGGGATGGGCCCCGGCATGGTCGCCGGACGGAACCAGGATCGCCTTCGCGAGCGCTCGGACGCAGTCGACGCGTGGCGCGTCCATGAGCAGGATCTTCGTGATGGACACGGACGGCTCCGGCCTGACCCGACTCGCACTCGGGGTAGCGCCGGCCTGGTCGCCCGACGGGACCCGGATCGCCTTCGAGCGTCGCGGTGACGTGTGGGTGATGCGGGCCGATGGGACCGGGCAGACGAGGCTCACCCGGACTCCGAATACCCGCGATGTGCCTGCAGACCCGACGTGGTCGCCGGACGGGAAGCGCATCGCGTTCACGAGCGACCGGGACGGCGACGCCGAGGTCTTCGTCATGAACGCCGACGGAAGCGATCTCGAACAGCTGACGCACGTTCCGGGTGAGGACTCCGTTCAAGCCTGGAGCGTGGTCCCGGCCTCGATCGTCGCCTCGCTGCCGTCGCCGGCTCCGGAAGAGCCCATTCCCCCCGAGGAACTCGTCGGGTCGACCTGTTACCTCTCGAAGATCAGCGGCGACTTCGACGGAGACGGTTCCATGGATACAGCCGTCATCTACACGCCCGGCCGTGGGGGACTGAACTGCGCGATGGATGTCCACCCCCGCGTGGCCGTGTTCCTGGCCTCAGGCAAGCGCATCGACCAGGTATTCGACACGTGCGACGGCCCGATCTGCTCAGCGATCGGAGCGCCCGACTTCAACGAAGACGGCCACTCGGAGCTGGCCATCGAGGTGTCCTGGGGTGTGACGTTCGACGAGTTCGGGCTGTACCGGGTGACGTCGCACGGGCTCGTCCCCCTCGAGCTCGCCGCGCCGGGCGACCCCGCCGGACGGCTCCGGCCAGGACCGTTGCAATTCCAGACCGCGAGCAGCCTCTCGTACTGGGGCACCCTCAATTGCGGGACTGGATCGAACGGACGTCCTCGGTTCGTGCAGAGGTTCGCCGAGCGGGCCGGCCCGGTAGGCACGCAGGTCTGGAAGATCCACGAGACTGTGCTCACGATCCAGGGTGACGTCTTCCGGGTGACGTCCTCTGGCGACCTGAGGCTCCCGCTCGACTCTCCCGAAGCGAAGGCGCTCCGCTCCGGCGGTCGGGCGTCCGCCGACTGCTTCTGAAGCCGCCCCACCGGGCGGGCGGAACCCATTACGCGAATCCATGCCTCGCTGAACGCGTTGCGGCCGGGACCCGCGGCGCGTACGGTGTGGGATTGCCCCCTCGAGACGCGTGCACACGTCGGTTGGAGGGTCTCGATGGTCCAGGTCGATCGGGCTTCCGCACCCCCCGCCGCTCCCACTCGTCGTTCCAACGCGGTGTGGGTGTTGGTGGTGATCGCCGCCCTGTTGGCCATCGACGGCCTGGTCCCCTGGGAACGGTGGTGCCGTGACGCGTCCAGCGGGTTCATCAAGCAGTGCTTCCATGCCTCCGTGTGGAGCGGGACCGCTTCCATCGAAGGCTTGGGGGTCGAGGTGCTGGCCATCGCGTTCGTGGTCCTGGGGTTGTGGAAGGGGCGGGCCGGGTCCGGGCGGCTGACGCTCCCCGGCGTGGCCCTCGCCACCGGGTTCCTGGGCCTGGCCTGGACGAAGGCCGTGCTGGTGTTGGGTGACGGAGGCAAGACGGCAGCCGTGTCAGGGGACCGCCTCGACCCCGCCGCGGTCGGAACATGGCTGGCGCTGGCGCTGGCGGTGGTCGGAGTCCTCGGGCTGATCGCGGCGCTGGTGGTGGTGCCCCGGAGCCGCGGGGCCGTCGCAGTCGTCGCGGTGGCGTCCGTGGTGATCGCTGCCCTCGGTGCGGGGTACGCATCGTCGGGCCTGGCATGGTGGGGCGGCCCGCTGGCTCCTCCGGTCGAGCTGATCGGCGGCGGCGGCGAGGGAGCCACCGCTCCGGTCGGGGACCCGCAGGCATTCGCGGGCCAGATGTACATGCGCAACGACGGCCCATGGACGGCCACCCTGGACGGCCTCGACGTCGTCGATGCCGATTCGGGCTTCCGCGTCGTCGGTATGTTCGTGTTCCCGGGCGGGTCGTGCCCGCCGATCGGCGTGGGGCCCGCCCGGATCCTCAGACCGCGGTGCCTCGAGCCGGTCGCCGGGACGCGGATCCCGCCCGGCTCCACCGTCGAGCTGGGCATCGTCGCCGAGACCACCTCGACCGGCATCCACCGGGGAGGGTGGATGCGGATCCGCTACCACGTGGGACCGTTGCACTTCGAGGTGTTCAGGACCGACCTGATCTACATCTGCACGCCGAAGCCGGGCCACAAGAGCTGTCCCGGCTTCTAGCCGCCCTTGTGCGGCGCAGCCGCCGGGAGGCATGCTCCGCCCGCCGATGCCGACGAACGCCGGAGCGGCAGTGGGGAACCGTTCGCGAGGACTACTCCGAGTTCGGCAACGCCTGGGAGCACTTCCCGCACGACCACGCCCGCTCGCGCGCGTACCGGTGGGGCGAGGACGGCATCGCCGGCATCTGCGACGACAAGCAGCGGCTGTGCTTCGCCCTCGCCCTGTGGAACGAGGCCGACCCCATCCTCAAGGAGCGCCTGTTCGGGCTGACCAACGAGGAGGGCAATCACGGCGAGGACGTCAAGGAGTACTACTTCTACCTCGACAGCACCCCGGCGCATTCGTACATGCGGTACCTGTACAAGTACCCGCACCGCGCGTTCCCCTACGAGGACCTGGTCCGGACCAACCGTGAGCGTTCGCGCCGCGAGCTCGAGTACGAGCTCATCGACACCGGCATCTTCGACGACGACCGGTACTTCGACGTGGAGGTCGAGTACGCGAAGGCCTCGCCGGAGGACGTCCTGATCCGGATCACCGCGCACAACCGCGGACCCGATGCCGCACCGCTGCACCTGCTGCCCACGCTGTGGTACCGGAACCGGTGGACGTGGCGGTCGCGCCGCCCGAGGCCCTCCCTTCGCGCCGAGGGTCCGAATCTCATCGTCGCGGAGCACCACGGGCTGGGCACGCTGCACTTGCTCTGCGAGGGTCACCCCGAGCTGCTGTTCACCGAGAACGAGACGAACACCGAGCGGCTCTCCGGAGTCCCCAACGAGCATCCGTTCGTGAAGGACGGGATCGAACGGGCCCTGCTCCACGGGGAACTCGATGCCGTGAACCCCGCCCGGACCGGCACCAAGTCTGCCGCAGACTACCGGCTCATCGTGCCAGCCGGCGGGAGCGCCACCGTTCGCCTCCGGCTGCGGCCGCCCGGCGGCGACGGCGACGGCCCGCCGCCGTTCGGGAAGGAGTTCGACCGGACGTTCGCCGACCGCCGGCGCGAGGCCGATGAGTTCTACGACTCGATCACCCCGGCATCGCTCAGCGACGACCAGCGGAACGTCATGCGGCAGGCCCTGGCCGGGATGCTGTGGAGCAAGCAGTACTACTACTTCGACCTCGACCGGTGGCTCCAGGAGCACGACGCGCATCCATGGGCGGCGAGCCCGAAGCGCCACGTCCGGAACCGCGAGTGGTTTCACATGGTGAACGACGACATCATCTCCATGCCCGACACCTGGGAATACCCGTGGTACGCGGCCTGGGACCTCGGCTTCCACGCGGTGGCGCTGGCGATGGTCGACCTGGACTTCGCCAAGGAGCAGCTCGAGCTGATGCTGCGGGACCTGTACCTGCACCCGAACGGGCAGATCCCGGCCTACGAATGGAACTTCTCCGACGTGAACCCGCCCGTGCACGCGTGGGCCACGCTGTTCATCTACACGATCGAGAAGCAGCTGAAAGGCCAGGGCGACGTGGCGTTCCTGAGCCACGCGTTCCAGAAGCTGCTCATGAACTTCACGTGGTGGGTGAACCGCAAGGACCCCGGGGGCAGCAACGTGTTCGAGGGCGGGTTCCTGGGGCTCGACAACATCGGCGTGTTCGACCGCTCGGCGCCGCTCCCCACCGGCGGGCACCTGGAGCAGGCGGACGGGACGGCGTGGATGGCCCTGTACTGCCAGAACATGCTGGAGATCGCGCTCGAGCTGGCGGATCGCGATCCCGCGTTCGAGGACATGGCCCTCAAGTTCGTCGAGCACTTCCTGTGGATCGCCGCGGCGATGAACCGCATCGGCGCACACCAGGACAAGCTGTGGGACGAGGAAGACGGGTTCTTCTACGACCTCATCCGCCTCCCCGACGGCACGGCGGTGCCGCTGAAGATCCGCTCGCTCGTCGGCCTGCTCCCGCTGTGCGCGGCCACGGTGGTCGAGGGGGCGGTGGTCGAGCGGTTCCCGGAGGTCGTGGAGCGGATCTACCGGTTCCTGAACCACCACCCCGAGCTGGCGGACGCGGTCGCGCCGCTCGACCGGGAAGGGGTGGGCGGCCGGCGGCTGCTGGCGCTGCTGGACGAGGAGAAGCTCCGCCGCGTGCTGTCGCGGATGCTCGACGAGGACGAGTTCCTCTCGCCGTTCGGCATCCGGTCGCTGTCGCGACATCACCTGGAGCACCCGTACGTGCTGGAGTGGGAGGGCCGCGAGTACCGGGTGGAGTACGAGCCCGCCGAGTCGGCCTACGGGACGTTCGGCGGGAACTCGAACTGGCGCGGTCCCGTCTGGGCCCCGATCAACACGCTGCTGGTCCGGGCCCTGCTCCAGCTGTACGCGTTCTACGGCGACTCGTTCACCGTGGAGTGCCCGACCGGCTCGGGCCGGCAGATGAACCTGTTCGAGGTGAGCGCGGAGATCGGGCGGCGGGTCGCGTCGACCTTCCTGCGGGGGCCGGACGGGCGCCGGCCTCTGTACGGGGGGACGGAGAAGTTCCAGTCCGACCCCCACTGGCGCGACCTCGTCCTGTTCTACGAGTACTTCCACGGCGACAACGGGGCCGGCATCGGCGCCAGCCACCAGACCGGGTGGAGCGGCCTGGTGGCGAAACAGCTCCAGATGTACGCCGACCTGACCGCAGGGCGAGTCCTGGCGGCCGGCCGCGCGGCCACGGCCGTCAGTGCCGCCGAGCTGTACCCCGCCGAGCACAGCTGAGGTCGTCCCGACGCCGGTGCTGCACCAGGGCTAGCGTTCCCGGCTCTGCATGAGCGCCAGGCCGAACACGAACAGCGGCAGGCCGATGAACGAGAGCAGGGCGGTGAGCACCAGCGCCCACCCGATCATCGCCACCCCGAGGCCGATCGCCACCCGGACCACCGGTCACACCGTCCTCGTCGCGCGGCGCAGCCCCGTTCCGGCCCACACCGCGAGGACCGGCAGCAGCCCGCCGAGGGCCGCCAGCGCCAGCCCGACGTCGGTCGGGCTTCCCGCCAGGAACCCGCGGCCGGACTCGAACAGATACGAGACCGGGTTCCACGTCGCGGCGCCGTGCAGCCAGCCCGTGAGCAGCGCGAGCGGCGCGAACGTGGGTGCGAAGAACAGCGCCATCAGCACCGGGACCTGCATGGCCGGCGCGCCCTGCGCGGAGCGCACTCGCAGGGCCATCCCGATCGCCCACAGCGACACGGCCACGCCGAACCCCAGCGCGACGGCCACCAGCCACACCAGGTTCCACGCCGACCCGTGGCCCCGCACGCCCACCGCCGTTCCGACCGCGAAGATCACCGCGACGCCGAGGGCGACCCGGACCACGGCCGTCAGCGCGTACCCGGCGAGCATCGCGCTTCGGCGCCCGATGCCCAGCATGAGGCGGCGCGAGAACCCGCTCTCCAGGTCCTGGGCCAGGGTCAGGCCGGAGAACAGGGCCCCGAAGCTGGCCGCGTTGAGCAGGATGAACACGAAGCTGAAGGACGTGTAGCCGCCGGGGAAGCCGAACCCGGGCGCTCCCCCCAGGGCTCCCAGCCCGCCCCCGAACACCGCGAAGAAGATCAGCGGCGCGAGGAGCGGCGGCATCAGCAACGCGGGGTTCCGAAACGTCGTCCGGAGCGTCCGTCCCGCCACCCCGAGCACCGCCCGCCGGTACGTCCGCAGCCCCATCTCGTCTCCGGTCATCTCGCCAGCCTCCTTCCGAGAGCGAGGGCCGCCCCGGCGAAGCCCAGGGCGGCCAGACCCGCTCCCACGCCGAACGCCATGGCCAGCGCGTGGCCGTCCCACCCCGTGATCACGAGGGACCGCATCCCCTCGATCAGGTACGAGGCGGGGTTCCACGTCGCGACGGCCTTGAACCACCCCACCGTGATGAGCCCGCGGGGGATGAAGAACGAGGAGAACCCCAGCACGATGAATCCCAGGGGAAATGCCCCCTGGACTGCCTCCGAGGACCCCGTGCGCAGCGCGACGGCCGCCCACAGGGCGCCGAACGCCGCCGAGGTGAGCAGCCCGAGCGCGACGAGCACCGCCACGCCGGCCACGCCCCCTTCGATCCGGGCGCCGAATGCGAACCCGATCGCGAGGAACGCCGCCAGCTGGATCACGCTCACCGTGAGGACGCCGGCGACGTTGGCCACCACGACCCCCAGCCGACGAATCGGCGTGAGCGCCAGCCGGTTCAGGAATCCCGACTCGACGTCGACCGCCAGGTCCGTCCCGCCGTTCACGCCCGCCAGCAGCGCCCCCTGGAGGAACGCCCCTGCCAGCACGAACTTGAAGTAGGAGTCGGTGGGGAATCCCGGCAGCTTCGTGGCCGAGCTCGCGCCGGCGGAGATGACCGCGAGGAAGAACAGCGGGAACCCCACGGCCGGGACGATGGCCGCGGGTTGCCGGATGGTTCGCACCACCGACCGGCGCGCCAGCGCCCACAGCTGCAAGCCGGTGCCGCTCACGCCGACACCTCCTTCGAGGTCACACTCGACGCGGCGCCCTCGAGCGTCCGGCCCGTCTTCGCCAGGAACACGTCGTCGAGCGTCGGGGCGTGCAGGGCCAGGTCCCCCACCGCGACACCGACGTCGTCGAGGGCGCGGACCACCCGGTCCAGCCCGATCTGTCCGGGCAGCAGGTGGATCGAGACGGCCTCCGGCCGGCCCTCGCATGGCTCGCCGAAGGCCGCCAGGACCGCCGCCACCCGGGGCCGGTCGCCCGGATCGGCGGGGACGACCTCGATACGGCTCCGGCCGAGCTCGTGCTTCAGCTCCTCGGGCGAGCCCTCGGCCACGATCCGGCCCCGATGGATGATCCCGACCCTGTCGCACAGGACGTCCGCCTCCTCGAGGTACTGGGTCGTGAGGAAGACCGTGGCCCCCTCACGGGCCAGTCGGCGCACCTCCTCCCACAGCGCCGCCCGGCTCTGTGGGTCGAGACCGGTCGTGGGCTCGTCGAGGAACAGCACGCTGGGCCCATGGACGAGGGCGAGCGCCAGGTCCAGCCGGCGCTTCATCCCGCCCGAATACGTCGCCACCTTGCGGTCGGCCGCGTCGCCCAGCCCGACCCGTTCCAGGAGCTCCGCCCCCCGCCCGGCCGCCTCCGCGCGGCCCATCCCGTGGAGGGCGCCCTGGAGCCGGACGTGCTCGCGGCCGGTGAGGTGCGGGTCCAGCGCCACGTGCTGAAGCGCCGCGCCGATCACCGCGCGGACCTCGCGGGCCCGCGTCGCCACGTCCAGGCCGGCCACGCGCACCACCCCGCCGGTGGGCGGCAGCAGCGTCGTCAGCACGTGCACGGTGGTGGACTTCCCGGCGCCGTTCGGGCCCAACCGCCCGGATCCCCCCGGGGAATTCCCGGACAAGCCCCTCCACGCGGATGTCGTTCAGGATCCCGACGTCGCGGGGCCGCTCGGTCGTGGGCACGTTCATGCCTTCTCCCTTCGTCGAGTCGAACTCGTCGTCGACCGTCAAGACGGGAGAGGGCACGGGCGTGTGACACCGGCGGACGAATCGGGGCCCGCGTGTCACAGACGGGGGCATCATCTCGTCTCAAGGGACAATGGAGACGACACCGGCACGGGAGACGCACGTGGGCGAGGTGTACGAGGAACTCCGGCCCCTGATGTTCTCGATCGCCTATCGGATGGTGGGCACGGTCAGCGAAGCCGAGGACATCGTGCAGGAAGCGTTCCTGCGCTTCCATCGCGAGTCCGCCGCCGGGAAGGCCATCGATTCCGCGAAGGCGTACCTGTCCACCATCACCACGCGGCTCAGCATCGACCACCTCCGCTCGGCGCGGGTGCGGCGGGAGAGCTACTTCGGGCCGTGGCTCCCGGAACCGCTGCTCACCGACGAGGACGAGGAGGACGACGTCGAGCGGCACGCCGAGACGGCGGACTCGCTGTCGCTCGCGTTCCTGGTGATGCTCGAGAGCCTGTCCCCCGTGGAGCGGGCGGTCTTCCTGCTCCGCGAGGTCTTCGACTACGGCTACGAGGAGATCGGCACGATCGTCGGCAAGAGCGCGGGGAACTGCCGGCAGATCGCCGTCCGGGCCCGCCGGCAGGTCGAGGCCAGGAAGCCCCGGTTCGAGGCGTCGCGCCAGCGTCGGGAGGAGCTGGCCCGCCGGTTCTTCGCCGCGGTGCAGGAAGGAGACACGGACGGCCTCCTCGAGCTGCTGGCCGCGGACGTCGTCACCTACGGGGACGGCGGCGGCAAGGCCATCGCGTTCCCCCGCCCCGTCTTCGGTCGCGACCGGGTCAGCCGGTTGCTGATGGGGCTCCGCGTGCAAGGACTCGCGCTGGACCTGTCGCTGCGCCACGCGGAGATCAACGGCCAGCCCGGGGCCCTGTTCCTGGACCCACAGGGGCGGCTCGCGTTCGTGGTGTCGCTCGACATCGCCGACGACGTCGTGCAGACCGTCCGCGCCGTCAGCAATCCCGAGAAGCTGCGCCACCTCGGTCCCGTCGGCGACCTGACGG
>WNFU01007047.1_pt1 | contig 13427 bp, 9 predicted proteins | sample 5400121 | NCBI WGS metagenome assembly WNFU01 (sample SAMN13153360, study PRJNA577476) | soil metagenome | isolation source: 100 cm soil or saprolite under grassland replicate 1 | place: USA:California | collected 2016-06-15
CCGGCGATCCCGTGCTTTCTTGGACGCATCAGAGGCCGCGACTACACCGCCTCACCATCCGACAGGAAGGTTGTCATGAAGCACATCTCGCTAGGCGGACTTGACGTCTCGCGCATCGGACTCGGCACGATGGCGATGTCCGGCTACTACCTCGACCCGACCAGCAGCGACGCCGAGTCGATCCGCACCGTTCAGCGGGCGCTCGAGTTGGGCGTCAGCCACATCGACACCGCCGAGATCTACGGCCCCTACACGAACGAGGAACTCGTCGGCCGCGCCCTCAAGGGGCGCCGCGACGGTGTCGTGCTGGCGACGAAGTTCGGCTTCGTCTCGCACTCAGGCGGTGGCCCCGGAGTGCTCGACAGCAGCCCGGCGAACATCCGCACCGCGGTCGAGGGCTCCCTGAAGCGGCTGGGCACCGACCGAATCGACCTCTACTACCAGCACCGGGTCGACCCGAACACTCCCATCGAGGACACCGTCGGCGCCCTCGCAGAGCTGGTGGCCGAGGGCAAGATCCTGCACATCGGCCTCTCCGAAGCCGGCGCAGCAACTATCCGCCGCGCCCACGCCGTGCACCCGGTCACCGCGCTGCAAACCGAGTACTCCTTGTGGACGCGCGATCCGGAAGCCGCGCTGCTACCGCTGCTGCGCGAGCTCGGCATCGGCTTCGTGCCCTACTCGCCGCTCGGGCACGGCTTCCTCACCGGGACGATCCGCTCCCCCGAGGACCTCGCCAACGACGACTGGCGCAAGAACAACCCGCGCTTCACCGAGGGAAACCTCGGACAGAACCTGCGCATCGTCGACGAGGTCGAAGCCGTCGCCTCCGAGGCCGGCGCCACACCGGCACAGGTCGCTCTGGCCTGGCTCCTCGCGCAGGGCGATGACATCGCCCCCATCCCCGGCACTAAGCGCGTCTCCCGCGTCGAGGAGAACACGGCAGCCGACGCTGTCGAGCTGAGCGTGGAGCAGATCGCACGCCTGAACGACCTCACCCCCGCCAGCGGCGACCGCCACAACGAGGCGAACATGGCCGTCATCGAGCGCTAGCGACCTGCTCGAACTGACCCCCTCTCTCAACGTAGAGGGGGTCGCACCGGGGCAGTATCGCGAGTCGGTGGTCGCGGACGACACGGCGCCCTCTCTTCGGTAGCCGCGCACAATCGGATACGCCTGCGCAGAGGCTGACGATGAACTTGCGCCGCGGCCTCGACGCGATGAGCGAGGAGACCCGGCCCGAACCGGGCCTCCTCCTCGAGCTCACTCAGTCGTTCCAGTCGAGGCCGGGCGGGCAGCTCGTGAGGCCACGGTGGAAGAATGTGTGCGGGGCGTCTTCCGCCACCGGATAGACATGCTGGCTCACGATCCCGGTGTAGCTGGTGCCGTCCAGGATCAGCGTGCTTGCGCTCCCGAGCTGACGTCTGCCGGCGTCCACACTTCCCCACTCGAACCGGCTATGCACCTCGCCGTCCTTGACAATGAACTGCTGAAGGGTCACCGCTCCGATCACGTCGCTTTGGGGCGAAGTGGTCGTCGTGAGCGTGATCGAGCCGACGCCGTCGGTCCCGAAGACACGCCCGTGGCGGACTCCCGTCGCATCGATGTCGACCGACGCTTCGACTTCGCCGAGCGTGGTGATGTTTCCGAGGCAGAAGAGCGCGTAGCGTGCGTTCGATTCCGGGCTGTTGGTGTACATCCGCACCCGGAGCGCCGTCGGTAGGCCTTCGTTGAGCACGAGGACGTTGAGGAAGACGTCGGTCACTTCGTGCCCACCCTGACCGCAGTCGAGTGCGACCGCGTTGATCTGACCGATCGTTCCTTCGGGATCGAACGCCCGATACTCGAATCCGGGCGATAGCTCGGAGCCGACGAGATCGCGAATGCGATCGAGCGGCACTCGGAACGCACCCACCTGCTCGTAGCAGTTCGTGTAGATCATCTCGGTCCCGTCGCCAACCGTCGCTCCCGGCGATCCGTCGGCGCCCTGAGCGGCGGCGGTTCCGGCGATGAGTCCGGCAGTCGCGAAGAACATCGCGCACACCGCCCTCAGTCGGGATCGCTGGTTGGTGGTTTTCCGCTTTGTCATGAGCCCTCCTTTTCCCGATGCATCCACTTCCTCCCGAGGCATCCGCGGCGCGATCACGTGCTCAGCTCGGCGATCAGCTCGTCCACCAGCGTTCGCACGGCCACCTGCGCCGAGCAGTCGATGATCCAGTCGTTCCGGTCCGGCCTCGTCCCGCAGCCGTCGAGGTGCCGGCGGAGGTCGGTGAGGAGCGCGATTGCCTCGTCGATCTCGCCGGCGGCGATTTTCGCCTCGACGTCGTCGAGGATGCTGACGATCGCGTTTCGCGTGCCGCCGCCCGGAGGCAGGAAGGCAGTGACGGGCAGGGCGCCGACCGCGGCCTGGATCTCCTCGACGTCCCGTGCGTCGGGGATCCCGTCCCCGTCGCTGTCGGGGAGCGGCTGCCAGTCCGGCTCCATGTCGAACGCGGCGTTGTTGGTCAGGTTCGCCTGGCCGGAGCCGTCCGCGTTCATCACGTAGACCTCGAGGTTGCCGTCGCGGTCGCTGTCGAAGGCGAGCTTCTGCCCGTCCGGCGACCAGGCGGGGGCGAAGTCGGCCGCGGCGTTGTTGCTCAGGTTCGCCTGGCCGGATCCATCCGCGTTCATCACGTAGATCTCGTAGTTGCCGTCGCGGAAGCTCGCGAAGGCGAGCTTCTGCCCGTCGGGTGACCAGGCGGGGGTGAGGTCGAACTCGGCGTTGTTGGTCAGCCGCGTCGGGCCGGAGCCGTCCGCGTTCATCACGTAGATCTCGTCGTTGCCGTCGCGACTGCTCGTGAAGGCGAGCTTCTGCCCGTCCGGCGACCAGGCGGGGTCGCGGTCGGCCGCGGCGTTGTTGCTCAGGCTCGCCTGGCCGGAGCCGTCCGCGTTCATCACGTAGATCTCGTCGTTGCCGTCGCGACTGCTCGTGAAGGCGAGCTTCTGCCCGTCCGGCGACCAGGCGGGGAGGAGGTCGCCCGCGGCGTTGTTGCTCAGGTTCGTCTGGCCGGAGCCGTCCGCGTTCATCACGTAGATCTCGTAGTTGCCGTCGCGGAAGCTCGCGAAGGCGAGCTTCTGCCCGTCCGGCGACCAGGCCGGCTCGGCGTCGCCCGCGGCGTTGTTGCTCAGGTTCGTCTGGCCGGAGCCGTCCGCGTTCATGACGTAGACCTCGGCGTTGCCGTCGCGGTGGCTCTCGAAGGCGACCTTCCCGTTCGCACCGGGGAATGCCGCGGTCGCCGGACCCGCGCCGCCGAGCGCGAGCAGCGCCGCCATCAGCCCCGCCGCCAGGATAGGGACGATCAGCGTTTCGCGCGCTGACGTCGACACGCGCGCGGCGAGCGGATGTCGGCGGACCCGTCGTCCGGGTTTCCAATCGTGCTTGTGCTCATTCATCTCGATGTCCTTTCGTGTCGTTCGCTCGCGCCGAGATCGGCGAACATGTTGCGACCCGCGTCCCGGAATCGACGCACCGGCCTCCGCGCGCCCGCACACCTGCCGCCGGCAGCACGCGCCGCCGCACCGGGCTCCTTCAGCCTCGCCTGCCCGGGCGCATAGACCTCGACGACGAGGTTGGGCATCGCCCACGACGCTAGTGAGGCGGCGAGCGGCTCGAAAGTCGGGAAACCCCGACACTTTGCCGCGGCCGCGGCGCATCGGCCGCCGCTCGCCGGAACGGCGCCAGGCCCATAATCCGCCCCCCGCCACCGCCGCGGCGCCCGCTCCCACGCGGGGGACCCGCCGTCTGCCCCAGCGGGGCGGATAGCCAAGCGCTCACAGCCGCTCACGTTTTCCTCCGTGCCGATGGACGTTCCGCATCCAGGGCGAAGAGGTGCCGGAGTACCTCGGCGTACTGCGGGCGCGCTGGTCCCGTGGCCGCAGTCAGGCGCTTCGTCGCTTCGCGTAGTAAGGCGCCGACCACGCTCCTCGTCATCGCATGGACGATCTCGCGCTCCGTGGCCGTGAGGCCGCGGAGTCGTCGTTCCGCGCGAGCGACCTCGGCGACTCGTACGCGCTCGGCCCAGGGGCCGAGTGCCTCGATCAATCGTGCGGCGTGCAGATGGTCGCCATCACCGAGCGCGTTCGGGAGCTGAGATCGGTCCGTGTCGCTCATCCGCCTGAACGCTCGCGCAGGCGGCTGACGATCCGCTGACAGCTCGGTGAGCTCCACTTCCGCGCGGCGCGCGTAACGGCGACAATCCGCTCACGCTCCGCAGCGAGGCAGGCGAGAGGAGGACGGATGCACTTCGGGATCCTCGGGCCGCTTGAGGTCGCCGATGGATCGCGCGCGGTGATTCCGGGGCGCCGGCAGCGGGCGCTGCTCGTGCTGCTTCTGCTCCACCGCAACGAGGTCGTGGCGAGCGACCGCCTGCTCGAGGAGCTGTGGGCCGGACAGGCGTCCGCGTGGTCGCAGAACGCGCTGCAGGCCGCGGTGTCGCGACTCCGGCGAGCGCTGCAAGCGGAACGACTGGAGACCCGGCCGCCCGGCTACGTGCTCCGGCTCGAGCCGGGCGAGCTGGACGCGGAGCGGTTCGAGCGGCTGCTGGCGGAGGGGCGGGCGGCACTTGCCGGGGACGACGCCGATGAAGCCGCCGAGCTGCTGGGAAGCGCCCTGTCGCTTTGGCGCGGCCCCGCACTCGCCGACTTCATCTACGAGCCCTTCGCACAGACGGAGATCGCCCGCCTCGAGGAGCTCCGGCTGCAGGCACGCGAAGAGCGGATCGAGGCCGAGCTCGCGCTCGGCCGACACGCCGAGCTCGTCGCCGAGCTCGATCCGCTCGTCGAAGAGCATCCCCTCCGGGAGCGGCCGCGGGCGCTGCTCATGCTCGCGCTCTACCGCTCGGGCAGGCAGGCCGATGCGCTTGAGGTCTATCGGGCGAAGCGCACGCTGCTCTTGGAAGAGCTCGGCCTCGAACCTGGGCCGGAGCTGCGCGAGCTCGAACGCCGCATCCTCGTCCAGGATCAGTCCCTCGATGCGCCTACGTCGTCACGTCGTCTGCGGACGCGAACACGGCCGCCGCTGAGCGCCCGACCGGAGACGCGCAGGACCGTGACGGTCATGTGCTGCGGCCTCGCCGGCTCGCCGGCCCTCACAGAGCTGCTCGATCCGGAGGCGTTGCGCGACGTGCTCGGCCGCTACGAGGCGGCGGCGTCGGAGACGGTGGCGGCGCACGGGGGGACGGTGGAGCCGTTCATCGGCGACGCGCTCGTGGCCGTCTTCGGCGTGCCCACCCTGCACGAGGACGACGCGCTGCGCGCGGTCCGGGCGGCCGTGGAGCTGCGCGCGCGCGTCGGCGAGCTCGGAAGCGCGGTTGCAGACGGGCTGCGGGCGCGGATCGGGATCGAGACGGGTGAGGTCATCGCAGGGGAGGCACGCGTGGCCGGAGCGGCGGTAGCGACGGCGGCGCGCCTGGAGCAGGCGGCAGCTCCGGGGGAGATCCTGCTCGACGAGGCGACGCGGCGACTCGTCGGAGCCGCGGTTCGGGTCGAGCCGGCGGGAGGGCCCGCACTGAAGGAGACGCGCGAAGCTGAGCCGGCGTGGAAGCTGCTAGCGCTCGTCCCCGAGGCCCCACCGTTCGCGGCGCGGCCGCTCGAGACGCCGCTGATTGGGCGCAAGGTCGAGCTGGCGCAGCTCCAGCAGTCGTTCCGACGCGCGGTTCGCGAGCGGACGCCATACCTGTTGACCATGCTCGGGCCACCCGGAATCGGGAAGACACGGCTCGCGCGCGAGCTGGCAGACGGCGTGGCGCGCGAGGCGACTGTCCTCGTCGGCCGCTGCCTCTCCTACGGCCAGGGGATCATCTTCTGGCCGCTGCGTGAACTCCTCCAGCAGCTCCCCGCGGGAGAACACCGGACGCGGCTGAGCGCGCTCCTCGGCGCCGGGACGAGCGAGGAGATCTTCCTCGCCGCCCGCCGACTCCTCGAGTCCGTGGCGCGGGAGCGGCCGCTCCTCCTCGTGCTCGAGGACCTGCACTGGGCCGACCTGACGTTCCTCGACTTCATCGAGCACCTCGCCCGGCACCCGACCGACGCACCGGTGCTCATCCTCTGCCTCGCCCGCGGAGAGCTGCTCGAGATGCGCGAGAGCTGGGGGGACGGAATGGAGAACGCCTCCTCGCTGCGTCTGGAGCCGCTGGCCGAACCCGAGAGCGACGCGCTGCTCGATGCGCTTGGAACACGTCTCGATGTTCGCGAGCGCGTGAAGGAGGCGGCGGAGGGCAACCCCCTGTTCCTCGAGCAGATGCTCGCCTGGCTCAACGAGAGTGGCGAGGGCGAGCACGACCGTAGCCTGCCGCCGACGATCCAAGCCGTGCTGGCGGCACGTCTCGATCGGCTCGGTCCGGGCGAGGCGGCGGTTCTCTTCCGGGCGGCCGTGATTGGGCGCGACTTCGACTTGGACGCCGTTCGCGAACTGCTTTCTCCCGAGGCGCGCGGCTCGGCGCCGCGGCACCTCGACGTTCTCGTGCGCAAGGAACTCCTCAGGCCGCGGCCTTCCGAGTCGGCGTCTGACGCGCGTTTCCGCTTCGGGCACGCGCTCGTCCACGACGCCGCCTACCGGATGGTGCCGAAACGGCTCCGCGCAGAGCTGCACGAGCACTTCGCCGACTGGCTCGAATGCGTGAGCGGCCACCGCGTCGGCAACCGCGACGAGATCCTCGGCTACCACCTGGAACAGGCCCACCGCTGGCTGGCCGAGCTGGGCCCGACCGAGCGAAGCCAGAAGCTCGCCGAGAAGGCGGCGGAGCGACTCGCCCGTGCGGGACGGCAAGCCTTCGCCCGCGGCGACATGCCGGCGGCCGCGAACCTGCTCGAGCGAGCCGCGACCCTACTACGTCCGGACGACGGGCGCCGCCTCGGCCTCCTCCCCTCGCTGGGGAGAGCGCTCATGGAACGAGGCCAGCCGGAACGCGCCAAGGCGGTGCTCTCGGAGGCGATCCAGCTCGCGGATGCGGCAGGCGAGCGCGGCGTGGCCGCCGACGCAGCGGTCGCGCGTGCCTTTGTGCGTCTCCACACCGATGCGCAGATCACCCACAGCAAGGTCAGGCCTGAGCTGGAAGAGGCGATCCGCGTTTTCGACGAACTCGACGATCTTGGCGGTCTCGCCCGCGCGCGCGGTCTCGTCGGCATTCTCCGCCTCTGGGATGGTGAGGCCGGCACGGCGGCCGCAGAGCTCGAGGAGGCTGCTCGTTACGCGCACGCGGCGGGCGACCATGCTCAGGAGGTGGAGAACCTCCGCTTCACTGCTCTTGCGTTGCTCCACGGCCCCATTCCGGTGATGTCGGCGCTGAAACGCATCGAAGACGTCGCCCGAAGAGCCCGGGACGACCGGCGGCTCGAGATGACGATCCTGCAGGCACGCGCTCACCTCACGGCGATGCAGGGGCGGTTCGACGAGGCGCGAGAGCTGATCGCCGAAGCCCAATCGGCTGCGCACGAGCTCGGGCTCGAGACCGATCTCGCCGCGCGTGTACTCCGTTCGGCTGGCGAGATCGAGCTGCTTGCTGGAGACGCGCACGCCGCGGAGCGGGTTCTTCGTGCCGCATACGAGGCGCTCGAGCGGATGGGAGCCTGGACGCACCTGCCCAGCGTCGTTCCCGGATTCGCCGATGCTCTCTACGCCCAAGGACGCGGTCGCGAAGCCGCCCCCGCGATCGAGCTCGCAGCTTGCTGGACCGTGGCGGAAGACGTCGAGGCGCAGATCGGCCTGCGCCGCGTCCGGGCGAAGCTCCTTGCACGACAAGGCGACCTCGAATCGGCGGAGTGCCACGCTCGCGAGGCGACCGGACTCGCGATGCGCACGGACTTGGTCGAGCATCAGGGCAAGGCGGTAGCCGATCTCGCGGAGGTTCTTCGCTTGGCCGACCGGCGTGACGAGGCTAGAGAGGCCCTTGGAGAGGCAGCTCGCCTCTTCGAGCAGAAGGGGAACGTCGCCGCGGCGGAGAGCGGTCGCGCGCTCTTGGCCGCTCCAGCGGTCGAGGTCTAGGGCTGACTGGTCTCTGGGCAGCATCCGCCCGCGCGTACCGCCCAGCCGTCAGCCGGGGCAATACGCGCGGACGAGCACCAGTTCGAGCGGGGGCGCCTGCCTAGCCCGCGGTCGCCGGCATCAACCGGATCGAGCCTGGAAGCGGAGGGTCGCCGGAGCGATGAGCTGGCCTTCCTCGTGCACTTGGGCGTCGTCCAGGAAGCCGTCGACGACACTCCCGTTCATGACGACCGCGCCGGTCTCCGTGTTGAGGATCCCGCTCAGGTCCGCGGTGAACGAGCGATCACCGGCCTCGATGATCGAGTCGAAGCGCACATGCCAGATCGTCCCCGTGACGCGCAGGTCCGTGAGCACGGTGGTGACGCTGCCGGAGACGTCGCCCTCGACAGTGCCGTGCCCAACGCCGGGCGCGACCGAGCTCTTGCCGAAGCTCAACCGCACGGGCTCAGGCGATGCGACTGCCAGCGCCATCGGGGCGGCCGCGATGGTCGCCGCCGTCAGGACCAGAAGTAGAAGTTTCCTCATCTCGCCCGCAGGGAGAGCCCGTGGACAGAGATCGTGACCAGGCGCACCTTCCCGGTATCCGGGGCTTGCACGACGGTCGTTCTGTTGGGACAGTGCGCAGGCCCTACACTTTGCCGCCGCTGAGCACGCGGTTCGCGAGCTCGCTGCGCGAATGGATGCCGAGCCTCGCGTACATGCGCGAGAGCTTCGTCTCCACCGTCTTCGGCGTCAGCAATAATGCCGCCGCGATCTCCTTGTTCGAGCGGCCCTCGGCGACGAACTCCGCGATCCGCCGCTCACTGGGTGTCAGCTGGCGCGATCCGGGCGCGCGGCCGCCGACGCGAGCGAGCTCTGCCTTCGCCTTCTCCGCCCAGAGCGGCGTGCCGAGTCGCTCGAACTCGCGGAAGACGAGTCTCGGCGGCCGGCTCCGACAGTCCCCTGAGTGCCGAACGCGCTCGTCGCTTCTGGCTGGCCGCGCTCCCGGATGAGGAATCCCCGCACGTACAAACGTCGCAGACACCGGAGCGCTGCCGCCTGCAGCCGGGCGCGGTCAAGCCGTGTCTCGCGCGCCGCGCGCTCGATCACGACCGAGAGTGGCGCCGTGCCGTCTAGCCGCGCGAGCACGTGAATGGCGTCGGTCTCGGCGTGTGCGTTCAACGGCGCGCCCGGGATCGAGACGAGCGTCGTCTCCACTGCGTAGCGCCCGCGGCGATAGCGCGCGGTCTGCGTCAGCTGGTGCTCTGCGAGCCAGAAACGCGCGTCGAGGAGCGCCTCATCGCTGGTCGCGTCATCCGCGGCGGCGAAGACGCGGAGGAGCTGCTCGCCGGCGTCGCCCAGCGGTGCCGCCGATGCCTGGAGCGCGATGATCCGGCCGGGCGGACCGGCCCGCCGAACGACGGCCGCGCCCAGTGAGATGCGCTCGATGTGCGACCGGCGGTAGTAGGCGAGCCACCGGTCGAGGTCGTCGGTCCATTTGGACGCGTACGTGAGCGGATCGTCCGCGGTGAAATGCAGGAGGAGCGCGTCGCAGCCGCGCCCCCGGAGCCACTCACGCGGCGGCTCCGACCAGTGGGTGCCGGTCGACCAGATCCAGTTGCAGAGCACGGTCGCGTGCCCGCCCTTGGCGAGATGGTCGCTCGCCTCGGCGACCACCTGTCGAGACAGCTCGTCGCCTGGAAGCTCGGCGTCGCGGAACATCAGGTCGGCCGCGGGCGAGACGACGAAGGGCGGGTTCGAGACGACGAGCTCGAAGCGCTCGTCGCGCACAGGAGCGAACAGGTCGCCGTGCCGGCACTCGACGTTCGCGAGGCCGTTCAGGCCGGCGTTGATCCGTGTGAAGATCAGTGCCCGCTTGTTCAGGTCGGTCGCGACGACGCGCTCGGCATGGCGAGCTGCCAGCAGCGCCTGGATCCCACAGCCCGTCCCCACGTCGAGGGCGGCGCGGACGCGTTTCCTGATCGTCAGCGCCGCGAGCGTGCGCGAGCCGGGTGTGACGCCGAGGACGTGCCAGGCGGGAGAGCGCCCGCTGGCGGGGCCGGCATCGTGCGCGAGCAGGAGCCCCGCGTCATGGCTGACGCCGACGGTCGAGGCGACCTGGTCGCCGCGCTCCTCCAGGAGGCCGGAGTCGAAGAGCACGTCCAGATCGGCGGTGAGCAAGCGCTCGGGCGGCGGCGGCCCTCCCGACCGGGACGCCGAGCCGGAAAAGCAACACGAGCGTTCCGAGGCCGTCCAGCTCCGACACTCGACGGGCATAGACCGCCGGCCGCGTCTCGGGAACCGGCGGCCGTCGCCCGAGCGCTCGTGCCACCCGCCCCCGGGTGTAACCCTCGCGTGCAAACGCCGTGCGCAGTGCCGACAGCGTGCAGCGGTCGGGGACGACGAGGCGTGGCGGGGGATTGGCCGCCTCGCTTCCGCGCCCGGCGCTTCCGCCGTCGGGCGTCGGCAACACAGCGCGCTGCGGTGATCCAGTGCGTGACAGGCGACGAGCCGCCTGTCGCCTACCCTGAGTACTTGCTCGGCCAGTCAACCTTCTCGCCCTTGAGGATCGTGTCGAGCTTCGGGTCGATCCCGGGCTTCAGCATCACGGCGTCGAGCTCGACGGCGAACCCGCCGTCGCCGAGCAGGTCCAGTGCCACCTTGTAGCCCGCAGCGTCGAGGCTTTCTGCGCTCACGTCGTAGCCCGCGGCAACGAGATCGTCCGCGTTCCACTTGTGGCCCGCCAAGGAAAGCTCCTCATAGGTCGCGTACGAGTCGCCGTCGAGGTCGAGCGCGCTGTACTTGCTCGGCCAGTCGACGGTCTTGCCGTCGAGGATCGCGTCGAGATAGGGATCGACACCGCGCCTAAGCCCGATCGCATCGACCTTCGCGACGAACCCGTCCCCGCCGATCGACGCCAGGCTCAACCGGTAGTTCTGCGCCAGCCATTCAACGGTGACCTCGTCACCGCCGGCGTTCAGCTCCTCGACGTCATACTTGAAGCCGACCGCCTCGAGTTCCTCGTAGCTCAGGAGCCCGTCCAGGTCGCGGTCGGCGGCCTTGAAGTCGGTTCCGCTGAGCACGTACTCGCTCTGCGTGCCGGTCGCCGCCGTCGCGGCGGTCGCCCTCGCCGCCTGACCCGCGCCGAGCAGGGCCGCCGCCGCCAGCCCGACGCTCAGCAACTCCTTGGCGCCGTGCGCCTCGACGTCCTCCGCGTCAGGTGTGAAGTCCTGGTCGTTCATTGAGATCTCCTCTCGCGCTGCTCGGTCAGGTGCCGATGACGTTCATCTGCGCGCCGCATCGCACGGGGCTCGCCGCGAAGCAGATGAAGGTGACGCGGTCGAGGGTGAGTGGCTGCTGCAGGGGCAGGACGACGTTGCCTCCGTCGGTCTCGAAGCGGAGCCGGAGAGTTGCGGCCTGCCACAGCTGGACGACGCCCTCGCCGCGCATCGACGTGAGGCTCACGAGCGACGCATCGATTGGGCCGAATGCCTGGCTCACGGAGTTGCCGGGATCCACGAGGAAGCCGAGCGGGAAGGTCTCGGTGGACGGCTGCGGCACGACGCGGACGCTCGTGTTCGTCACGTTGACGTTGGCCGTGCCTTGCTCGTGGACGGGGAGGGACGCATTCGTCACGTTGACGTTCGCCGTCCCCTGCTCGTGCACGCCGATGTGGCCCTGGTTGTCGAGATTCTGCTCCCGCACCGGGACCGCCTGGTCGGGCGTGTTGCTGATGAAGACACCCTGCGCGAGCCCGGCCGCACGCGCGATCTCGTCTCGGAAGACCGTCGACCCCAGGACAATCCCCAGGGCGACGAGGAGAAAAGCGCTCACTCTCAGACGCATGACTCACTCCCTTCGGCGCGGTTCGCCGCAAGTAACGCGGCGTCGCGGCAAGACTCCAGACAGCCGCTGACGATTCGCTGACAACCCCGCGCCGTTATCAGGCCTTCGCCGCGAGGAGAGGTTTGCGCCTCCACTCACCGCTCGTTCTCTGGCGCCTGGCTCGATTGCTGCACGACCGGTCCGACGACTCCTGGAACGGGAGGCCCGCGCGCTTCGCGACGGCTGCGACGACGCCGGCAGACGGGGCGCGGAAGACGTGGAAGCACGTCTCGTCCTCGGGCACGAGGATCGAGTCGACGTATCGGATCGCCCGTCCGGGGAGCGCCCGCTGGCCGCCGCACGAGCGGCGGCGACAAGCTCTTTCAGCCTCGAGTTCCGGGGCGCGTAGAGCTCGACGAGAAAGAGCTCGACGAGAAACTTCGGCATCGCGTGCGACGCTAGGGCGACGCCGAGGGGCTCGAAAGTCGGGAAAGCCCTACACTTTGCCGCCGCTGAGCATGCGGTTCGCGAGCTCCCCGCGCGAATGGATGCCGAGCTTCGCGTACATGCGCGAGAGCTTCGTCTCCACCGTCTTCGGCGTCAGGAATAACGCCGCCGCGATCTCCTTGTTCGAGCGGCCCTCGGCGACAAGCTCCGCGATGCGGCGCTCGCTCTCGCTCAGCTCGCCCGACCGGGGCGCGCGACCGCCGACGCGAGCGAACTCTGCCTTCGCCTTCTCCGCCCAGAGCGGCGTGCCGAGTCGCTCGAACTCCGAGAGCGCGAGCTCTAGCCTCTCCCGGGACGCACGTCGCTGTTTCGACCGCCGCAGCGCGGCGCCATAGGCCAAGAGCTTCCGAGCCTGCTCGACCGGGTTCGGCGCTGCCTCGTGCAACGCGAGTGCGCGATCGAACGCCTCGAACGCGCGCTCAAGATCACCGTCTGAGGCGCTGACAAGTGCGCGGCACCGCGCCGCCAGTGCGAGCGCCGGGAGACTGTCGTACTCGCGCGCAAGCTGTTCGTACGCTCGCACCGTCGTGCGTGCCTCGTCTGTCTCGCCAACGCCGAGCAGGGCCTCGATCGCGTTCTCCCAGATCGGCAGCATCGTCGGCGCACGCCAGCCCTCTCTCCGCTTCATCGCCAATGCCTGACGGAGATACGTAGCGGCCGAAGACATCTCGCCCCGCGAGAGTTCGACGAAGCCCAGCAGAGCGAATGCGTCGATTTGCGGCTCCTCGGCCCCGCTCGAACGAGCAAGTTCGAGCACCTGCTCGGCAGCGAGCCGCGCCGCCGCGACTCGGCCCGCATACGCATCGACGAACGCCTTCTGCCGCAGGGCTTCCGCCAAGCTCAGCGGGTCGAGATCGATCTGCTCGGCGAGCTCCAGTGCCTCGGCAGCACGCTCGGCGGCTGCTACGAGATGCCCTGTCCCCCACTCGAGCTCCGCCACGTACGTGAGCACGCGCAGACGAGATCGCTCATCGCCGCTCATGGACACGGAGTGGAGCAGCTCGTCGAAGCTACGGCGCGCCTCGTCATATCTGCCCTGGTAGAAAAGGATGCGGGCAAGCGTCAGACCGGGTCCCCAGTAGACGGCGACCGAACG
>WNFU01008363.1_pt1 | contig 13426 bp, 8 predicted proteins | sample 5400121 | NCBI WGS metagenome assembly WNFU01 (sample SAMN13153360, study PRJNA577476) | soil metagenome | isolation source: 100 cm soil or saprolite under grassland replicate 1 | place: USA:California | collected 2016-06-15
GCAGCTCAGCTAACTGACGAGCTGTGTTTGCGGTGTCGCGCTCCTGTTGAAGGTTCGCTCGATTGACAAGCATCGTGGCGAGAAAGGTCACGATTCCCAACACAACCATGCCTGCCATCGCCGCGGCAGTTGGCCGCCGTCTTACCCAGTTGAGCGCGCGTTTCAGCGCAGAAATCGGTTGCGCTAGAATTGGTTCGTGCTTTTTCCAGCGCTCCAGATCTTGCGCCAAGCCCTTGGCCGTGTCGTAGCGGAGCTTAGGGTCCTTTTGGAGGCACTTAAGGCAAATGCTTTCAAGATCGCGGTCAAGCCCTTGGTGCAGGGCGCTTGGCTTGCGAGGCTCCGCCTCCACCACCTGCCTTACAGTTCCCAGGGGCGACTCTGCTTGGAAAGGAACCTGACCGGTCAACATCTGATAGAAAATCACGCCCAAACTCCACACATCCGCCGCAGTGGTTACTTCCCGCGTGCGGCCCTCGGCCTGTTCCGGCGCCAAGAAAGCCGGGGTTCCCATCACCGCGCCGCTCATCGTAAAATTGGAATCGGTTCCTACCAGTAGATTGCGCGCCAGCCCGAAGTCGGTTACCCGCAAGCGCCCATCGGGCCCGACGAGGATATTCGATGGCTTCAAGTCCCGATGCAGCACGCCTCGCTCGTGCGCATGCGCGACTGCCTCCGCTACCATCCTGGCGTACTCGACCGCTTTTTCCGCCGGAAACGGTTTTTCACGAACCAGCTTCGCAAGGTTCGGCCCTTCGACATACTCCATCGAGAAATACAGCTGTCCCTGGTGCTCTCCTACCTCGTAAATTTGGACAACGTTCGGGTGCTGGAGCGCAGCCACGGTCTCGGCTTCGTGTTGAAAACGCCGTTTGAACTCCGGACTGGCGTACGTGCCTCCGAGGAGGAATTTCAGCGCGACGATTCGGTTCAGGCTCCTTTGTCGCGCCCGATAGACCACGCCCATCCCACCGTGCCCAATGACTTCCAGGAATTCATAGTCGCCGATGGATGAATTCTTGTCACCGAGAGCGGGGATGTCTCCAAGGAACAGCGGTTTGCTGCCTTGCTCGTCGGAAATCCCGTCCAGGGCTTGCGCCAACGCGCACCGAGGGCACCAACCCCCGGGAGAAGTGGCCGCTACGACGGCGCCGCAACGCGGGCAGCTTGAGGTTTCTGCATCACTGGCCATCTCCACAAATAAAAGGAGATTTCCGGAAAAGGTTACGCTGCCCGGTTAGCGAGAGAACAACTGGATGAGATAACAAAGCTCCTCCCGCCACTCTTCCTGACTGGCGACGGTTTTGCGGACCTCGTCACGGATCAGCCCGCCGAGCCGGGCGCGCATTCGATGTGCGGCGACTTTGACGGCGTTTTCGGAGATCTCCAGCTTTGAAGCGATCTCTTGGTACGGAGAGGCCGTCTCGTCGGCGAACATCACGGGCATAAGCTCGTAGCAGAGCAGGGCGTGCCGCTGGGAAGCGCACTCCTCTTGAAGTCGCCGCAGCGCGTTCGCGAGGACGCCGTGGGCCCACGCCTGGTCATATTCCCGATCCGGTGCTGCATCGCTGGTGGAGGGCTCATGCAGTTTCCGCCCATCAGCGGCCGTTTCGTCCAGAGACTCAACAAGCAGGCCGAGCCACCGAACCGCTGGTTGCCAGTAACTCCCGCACAGCGCGCTCACGGCCGCTTGCGACTTGTCGCGCGCCCGCAGCACGAGGCTCCACTGCGTCGTCGCAAACAGGCCGGCGTCCGATCGGTCCATCGCGGCATCTTGCAATGCCTCAGGCATAACGGGAGCTTTCTGGTGCCGCGCCGCGCGGTCGATCGACGAACATGGGACATTGCGAACCATTCACCGCAGTGAATGTGTAATTTCTTGCAGTGACCCCCGTGGAGCAGGCGACAAACTGGGTACTGAGGAGAACGACAGCAATGGACGGGGCGAAATTCATCGAAAGGTGGCATGATTGATAGCAGAAGGCGTCAAACAGGGCAACGATGGAATTGTTCGTGCAATCGCTACAATCGCTTCGGCGGCGCGAACGACGCGCTTCCCCAGTTCGAGCTCCTCTTTACCCTTTGGATCGCCTGCTGGCGTCTGGCCCAGCAGGACCAGGACAGCCACTCCCCCAAAACTACTCGACCGTTCTGAGGCCCGGCCACCAGGAGGCTGTTCTTGCTCACGGCGCCAGCGGCCGCTGGGCCTCAACTCGCAGAAAACGTTGCGGAGTGGGAACGCTGGTCAGCGCCCGGGTGGTCGTCGCCCCGCTATCGGGCGGGACTGGGCCCAGTCCGGTGTCTGTCCAGGAAGAACCCGGGTTCAGATCCGGTCGCGTCTGGATGGAGTAGTAACGCGTAGGACGGCTCAGCCAGGTTACGGTTGCGTTGGTTCCGTTCACAGCGACGATGAATGAAGTGATGCGGAACTGATCTCCAGGATCGCGCGGATCGGTGTCCGACAGGTATTCCTCCACGTCGGTCGCGCCGTCGCCGTCGGTGTCGCTCGTGGCGTTCATTTCGGTCAGGTTTGCCGAATTACTGAGTTCCCACGCGTCCGGCAGGCCGTCGCCATCGGTGTCGGCGCCTGGCGCAATCGAATCGCTCTGAAGGAATGCCATCGAGTTGCTCAGGCTGATCCAGCCGGCGTTGGCGCTGTAAACCAAGCCGGTCAGTCGCCCGGTGCGCAGATCAACCTTTGGCCCCTCGAAAGCGCCCCCGGTCGCATCTCGGTTGGTAAAGATCATCCAGCCGAGGTTCGCACCCCACGCCAGGCCCCGCAGGTTGCCGAGTTCGTCACGATTCACGCCGAAGTCAGCGGCGGAGTTGTTCTGGTAGCGCACGCCGTTGGCCGGTGCGCCCGAGCCCCAATTGATCCAGCCGGCATTCGCAGCGTAGAGGTAGCCCGAACAGATAAACTCGCCAATGCGCGCCCCGTTTGCTCCATCGGCTCGCCAATCCATCCAACCGAGGTTCGCGGCGTAAGCGAATCGATTGGTGCTGTTGATGGTCGATTCAGCCCGAGTGGTAAGGGTAATCGCCAGAGTAATGAAAGCAACCGGGCGAAGCTTCATCGCGCACCTATTCAGAATTCGAAGTTGGCCCACGGTTGCGAAGAAGTGGCCGGATCGCCCAAGGTAGTGAGGACTTGGCCCATCGTTTGAATTCCTGTAATCCGGTAATTGATGCTGTTGTTGCTGGCCGTGTTCCGCGCGACGAAGTTGCCAGCAGAGTCGAGGCTGATCCCACGATCATTCGACGTGACTTTGTTGTCCACGATGTGGTTCTTGGCGCCGGTGGCGTGAATGCCGGACGAAAAGACCACGCTGGTGTTGCCGAAACAATTGTTGTCGGTAACCCGGCACTCGGTCGCGACTAGAATCCCGTCACCCCCGTTTCCTTGGGAAGTGCAGTGGCTGACCGTGCTGCCGGAGCCGGTCTGAATCCCTGTCTGCGTATTCGATTGTGCCGTGCAGCCGCCAATCGTGCCCGCGGTCTCCACAAATAGGCCGATGCCGCCGTTGTTGGCCGCGACGCAGGAGGTCACGCTGCCGTTGGCGCCGGCATTCATGCCGCGTCCCTGATTGTTCTGCGCGGCGCTGTTCGCCACGGAGCTGGAGACACCCGCGCGAATGCCGTCGTTCGTGTTCGACCGCGCTTTGCAGTCGGCCACCCGGCTGCTGTTATCGACGAAAATGCCTGCATCGCCATTTCCGCCCGCCACAGACGCCACCACGGTGGCGCCGTCGCCGGTGCTAATACCCCGGCTCTGATTGCTCTGCGCGGTACAATCGGCGATCAGGACGTCGGCGGTTGCGGAAATGCCATGCCGGGAGTTCTGCCGGGCAACGCAGCCTTTAATGCGGGCTCCGGCTTCGGCGTGGATGCCATCCAGTTGATTGCCCAGAGCCGTGCAATCGATCACGTTGCCGCCCAGCTCGGTGGAAATACCGCTGCCCATATTCTGTGAAGCGAGGCAGTCTTTGATCGTGCCGCCGGAACCGGTCTGGATTCCGTTGCCCGCGTTGCCGACAGCGATGCACGCTCCGACCAGAGTCTTGCTTCCGGCGGAAAGGCCACGGCCGCCATTGGTGGAGACGTTGAGATTTTCAAAGCGGCCGTTCTCGATTGTCGATGCGTCCACACCGTGGGCGCCCCAGTTACGGACCGTCCCGTTGCGCACGACCAGGTTGTTGCGTGGCGCGGCAGACGTGATGCCGTTGGACGAACCACCCGCGCCGATCAGAGCAAAGCCGTTCAGGTCCAGGGTGACGTTGTCCGCCTGAATGACGATGCCGCTTTGCCCTGGTGTTCCGGTGAGATTCGTCGTCAGGTAGTACGATCCCGGGCCGGTGATGGTAAAGGGCACGGCCGAAATGAGCGTGCGTGGCTCGATCTGCTCGAGGCTCTTCATGGTCGGGCCGGGTGGACCGGGCGGTACCAGGTTTCCCTGGGCGTAACTTTGGCGCGTTGCGATCAAGAGAGTACAGAGCATTGCCGAAGGCAAAAGGGGTGAACGCGGTTTTTTCATGATGGCGAGGGTTCGTTCCTGGTCGTTCTGGATTCAGAACTAACCAACGACAAATAGACGTCCCTCAGCCGCATTTCAAACGTTTTGAGTTGGCGCCGGCGCCGGATTCAAAGAGTGGCCGGGAACGGAGCAGTTATTCTCGTCACGGCAAGGCCTGCACGCGATAGAAGCGAAATTCATTGGTCGCGGATATGTCCGTGAACTGAGTCAGGCTATCCGTTCCCACCACCGGCGGACCCACAGCCTCCCATGGTTCATTCGCCACATCGCGCCGACTCCAGACCTGGTACCGTTTTCCGGCGCCGCTCTGCCAGATAATGGTGCTGCCATTTGCGTCCAACGTTACGCTCTTGATTTTCAACAGCGAACTCGAGTCGTTCGGGTTTGTGCCAGAAATGTATTCGGCCTGGTTGGTAAACCCGTCGCCGTCCGGATCGGCGCCGGGAGCAGCCTGCGCCGACGTAAATAGGCGGAAGTATTGGCGCTGAAACCGGTCGTCGAGACCGTCGAAGTTGTAATCTGGGATCGGGGGCAGGATTTCCAGAAATCCGTTGGCGTAGGCCAGGTCGGTTCCATGTTGCACCACGAAACTGCGCAAGCCGGGCGTCGCATTGCTCGCCACACCGATCGGAACCGAGATGAAGTTAAGTCCGCCCATCGTCTGGAAATCGGGCGCGCCGACAGTGAGTCCGTCGCCGGAAATGGTGAGTGAAGCACCGCCAGTCGGCAAGTCGGCCGAACCGACACCAATGAACAGGTTGCTTTGCCCGGGCCGGATGCTGGCGGGGAGCGGGGACCAGTAGAACAAGTCGGACGCCGCGACGGGTGAACGAATGTGGGTGATCCGAAACGCCGGAGTACCGCTGGTCACGGTGAAATTTCCGGTGACTGTTTGAGCGTTTGTCAAAGTAACAATGACGTTCGTGCCCGGTACAAATGCAGTCATCACCGTGGTGAACTTGGCGGCGATGTCACGACCTCGGATTAGATAATTCTGGGCCTCGGGGTCCAACGGGGTCGCCCAAACGTGGTATTGCCCCAGCGGCAAGGCGGGAAGGTCGTAAACACCGTTGGCCTCGGTGACGGATCCAGCGATCATATTGCCGGTGCCAACCTCTTGCGCCACCACGACCGCGCCGAATACAGCCGCACCGTTCATGGTCACATTTCCACGCAGACGCGCCAGTGTCGGCGGAGGATTGGCGGGCGCGTAAAGCCACCTCGCCGCCGCCACCTCGTCGGCGGAAAGCCCAGACCACAGGTTGACTCCGTTGCCTGCACGCCAGAGCATGGTCGCGCCACCCACGGGGGAATGCTGCAACCCGATGAAATGCCCGATCTCGTGCGTCGCTGCGCCTTCGATGAATTGGCTCGTTGCGTTGGTGTTGTTGAAGTCAGTGAACCACGGATACTGCACACCGTTGAGCACGATATCGGCTTCGGCCAAGGCGTTGTTGTCGCTGAAGGAGGAACTGCAGGTCACTCCCGCAAGGTTGGCGATGTTGTCCACGCAACCATTGATGAAAACGCTTGTCTTTGCCCAAAAGAGCACATTGGTATTGTCCTCCGTGTTGATATCCACTCCGGGAGCAACCAGTCCCGCGTCCTCGAATTTGAGCATCGTTCCGGGGATCGCCTGCCATTGGGCGAACGACGCGCGCAACGCATCGAGTTCCGCCCCGGCGTTCGTGGACGAATAAGCGTCCGAGGCGAGGTAGTAACGGATCGCCTTCGTCGCCCGGTTGACGACGTTGGTGTGCACGTCGGGATCGGGCGGATCCAGTTTCCAGCGTCGCGGCTGGCCGGCGCTGTTGATGTCCACGACAAACGCCCCGGCGGCTAAGGCGGAGGCCAGCAAAGCTCCGAGAGCCAGCTTCATCGGGCGGCTTCCTGGACGCGCCGCTTCAATTCGGCCAGGGTAAGGACTCCCCGAACTGCAACGGCGTTTCGCGCCCGTGAACCTGCGAACGGCCCCTCCACGCCCAGCCCCTCTCCCATCGAATGGGAAAGCGTTCCCGTGCCGTGAAACGGATTCTGCGCAAGCTCCTCGCCGGTCTCGGCATCCTTCCAAACCCGGAACTTTCCCTGCATCAGGCCAAGCGTCACACCCTCCCCCCGCGGATTCAAAACGAGGAACGCCACAACCAATTCACCGATTCCGTATTCGACCTGCCCCGACACCACCACCCGTCGTTCACCGAGAATGCCGCCGCCGTGGACGACCGTGAATCGATTCGTGGTCAACGATCCTTTCCAGACTTCAGCGATTTGGAGTTCAACCTTCGTATAAATGCGCCCTGCCGGATCGCGCTGGCAGCTTTTGCTCAAGACCGTCCCGTGCAGGACAAGCGACGATTGCTCGGTCAGCTCCGCAATGGAAAGAGGAATGACTTCCATCGCAACCGTCGGTGAGACTACGAACAACAGGTAGAAAAACGGGTAAAGGAGGCGTGGCGATTTCATTTGATACGTCAAACAGTGCTGCCATTGAACGGCAACCGGCCGGTTGTTTCGAGCAGGAAAATGTCTAGAGAACGAGCAATCCACGGGAACGCCGGGACAACTGGAATTCCTGAATATTGGCGTGCATGGGTCGAAGAACACGAAGCCGCTACGAAACCCTTGAAACGAGCCGTTCAGACACGGATTTGGCAGACCGAAAGTCGCCCGCGCTGCGCCGACTCGGTGAGCTTCATCCCGCGACCACGCATTTGGCGAAGCATCGCCTTGCGGCGCGAATTGCGGTCCTGTATGTCCTTTCGACTACAAGGGCCAGTGACGGCACCAGGCACTGACCTTCCTTATGCACGGCGTGGCTTTCTTGCAGGACTTAGCGGTTGTGATGATTGTCGCCGGATTGGTGACAGTCATCTGCCACCGTCTGAAGCAGCCCGTGGTGCTCGGCTACATCATTGCCGGCTTCATCATCGGGCCGCACACACCACCCTTCCCGCTCATCAAGAATGAAGAGACCATTCAGACACTCGCGGAACTCGGTGTGGTGTTTCTGATGTTCTCGCTCGGCCTGGAGTTCAGCCTGCGCAAACTGCGCAAGGTCGGCTTCACGGCACTGATCGCCGCTGCACTGGAAATCCTGCTGATGGTGTGGGTCGGTTACGAAATAGGGCGGGTTTTCGGTTGGAAAACCATGGACTGTATCTTCCTCGGCGCGATGCTTTCCATCTCCTCCACGACCATCATCGTGAAGGGGCTGAGCGAGCTGGGCCTCAGCAAGCAGAAGTTCGCCGAACTCATTTTCGGCATCCTGATCGTCGAGGATATTCTGGCCATCGTGATGATCGCGCTGCTTTCGGGCATCGCCATGACGGGCAGCCTCGCCTTGGGCGATGTGCTCCGCACGACGGCACGCCTCGGCATTTTCCTCGTCGTTGCGCTGGTGCTCGGACTGCTCGCCGTGCCGCGTCTGATCGGCTACGTGGCGCGGTTCAAGAGCAACGAAATGCTCCTCGTCACCGTGTTGGGGTTGTGCTTCGGCGTGTCCTTGCTGGCCGTGAAGCTCGACTACAGCGTGGCGCTGGGCGCCTTCGTCATTGGGGCGGTCATTGCCGAGTCCCGCGAGATTCATCGCGTTGAGAACCTTACCGAACCTCTCCGCGACATGTTCAGTGCCGTATTCTTTGTGGCCATCGGACTGCTGATCGACCCAAAACTGTTGGTGCAACACTGGCTGCCCATCCTGGCCGTCACCCTGGCCGTGGTGCTGGGCAAAGTGCTGACGTGCGCGTTTGGCGCGTTTGTGGCCGGCAACGACACCCGCACGTCGCTGCGCGTCGGGATGGGGTTGGCGCAGATTGGCGAGTTCTCGTTCATCATCGCCTCGCTGGGCCTGACCCTCGGTGTGATCGGCGATTTCCTTTACCCGATCGCCGTGTCCGTTTCCGCCATTACCACCCTCCTTACGCCGTATCTGATCAAAAGCTCCGACCTGCTGGTGAACTGGTTCGACCGCGTGGCACCGGTGCGGTTTGTGAGTTATCTCGCACTCTACACGCGCTGGGTCGGCCAGTGGCGTGAAGGCAGACACACCAGCATGACCAGCCGATTGTCGCGCCGCTGGGCATGGCAGATGGCGCTGAATCTCGTTCTGGTTGCCGGCTTTTTTGTCACCGCAACCTTCGTGGCGCAAAAGCCACCAGCGTGGTTGCCTTCGGTGTCGGGCGGAAGGCAACACTTGAACGCCGCGCTGTGGCTTTGTGCGGCCCTGCTGTCGCTGCCATTGCTCGTCGCCACCTATCGCAAGGTGCAGGCTCTGGGATTGCTCTTGGGCGAGATGGCCGCCGAACGCCTCAAGAACGAATCGCGCGCCGCCGGGATTCAAGCCATCATTGCCAACACCGTCCCGCTTGCCGGCGCCATCGGCATGGGACTGCTGTTGCTCGTGCTGAGTGCCGCGCTGCTGCCGTCGTGGAATATTTTGATCGTCCTCCTGCTCGTTATCGCGGCGGTAGCGGCCTTGTTCCGGCGCAGCCTCATACGGATTTATTCGAAGGCACAAATCGCATTGGAAGAAACCCTCGCCCAACCGCCGCCCCGGCCTGAACCGCCCGCGCCTTTGCCTGGTATGTTGCGCGAGGCCGACTTGGAGACCGTGCGCATCGCAATTGGCTCACCCGCCGCGGGCAAACTCATCCGGGAACTTCAGCTCCGCACCCGGACGGGTGCGAGCATTGTCGGCATCGAACGCAACGGCGCCAGCATCATCAATCCCGGCCCCGACGAAGAACTCCAGGCGGACGACCGGGTGCTGCTGCTCGGCAGCCGTGAGCAACTGGATGCGGCGCGTCGGCACCTGCAGGGCCAGCAGGTGAATTGCTAACTCGGGGCGGTAGGCACACGAGACGCTCGCTGGTGTGCGCGGTGTAGCGCCGAGTTCTTAGTGGATTGGCAAGAGCTTATGTCGAGCAAGACGCGTGGGGGCATGCGGCCTACAGGACGATTCTGTCGGCCGGGTCCCCTGACCCGGCGTTCCTGGTGAGCACCACCCTCCGGCTCAAGCACCAACAAATCGGAGATGCACCGGCGGGTGTGTTTCGAGCGGGAATTCACTTGCCATCGACTCGGCCCCTTCCAAAATACGTTCCGCCCGGTTTTTTGGCGCAGGTCTTCAGCCAGTTTAGCTCAGTGGTAGAGCAACGGTTTTGTAAACCGTCGGTCGTCGGTTCGAGTCCGACAACTGGCTCCAATTTTGACAGGAGAGTGCGAGAGTAGTGAAGGAATAGTGGGCGGATATTCGGAAATTGGCATTATATTTGCTTCTGGATCAACGACGCTCCGCCTCCGAAAGCCGGCACGCTTTTCCCGACCGCCACTTCAGGCATACTCATTGTGTGTGCCTTGAAAGGTCGCGTCGGTTGACAACCGACTTCCGCCTAACCGAGTGGCGAGCGACCGATCCCGCGATCTGCGAAGGCTTTGACAAGCTGTCCGATTTCACTTGTAGGGACCAAAACGGCCGATTCAGGCGGCGACTATTTGGTTTGCCTTCGCTTTTAACACCGGCTGGAGCACGAGGAATTCTCCAAGCGTTTCCATCGTAAGAATTCCCAGGACTTTTCCGTCCTCCACAACCGGAAGAGAGCGGCATTCACAAGTCTGGAGGCGTTGAAATGCGCTTTCGAGCATTTCAGAAGGTAACACGGTCACGAAGTCCTTGTTCATTGCTTCCTTTACCAAGAGATGTGGTTCATCCTTGGCGAGTATCCGTAGCAGATTGCCGCGTGTAAGAATGCCAACGAGTCGACTGTCTTCGATAACTCGAAAATCCTGCTGAAAACCAGCGACGATATGTTGAGCGGCGTCCCGAAGTGTTTCGTCAGGTGAGAGTGTGCGAAACTGCTGATGCGCAACGTATGGCCACCTCAAGCTTATGGATTCTTACTTCGAGTCAGCGCCTGGTGTGGTCTTGTGCAGGTAGAGTACAGCATCTCCCGTGAAGGGCGGGCGAAAGGTTTGGTTTGTCCCGCCGCCGACGCTGGCGCCCGCAATTCTGGACCCCTTGGCCGGGTCCATCCATTCGACGGCCAGCGTCTCGTCCACCCCCGACAGGTTCACGGTAAAGGTTTCCCCCGTGGGAGCGTAAATCAGGAATTCAGAGTGGACGGCATCGACGCTCGCCAGCGCGCGACCGGTTGAGGACAGATCCCACCGTGGCCGCATCGCGGCGAGATTCATACGCTCCGCATAAGTGCGGATGTAACCCATGTTGGCGCGCACATTTTCCCAGCGTGCGTCCGGCGCGGAACCGATTCCATGGACCGGAGACTGGCAGAGGTTGCGTTTTTCACGCGGATAATAAACGACCCAGGGATCCATGAACAGCGTTTGATTTCCCTGGGTGAAGTTGATCCAAAAATAATTTCGGTTGGCCTGCGGGGTGTCGTTCCACATCCCGAAGTAACTGTGATCGGAATCGTTGATGTTCACCTTGCACGCCGGATTTCCGCTCCCGCAGGAATGGATTGGGGAGATTCTCACGGCCGGCGCAATCCAATCCGCATCGCTGTTCAGGATCGTCGCATCCTTGTTGTCGGCCAGGACACCGTAGCCGATTGGGTGCTGGAACGGCTTGCCGGCTTCGTAAGCGCGCGCGAGGTGGATCAAGTGATTGTCCCACCATTCTGAACCCGGAGGCGCTTCCTGGGAAACAATCCAGAGGACGTTGGGCAGATCGTTGAGCGTGTCGATCACCTTTCTGACAAAGGCATCCTGAACATTGGTGATGCCGTTCGTTTCCGACATGGTGACCGAGCCGGTTCCGCCACCATCGTCGATCCCATTCACATTGTTGGCTCCGGTCAAAGGATAGCCATCGCCCGAGAAGCGAAAGCGGAGCAGCCATTCGCCGCTGAAAAAATAAACGCCGGCGTAGATGCCAGCCGCATGGAGTTGCTGGACCCGGTCGCGCAGGCGGTCGAAGTAGGCTTGATTGAATTTGGTCAGATCAAATTTCGGTTTCCCATCCGAGGCAAGACCCGGACCAACGCGCAGCCAGGGCTGGGGCGTGACGGTAAAGTCAAGTGAATTGGTTGCCTGTGTCGGCAGGTTACGGAACGTGGGCAATTCCGTTTGCCACAGCAGCGTGAAGTTATGGTGGTGCGCGACGAGCATCTTCACATAGGCCGCAAAGTTGAAAGGCTGGGGAGAACCATCGGTTCCCCAGTCCTGGAAATCGTTCCAGGTGTGCGAGCCCGTTAAATAGACCGCCTTGCCGCTGCCATCCGTAAAATAGTTGGGATTGGTTGTGAGAGCCCTCAGTGGAACCGCGATCGGCGCAGACCGTGCGATCTCTGTTCGAATCGGCGCCTGAGCCCCTCGCGCTGCCGCAACTCCAACGAAAACGAGAATGGTTGAAAATGTCGCGTTCATCACGCCCGTGGCAACAACTGGCGAGCATTATGCGCATCCAGTTCCGCGGCCAACCGCGTGAACGGGTCGTTGTTGGGATGACTGCAGGTGACGGTCACCGTGACAAAGCGTCGTGGACCACTTTCCCGCCGACCACCGTCGCCAGAGGTTGGATGTCCTTGATCCGCTCGGCGTCGCAGGTCAGCAGGTCGTCCGAGAGCAGCACGAGGTCGCCCAGTTTGCCGACTTCAATCGAGCCTTTTCGTTTCTCGTCGAAGCTCAGGTAGGCCGCGTCGATGGTCGCCATGCGCAACGCCTGCTCGCGTGAGACTCGTTGCTCGGGTCCGAAGACTCGGCCCGACTCCGTCCGGCGTGTCACCGCGACATACATCGCCAGGAACGGGTTGAACGGGTTCAGGGATTTGTTGGGGTCGATGCCGTGCATGTGATCGGAGTTGATCGCGACCTTGAGGCCGCCCTTCCGCCAATCCGCCAGGCCGATGAAATGTTTCAACCGGTCTTCACCCAGCGCCTTCGCCAGCGCGTCGCCGTCTTTGTAATACCACGCCGGCTGCGTATCGACACACACGCCCAGTTCGGCGGCGCGACGGATGGCCGTCGCATTCGGAAAATAGGCGTGAATGAGTGTGTAGCGCCGGTCTTTGACGGGAATGTCTCGATTAACCCGCTCCAGTGCGTCCAGGACGAGGTCCACTCCGCCGTCGCCTGTGACGTGCGAGCACATCTGCCAGCCGGACCGATGCGCCGCACGCATCATGTTCTCGATCCGTTCGGCCGTGAAATTCACCGTGCCCCGATGACCCGGATCGGTGAAGCCATAGAATTGATTTGCCTCCGGCCCGTAGGGCTCGCGCATATACGCCGTGCCGTAGAGAATGCCGCCGTCCACGAAAATCTTGAGCGGGCCGACGCGGACCCAATCGTCTCCGTCCCCAAAGCGGAAGGGCAACTCGCGAATGAATTTTTCCGCTTCCTCGGTGGTGTTGCGGGCTCCATATCCGATGGTCACCGTCGCGCGGACAGCCAGTTCACCGGCGGCTTTGAGTTTTTCGTAGGTGCGATAGCCCTCCACGTTGCTGTTGCGTTCGATGACGCTGGTGATTCCGATCCGGTTGTAGGCGCGGTGAACTGCTTTCAACGCGGCGAGAAAAGCCTCGTCGGAGACAGGCTTGGACTGCCGGAATTTCGAAGTCAGGCCGCCCGGATTCTCCAGCACGCCCGTAGGTTCTCCCTGGGCATCCTTCACGATTTTTGTTTTTCCGCCCGTTGGGTCCGGGGTGTCCCGCGTAATGTTTGCCGCGCGCAAGGCCGCCGTGTTCAGCACCTGGATCTGGCGCGAACCGTACTGCCAGTTGAAAACGACGGGATGCTCAGCCGTCGCAGCGTCCAGTTCGGATCGTGCGGGCAATCGTCCCTCACGCAGCCGCGTGAGGTCGATCCGGGGAATCTGTATCCACTCGTCTTTGGGCGTGCTTTGAGCTTGCTGTCGAACCCACTGCTGAATTTCGGCGA